>Ga0123333_10002293_pt1 | contig 19626 bp, 18 predicted proteins | sample BioC12SIPDNA_3_FD_89957 | JGI IMG/M metagenome (GOLD analysis project Ga0123333, IMG submission 89957) | Anaerobic biogas reactor microbial communites from Washington, USA - Biogas_R2_B C12 SIP DNA | ecosystem: Engineered > Bioreactor > Anaerobic > Unclassified | place: Washington, USA... | reverse complement strand
TTCGCCCCTTCGCTGGCGAGGCGGCGCCCGAGGCGCTCCTCGGCGGCGCGTGCATAGGCCGCGCAGGCGCCGGGGTCGGCCAGCGGGCGGGTGGCGTCCGGGCCCAGCCGCGCCCACAGGCCGCTGGCGGAGGGATGCGGCGTCACCAGGATCCCGCAGTCCAGGGCCGCGACCCGGGCGACGCTCTCGCGCAGCCGCGCCACCGCCCCGGGATGGTCGCTGAAGCGGAAGTCGTCCCTGGACACCGCGGTCAGGCTGTCCGCGTAGACCAGAGGCTGGCAGTCGTCGCCGGCGCACGAGCGCCAGGTCCAGCTGGTGCCGCCGGCCGCATGGCCGGGGGTGGGGACTGCGTGCAGCTCGATACCGCCCGCCTGCACGATGCCGGAGGCCGGGATGGGGCGCACGTCGGCGACCGGGGCGAAGTCGTCGAGCAGGCCGAACTGCGGGTCGCTTTCGTCGCTGGCGCCGCGCCGCAGGGTCTCGATCGCCTCCGGGGGCGCGTAGACCGGCGCGCCGGTGGCCGCCTGGACCGCGGCCAGGCCGCCGACGTGGTCGAAGTGCTCGTGCGAGAACACGATCGCGCGCACGTCCGCGGGGTCGAAGCCGAGGGTGCGGATGTTGGCCAGGATCTGCTCCCCCGCCGCCGGCGTGGCGCCGTCGACCACGACGTGCCCGTCGGGCGAGGTCACCAGCAGGGCGCTGATGCCGCAGGTGCCGACGTACCAGGTGTTGCCGTGGACGTGGAACGGCGTGGCCGGATCGTCCCAGCCCGAATCGTCGCGGCAGGCGGGGATCGGCCAGTCCGCCGACGCCGCGGCGGAGGCCGGCCCGTCCTGCGCCGCGGCCGTGGGCGCGGGCGCATCGCCGGCAGAACAGGCCGCCAGCGCGACCAGGGCGGCGCATGCGATGGGGAAGCGTCGTGTCATGTCGTGATCTCGTCGTAACCCTTGCCGAGGAACTGCAGCAGGCACCAGCCATGGCCGAAGGGATCGGCCAGTTGCGCGATCCGGCCCCAGGCCGCCTCGCGCACCCCGCCTTCCTGGCGGGCGCCGGCGTCGAGCGCGCGCGCCAGCGCGGTGTCGAGGTCGTCGACCACCACGTCCACGTGCACCGGCGTCCAGTGCCGGGCATAGGTGCGCGGCTGGTCGCCGGTACCCAGGCTCCCGGTCGGCTTCTGCAGCAGGTAGATGGGCGCTTGGGCGCCCAGGAGTTCGAGCACGCCGTCGCCCAGGCGGCGTCCGTCGCGCAGGCCGAACGCTTCGACGTAGAACCGCCTGGCCGCGGCCAGATCGGGGACGTCGATGTTCAGCAGCAGGCGCATGGGTCAGATGCCTGATGCCAGCTCCGAGGCCAGGCCGGTGTAGCTGGCCGGGGTCATCGCCAGCAGGCGCTGGCGGTCCGCCTCGGGCAGGTCCAGCGACTGGATGAAGGCGCGCATCGACTCGGCGGTGATGCCCTGGCCGCGGGTCAGCGCCTTGAGCTGCTCGTAGGGGTTGGGCAGGCCGTGGCGGCGCATCACCGTCTGCACCGCCTCGGCCAGCACCTCCCACGAGGCATCGAGGTCGGCGGCCAGGCGCTCGGGATTGGCGCCGAGCTTGCCCAGGCCGCGCAGCAGCGCGTCCAAGCCGATCAGGGCGTGGCCGAAGGCCGTGCCCAGGGCGCGCAGCACGGTCGAGTCGGTGAGGTCGCGCTGCCAGCGGCTGATCGGGAGCTTGGCCGCGAAGTGCTCGAACAGGGCGTTGGCGATACCGAAGTTGCCTTCGGCGTTCTCGAAATCGATCGGGTTGACCTTGTGCGGCATGGTCGAACTGCCGACCTCGCCGGCGACCACCGCCTGCCTGAAGTAGCCCAGCGAGATGTAGCCCCAGACGTCGCGGCACAGGTCGATCGCGATGGTGCCGATGCGCTTGTGCGCGTCGCACAGTTCGGCGATGTAGTCGTGCGGTTCGATCTGGGTGGTGTAGGGGTTGAACTCCAGTCCCAGCGACTCGACGAAACGGCGTGCGAACGCGGGCCAGTCCACGTCCGGGTAGCTGGCGACGTGGGCGTTGTAGTTCCCCACCGCGCCGTTGATCTTGCCGCAGATGGCGATCCCGGCCAGCTGGTCGCGCTGGCGCTGCAGGCGCGCGACCACGTTGGCGATCTCCTTGCCCACCGTGGTCGGCGAGGCGCTCTGGCCGTGGGTGCGCGAGAGCATCGGCAGGCCGGCGTGCTCGTGGGCCATCGCGCGCAGCTTCGCCACTACCTCGTCCAGGCGCGGCAGCAGCACCTCGCGGCGCGCGCGCTCGAGCATCAGCGCATAGGCCAGGTTGTTGATGTCCTCGCTGGTGCAGGCGAAGTGCACGAACTCCAGCGCCTGGGCCAGGTCCGGGCGCGCCTGCAGCCGCTCCTTGATGAAGTACTCGACCGCCTTGACGTCGTGGTTGGTAGTGCGCTCGATCTCCTTGACCCGCGCGGCGTCGGCCGGGGAGAACCCGCGCCACAGCGCCTGCAGCGCGTCGGCCTGCGCGGCGTCGAAGGGCGGCAGCTCGGCCACGCCCGGCTCGGCGGCCAGCGCCAGCAGCCATTCGATCTCCACCCGCACCCGGGCGTGGATCAGCCCGAACTCGGAGAACACCGGGCGCAGCGCCGCGGCCTTGGAGGCATAGCGGCCGTCCAGCGGAGACAGGGCGAGCAGGGTGGCGTCGTGCGGGGATGTGGTCATGCGGGGAGTCCGGCGCGGGGCGGGCCGCCTATTCTAGTGTCCGGCGCAGGCAGGCGGGCCCGCGGCCCGCGCCCCGCGCGGACGCATGGCGCGCCCGCGCGGCTCACGTATGCTTCCCCACGGCGGCGTCGATGCCGCCGCAGACGACTCCGGAGACGCAGCGATGGCCAGGGCGAAGCCACGGACCGCGGGCGCAGGGCGCCGCATCGAACGCGACAGCATGGGCGAACTCGAGGTGCCGGCCGGCGCGCTCTGGGGCGCGCAGACCCAGCGCGCGGTGCTCAACTTCCCGTTGTCGGGCCGGCCGATGCCGCGCGGGTTCATCCGCGCCCTGGGGCTGGTGAAGGCCGCCGCCGCGGGGACCAACGGTGCCCTCGGGTTGCTGCCGCAGGACACCGCCACCGCGATCCGCCGGGCCGCGCTGGCGGTGGCGGAAGGGCGGCACGATGCGCAGTTCCCGGTCGACGTCTACCAGACCGGCTCGGGCACCTCGTCGAACATGAACGCCAACGAGGTGATCGCCGCGCTGGCCTCCAGCAGCCGCCGCAAGGTCCACCCGAACGACCACGTCAACCTCGGCCAGAGCTCGAACGACGTGGTCCCGACCGCGATCCGGGTCTCGGCGCAACTGGCCGTGGTCGAGGACCTGCTGCCCGCGCTGCGCCACCTGCGCAAGGCCATCGACCGGCGCGCGCGGGCCTTCGGCAGGGTGGTCAAGACCGGCCGCACCCACCTGATGGACGCGATGCCGCTCACCTTCGCCCAGGAATTCGGGGCCTGGTCGTCGCAACTGGCCTCGGCCGAGGCGCGCATCGGCGACGCGCTGGCGCGGCTGCGGCGGCTGCCCATCGGCGGCACCGCGGTCGGCACCGGCATCAACGCCCACCCGAAGTTCGGCGACCGCGTCGTGCGCGAGTTGTCCCGGCTGGCCGGGACACGGTTCGAGCCGGCCGCCGACCGCTTCGAAGGCATCGCCTCGCAGGACGACGCGGTCGAGCTGTCGGGCCAGCTCAACGCGCTGGCGGTGGCCCTGATCAAGATCGCCAACGACCTGCGCTGGATGAACTCCGGCCCGCTCGCCGGGCTCGGCGAGATCGAGCTGCCGGCGCTGCAGCCGGGCAGCTCGATCATGCCCGGCAAGGTCAACCCGGTGGTGCCCGAGGCAGTGGTGATGGTGGCCGCGCAGGTGATCGGCCACCACACCGCGATCACCGTGGCCGGGCAGACCGGCAACTTCCAGCTCAACGTGGCGCTGCCGCTGATCGCGGTGAACCTGCTCGATTCGATCGGCCTGCTGGCCAACGCCAGCAGGCTGCTGGCCGACCGCTGCATCGACGGGCTGAAACTGCGGCGCGACAACATCGACGCCGCGCTCGACCGCAATCCGATCCTGGTCACCGCGCTCAACCCGGTAATCGGCTACGCCCGCGCGGCGGCGATCGCCAAGCGCGCCTACGCCGAGAACCGGCCGGTATTCGATGTGGCGCTGGAGGACAGCGGCCTGGACGCCGCCGAGCTGCGGCGCCTGCTCGATCCGCGGGCGCTGACCCGGGGCGGGATCCACGGCGGGGCCGGCGCCGGCGGCTGAGCCGGGCGGGGCGGACGCGTCAGCCGGTGTCGGCGCGGCGGGTCCGGCGCACGCCGTCCCGCGCCAGCCCGCGCCGGACCTCGCGCGCGCACTCGTCGACGTCGCCAGGGTCGAGCGTGGCGTAGGGGCGGAACTCGGGTACCGAGTCGGCCAGGCGCCGCTGCGATTCGAGCAGGTCGGGCAGGCGGTGGCAGATCCGTTCGATCTGCGGCGCGAGAGTGCGCTTGACCGTGCGCTCCACGCGCCGCTCCAGGCGGCCGGTGGCGGCATCGAACAGGAGCCGGAACAGGCCGTGGTCGACCGCGTCGATGGCCGCCTCCGCGGCCTGTTCACCGGCGTCGATCCCGAGCAGCGCCAGTTCGACCACCTGCGCGCGGTAGGCCTGGAGCTGGCGACGCTGTCCAGGGTCGACCGGGACCGCGCGGCCGTCGACCAGCAGGTCGCCGGCCGGGGTGATCTCGCCCTTCGGCGGGGCATCGGCCGCCGGCGCCTTGCGCCGCGCGACCGCCGGCGACTGGCCCAGTTCCAGGTTGCCCTGGACCAGCTCGGCGCGGGCGGCGGCGAGGTCGGCGCGCATCTCGCGGCGGGCCTGGTCCATGTCTTCGCGGATCTCTCCGGAGATGCCCCGCGGGGTGGTGGCGGCCGGGACTGCCGGCGCGGCGCATGCGGCGGCCAGCACGATGGCCAGGCAGGCGGGCAGGCGGAAGGAGGTCGACGGCATGGGCGTGCTCCGTTGGTCCGGATGCGTGGCGGCGGGTCAGCGTGTGGGGTCGCGGTCCGCGGCGGCGCCGGGGCGGTCGGCGGACGCCCCGGTCGCGGCCGCGGCGTCGGCTTCGGCCGCGGGATCAAGGCGGCGGCCGCTGCGCGTTTCGGTGTGCTCCGCCGACGCTGCCTGCTCGGCCATGTCCTGCGCGATGTCCTTGCGGCAGTCCTCGATGTCGTGGACGGTCATGCGCGCGTAGGGCGCGAACTCCGGGCGCGCGGCGGCGAGTGCCTGCTGCGCCTCGAGCAGGCGGGGCAGGCGGTCGCACAGCTTCATCGCCTCGGCCTCCATCTTGCGCGCCTCGGCCTCGACCCGCGCCTCGATCTCCTCGTGGTCGCCGCGGAACAGGCCGGCGATCGCCTCGCTCGCGGCGCGCATGCCCATGTCCACGCCCCGCACCCCCAGGTCCATGCCACGCTCGGCGACGTCGATGAGCGCTTCGCGGTACGCGCGGGCCAGGGCGCGCTCGTGTTCGGTCCGGGTCACCGTCTCCCCGGCGACCACCAGGTCGCCCTGCGGGGTGATGCTGGCGGGCGGTAGCGAGTCGTCACCGCGCTGGCGCACGCGTGCGCCGCCGATGCGGACGTCGTAGTGGTGGTTGAGGCTCAGGTCGCCCTCGCGCAGCTCGCGCCGCGCGTCCTCCATGGCCCTGGCCACGGTCCGGCCCAGCGCGGTGGTGGGCCGGACCGCGTCCGCGGAACCGGGGGCAGGGTCGTCGCGCCCGCAGCCGGCCAGCAGCGGCAGGGAGGCGGCCAGGACGAGGGTGGCGATGGTCTTCATGGCGGTATCCCGATGGATGGATGGTCTCGCGGTGACGGTGGCGATGGCGCCGGTGTGACGGCCGGGCCGCCGGGCCCGGCCGTCCGCCCCGGTCAGCCCTCGTCGCGCCAGCGGCGCAGGCGCACGGCGGCGAAGATCATGGCCGCGCCCGCCAACACCCCGCCCCACAGGTCCACGCTGGCCAGGTTGCGGTACACGCCGGCCGGGCTCATCAGCTGCCGGGCCGCGCCGGGCAGGCTGAAGTCCACGTCCCGCAGGTATTCGAAGTCCATGAAGGTCATCGGGAAGATGCTGGTCAGCGCGCGCAGCACCACGTTGCGGAAGAACGGCCACGTGACATCGCCCAGCACCCCCAGGAACTCCAGCCACGCCACCAGGATCCCGGCCAGCAGCGGCAGCACCACCGCCCACAGGAACGGCTTGCTGCGCGCCCAGGACGAGCACAGCAGCAGCCAGCCGACGGTCGGCAGCGCCCACAGCGCGTACACTGGGATCGCGGCCAGGTACTGCAGCGACAGCAGCAGCGGGCTGGCCGGTCCCCAGAGCAGGGTCACCGGGTTGCCGCCGTAGAACAGCACCACCAGGCTGACCAGCACCAGGAAGCCGAACATGGTCAGGATCGAGGCGATCGTGGCGAGCAGGGGCGCGACCAGGACGGCGCTGGCGACCTTGGACAGCACGGTCTCGCCGTCGGAGAGTGGCAACGATTTCCAGAACAGGACGCTGCGGTCCCTGCGCTCGTCGTACAGCGCGCCCAGGCAGTAGAAGAACACCACGAACGCGAGCACCAGGAACGGCCAGCCCGACGCCATGATCAGGGTCAGGTCGATGCCGTCGCCCAGCCGCGCCAGCTCCTCGTGGCCCATGCGCGAGGTCAGCATGTTCAGGTCCAGGCCGTTGATGCTGACGGAGGTGCCATCGTGCAGGGTGATCTCGGTGTCGCCGCGGAACTTGCCGCGCGCGGCCACCATCGCCAGCACGATGCCCATCGCCGACAGCACCAGGGAGGCCGCCCCGGCGACCAGCGGCGCCCAGAGGAAGCCGCCGCGGTGTTCCCAGAACTCGCGGCGCAGCAGCCAGCCGAAGCGGCGTGCCGCCGTGATCCGCGCGGTCGGGCGCGGGGTCTCGGGCAGGGTATCGACGATGACGTTCATGCGTAGGTTCCCTTCATCGTGGCGACGAACAGATCGGCCAGGCCCGGGGTGCGGGTTTCGCCGTAGGGCGACAGCGCGGCCTGGGACACGCCGTCGAACAGCATCACGGTCTTGCCGAACGGCAGCGAGCGCTCGTCCAGCGGCCCGAGCTGGCGCGCGGCCTCGGCCTGGTTGGCGTCGACCAGCACCTCGACGAACCGCTCGCCAAGGTCCTCCATCGGCGCGTCGAGCACCACCTTGCCGTCGCGGATGAACATCACGTCGGTGAGGATGTGCTCGATCTCCTCGACCTGGTGGGTGGTGACGATGATCGTCTTGCGTTCGTCGAAGTAGTCCTCCAGCAGGCGCTGGTAGAACTGCTTGCGGTAGAGGATGTCCAGGCCGAGGGTGGGCTCGTCGAGCACCAGCAGGCGGGCGTCGATCGCCATCACCAGCGCCAGGTGCAGCTGCACGATCATGCCCTTGGACAGTTCGCGCACCCGCTGCCTGGGGTTGAGCTGGGTGTTGGCGAGGAAGCGCTCGCAGCGGGCGCGGTCGAAGCGCGGGTGGACGCCGGCGACGAAGTCGATCGCTTCGCGCACCCGCATCCAGCGCGGCAGCACCGCCACGTCGGCGATGAAGCACACGTCGCGCATCAGGTCGTCGCGCTCGGTGCGCGGATCGCGCCCGAGCACCTGGAGCGCGCCGTCGAACGGGATCAGCCCCAGCATCGCCTTGAGCGCGGTGGTCTTGCCGGCGCCGTTGGGGCCGATCAGGCCCACGATGCGTCCGGACTCGATCCGGAAGCCGACCCCGTCGAGCGCGACCTTGGCCCGGTAGGCCTTGCGCAGCCCGCGCGCCTCGACCACCGCCATCGATTCAGCAGCGGCGTTCATCGCTTGCCTCCCTGGCCCGAAGCCTGCATCAGGTCCTCCAGCGCCAGGCCCAGCCGCTGGATGCGCTCGAGCACCAGCGGCCACTCCTCGCGCAGGAATCGCTCGCGTTCGTTGATCAACAGTTTCCTGGCTGCCTCTTCAGTGACGTACATGCCCAGTCCCCTTCGTTTTTCGACCAGCGCCTCGTCTGCCAGCTCCTGGTAGGCGCGCGAGACCGTGATCGGATTGAGTTGGTACTCGGCCGCGACCTGCCGCACCGAGGGCAGGGCGTCGCCCGGCTTGAGGACCCCGTCGAGCATCATCGCGATCACGCGTTCCTTCAGCTGGCGGTAGATCGGAGCGCCGTCGCTCCATTGGATATTGGTCATGGCTTCAGCTCCGGCCGCCGGCGCCGCGGGCGAACGAGAAATAGGGCACGGCAATGGCGTTGCGCACCGTGTGGCCGCGGCTGCGCGGCTGGCGGACGGGCGGCTCGTCCTGGCGGACGTCCGTGCCTGCCGCCTCGGATCCGGTGGAAAGGGCGCGGGCGGCCTCGAGGCTGTCGGCGAGGGCGATGGCCACCAGGTCCACGGTGAGCGCCACCACCTCCCTGACCGCCTCCGCATCGACCAGGGCGGCCTGGTCCGCGACACGCACCCGGGCCTCGATCTTGCCGGCCGGCGTGGCCGCGGCAGTCCGCGCCTTCGCTGTCGGCGCCGACGCGGCCCCGGCGGCGACACCCGCGGCGTGGGGGGACTGCCCCGGCACGACCGGGTGCGCGGCCATCAGGCCAACCGCCAGCACCATGCCGGTGACCGAGAAAGCCAGTATCGTGTTGCGCAGCTTGCGGTTCATGGCGTGTCTGCCTTGGTGGATAGGTGTTGTATTCAACTATAACACCAAGACAGGCCATTGCAAGCCCCCGGGGCTCCCGATTGCCCCAACCGAAGTCATGGTCTCGCGCCATTCCCCCTGATCATTGGCGGAAATGCCCATGAAAACAATGAGATACATCCTGTTGCCGTTGCTGCTGGCGTTGGCCGCGCCGGCCGCGGCATCCGGCTTGCTCGAGCGCAGCTACCGGCCGCTGACGGGCAAGACCCCGGTCGATCTGGCGGCCACCTACGGCGGGCAGGTACTGCTGATCGTCAACACCGCCAGCAAGTGCGGGCTGGCCCCGCAGTTCGAGGGGTTGGAGGCCCTGCACGCGCGCTACCGCGAGCGCGGCTTCTCGGTGCTTGGCTTCCCGTCGGCGGATTTCCGCGGCCAGGAATACGAGGACGAGGAGAAGATCATGGAGTTCTGCACCCTGACCTACGGGGTGAAGTTCCCCATGTTCGAGCGCGTGCACGTGGTCGGCGACCAGGCCACGCCGCTGTTCCGCGACTTGGCCGACGCCACCGGCCACTGGCCGCGGTGGAACTTCCACAAGTACCTGGTCGGGCGCGACGGCAAGGTCATCGGCTCGTGGGAAAGCCGCACATCGCCGGAGGATCCACGCATCGTCGAGGCGATCGAGCGCGCACTCCGGGCGCCGGTCCCCGCGGATTGACGTGCTGAACCGCGTTTGTCGCGGCCCGGGTCCGCGATTGCCGAGGCGGGCGCCGGCCGCGACAATAGCGCCCCTTGCGCCGCGCCTGCGGCGCGTGCCGGAGTGTCCAGTCGAATGAACCGTTTTGCGCGTGGCGCCGCCGCGCTGTGCCTGATCGCCCTGGCGGGAGCCGGGGCCGCGCTGGCCCAGGCCGTGGCCGGCCTTGCGGGAGAACGCCAGCAGATCAGCTACGTCGTGGGCATGGACATCGGCCGGTCGCTGGCCGAGGTGGGGCCGGACCTGGACTATGCGAGCTTCGAGCGCGCCATCGCCCACGCGATCGGCGGTGGCGAGGCCCTGGTGGACCAGGAAGAGGCGCTGCAGCTGGGTCAGGCGCTGGCGCAGCGGATGGCCGCGCGCGGCGGGCGCCGGGTGCCCGGGATGGCGCCGGGTTCGGTGCCGCCGCCGGTCGACCCGGTGAAGGTCGGCCTGCTGACCGGACACCAGATGGGGCGCTCGCTGCGTCCGCTGGCCGACACCCTGGACGTTCCGGTGCTGGTGCAGGCGGTGCGCACGGTGATCGAGGGCGGCACGCCGCTGCTGTCCACCGACCAGGCGTCCGAGGCGCGCGAGGCCCTGGAGCGCCATACGCGCCGCCAGGCCGAGCGCATGGCCGAGGCCAACCGCATCGAGGGCCAGGAGTTCCTGGCCCGCAACCGCACCGAAAGGGGCGTATTCGCCACCGCCTCCGGGCTGCAGTACAGCGTGTTGCGCGCCGGTTCCGGCCCGCGTCCGCGCCCGGGCGATCGGGTCCAGGTGCATTACCGCGGTACCCTGCTCGATGGCACCGAATTCGACAGTTCCTACGCCCGCGGCCAGCCGGCCGAGTTCGGTCTCAACGAGGTGATCGCGGGCTGGACGGAGGGCCTGACCCTGATGCCGGTGGGGTCCCACTACCGTTTCTGGATCCCGGGCGAGCTGGCCTACGGCAGGAACGGGAGCCCGCCCCTGATCGGCCCCAACGCCACCCTGGTGTTCGAGGTCGAACTGCTCGCCATTCCCTGATGTCCCCCGCGGCGCGTCGGCGCCGCCGCCCCCGCCGTATGTCGCACTGGAGTTTCCCCATGACAGTTTCCAAGCGTTCCATCCCCCTGGCCGTGCTCGCGTTCGCCGTCGCGGGGACCCTGGCGGCCTGCCAGCCGCTCGACAAGGAGACCGGCAAGCCGATCGCCAGGGACGGGACGGAGGCCGAGGAATCGGCCCAGGTCCCCGAGCGCGGCGGCATGAGGACCGAGCGCGAGCAGGTCAGCTACGCGATCGGCATGCAGATCGGCGAAAGCCTCAAGGGGGTCAGGGACGAAGTCGACCTGGCCACCGTGTTCAAGGCCGTGCGCAGCACCGTCGACGGCAAGGAGCCGCTGCTGTCCCAGCAGGACGTGATGGAAGTGATGCAGGGCTTCGGCATGCGCATGCAGGCCAGGCAGATGGAGGAGTTCGCGCGCATGGCCGAGGAGAACGCGCAGGCCGGCGAGCGCTTCCTGGCCGAGAACGCCGGCAAGGAAGGCGTGCAGACGACCGCATCGGGCCTGCAGTACCTGGTGCTCGAACCGGGCGACGGGCCGAAGCCGTCAGCCACCGACACGGTGCGCGTGCACTACCGCGGCACCCTGCTCGACGGCGAGGTGTTCGACGACTCCTACGCGCGCGGCGAGCCGGTCGAGTTCGCGCTCAACCAGGTGGTGCCGGGCTGGCAGGAAGGCCTGCAGCTCATGCCGGTGGGCAGCAAGTACCGGCTGTGGATCCCGGCTCAACTCGGTTACGGCGAGGGCGGCACCCCGGGCGGCCCGATCGGTCCCAACGCCACCCTGGTGTTCGAAGTCGAACTACTCGACATCGTCCGCCCCGGCGGCTGAGCCAGGAGCCCGCAGGGAATGCACGTCGCCATCTTCGGAACTGGATACGTCGGACTGGTCAGCGGCACCTGCCTGGCCGAGGTCGGCCACGAGGTCACCTGCGTGGATGTCGACCAGGGCAAGATCGAAGGGCTTCGGCAGGGGATCATCCCGATCTACGAGCCGGGCCTGGAGCCCATGGTCAAGGCCAACCATGCCGAGGGTCGACTGAAGTTCACCACCGACGCCGGAGAGGCGATCGCGGGCGCAGAGATCATCTTCATCGCGGTGGGCACGCCGCCCGACGAGGATGGCAGCGCCGACCTGCAGTACGTGCTGGCGGTGGCACGCACCATCGGCCGCCACCTGCAGGCGCCGGCGATCGTGGTCGACAAGTCCACCGTGCCGGTGGGCACCGCGGACAAGGTGCGCGAAACGATCGCCGGCGAACTGGCCGCGCGCGGGATGGACGTCGTGTTTGACGTGGTGTCCAACCCGGAGTTCCTGAAGGAGGGCGCGGCGGTCGAGGACTGCATGCGACCGGACCGGATCGTGCTTGGTAGCAGCAATCCGGCCTCGATCGAGCGCCTGCGCAAGCTGTACGCGCCGTTCAACCGCAGCCACGACCGCATCGTGGCGATGGACGTGCGCTCGGCGGAGCTGACCAAGTACGCGGCGAACGCGATGCTGGCGACCAAGATCAGCTTCATGAACGAGATCGCCCGGATCGCCGAAGCGGTGGGCGCGGACGTCGAGCACGTGCGCAGGGGTATCGGATCGGATCCGCGCATCGGCTGGCATTTCATCTACCCGGGCGCGGGCTATGGGGGCTCGTGCTTCCCCAAGGACGTGCAGGCGCTGGCGAGGACCGCCGCCCAGAACGGGCTCGATCCGTTGCTGCTCAAGGCGGTGGAGGCGGTGAACGAGCGGCAGAAGGGCCACCTGTTCGAACTGGTGTTGCGCCACTATGGCGGAGCCGCCGTCCTGCGCGGCAAGACGTTCGCGATCTGGGGGCTGGCGTTCAAGCCCGACACCGACGACATGCGCGAGGCATCCAGCCGTAGGTTGTTGCAACAGCTGTGGGACGCGGGGGCGAAGGTCCGCGCCTTCGATCCCGAGGCCTGCGACGAGGCCCGGCGGATCTTCGGCCAGCGGCCGGACCTGGTGCTGTGCGACGCGGCGGAGCAGGCGCTGGAAGGTGCCGACGCTCTGGCCGTGGTGACGGAGTGGAAGCAGTTCCGCAGCCCCGACTTCGCCCGCCTGCGCCAGGTGCTGGGCGACGCCGTGCTGTTCGACGGGCGCAACATGTACGAACCCGAGGACGTCGAGGCCGCGGGGATCGCCTATTGGGCGATCGGACGCGGGCGGTCGATCCGGAACCGGGGAGGGGCGCGATGACCCACCCGCTCGAGCAGCGCCTGGTGGAGCTGGAGACGCGGCTGGCGTTCCAGGAGCAGGCGATTTCGGAGCTGAACGAGGCCCTGACCGCGACGCGGCTGGAGGCGGCGGCCAACGCCGAGCTGTTGAAGCGCGTGCTCCAGGACCTGAAACTGGTGCGTGGCGACGGGCCGGGCGACCCCGCGCTCGAGCCGCCACCCCCGCATTACTGATGCAGTGACGATGGGCAACTCCCTGCGCGACCAGTTGCTGGGCCTGGGCTTCAAGCCGGCGCCGAAGCCGGCCAGGCCGGCGAAGGGGCCAAAGCGTCCCGGGTCTTCCCGTGGCGCCGGCCAGCAGCCGGCGTCGCCGAAGGGTGGGCGCAAGGGCGCCGGGGGCGGCCGCGCGCGCGAGGACATCGACCTGGCCAAGGCCTATGCCATCCGTGCCCAGCGCGAGAAGGAGGAACGCCTGCGCGCCGAGCGGGAACGCCAGGAGCAGGTGCGCAGGCGGCGCGAGGCGCGGGCGAAGCTGGAGGCGTTCCTGCAGGGCAAGGTGCTCAACGACCCGCAGGCCGAGATCGCCCGCCATTTCCAGTACGGCGGCAAGATCAAGCGCATCTACGTCAACCAGGAACAGCTGCGCGCGCTCAATGCCGGCGAGCTGGGCGTGGTCCAGATCAATGGCCGCTACTGCCTGGTGACCGCGGCCGACCTGGCGGGGGCGGAGGAGATCTTCCCCGAAGCGATCGCGCTCAAGGTCGACCCCGATGCGCCGGCGGAAGACGACGCCTACGCCGACCCGAAATACCAGGTGCCCGACGACCTGGTCTGGTAGCCCGCCGGCGGCGGGCGGCGCGGTGCGGGGCCCGCGCCGCCCTGCGCGATGCGTCCGCGGTTATTCGGGGTCGTAGTCGAGGTTCGAGGCCAGCCAGCGCTCGACCTGCGCCAGTTCCACGCCCTTGCGCCTGGCGTAGTCCTTGGCCTGTTCCTTCGACACCCGGCCGACCACGAAGTACTGGCTGCGCGGGTGGCTGAAGTAGTAGCCGGACACCGCGGCGGTGGGCAGCATCGCGAAGCTCTCGGTCAGGGTCATGCCGGCGTTACGCTCGGCATCGAGCAGCCGGAACAGGGTGGCCTTCTCGCTGTGCTCGGGGCAGGCCGGGTAGCCCGGGGCAGGGCGGATGCCGCGGTACCGCTCGGCGATCAGGGCCTCGTTGTCGAGCGCCTCGTCGGGGGCGTAGCCCCAGTACTCGGTGCGCACGCGCTGGTGCAGGCGTTCGGCGAAGGCCTCGGCCAGGCGGTCGGCCAGGGCCTTGAGCAGGATCGCGTTGTAGTCGTCGTGGTCGGCCTGGAACCGCTCCAGGTGCGGCTCGATGCCGATCCCGGCAGTCACGGCGAACATGCCGATCCAGTCCTGGCGACCGCTGTAGCGCGGGGCGATGAAGTCGGCCAGGCAGAAGTCGGGGCGGTCGGCGGGCTTGTCGACCTGCTGGCGCAGGAAGTGCAGGGTCGCTTCACCGCCGTCGTGGCGCACGACCACGTCGTCGCCGACGCTCTGCGCCGGCCACAGCGCGAACACGCCGCGCGCGGTCAGCCACTTTTCGGCGATGATCCGCTCGAGCATCGCGCGCGCGTCGCGGTGGAGTTCGGTGGCCTGGCGGCCGACCACCGCGTCCTCGAGGATGGCGGGGTAGCGGCCGGCCAGCTCCCAGGCCTGGAAGAACGGCGTCCAGTCCATGCACCGCACCAGCTCCTCGAGCGGATAGTCGTCCAGCACGTGCAGGCCGGGTTGGCGCGGCGCGGGGGGTTCGTAGTCGTCCCAGCCGCCGTCGAACTTTTGCGCGCGCGCCCGCTCCAGCGACACCAGCCGCTTGGCGTCGCCGCGGTTGCGGTGGCGCTGGCGGATCTCGGCGTAGTCGGCCTCGTTGGCGGCGACGAACGGCCCGCGCAGCTCGGGCGAGACCAGCGACTGGGCCACGCCGACCGCGCGCGAGGCGTCCTTCACCCAGATCGTCGGCGCCTCGTAGTGCGGATCGATCTTGAGCGCGGTGTGCGCGCGCGACGTGGTGGCGCCGCCGATCATCAGCGGCACCTGCAGGCCCTGGCGCTGCATCTCGCGGGCGACGTGGCCCATCTCCTCCAGCGAGGGCGTGATCAGGCCGGACACGCCGACGAGGTCGGCGTTCACCGCCACCGCGGTGTCGATGATCTTCTGCGCCGGCACCATCACGCCGAGGTCGATCACCTCGAAGCTGTTGCAGGCCAGGACCACGCCGACGATGTTCTTGCCGATGTCGTGGACGTCGCCCTTGACCGTGGCCATGACCACCTTGCCATTGTTCTTGCCGACATCGCCGCTGCGCTGCTTCTCGGCCTCGATGTACGGCAGCAGGTAGGCCACGGCCTTCTTCATCACGCGCGCGGACTTGACCACCTGGGGCAGGAACATCTTGCCGGCGCCGAACAGGTCGCCGACGATGTTCATGCCGTCCATCAGCGGCCCCTCGATGACCTCGAGTGGCCTGGCGAACTGCTGCCGCGCTTCCTCGGTGTCCTGTTCGACCCAGGCGTCGATGCCGTGCACCAGGGCGTGCGCGAGGCGCTCGTTCACCGGCTTGTCGCGCCAGGACAGATCCTCGGCGCGCGCCTTGCCCTTGCTGCCCTTGTACTTCTCGGCCAGTTCCAGCAGGCGCTCGGTGGCGTCGCGGCGGCGGTTGAGCACCACGTCCTCGACCCGCTCGCGCAGCTCGGGATCGAGGTCGTCGTAGATCGGCAGCGCGCCGGCGTTGACGATGCCCATGTCCATGCCGGCGCGGATCGCGTGGTACAGGAACACGCTGTGGATCGCCTGGCGCACGGTCTCGTTGCCGCGGAACGAGAACGACACGTTCGACACGCCGCCCGAGACGTGGCAGTGCGGCAGCGTGGCCTTGATGATGCGCGTGGCCTCGATGAAATCGACCGCGTAGTTGTCGTGCTCCTCGATGCCGGTGGCGATGGCGAAGATGTTGGGGTCGAAGATGATGTCCTCGGGCGGGAACCCGACCTCGTCGACCAGGATCCGGTAGGCGCGGGTGCAGATCTCCACCTTGCGCTCACAGGTGTCGGCCTGGCCCTGTTCGTCGAAGGCCATCACCACGGTCGCCGCGCCGTAGCGCAGGATCGTGCGTGCCTGCTCGACGAAGGCCTGCTTGCCTTCCTTGAGCGAGATCGAGTTGACCACGCCCTTGCCCTGCAGGCACTTGAGGCCGGCCTCGATCACGCTCCACTTCGAGGAGTCCACCATCACCGGGATCCGGGCGATGTCGGGCTCGGACATGATCAGGTTGAGGAAGCGGGTCATCGCCGCCTCGGAGTCGATCAGGCCCTCGTCCATGTTCACGTCGAGGATCTGGGCGCCGTTGGCCACCTGCTGGCGCGCCACCTCCACCGCTTCCTCGTAGCGGCCTTCCTTGATCAGCTTGCGGAACTGCGCGCTGCCGGTGACGTTGGTGCGCTCGCCGATGTTGACGAACAGCAGGTCGGGGGTGATGACCAGCGGCTCGAGGCCGGACAGGCGGGTATGGCGGGGTGCGGGAGTGGAGGCCATCGGGTTCATCCGTGGGTGCCGGCGCCCGGTGCCGGGCGGGCCCGGGGCACGCGTGCCCGGCGGACAGCCGGGGCGGGGCGGGACGACGGGAGGTGCGCGCGTGGCGCGTTCATGCGGCCACGGCCGGCGCCGACGGCAGACGGCGCGGCGGCAGGCCCGCCACCGCGCCGGCGATCGCGCGGATGTGGTCGGGCGTGGTGCCGCAGCAGCCGCCGACCAGGTTCAGCAGGCCCGCCTCGGCGAACTCGCGCAGCACCGCCGCCGTTTCCTCCGGCGTTTCGTCGTAGCCGCCGAACGCATTGGGCAGGCCGGCGTTGGGGTGGGTGCTGACGTGGCAGTCGGCCACCCGGGCCAACGTCTCGACGTGCGGACGCAGGTCCCTGGCGCCGAGCGCGCAGTTGAGCCCCACCGACAGCGGGCGGGCGTGCGCGATCGAGGCGTGGAACGCCTCGGCGGTCTGTCCCGAGAGGGTCCGCCCGGAGGCGTCGGTGATGGTGCCGGACACCATCACCGGCACCCGCCCGCCGCGCGCCTCGAACGCCTCCTCGATCGCGAACAGCGCGGCCTTGGCGTTGAGCGTGTCGAACACGGTCTCGACCATCAGGGTGTCGGCGCCGCCGTCGAGCAGGCCCTCGATCGCCTCGCGGTAGACGCCGCGCAGCTCGTCGAAGCTGGTGTTGCGGAAGCCCGGATCGTTGACGTCGGGGCTGATCGACGCGGTGCGGCTGGTCGGGCCGAGCACGCCGATCACGAACCGCGGCCGGGATGGCTCGGCCGCCTCGGCCGCCGCACAGCATTCGCGGGCGATGCGCGCGCCCTCGCGGTTGAGCTCGTATGCCAGGTGCTCCAGGCCATAGTCGGCCTGGCTGAGCGCGGTGGCGTTGAAGGTATTGGTCTCGACCAGGTCGGCACCTGCGTCCAGGTAGGCGGCGTGGATCCCCGCCACCACGTCGGGGCGGGTGAGCAGCAGCAGGTCGTTGTTGCCGCGCAGTTCGCGGCCGCCGCCGGCCGGAAGCTCGCGGGTGGAGTCGTGTCCGTCGGCGAAGCGCTCGCCGCGGTAGTCGGCTTCCTGCAGTCCGTGGCGCTGGATCATGGTGCCCATCGCGCCGTCGATCACCAGGATGCGCTCGCGCAGCGCAGCCTCGAGCAGGGCGACGCGTTCGGGATGGAGCCAGGGTAGGGGATGCATGGCGGGGTCTCTGGCGCGGGTCAGGGCTTGCGGGCGATCAGCGAGATCACCTCGAAGTGCGGAGGGCGCTTCTCGCGGGTGACGGTCTCGGCGTTGAGCAGCTCCAGGCCGGCGCGCGCGACGAAGCGCCGCAGCTCCTTGTCGCCGAAGCCCAGGTTGATGTGGCCGTAGGCCTGGACCACGTTCTGGTGCTCGTGCCGGGCCAGGCTCGACAGCAGCAGCCGGCCGCCCGGCCGCAGCACGCGCGCCGCCTCGGCCACGGCCTGGGCCGGCTTCTCGGCGTAGGTCAGCGCGTGCATCAGCACCACCAGGTCGAACTCGCCCTCGGCGAAGGGCAGGGCGTGCATGTCGCCCTCGACCACCTCGACGTTGCGGAACCGGCGCAGGCGCTCGGCGGCGGCGGCGACCACCCGCGGGCTGCTGTCCACGCATACGTAGCGGTGGGCGTGCGGGGCGAGCAGCTCGGCCAGCACCCCGTCGCCCGAGGCGATGTCCAGCACGTCGCCGGTCTCGAGCAGGGGCAGGGCGCTGCGCGCCAGCGCCTCCCAGGTGCGGCCGGGCGAGTAGTGGCGCTCCATGTCGCCGGCGACCGAGTCGGCCCAGTTCTGGTCGGCGGCGCGCATCGCCAGCACCCCGGCCACGCGCTCGGCGTCCTGGCGCAGCAGCGGATCGTCGCTGCCGGTGGACAGGGCCTGCCACAGGGCCCGCTGGGCGGGGTCGAGCGATTCGTGGTCGAAGCGGTAGTAGGCGGACACGCCGGCGCGGCGGTCGCGGACCAGGCCGGCGTCCTTGAGCTTGGCCAGGTGGGTCGAGACCCGCGGCTGGGCCAGGCGGGTGATGGCGGAGAGCTCGGCCACGGTGAGTTCCTCGCCCTCCAGCAGCGCCAGCAGGCGCACGCGGGTGGGGTCGGCCAGCACCTTGAGCCGGGCGGACCAGGCCTCCAGGTCCATACATATCTCCATATCGCGATATAGAGATATTCTCCGGGGCATGGCTCCGGCCGTCAAGCCGCGCCACCGCGCCGCGGGCGGCACACCCGGCGTGCAGGTTGCGCATGGGGTTCGGACGCGCGGCCGGCTACAATACGTTTCTCAGGAAACCATACGAGGCCGTCGTGGAATTCGGGTTCAACGAAGAGCAGTTGATGATCCAGGACGTCGCGCGCCGGATCGCCCGCGATAAGATCGCTCCCAGCGCCGAATACCACGACCGCACCGGCGAGTTCCCGCTCGAGAACATCCGGGTCCTGGGCGAGAACGGCCTGATGGGCATCGAGGTGCCCACCGAGTACGGCGGTGCCGGCATGGACCCGGTGTCCTACGTGCTGGCCATGATCGAGGTGGCCGCGGCCGACGCTGCCCACTCGACCATCATGTCGGTCAACAACTCGCTGTTCTGCAACGGCATCCTCACCCACGGCACCGAGGCGCAGAAGCAGAAGTACGTGCGCGCGATCGCCGAAGGGGCCGAGATCGGCGCCTTCGCCCTGACCGAGCCGCAATCGGGTTCCGACGCCACCGCCATGCGCTGCCGCGCGGTGAAGCAGGCCGACGGCAGCTTCGTGGTCAACGGCAAGAAGAGCTGGATCACCTCCGGCCCGGTGGCGAAGTACATCGTGCTGTTCGCCATGACCGACCCCGACAAGGGCAGCAGGGGCATCACCGCGTTCCTCGTCGACACCGCGCGCGAGGGCTTCGGCCGCGGCAAGACCGAGCCCAAGCTGGGCATCCGCGCCTCGGCGACCTGCGAGATCGAGTTCAACGACTACGTGGTCCAGCCCGACGAGGTGCTGGGCCAGGAAGGCGAGGGCTTCAAGATCGCGATGGGCGTGCTCGACGCCGGCCGCATCGGCATCGCCTCGCAGGCGGTGGGCATCGCCCGCGCCGCGTACGAGGCCGCCATCGCCTACGTGAAGGAGCGCAAGGCCTTCGGCGCGCCGATCGGCACCTTCCAGATGACCCAGGCCAAGATCGCCGACATGAAGTGCAAGCTGGACGCCTCGCTCCTGCTCACGCTGCGCGCGGCCTGGCTCAAGGGCCAGGGCAGGAAGTTCTCGGCCGAGGCCGCGATGGCCAAGCTCACCGCCTCCGAGTCGGCGATGTGGATCGCGCACCAGGCGGTGCAGATCCACGGCGGCATGGGCTATTCCAGGGAGATGCCGCTGGAGCGGTATTTCCGCGATGCCAAGATCACCGAGATCTAC
>Ga0123333_10002290_pt1 | contig 19636 bp, 22 predicted proteins | sample BioC12SIPDNA_3_FD_89957 | JGI IMG/M metagenome (GOLD analysis project Ga0123333, IMG submission 89957) | Anaerobic biogas reactor microbial communites from Washington, USA - Biogas_R2_B C12 SIP DNA | ecosystem: Engineered > Bioreactor > Anaerobic > Unclassified | place: Washington, USA... | reverse complement strand
CGGATTTTGAGTCCGTCGCGTCTGCCATTCCACCACACCGGCACGGATGGTGTGGTGTATTATAGGGGCAAAACTCCGGCTTTGTCAATGAAAACCGTCGGGACTGGGGCGTGCCTCGGGGGGATCAGCCACCGCGTCGCCCGCGAACTTTAGCTGGATGCTGGCGTTGCTGGTGTGGGCGGACAAGCGTTTGCCGCCGCCCTGGCTCATGGGAGGCAGGGAATTTTTGCCGTTGCTGGTGCGGGACGAAATGGACCAGTCTGCCATTTTGCCATTCAGTTCACCCTTGACGGAACCGTTTGAGGTGGTGAGGGTGATATCATCACTCCGGAGCGATTCTACATTGATTGTGCCGTTGCTGGTCTTGAGGTTCAGGATCGGGGATGCAGCACCCTGGACCTGGAGCTTGGCGTTACTGGTGGTGGCCTTCAACTCAAGCTGGGCAGAAACGCCGGTAAGGAGGAGGGTGCCGTTGCTGGTTTTCAGCGCCATGCTTTTGGCGCTGACATGGCTGAGGCCCAGTGCCGCGTTGCTGGTGGCAGCTGTGATTTTTCCCCATAAGGTGACGTCATCAAGAGTTAGCCTGGCATTTGATGTGCGCAGGTCCATCTCCGCTGCCAGATCCCTTGGCACGCTCAGGATCACTTCCCGCATCTCCCGGGCCAGGCTGTCCAGCACAAACAGCTGCCAGGTGATGGGCAGGTCCTCCCGGATGAGGGAGAGGCTGCCGTCCTTGAGGGTGAACTGGTAGCGCACTTTCTCGCTTTCCGGGTGTCGGATCAGGATGTCCTCCCGTTCTTCCCCGATTACTCTAAGGCGCATGTTCCGGTCCCGCACATGGATATGCCGTACCTGGTCGGCCCTGGCGTTGATGGTACGGACACCGGGCACAAGGGGCTCACTCCCAATGCCTGTCCGCCTTTGCGCCGGGTTTTCCCGCAGTTGGGCCACCACTTTCTCAATGGGCTCCATGGAGGCCACAGCAGTATCCTCGTCCATGCCCTCATCCGCCATGCGGTCCTCAAGCAGGTCATTGAAATAGGCAATGGCCTGCTCCACCTGGGCAAAGTCGTCCTGCTCCAGTTTCAGCTTCAAATCCCTTAAGTACTCCTCGCGTTTCATGGCTTGATTGCCTCCATGTCCTGATGAATCCTGTTCTCTTTTTCCATCTGCCGGATAAAGGTGTACACCTTCCCCAGCGCTTCCCATTCCCGGGCAAAGCCTGCCAACTGTGCGCGGCCCTGGGAGGTGATGCGGTAATAGCGCCTCAGCCTGCCGGCGTGCTCCTGGCTGTAAACGCCCAGCGCCCCGGCCTCCTCCAGGCGGCGCAGCACCGGGTAGAGGGTCGAGTCCGACAGCGGCATGAGTTCTGCCGCGTCCCGCACCAGTTTATAGCCGTAGGAATCGCCGCGGCTTAACAGCGCCAGCACACAGGCATCGGTCAGTCCCCGTTTGAGCTGGGGATCCATGCCATCACCTCCTTCAGCCAATACTATATGACGCATAATATAATTTGTCAAGCAATATTGTGATGATCCTGGCGGGACAATCGATCCACCCTCCCAGGCGCACAGGGATCCGGGGACTTGATTGCCCGCCCGCCGTTTGTGCCAGAATAACAACTGGCTGGAACATAGGGGCTGAGCGGGTCAGGCACGGCGCCATGCAACAGAGGGGCCTTGTGGATCTATCCTTGTGGACGCGGCCATCGCCTATCAGGTTTGTACCCGGCAGCCGGGTAATATGCTATCCTGAAAGAAGCACAGCCAGAGGGGGTAAGGGGATGATGCCGAGGGACTGGACAGAGCGGGACTTGGCGTTCATCACCCGGGATCAAGAGAATCGGGTCAATCCGTCCATTGCCGGGACCAGGGGAGAACCTCGTCAGGGCGATGGAAAAAGCAAACGCAGCAAGGAAAAATATCCATGAGAACCGGCATCGCACCAGGAAAACCAGGCTGCATGATGAAGGAAGCCGTGAATGAATCACCTCACACGTTTCAAACGCTTTGCGCAGTGGGCTTAATCAGATGAACACGTTGGGACCAGGCGCTCTGAAAAGCCCCCGGCATGAACCCTCTGGATTGGATGTGCCCGCAGGCGGCCTTGTCTGCTGCTTTACAGGGCACCGGCCGGAGAAGCTCACGCGAAAAGAGCCTGAGATTCTGGCGCTCCTGGAGGTTGAAATTGAGCAGTCGGTGGCTGATGGATTCACCACCTTTATCACGGGCATGGCCCAGGGAGTGGATATCTGGGCCGGGGAAATTGTTCTGAGGCTGCGGCCGCGTCACCCCAGCCTTCAGCTCATCGCTGCGCTCCCCTATCCTGGCTGTGCGCGCCGCTGGCCTGCGGCCTGGAAGAAGCGCTTTGCCCATATAGCAGAAAATGCCGGCCAGGCGGTTTTTATCAGCCCCCGCTACAGCCCGGGGGTTTACCGGAGGCGGGACCAGTGGATGGTGGACCACGCCCAGCGGGTCATCGCGGTGTATGACGCAGCACCCGGGGGGACGGAGGACACCATCGCCTACGCGCACAAGCGGGGTGTGGAGGTCAGGCTTGTTTAACGGCCCCGAACATCGCATTGACTTAACTTTGAAATCCTATATAATGATAACAGTCCCAGTGCCACTTCAGGCGGGAGCGCGCGGTGAAACACCCACGCGGTTTTTATGTTTTTAGCCCCCCTGATTGCCTGACCCGCCCTCACGTTGGGGGTCAGAACAGCCCTTTTGGGCGGCCTTGCCGCCTGATGCGAGAGAAGGAGGTCTTTCATGGCCGACAAGATCAAGGATTCCCTGAACCGGTTTATCGCTTACCTGCAGGCACGCGAGATGGAGGAAGCGGTCGCCTTCACGCTTTCCCTTTTAAGCGAAGGCCTCGTAACCGTGCCCCAGTTGTACGAAGGCATATTGGCGCCCGCCCTTAACCGGATCCAGGTGCCCAGGGACCAGGAGGACGCGCTGATCTGGCAGGAGCATGTCCAGTCCGCCATTGTCCAGGCGGTGATGGGCGCCTGCCAGCCCTTTATCCTTTCAGAGCGCGACCGCTATGGCAGGCCCGGCAAGGGCCAACGCGTGATGCTGGCTTGCCCGGAGGAGGAATACCATGAGATCGGAATCAGGATGGGCGCTGATTTTTTCCGCATCCTGGGTTTTGACGCGGTTTTTATCGGCGCCAACACCCCCCGGAACACCCTCCTTCACGCGGCGGGAGCCTTGCAACCTGACATTGTGGTCCTGAGCGTCACCAATTATCTGAACCTGGCACAGCTGCCGGGGATTATCCAGGCACTCCGGGAGGCCTTTCCTGGCCTGAGGGTTTATCTGGCGGGGAGCGCGCTCATCCACACAGGGAAGGGTGCCGCGGATTTCCAGGCGGACGGCGTGATCAACAGGTTTGAGGATGTGAAAAAGGTTTCGGAGGTGGCAGAATGAAAACCGCCCTCAAGATTGCCTGGCGGTTCCTGACCGCCTCCAAAGGCCAGTCCCTCCTCATTGCCATTGGCATCGCGGTGGGGGTGTCCGTGCAGGTCTTCATTGGATCCCTGATTGGCGGTTTGCAGGTGGAACTGGTGGATAACGCCATTGGCCGCAATACGCAGATCACCATTACCGCCAGGGACCGCGGGGATTATGTGGAAAATTACCAGGAGGTGGCAGGAACCCTTGAAGAAGCCGGGCTGGGCGTGAAACGGGTCTCCCCGGTGCTTGACGCCTCAGGCTTTCTAAGGGTGGGTCAGGACGATTACCCCATCCAGCTTCGCGGCTTTGCTTCGAGTAACGCCGACAGCATCTACCGGCTGACAGAAGCGCTGGTCTCAGGCGCCTTGCCGGAGAGTGGCCAGGTAGCCCTGGGAATCAACCTGGCCCAGGAGGCGGGAATTGAGGCGATGGACACCGTTACGCTGGCCACGCCCAGGGGGAACACCCGGGATGTGAGCGTCTCAGGCATTTATGACCTGAAAACCGCCGCGCTCAATAGCCGCTGGGTGCTGACAGACATTGCGCTGGTACAGGCGGCTTTTGGCTATGGCGATGTAGCCTCGGCCATTGAGATGCAGGCGGAGGACCCTTTCCAGGCAGATCAAATCGCGGTGGAGATGGCGGGCCTCCTGCCCCAGAGCCTGAAGGTGGATGATTGGAAAGCACAAAACGAGCAGCTTCTAAGCGGGCTCAATGGCCAGAGCGTCTCCAGCCTGATGATCCAGGTTTTTGTGCTGGTCAGCGTGGTGTTGGCCATCGCCAGCGTGCTGGCTATCTCGGTGATGCAGAAGAGCAAGCAACTGGGCATCCTGAAAGCCATGGGTATCAGGGACGGATCGGCCAGCGTGATCTTCCTGGCGGAAGGCTTTCTCCTGGGGATCGCGGGCGCCATTCTGGGTGTGGCTTTGGGGCTGGGGCTGACCTACGCGTTTACCCGCTTTGCCCTGAACCCGGACGGTACGCCGGTGGTAGCGCTCCTGGTGGACCCGCAGTTCATCGCCATCTCGGCGCTTGTTGCAGTGCTTTCTGCCACCTTAGCTTCCCTTATCCCAGCCCGGCGTTCGGCCAGGCTGGATCCCATGGAGGTCATCAAGAATGGATAATATTATCAGCCTGAAGGGCATCAACAAGATATACGGCAGCGAGATCAAGACCCAGGTGTTGACGGATGTGAACCTGGATATCGCAAATCAGTCCTTCACATCCATCATCGGCGCTTCGGGCTCGGGGAAAAGCACGCTGCTGAACATCATCGGCACCCTGGACCGCCCCACAAGCGGAAGTGTCATCATCAACGGGACCCAGACCACCAGGATGACCAGGAGCGCGCTGGCCCGCCTGCGCAATGAGACCATCGGTTTCGTATTCCAGTTCCACTACCTTCTGCCGGAGTTCACGGCGCTTGAGAACGTGCTCATGCCCGCACGCATCCGGGACGGCCGTGTCACGCCGGAAGCGATGGAGCGCGCCCGGGAGCTGATGCGGCTGATGGGCATTGAGCGGGTGCAGAACAACAACGCCGCCAAGATGTCAGGCGGACAGCAGCAGCGCACTTCCATCGCCCGGGCGTTGATCAACAACCCCCGGATCGTGCTGGCGGATGAGCCCACCGGCAACCTGGACTCCGACTCCACTGAGGTGGTCTATGACATTCTCAGGGACATCAACGAGCGGTTCAAGACCACTTTCCTGATCATCACCCATGACCGGCGCATCGCGCAGAAGGCCGACCGCATTATTGAAATCAGGGACGGCCGGATCTTCCTTGACCTCCCCAACCAGCTGGCCAAAAACCTTGGGGAACAAAGCGCCTAACAGCCAAATGAATGCCCCCTGGTCCGGGCTGCCATTGCGGCTCAGGCCAGGGTTTTTTCTTGATTGCAGGTTGATGCTTCGTGAAGGCGCCTGGATTGCCTGCTGGCAGCTTCCCGAAAACAGCCTTACCCTCCCCCGAAAAACATACACGGCAGAAGAAAATGCGCCTGAGGCCTCCGGTTCCCTCGAGAAGGGCCTTCCTGTTACTTGCCCTCTATCCTCCAGCCTGCCAACTGCCTCAGCAGGGGATGGACCTGGCGCGGGGCCAGGGTGCCGCTGCTTATGAAGCCATCTCTGGGCACCTTGAGGGAGCACCGGAAGCAGCAGATTTCCGCGCCGGCCACATAGAACTTCATGGCAGATGGCCATGCCGGCGGCGCTTGCCCCGGCCTGCCCGGCAAAGCCGTCAGGATGAGGGCAGATGCCAGCACCCGGATAAAGGGCCAGGCCATGGTTTTGCTGCGCTTTATTGCCACCTGGCGGCCACCTGTTCAGGTTTGCTTCATCCTGTCACGGCACGCTTGCACACTATGGCTTCGTTTACAAAACAGGGCTGGTATGCTATCTTAATGAGGCGGAATAGAAAGGAAACAACGGGAGGAGCGAGGCATGGCCGCTGTCCGTCGGGTAGCGCAGATCCTGCGCCCCTGGCTGGGGGGCGCGTTTGTTGCCCGCAATGCCGGCCTGATGGAGACCCTGGCGCTTCGCCTGATGGGATTCCGGCCGGAAAAAGACAGCCTCCAGGAGCTGGCCTTTCAACTGGACAATCTTCTGTTCATGCAGGTGCGGGAGGAGACAGCGGGAAGACTATCCCTTGAAATGGACAGCGGACAGTTTGTGCGCCTGAGGATGAACGATTTTACCCTGATGGCTGATGAGCTTCTTTACCTGCTGTTTGAGGCACTGCCAAAGAGCGCCCAAAACCAGGCTATGATACGCACCTATTCCATGCGTTCCACCAGCCTCTCGGCGCTGAGGGCGCTGTATCTGCTCTACCGGGATATGCAGGCGCCTGAGGAGACCGCCACCCTGAGGCGCCTGGTCACTGGCAGCCACCCGCCTTTTAGGTGGCAGGGCTGGATTGATACCTGAAGGGTTTAGGAGAAGAATGGGCAAGATAATCGCGATTGCCAATCAAAAGGGCGGGGTGGGCAAGACCACCACCGCCGTGAGCCTGGCCGCCATGCTGGCGGATGAAGGGCTCAGGGTGCTCCTGTCTGATGTGGACCCCCAGGGCAACGCCACCAGCGGCCTTGGGGTTACGGCCGGGCAGAAGACCAGTTATGAGGTGCTGATAAACGGGCTGCCCCTTGAGCAGGCCGTGGTGAAGAGCCATGTAAAAAACCTGGCCCTCCTGCCCAGCGACATCCGCCTGGCCGCGGCCGAGGTGGAACTGGTGGGGATGGAAAGGCGGGAGTTCCGCTTGCGGGAGGCCCTTCACATGGCCCGGGGCCAGTTTGACTATGTCCTGATTGACTGCCCGCCCTCCCTTGGGCTTCTGACCATCAACGCCCTTTCGGCCGCTGACAGCGTACTGGTCCCCATCCAGTGCGAGTATTACGCCCTGGAGGGTGTGACGGCCCTCATGAACACCGTGTCCCGGGTGCAGCGGGGCCTGAATCCGGGGCTGGCGCTTGAGGGCGTGGCCCTCACCATGTTTGACGGGCGCACCAATCTCTCCCTCCAGGTGGCGGACGAGGTAAAAAAGCATTTCCGCGACAGTGTGTTTTCCACCGTGATCCCCCGCAGCGTCCGCCTGGGGGAGGCCCCCAGCCACGGCCAGCCCATCCACGAATATGACCCGCGCAGCGCCGGCGCCGTGGCTTACCGGCAGCTGGCCCGGGAAATCATCCAGAGGAACCGCCGATGAAGAAGAAAGCCGCCCTGGGCCGCGGGCTGGATGCCCTTTTCCCGCCTGAGGCGCCCAGCGCCCAGGTGCAGGAAATCGCCATCACGCTTTTGGATCCGGACCCCAACCAGCCCCGCCGTGTGTTTGACCCGCAAGGGCTTGAGGAGTTGGCGATGTCCATTCGCCAGGTGGGGCTGCTGCAGCCTATCCTGGTTGAGCGGGCGGGGGAGCGTTACCGGATTATCGCCGGAGAACGGCGCTTCCGGGCCGGGATGATGGCAGGGCTCAAGGCCATCCCCGCCCTGGTGCGCAGGCTGTCCCCGCGGGAGCGGGAACTGGCAGCCCTGATTGAGAACCTCCAGCGGGAGGATTTAAACCCCATGGAGGCCGCCCAGGCGGTGCGGAAGCTGATGGACCAGAGCGGCTACACCCAGGAGGAGACAGCGGAGATGCTGGGCAAGTCCCGCCCCGCTGTGGCCAACCTCCTGCGCCTGATGAATCTGTGTGCCCCGGTTCAGGAGATGATCCGGTCCAGCCAGCTGAGCGAGGGGCACGGCCGGGTGTTGGCTGGCATCAAGGATGAGAGCCTGCAACTGGCCCTGGCCCGGCGCGCGGCAGCCCAGGGATTAAGCGTGCGTGCCCTGGAAGCCCTGAGCAAGCCTGCCAGGAAACCCATGCCAAAGGCACGGACGGAGCCGGAGATGCTCGCTTTTGAGGAGCGGATCAGGGAAGCGCTGGGCGTGCGCGCTGCCATCAAGGGCAGCATGAAAAAGGGCAAGGTGGTCCTGACCTATGGCTCCTTTGAGGAACTGGAACATCTCTATGACGCCGTCGAGCGTCTGCTCTCATAGCAGGGCATACAGGACACATGGTCACGCTGAGGGCACTGGTGGTGGCGGATGAGGAAAGCCGCTATATCTGGGATTTCTTTGACCGCCAGGCCTTCAAGGGTATTGATGTGATCATCGCCTGCGGGGACTTGAAGGCCAGCTACCTTTCCTTTCTGACCACCATGGTGGCGGCTCCCCTTTTCTATGTCCACGGGAACCATGACGGCCATTTCCTCCGGCAGCCGCCTGAGGGCTGTGATAATCTGGAGGAGAGGATGCAGGTTTTGAAGGGCATCCGCTTCATCGGCTTTGGCGGAGCACTGGCTTCCAGCCCCAAGCCCTTCCACTATTCCGAGCGGGACGCCGTGCGCCAGATTACCAGGCGGCTGCCTGAGATCAGCTACCACGGCGGTTTTGATGTGCTGGTGACCCACGCTCCGGTCCAGGGCCTGGGTGACCTGGACGGCGCCTTCCACCGGGGCTTTAAAGCTTACCGGGCGCTGATTGATTTGTTTGGCCCCAAGTACCATTTCCACGGGCATGTTCACACCAGCTACAGGCAGGGCGCTTCCCGGGTGATCCGATACGGGGACACGACGATTGTCAACGCTTTTGGCTATCGGGTCCTGGACCTTCAATTTGACAAGCCGGGACGCCGGAAACGCCTGAGCTATATCAAGACCCGCTATGACTGGGGGAGGGCCTATGGAAGCCAACCTTAACCAGCAGGCCCGGGCCAACTACGACCGGGCCAGCCGCTTGGGGCAAAGGGACTTGAGCGCCCGGACCGCCCGGGGCCAGCGGGGCTATTTGGCGGCGCTGGACGATATCACCGGAGGAGCCCGGCCCGTGGCCTATATGAAACAGCCTCAGCGTGAAATATCCTTAAGCCGGGTCGTGGGGACCTATACCGCTTCCCGCGCGCACTCCTTTGCCGATAATTTCATGCCCCTGCACCCGCCGCTGAGCGAGTTTGCCTCCAAGTGGATCAACCTCTGCGCCATCCACATGTCAGAAGGCTTAAGAGATCCCGTCCAGGTCTACGAATACCTCTGGCGATACTATGTGGTGGAGGGCAACAAGCGTGTCAGCATCCTGAAGTACTTTGAAGCACCCACCGTTCAGGCGGAGATTACCCGGGTGGTACCCCAACTGGATGAGGGGGACCCGGACACCGCCGTGTACTACGCCTACCTCAGCTATGACAAAACGGGCTTGTTTAAGAATATCCAGCTTTCCAGCGCCTTCAAATATGAGCAGCTTAGCCGCATCGAGGCCGGGCTGATGCGGGAAGGACTGCCGGCGGATGTCAACTTCAACGCTATGTATCTCCAGTTTGAATCAGCCTATGGCCAGGCCCGGCGCCCTTTGCCCCTGGGAGACGCGTTTGTGGAATATTTGCGTGTCTACGGCCTGCCGGTAGGGGTGGTTATCAGCCAGGTAAAAGAACGCATCGACCTCCTGGCTCCCCAGATGGAGCTTCTGAGCCAGCCGGAGGCGGAGCCGGAACTGGTGCTGAGCCCGGTGGAAAAGGCGGCCCCAGGGCTTATCAGCCGCCTTTTCAGCCAGCGCAAAAGCGCGCGGGTGGTGTTCGCCTATGCTGCCGGCCGTGAGGAGGATAACTGGCTTGGCGCCCATGAGGCGGGCCGCCAGGTGATGCAGGAAGCCCTTGGGGAGCAGGTCATCTCCAGCTTTGCAGACGGCCTGACGCCGGAAAATGTCTATGGCAGGCTTCATGAAGAGGCCGCCGGCGCTGACCTCCTGCTGATCACCACATCCTCCCTCACCCTTCCGGCGCTGCGCTTTGCCCTGGAACACCCGGACTGCCTCACCCTGGTCTATTCCCGCGTGCGCCAGGATCACCGGGTGAGTACCTACTATGGCCGCTATTATGAGCCCATGTTCCTCTGCGGGGCGGCGGCCGGTATGGCCACCCGCACGGGGTGCGTGGCTTATATCACCCCGCGCATCACCTACCGGCGCCACACGGCGGACATCAACGCCTTCGGCCTGGGAGTGAGATCGATCCGCCCCGAAGCCAAGGTTCTCCTGGTGTGGCGGGATGTGCTGCCTGATGAGCCTGAGAGCAGCGCCAAGGGCCTTCTCACCGCCGCTTCCCTGGGCGCTGATGTGGCCTATACCCCTTTGGTGAAGGGCGCCATGCGGGCAGAGGTGCCGGAGCATGTCTTCAGCCTGGTGGGCCGGCTCAATGAGCGGGGTGAGCTGGCGCAATATCTGGCGGCTCCCCAGTGGGACTGGGGCCAGTATTATACGGAAATCGTGCGCAGCTACCTAAACGGCAGCCTGGATATCCTGCGCATCATCGACCAGGGCGATCCATCGGTGGCAGGCCTGTGGTGGGGAATCGGTGCCGGCGTCCTGCGCTTCCTGCTGGGAAAGGGCCTGGACACCCAGGGGGAAAACCTGCTGAAATACCTGCGGGATGCTATCGGCCGCGGCCACTATAACCCTTTCCATGGCCCCATCAAGGACCTGGACGGCATCCTGCGCGTCTGGGAAAACAACGACCTGAAGCCCTATGACATCCTGGAGATGGAGTGGCTGTGTGATTTTATTCAGGTGATTGATTAGCAGGCAGGAAAGCGGCGCCGGCAGGCGGCCTGGCTCCTGAGGCGGATGTGTTCGATGGAGATGGGCTGTCTTACCGGGCCTGTGCCATGGGAACAAGGCACCAAGCCCATTTCCCTTGGCATCATTGCCTTCCAATGCATGCTTTTTTCATGTAATATGCAAAATACAAGCGTACCCGATGGCGTCTTTCCGAGGTAAATTCAAGTTTTGCCGCAGATATGACACTGATCCGATGTCACCCTCCCACAATCTGGTCAATCACCCACACCAGGTCCAGGATGTCCACAATGCCATCTGCGTTGGCGTCGGCGTTGGCCGGGGATGCGGGGGAGGCATTGGAAACGATGTAGTCGATGATTCTCACGGGGGCAGACCCCGTCATCAGCAACCCTGCCCTACCGCGCATTGCAAGGCGAGCCCCACCCGCGATTTAGTGTTTTACCTCATGTTAGCATACCTCCTGATTTTGCCGCATTCTCATCATTTGCAAGCTTGATGACTGATGCGTTTTTTTATCCATGGAATTCAGCGCTGCCCTTGGCCCGGCTGAACCTGGAAGGCAACATAATAACAAAGTTTTCGTGCGAAACAATCCAATTGAAAAGGATTTATCTAAAAAGTATTGTACTGGGTTTTCATACCGCTATCAAGAAATCGGAATAAAATATTGATAATGAACAGAGAAAATAGGCTGTGCTACAGAAATATTTGAGCGCAAATCGCTATTCGTCCATGACCCGTCAAGCCCCCGTCTTACCCCACCAGCAAAAAAACAGGCTGGCATAAAAGTGCTGAAGTGACCTCATCCCATCATTCTCTCCCTCTCTGGCCATCCGCGCTTTGTCCAGCGCGGGGAGGGTCCGCTTGTTCCCTTTCTGTTGCAGCAGCAGCGGGGAGAGGCACCAGGCAGGAAGGCGTCTCCCAAGCCAGGCGTCCGGGCAGGCACTCAAGGCGAAGGACCCCAGGCGGCAAAAGGCAGGGCCGCATCGCTTGCTGTGGCATGATGTCTTGCCATTTAGTTGACATATCAACCAAATAGGGCTACCGTAAGAGCGTCTGATGAGGAGGGCATATGAAAGTGCCAACGATGCAGGAGTTCTGGAAAAAGCTGAAATGCCTTTTAAGCCTGTCCAGGTCAGCCATCAATGACAGGCTTGGCCAGCTGGGCCTTACAAGCGCGGCCGGCGATATCATCTTCCACCTGAGCGGGGAAGAATCGGGTTTGCCGCAGGAAACGCTGTGCCAGCGGCTGAGTATCGGAAAAGCCGCTATCTCCCGCACGGTTGACGCGCTTGAACAAAAGGGACTCGCGCAAAGAGCAAGGCATCCCGGGGACGCGCGCTCCTTTTTGGTCAGCCTGACAAAAGAGGGCTGGGGCATCAGCGCCCAGGTCAGGACGGCCTATGACAGTGTGTTCCGGGACATCAGCCGCGGCATCAGGAAAGAGGATCTGGCGAATGTTTCCCTGCTGCTGGACCGCATCCTGCGCAACATGGCCGGGGAGAAAACAGGGCAATGATCAACATTTTCCTTCAAGGCTTCGCCCTGCTGCTGATATACTTCGCCGCCGCGGCCGCCCTGGCATTGCTCGCGCGAAAGCTGATGAAAATGCCCAGGGAGATTTTCCGCAAGGCGCTCCACCTGGTACTGCTCTTTTCCCTCCCGGTATTCCTGTATGCCTTTCCCGCCTGGCACCTCTCCGCGCTGGCCGCAGGCCTGTTCGCTCTGACCGTTCTGCCGATACTTTCCTTCGGCGAGCGGTTTGACGGGTACTCCGAGCTGCTGACGCAGCGAAAGGATGGGGAGATCAAAAGAAGCCTGATGCTTGTCTTCCTGATGTTTGCCGTGATCATCAGCGTCTGCTGGGGCTGGCTGGGAGACCGGATGCTGGCGGCCGCCTGCGTTTACGCATGGGGCTTTGGGGACGGCGCCGCGGCGCTGGTGGGCAAGCGCTTTGGCCGGCATTACCTGCAAGGGCGGATGATTGAGGGCCGAAAGAGCCTGGAGGGAACGCTGGCGATGTTTGCCGTGTCTTTCTTCGCGGTCTTCCTCATTATGGTGTTCCGGGGCGGCCTGCCGCTGAAGCATTGTTTTGCCATCGCGGTTATTGCCGCGCTGGTCAGCGCCGTAGTCGAACTGTTCACCCTTGGGGGTTATGATACCTTTACCTGCCCCATGGCCGCGGCTTCCGTCATCATTCCCTTGACCTTGTTCCTGGAAGGAACGCCGCTTTGAAAAAGACATCCGGTGAGCGGACCCTCCTGGCATCCGTGCTGCTGAGCGCACCGGGCCCCCTGGTGGTTGGCATCGGCCTGGTGGCGGGAAGGTCCTCAACGCAATTGGCGGATTTTGTCCGCCGCACCGCTGAGCTGGCCGCCATCATTGTCTCCTGGCTGATGTTTCGGTTACTGAAACGGGATAACGCAGAAGATAAAGCCAGGAAAGCAAAGCTTGAGAGAACCGCTTCCCGGGGTGTGGGGCTGGCGATGTGCCTGGGCGGGGCTGCCATGGCGCTGCTTGCCTTTCTGCCGGACACGGGGGATAAGGGCAATGTACTGCCCGGCCTGGTGATTGCCCTCCTGGGCGTTGTGACCAACAGCTGGTTTTGGTTTCGCTACAACAGGCTGGACCGAAGAGACCCCAGTGCTATCCTCAATGTTCAAAGCCGCCTTTACCGCGCCAAAACCCTGGTGGATCTTTGTGTTGCTGCGGCGCTGTTATCCGTAGCCATTTTCCCCGGCTCCAGCCTCGCTGCCTATATGGACGCCGCGGGGTCCCTGGTGGTGGCCTTATACCTCATCCTGAGCGGCGCCAACATCCTCCGGGGCAAATCGCGGAACGCCCGTAAAGCTGAGGCAGGAAGATGAACAAATCAAACATCGCCCCGGAACTGCTGCCGCTCAGGTTCATGAGGCCCGTGCTCTGGCGGCCGCTGCTTCCCATCATCAACATGATACTGCGTGCGCTGCCCCACCCTTCTGGAAGGGAAGTCAAAGTCAAAAAACATACCATCACCTCCAGGTCCGTCGAAATATTCACGGCAATAACAATTGAGCCCGCGGGGCTTGCCCGCCCGTCACCCTGCCTGGTTTTCTACCATGGCGGCGCGTTTATGCTCAGGGCCGCCCCCCATCATTATGCCCTGGCGAAGCAGTTTGCCCTAAAAACCCCCTGCAGGGTCATCCTGCCGGATTACAGGCTTGCTCCCCGCCATCCCTTTCCCGCGGCTGTGGAGGACTGCTATGCCGCGTATGAGTGGGCCCTCACAAATGCCAGGGCACTGGGCATTGACCCGGGCCGGATCGCCCTGGGCGGTGACAGCGCCGGGGGAAACCTGGCAGCGGCCGTGAGTATGATGGCACATGACAGGAAGATCCCTCAGCCCTGTTTCCAGATGCTCCTTTATCCGGTTATTGACCGCAGAATGGAAAGCGGCTCAATGCGGGCCCATCAACGCACTCCGATGTGGAACGCGCGCCTGAACCGGAGGATGTGGGAAACCTACCTCCCCAAAAGCACTGATTGCCCTGTCCACTATGCGTCATTGATGGAAGCCCCCTCCCTGAAAGGCCTTCCGGACACCTACCTGGAAACAGCGGAAACAGATCCCTTGCGGGATGAAGGCATCGCATTTGCGCAGGCGCTTGGGGCCCAGGGGGCAGCCGTGCAGCTCTGCCTGGTCAGCGGCGCGCCCCACGGCTTTGACCTGATGAAAAACAGCAGCCTTGCCAAACGGTGCGTTGAGGATCGGGTCACTGCGTTAAGGCAGGCGTTTGTCTCCGAAAAGTATTAAAGCAGTGCGGCGCTTGCCCATCGGAATCAGCCGGCAAAAACCGCGTGCAAAGCAAACCGGAAGCGCGCCAATGGGCGGAGGAGGCTCCGGCGCCTGCTTGTCCCTTTTTAAGGGAGGGTGAGGCCTTTGCTGCTTTGTTTTAACAAGGAAATGGAGACCTGTTGTTTTCAGGTGACCTGTGCAGCGATGGTCAAACCTGGCGTCTGCTGCCGGCATCAGGGTGAACCGCTTGATCCCACTGCGCCTTAAGAGACGCCATCCACTGATTGGCGAACACACAGAGGCAAGGAAGGAAAAAACTCGCCTGCGCGGCAGCACGGTGCTGGATGAAACCCCTGCCGCACAGTGAAGCAGATCCGGCCTCCTGGATGCCGGAGCAAGGGAACAGCAGAGGCAGTGCCGTGGCGAGGTGTAAAGCATGCGTATACACAAGATCAGGTGTTCACTCCCGCTTTTTAAAGCAGCGGAAGGAGCCGGGGGATGGCGCCGCGGACGGCCTGGGCCGGAGTGGGGGCCGCCCTGATTCCGTTGACATCACACAGACGCCGAAATATACTGGGAACGAACATAGAGGGCCATGGCGCACGGATGGATTCCGTTTTTATATTCGGGAAGGACATCAGCAATGACGACAGAGCCCATCAGTAGAACAGAGAGCGCCGGACACGCCCCGGAAGCGGCGGAACGCGGCCTTGCGGTCCGCGGGCTGTCCAAATCATACGGGAAGGAAAACGTTCTGCGCGGGGTGAGTTTTTCCTTGCTTCCCGGATGCGCCCTGGGAGTATGCGGCAGCAATGGCGCCGGAAAAACGACCCTTTTGCACCTGCTGGCCTCGGTGCTGCAGCCGGACAGCGGCGTGATCACGCTGTTTGGCATCCAGGCGGGGCGCAGCCGGGCTTACCGGCAAAAAATCGGCCTTGTCCCGCAGGAAATCGCCCTCTCTGCGCGCCTGACAGTGCGGCAGAACCTGGAGTTCTGGTCTTTGGCCAGCGGCCTGAAGGGCAGAGAGAAGGATAAGGCGGTTGAGGAGGCCGTCCGCCTGACAAATATCGGTGCATTTCAGGACAAACGGGTCTCCCGCTGTTCGGGCGGAATGTGCAGGCGGGCAAACCTGGCCGCGGGGCTGGTGGGCAACCCTGCCCTGATTCTCCTGGACGAACCGACAGCGGGCATCGACGAGGAAAACCGAGACGCGGTTTTGCGTTCCGTCGCCGGCCTGGTACAAGAAGGCCGCATGGTCATCATGGTAAACCACTACCATCAAGAGCTGGAGGCCGTCTGCGGCAGCATCATTACGCTTAAGGATGGATCCCTGGACGAAAGCGCGGCGCCGGCCCCGCGGGCGCGTTGAAATGCTGTTTGGATTTATCGGCTTTCATCTGCGCGAAACGCTCACAGTGCGTACGCTTGTCTTATTCGCAGCTGTCCTCCTGGCAACGGCTTTTCTTTTTCTGGCGATGCCCTACCTCGCGGTTTCGGGGGATCGCATCTCCTACGAGCTCTCGCTTTCCATCGTGGATCCGGATCAGAGCCTGATTTCAGAGGCCCTGGCTTCATTGATGGGGAATATGAACAATATGGGGGAGGTATACCGCGAAGACATTGAAACGGCGCGGGCGCGCCTTTCCAGCAACGAGATTCTGATGATTATCCAAATGCCTCCGGGGTTTTATGACATCAGCCTCAGTCTGGAGAAACGCCCGCCCATTACCCTGTGGCTCAACCCCCGCATGCCCGCCGAAACAGCGATTTTTGTCCGCGCGCTCCGCAGTTTTTCCGATAGCATTGCGGGTATCCAAGCTGCATACGTGTCCTTTGGTGAATTGATCCGCCCGCTGTACAGCGATGTCAACGACTACAATCAGGAGCTGACGGATACCTTTTCCCAGCTTGCCGTCTGGGCGCTCACCCGGCGCGCTGTTGTCACCACCGATGAAACCGCGCGCATGAGCACGCCTTTGCATGTCATTTCAGGCCTTATGTGCCTCATGTGCATGCAGATGGGGCTGCTGATGATGGCGCAGGCAGCTGAGGAAAGAAAAAGCGGCGTGATGGTCCGGATGGCACTGTCCCAGGCGCCGTGGTGGGCCTCCCCGCTGGCACGCCAACTGGCAGGGCTGCTCTGGGCAGGGGTCGCGCTGGCCCCAATGGTGACGGGGTTGAAAATCTACTATCCCCAGGCACGGCTGGAATATATCCTGCCAGCCATTTTCGGGCTTTTCTGGGTGACCGCTGCTGTTTGCCAGGGAGCGGGCTACCTGTCAGGCGGCAGTGTTTTCGCATTGCCCGGAATGTGGATGGCCATCCTGGTTTTCCTGCTGCTGGGCGGCTGTATCTATCCCCAGACCCTATTGCCCGATGCCCTCAAACCCCTGATGGCCCTCTCCCCGGCCCATTTCGCTTACCGGACAGTGTATGCGGGTTTACAGGGTGATTCTGTTCCCGAAGGCGCGCTTGCCAACTTTTTCACCATGGCGCTTGTCTCAGCGGTTTTCCTTCGCCTTGCATGGAAAAAATCGCTCGGTGCGGACAAGCTCAGGAGGCAGGGATGAGAATCCTTAAGGTGTTTTCCCTCAAACTGAAAGAGGTGCTGGTATCGCCGATGATTCTGGTTATCATGGTGGCACTGCCCGTTCTCATGGGCCTGGTAGCCGGCGCTGCCAACCTGCGGAACCAAAGCCCGCAGGTACGCCTCTCGGTCACCGACCTGGATCAGACCCCGGTCAGCCGTGATTTGGTCGAAGCGCTCCAGCGGCAAGGCTGGGATATTCTGGAAGTAGCGGAAAGCGAGATTCTGCGCCTGATTGACGGCAAAGCGGTGGAAGGCGCCCTGGTGATTGAACGGGGCTTTGCCCAGCGGCACGCCAGCCTGCTCAGCAGCGGCCTGCGCTATACACCCGCGGAAGGCACCCTGTCGACCAACATGGTACTGGATACCATTTCCTCTTCCGTGATCCCCCTGAAGAGCCGCTCTGTCTTCTTCAGGCAGGCGGTGGATCTGTACGGGAAAGCGCGCGCGCCGTTGCCTGCAGGCTTTGAAGAGCAGTATGATCAGCGCATTAAAAGCCAGATACAGGAAGATATTTCCCAGGATTTTGTGTTTGTTGGTGAGTATGTGGAGCCGACCGTTATGACCTATGTGGTGAACGATTATTCCATGGAAGTGCTTTTCCTGGGCTTTTTCTCACTGCTGGGCTCCATGATCCTGTCCTCCGCAGCCATACGCCGCAGGTTGGCCGCCACCGCCTTTGGCCTGCGGTATGACTACATAGCCACCCTGCTGACCCTGTTCGTGTTCGGATCCCTGCAAATACTCCTTTATATGGGTTCCATGCGCGCCCTGATGGGAACACCCGTCAGGGCACAGGAGCTGTTCATTCTGGCGGTCTTCCTGCTGATGAGCCTGGCGTTTTCTCAAGTTCTGGCACTCCTGCACGAAAGCCTCAGGCTTTATGTAGGCCTGATCGTTCTGCTGCTGCTCAGCATCGCCGGCGGTTGCTTTATCCAGCTGCCCCAGCAGCTGATCCAGGCGTATGGCCAATATATTCCGCATGGGTGGACGCTGGCCGCGCTCCGTGGCTATCCGGTGCCCCACCCGCTCTTTCCCGTTGGCATCTCTTTGGCGGTGCTGTTTGTGCTATATCATATCCAGGCATGGAAAGCAGGCCGCCCCTCAGCCCAATAAACGGCCGCCCGGCTGCTTGGGCAGCACAACTGCTTGCGGGGCAGAAAGCATATCAAGAGAGCAAAGGAGGGATTCTCATGGATTGGTGGATAGGGGCGGGCATTGCCCTGGCCTTCCTGGGCTTTGGATTTTCAGCAGCTCCGGGCCTTTTGAAAAAAACACCAAATACAAATGCTGCTTCATTTAGAGGGCGAAAGCCGCCGCATTGCAAGTCACGCCCTGGAATCGGTGAAGCAATATGCCGCCCGGTTTCCACCCATGCGATTGGAAGGCTGGCTATTCTGCTTGCGCTGCTGCTGCTGGCTGGCTGCCTGCTTCCCGGATCCGCAGGGACAACTGCCGCTTACACCCGTGTGTTTGAGATCCCCACTTCCATCCCTCTCTCAGCAAGCGTTTGCTGGCTGGCTGACAGCCGGATTCTGGACACTGCAGAGCAGGAAGTCCGCCCCGCATCGGCATGGGTGTTTCTGGACGCCTCATTAAGGGTGCTGGGAAAGGGCGGGAAAGAAATCGCCCCCACGCTGGCTGCCTATCTGGACAGCACCGCGCCTTTCATCATTCCCGTGCTCCAACCCCTGGATGAAGCCGCATCAGATGCGCTGTATAACCTGCTCGCCAGAGAAAAACGGAAGGATATATTTGTCGCGGCCAAATGGGTAAACTCGGATTGGCTGAATCGTTTTACCGCACTGCCCCATATACGCGGCCTGGTTGACTTTGCGGGAATGGACTGGTCTTCAGGGAGTATCCTGCTGGACATCACCGCGCGCACCAACCGCGCAGGCGCCAAAACAGCGCTTATCCCGGGCGATGAGGCTTCACGGCCGCTGGTCAGGGCCCTGCAAAGCCGCCTGCTCACGGTATGGGCTTCCGCAGGCAGTGACAAGGTGTGCCTCCTCACCGCGCTGACAAGCGGGATCAACGGCCTGGTGGTGGAGGACTACCTGGCGGCAGTTGATGCCATCCGCTTTTTTCATGAAGACGCGCCTGCCCTTCTCAGGACACCCTTCATCATCGGACACCGCGGCATGCCCAGCGAATATGTTGAGAACACCTTGCCGGGAGCACTGGGCGCTTACTTTGCCGGAGCAGACATGATTGAGAATGATGTCTGGCTGAGCCGGGATGGGGAGCTGTTCATCAACCATGACCAGACGCTCAAACGGCTGTTCGACCGCGGAGATGTGGCGAACAGCGAAGCCTTGACGCTCAGGCAGCTGCAGGATATCCCTTTTTCCCATGAAGGCATGTCGGGAGTGCCCACTTCCAACAACCAGCCTGCCAGCAAGTCCCGTTATGGTTTTTTCCCCGTGGATCCTTCGCTGCGTATCCCGGCGCTCAAGGAATATTTCGCGGCGTTCAAGGATACGGACATCGTTCATTTTGTGGAGATAAAATCCCATAACCCGGCCATTGTCCCGGCGCTGAAGGCGCTCTGTGAAAAAATGGGCGTCGCAGACCAGGTGGTTGCCATCACCTTTAACACCGCTATCCTGGAAATGATGAAGCGGGAGTGGCCTGAGGTGTCCGCAGGCGCGCTGGGCAGCGAAGGCCTCAACCTGGGAGACGGACGGCCGGGCTACCTGGATT
>Ga0123333_10002289_pt1 | contig 19639 bp, 17 predicted proteins | sample BioC12SIPDNA_3_FD_89957 | JGI IMG/M metagenome (GOLD analysis project Ga0123333, IMG submission 89957) | Anaerobic biogas reactor microbial communites from Washington, USA - Biogas_R2_B C12 SIP DNA | ecosystem: Engineered > Bioreactor > Anaerobic > Unclassified | place: Washington, USA... | reverse complement strand
GCCGCGTTGTACGTATCGCCGGTCGACCAGCTCTCGCCATAGTTGCGCCGTTTCCAGTCCTGCTCCGCCATACGCCCAGCCAGCTCGCCCGGCAGCTCGATGCCCAATTCGGAGCCAACCCCGAAGGCCGTCGCCCAACGGTACAGATCGCGAATCCCCAGCCCGCCTTCCCTGAGGGTGGCCGCGCTCACCTTAGGATTGCCACCGCCGACTTGGTAGAAGTACACGTCGCAGCTCTGCGCGATCCCACGGAGCAGATTCACTTCCTCGTGGCCCGACCGCAGCCAGCACACGAATGTCTGGCCCTGGCTCTCGTCGCGTGGGGCAAAAGCATTGGGCAACACGAGCCGTCCAGGGCAGAACAAGGGCTGGCTTGGGTCGATGACGCCCTCTTCGAGCACGCCCACGGACGTGATCATCTTCCAGACCGATCCCGGCGGATATAACGCGCTGATCGCGTGGTTCACCAAAGGCTTCAGTGGATCATCGACCTGCTCGAAATAGTACTCGCCGTCGATGGTACGGGCGAATCGCGAGTTGTCGTAACTTGGCCAGCTTACCAGCGCCAGGACCTCACCGTTGCGGGGGTCCATGGCGATCACGATCCCCTGCTGAGTCACAAGGCGCTGCTCGGTGGCATTCACAATGTTGATCCGTTTGATGAGCGCTTCCTGGGCCGCCTCCTGCAGATCGACATCGATCGTCAGCTGGACGCTGAGCCCAGCCCGGAATTTCTCCTCGCCGACCAGTTGGAGCGGGCGTCCCGCCACATCGACCACCCAGGTCTGCGTGCCGCGCTGCCCGGCCATCTCCGTCTCGAAAAACGCCTCGACGCCGGCATAGCCGATCCGGTCGAATGCCGGGTTATACCCCAGCGAGCGCAGGCGCTCTTCCTCGTCCGGGCCAATCGGCCCCAGATAGCCGACGATATGTGCGGTCGCCGTCCCGCTCGGATATTCGCGCACCGACGCCACCTGCACCGACACGCCGGGCAGAAGCTGGGCCTGGTCCCAGATCTGGAACGCGGCGTTGCGCGGGATATCCTGCGCCACCACCACCGGGCTGTACGGCGCGATACCCTCGCCCTCACGCACGAGTTCGTCCAGGCTGCGCTCGTTGACCCGGCCTGCCGCATCGGCCGCGGCCCGCGTCGCCGGGACGTCAACCAGAGCGGACAGCCGGTTGTACAAGTCGAGCACATCCTGTGGATCGTCCGGTAATTCGGCGGGAACGATTTGCACGCTGTAGGCGGGATCGTTTTTTGCGAGGGGCACGTGATTGCGATCATAGATGGCGCCCCGCGGCGCCGCGATCAGCACGAGTTGGAGCCGGTTCTCCTCCGCGTCGCGCACGAACTGCTCGCCGCGCCCGAACTGGAGCTCCGCCGTGCGCAGCGTCAACACAATCAGCGAAAATACCACGACGGCCTGAAACAGAACCAGCCGCCACCCCTGAAACGGAAGAATGTGCCTGTTATTCATGGTTCATTCCAACACAACTCATTCCATATCAACACCGGATTTGGCTCACTCCAAGCGGGTCCGTTGGGGCTGTAAGCCGCGGTACACTGCGGCCACCACCCGGAGGGTTGGAAGGATCAGAAGTGCATTATAGATCATCACCGGTAAAGTGACGTAAAACAGCCCCTGCCCCACCGGCACAGCGATATCCCCGAACAAGCGCAGTACCATCAGCAGGACGATGTGGTACAGAGCGGTGCCCACCATGGCGGCAATGGGTGGGGCCACCAGACTAACACGATCATCGGGCGCAATCAAGGAATCGATCGCAAACACAACGAGCACCAGCCCTAACGACGAGGCGCCAACCGGCGCCACGGACAGCAGATCCTGCATCACGCCACCGACCACGGCCCACACCAGCGCGCTCGGCAAATCCGACAGCAGCGCCCAGCACACCACCAGCAGAAAAACCAGGTCGGGTGCGCCGCCACCCAGCCGGAACTCAGGCATCACGGTCGCATTCAGCACGGCAGCTAATGCGAAGATCGGGATGCTGAAAAATACGCTCATCGGGCGCTACCCTGCCCGGGCGCGCAAGCAGCCCAGCAGTCCATTCCATTGTGCGAGGCCCCCCCCCACCTCGACTCACGGAGCATTGCTGGCCTCCTGCTCCTCGAACACGGACAGGTCCACCGGCTCGAAGTTGATGATCACCTGCACGATCTCCAGCCGGTTGAAGTCGACCAGACTCCGCACACGCGCCTCCTGGTACAACTCGCTCTCGGCCAGGGCAACGCTCAGCACCTGCCCCACGACCAGATCGGCCGGCAGAGTCTGCCCCAGGCCGTTCGTCACCACGAGATCGCCCTCGATCACGTCGGCGTCGACGGGGATATTGGTCATCACCAAATCCCCGGCAAGCTGGCCGATCACACGCCCGTCCTCACGCGTGGACTGCAGCCGGGCGTTGATGCTGCTGGTTGGATCGGTGACCATCAGAACTTCGGCGCCAGCAGCAGACAGCTTGGTGACCCGGCCGACCAGCCCCAGCTCTGTCACGACCGGGTCGAGCAGGCCCACACCGTCACGGCGCCCGCAGTCGATCTGGATCGCGCGGACGAACCCGGCGGTGTCGGTGCCGATGACGTCACACGTCACATACTGGCGATCTTCAGGCCCCAGCCGGTCATAGTTGAGCAGCGCCGCCAGCCGGTCGTAGTCCTGGCCTTTTTCGCGCAGCTCGGCCAGCTCCGCCTGATAGACGGCCAGCGCCTCTTCGAGGTCCTGGTTACGCCGTTCCAGCTTGCGGAAATTCGACACATCATCCGCAAACCCGCTCACACCCTGAGCCGCACCACCTATCGCGTCCTGGATGAAGGTCAGCGGGACCGAGACAATATCCTCCAGCGGGCCGAGCGCCCCCTGCGCGCTGAAATAGATGAGCAGCGTGACGATGATGACGACCATCGAAAACGTGAAGACGCGGTTACCGCGCAGCACTCTCGCCTCTCCTCCTCGCCTCGATCCGTTCTCCTCGCGCCATTATACCGCAGCCGACGAACAAAACGCCCCGGCCATCGCGCCGGGGCGTCGCACAGACTCAGGGTCGAAGGCGGGCCGTCCTAATGTTGGGTCGAGCCCCGCTCCAGCCCGGCCAGCAGCGAGCGGAGGTTGTCGTAATCTTCCAGAATGCGCCCCGCGCCGCGCGCCACACACGTCATCGAGTCTTCGGCCAGCCACACCCGCACGTTGACCTCGTCGGAAATGCGCTCGGTCAGTCCCTTGAGCTGGCTGCCGCCGCCCGCCATGCAGATCCCCGACTCCATCAGGTCGGCGACCAGCTCGGGCGGGGTTTCGTCCAGCGCATCACGGATCGTGTCGATCACGATGCTGACCGACGGCGACAGCGCCTCGCGCAACTCGATCGACGACACCTCGACCGCCTCCGGCAGCCCGGTGATCAGGTTGCGCCCGCGCAGCACCATCGTGCGCTCCTCCGGCAGCGAGTAGGCCGAGCCAATCTCGATTTTGGCGCGCTCGGCGGTGCGCTCGCCCACCAAGAGGTTATATTTCGAGCGCATGTATTGAACGATGTCCTCGTCCATCTCGTCGCCGGCCACGCGAATCGAGCGGCTGATCACGATGCCGCCCAGGGAGAAGATCGCCACCTCGGTCGTGCCACCGCCGATATCGACCACCATGCTCCCGCGCGTCTCCTGGATGGGCAGGCCCGCGCCAATCGCGGCGGCGACCGGCTCCTCGATCAGAAAGGCTTCGCGTGCGCCGGCGCTGATCGTCGCGTCGTAGACCGCGCGTTTCTCGACTTCGGTGACGCCAGAGGGAATCCCGACGACCACACGCGGGCGCGGGATGGGCACCCAGCTCTGCTCGTGGGCCTTGCGGATGAAGTAATCGAGCATCGCCTCGGTGATTTCGAACTCGCTGATGACACCGTCGCGCAGGGGGCGAACCACCATATAGCGTGCGCTGGGGGTTTTCCCGAACATTTCTTTGGCTTCGCGCCCCACGCTGATCGGTCGGCGCGATTTCCGCTCAATCGCCACATACGACGGCTCATTGATTACGATACCTTTCCCGCGCACGCTCACCAACGTATTGGCTGTGCCCAGGTCGATACCGATATCCAGCGAAAACAGGCCCAATAGCCAGTCAAGTGGGCTTACCAAGTGTGCGAACTCCCCTCATAGGTCGTATCAGCGCGGCATTATACCACGCGCCTGGGCGTGCATGAATACCATTTATCAAACGTTCATTTTCGCCCAGTCCAAGGCGTTTGTACCCTATTTTGTCCCACCCACCAAACTTCTCCCCTACGCGAAAACACCTCGCGCAAGGTCCCCCCCTCGCGCGACGGTGAGGAGGGGACCATCAGGGCTCCAGGGATGGCAGCGGGTCTAGCTCCCGAAGGCGTCGATCTGCTTCAGCAGCGGGTCGCGGTCGACCTGCGGGTAATCATCGAGCAGATCGTTGAAGCGCCTCATGTAGGTGACCAATTGCTCGCGCGCGTGTGCTTCGAACCGCATGGTGATCGCCGGCTGCGTGTTGCTGGCGCGCACCAGGCCCCACCCGTGCTCGAAGATGGCCCGCGCGCCGTCCACCGTGATCACCTCGTACTGATCCTGGAGCCGGTCGCGCACAGCATCGATGATCCGGAATTTCACATCATCCGGCGCGGACATGATGATCTCGGGTGTCGCCAGCAGTTTGGGCATCTCACCAAGCAACTGCGAGAGCGATTTGGTCGTCTTGCTGTACAGCTCCAGCACTTTGAGCGCGACCAGCGGCGCATCGTCGAACCCGTAATAGTCCTCGCCGATGAAGAGATGGCCGCTCACTTCGCCGCCGATCGGCGCGCCAATCTCGGCCATCTTCTTCTTCATGAGGCTATGCCCGGCCTTCCACATGACCGGGTGACCACCGTGCTCGCGGATGATATCGGGCAGCACCTGGCTCGACTTGACGTCGAACACGACCGACGCGCCCGGCATGCGATCCAGCAGGTCGCGCGCCAGCAGCGCCAGCAGCCGGTCCGCGGCCACGTGGTGGCCGTGCTCGTCAATCAGGCCGCAGCGGTCCGCGTCGCCGTCGAAGCCGATGCCGAAATCCGCGCCATGCTGGACGACGGCCGCCTCCAGGTCTTTGGTGAGCTCGGGGTCTTCAGGGTTGGGAAGGTGATTCGGGAAAGTGCCATCCGGCTCGCAGAACAGGCAGATCACGTCCACGCCCAGCGACTCCATCACGGGCGGCACGTACATCCCGCTCAGGCCGTTACCGGCATCGACGACGACCTTGATCTTGCGATCGCCCAGCGCCACCTTGCCCTTGACGGCGTCCATGTGGCGGCGGATCATGCCGTCGTCTCTGCGCAGCGTGCCGGTGCCCGTCGTGAAGTCGTCCGATTGGATCAGAGCCAGCAGCGCCTGGATCTGGTCGTCGGCCAGCGCCAGGCGGCCATACGCCATCTTGATCCCGTTATACTGCGTCGTCAGATGGCTGCCGGTGATCATAATCCCGCCGGCCTGTTCGGTCGAGGCGGACGCGAAATACACCGTGGGCGTCATCACCGGGCCGACGTCGGTCACGGTCAACCCGGTCGACAGCAGGCCCTCGATCACCGCTTCCATGAGCGGCGGCGTGGTCTCGCGGTTGTCGCCGCCGACGAACACCTGCTCCAGGCCCAGCTCGCGCTGGACATACGTGCCATACGCCTTGCCGACCAGCCGCGCCACCGGCGGGGTTAGCTGCGCGTCTTCGCCCACCACAACGCCCCGGATATCGTATTTTCGGAAAATTGCCGTCGGTACTTGCGCCATCAATGCCTCCTTGTGTTGTAAATCTCTGCAAGCCAAACTGCTGAACCGCCGCCAATCTTCCGGTGGTAGGGTCTCACACCGGGCGAGCCGGAGGCGGGGGTGTGTCTTCTGGGGGGATCGGCTGGTTGAGAACCCACCGGAATCCATCCGGATCGCGCAGGGCAAACTCGCGCAGGCCGTACCACTGGTTGCGCGGCGCCGTCTCGACCTGCAGCCCGCGGTCGATCACGCGGCTGTAGAGCGCGTCGACATCCGCCACCTGGAGGTACAGGGAGGTGCGCGGCGCGTGATCCCCATCGAACGGCGCCATATCCGCGCGCAGCAGCCATACCGACCGCCCCTCATGCACGAGGCTGACCCACTGCAAGCCATCCTCGTCCCTCAGACCCTCAAGCTCTACCGCAAAGCCGAGATCGCGGTACCAGGAGACCGCGGCATCCACATCTTCGACGGTCAGCTCAGCGATGATCTCGCGCACGAATCCCTCCCCAGTCTGCAAAGCTCACCCGGCATTATACCCCACCCGGCGCTTTGGCAACTATCCACGCGGGGCCGCGGGGCCACAGCGGCTAGCCAAACTGCATCGGCGTGGGCGGCTCCGGGAAGGGCGGCGGCGTCCAGGTCGGGATCAATGTTGGTGCGGCTTCCGACGCGCCCAGCCACTGCCGCCACGCTCGCTCGATCTCGTCTTGGGTCATGCCGGTGGCCCCTTCCAGCGCGTCGATGAACGGCACGTTCTCGGCCAGCGACGCCATCACCTCGCGGTGCACGCTCAGGTCACCGCGTAAGGTCCGCAGCCACACGAAGAACGAATATCCAATGTCGTATCCGTCGCGCGGATTATCGCCGTCGATGCGCGGCCCGCCGACCACGCTCGCCAGCAGCGGCGGCAGCGTGTCCAGGGCGGCCATGTCCCGCACGCGCCCTTCATAGTCGTACGACTGGTTCACCTCGAAGAACGTCGCATCGCCTTCGTAAAACCAGCCCGGCACGTCGTACAGCCGGCGGCCCGAGAGGAACTCATTCTGGTAGAGGTGCTCCACTTCGTGTACGACCGTGCCGTAGGCCAGGTCGCTGTAGGCCGAGTCAAGATCGCGCCCGAACAATACCTGGACGATGGCGCCCCACTGGTCGTACGTCTGGCCCACCACCACGGACGTGTCACTGGTGTTGGTGTCCGCCGTGCGCCATTCCAGCCAGGCGTCATAATCGCCGAACAGAATCACGCGGGGCCGGTATGGCAGGGCGGCGCCCCACACCTCCCGGTACGTATCATGACGTTGCGCCATCGCGTCCAGCACCAACTCCGCGACATCGCCCGACAGGTCCGAGCTGAACACGATCGCGTCTTCGGACTCGACGCGCTGCCAGTCGCGCGTGTTGTCCTCGTATTCGACGAGACCCGGCTCCGTTTCATACACGCTCCCGGACTCGTCGCGCAGTTCCCAGTGATACTGGATCTGCACCCACGGCGGCACCATCTCCGTGGCGGACGGCGCCCAACTCGCCGTGATCGTGCCCGTCTCCGGATCGATCTCGCCCTCTTCCGCGTTGACGTAGCGGGTCTGGTTGGCGCGCTGAGCCGGCCCGTACCACACCAGCCGCGCCCGCGCGATCGCGCCGCCCGTACTGCTCGGTGTGATGCGGAACGTGAATCCGTCCGGATAATGGCTCTCGAACACCGTCTCGCCGAGCGTCCACTGCGCGGAGTCCTGCGCCGGGCGACCAGGGGGTTCGACGGGCTGCTGATTGGCGCTGGCGGGCGTTAACCGGACAAGGATGCCCAGCCCACTCAATACCAACACAAGGCACGCGGTCACGATGAATACTGCGGGTCGCCTCATCACAATCTCCTCACGAATCCGTTAACCGGGTGAATAGCCGCTGTCTGCTAACAACGTCTTGGGCGGCAGCGTAGCCAGCTCCGCGGCCGAGATGTCCGGGTGCTGCAGGCGATAGGCCCGCACGATCCGGCTGCCAATGTACTGCCCACCAAACCGCGGATAGCGATCGCTGTTGGGCTCGCCGTACAGGAACGGGTCCATGTTGCGGTACCCCGGATAGTCCTGGTAGGTCGTCTCCAGGTATTCCTGCATGCGCGTCCACAGGTCGATTTCTTGCTCGGGCGTCAGCGCACCGTCCCAGCGGAAGGCCACCTCGGGCATGAGCTGGCGCGCGAAATCCTCGCCGCGCCCGTATGCCACCACGTAAGCCAGCAGCGGCATCTCGAACGCCGTCAGCCCGGCGCGGTCGATCTGGTAGGCCATGCTGTAGGCATGAGCCACTTCTGGCCCGACGCGCTCCAGGCAGATTGATCCCGCCGAACAGGTGAGCACGAGGTGGTCCCCGGCCAGCGCCTGCACCCCCACGCCGCTGTTAACGATGTCCTCGGGTGGCCCAAACAGCGGTACCGGCATCAGGCAGACGGTGATGGGGTGCTCCGCCGGCAGCAACGCCACCGCCGCGGCCAATGTGTCGTTCACGCTGGCGACCAGCTCCTTCTCCGGGAAGCTATCGGTCGCTTCGCGCCACCCTTCCATCGGGATTGAGGTCAGGTTGAAGCCGAGCATCTCCAGGGGCTGCACACCGGGATAGAATGCGCCGGACAGGCATTCCCCGGCGGGCTGGATCACATGCTCGTTGAACAGATCGATCCGGTCCACCGCGCTGGCAGTCTCCGAGGCAGTCAGGAAGGCGTCGATCTCATCGCGCAGCGAGATCACCTCGACCGCCACAGAGGGCTGCCCGGTCTCGGGCGTAGACGTTGCCGGGACGGGCGTGCGCGTCGGGATCGCGGCCAGCTTTGGCACCGGCACCTCGTCGCTGCCACAGGCTCCCAGCGCGGCGGCCAACACGACCAGCAGCACCGGTAAGCCCACCTGCGCCGCGCGCAGCATCACGCATGCCCCTCCCGGCCATAAAAGACCCGGGCCAGGAACCGGTCCACGTCATACTGGATCATGGGGCCGGTCAGCCCCACCAGCAGGCCATCGACGCCATGCCGCCCCCACGGGATCCGCAGCGCGACCGTCGTCACGCCCGCCGCGCGCAGCGTATTGACCAGCAGCTCCGAGTGCGCCGGGGGCACGGTGCGGTCACGCTGCCCGTGGATCACCATGGTCGGTGGTAGTCCCGGCTTTACGTGAGTCACCGGCGACGCGGCGCGGTACGCATCCGGCACTTCGTGCGGCAAGCCGCCCAGCAGGTGATCGATGGCGCCGCCGCGCTCGGCCTGCCACAGGCGCAGATCGGCTGGCGCATAGCTGGCGATCACCGCCTGCACGCTTTCATCGATCGGCGGAGCGTCTTCATCGAGACAGCTTGGCGGGAATTCGGGATCGTTGGCGGTGTAGGCGGCCATCAGTGCGAGGTGCCCGCCCGCCGAACGACCCATCAGCGCGATCCGGTCCGGATCGACCTGGAAGCGGGCTGCGTTGGCGCGGACCCAGCGCACCGCGCACTTCACATCCGACAGCGGCGCGGGCCAGCGCCCCGTCAGCCGGTATTGCACGTCGAAGACCACATACCCCTGCCCCGCCAGCCAGCGGTCGTGCAGGCCAAAGGCGTAATCGCTCTTGTCGCCGTGGAACCACGCCCCGCCGTGCACCACCACGATTGCCGGACGCAGCTCGCCGGGTTCGCGTGGCTCGTAGACGTCCAGACGCAGCGGGTAGCCATCCGGCGCGGCAAAGAGCACGTCGCGCGCCACATCGACCTGCGCTTTGAGCAGGTAGCGCAGCGGTCCCCACATGTCGGTCCGGTGCGACTGGCCGAACCGGCGATAGACATCGGGCGGGATGGCACCCTGCCAGCCAGTGCCCAGGCCATCGCGCATGGCTTCGGCCATCGCCTCGTTCACCGCGGGGCGCCGGATCAGCGGGCGGATGCCCAGCCCCAGTCCCAATGCGCTCAAGCCCGCCGCGCGCCACGACCCGGCCCGCAGCCCGCCGATCAGTCCCAGCCCGCCGGTGATCATGGCCACGCCGGGATTCTCGGTGGCGATGAGCTGCGCCAGCGCCAGGCGGCGCCGGGGAATCATCGAAAACGACGGCCAGATGCTCAGCAGTCCCACGCCGGCCGATACAACGCCGAGAATGAGCGCTTTCAGCTTACGCATCACGCGACCCTCCTTCGTGCATTGAGTCCGCCTTGATTATAGCATTCTTCCGTGCCTGGCCCGCCAACAGAAACGGGGCACCTGCCCCAGGGTGCCCCGCCTACCCGCTGTTAGCCGCGATAGGGTTGTTTGTGTTTGTGCCCCGTGGTAAACCGGCGGCGGTGGGTCACCAGGTGGCCCAGGATCGGGCGCTGTCCCCACCAGTAAGAGACTGACTGCCGGCTGAAGTGGCGCGCGAACCGGGGGTTGCTGCCCCGCACGTGCCGCCACAGCGGCAGTCTCACCTGGGGCAACTGAAGCCCCACCGCCTTCTGTGCCCGTTCCGCGGCATTAAATAAACGTTCTGGCTGTGGATTCGATTGTGGAGACATACGGCATCACCCCATGTTGACTCGAGATACCACATTAACAACGAAGGGCGACGACGCGCGCGTGGCGCGTCCCAGGGGGCTTATCTCGATCATATCACGAACACAGCACAGCGAGTCAATGGGGGCGAACCGTGTGGTGCAGCGCGTCCGGCCGGGCCGTCATTTCTTCGACATTTTGAACGTGAGACCAGTCTTGTTGGCGTCGATCTTCACCGTCGTGCCCGGTTGGGGCGTATCCTTGAGCAGGAACTCCGCCAACTGCTCGCGCACGCTGCGCTGAATGATGCGCTTCAGCGGTCGCGCCCCCCACTCCGGGTGATCGTTCTGGGCCAGCATCCAGTCCTTGGCCTTCTTGGAGATTTCCAGCACCAGGCCGCGCTCAGCCGCCAGTTGGTGCTCGGTCTTGAGCAGCAGATCGAGAATCTGCGCCAGGTGATCGTTGTCGAGTGGGTGGAAGATCACGATCTCGTCGATGCGGTTGAGGAACTCCGGGCGAAATTCAGAGCGCACCTCGTCCATCACTGTGTCGCGTGTTTCATCGTCGATGACAGTCGTCTCCAACGCGTACGCGCCGACGTTGCTGGTCATGATGATCACCGCCTCGCCGAAGTTGGCGACTTTGCCCTGCGCGTCCGTCAGGCGGCCCTCTTCCATCACCTGGAGCAGAATGTCCAGCACGCGGCGGTGCGCCTTCTCCACTTCGTCGAACACGACCACGATGTACGGCTGATCGCGCACGCGGTCGGTGAGCTGCCCGCCGCCCTCGTAGCCCACATAGCCGGGCGGCGCGCCGATCAGCCGGCTGACCGTGTTCTCGTCCATGTACTCCGACATGTCGAGTTGCAGCATGGCCTCCTCGCTGCCGAACATGAATTCGGCCAGCGCCTTGGCCAGCTCCGTCTTCCCGACGCCGGTCGGGCCCAGGAACAGGAACGATCCGATCGGGCGGCGGGGATCCTTCAGGCCCACGCGCGCCGTTTTGACCGCGCGGCTCAGCGCGATGACGGCCTCGTCCTGCCCGATGATCCGCTCGTGAAGGTGCTCGACCATGCTGGCGTATTTGGTGCGCTCGTCCTGGCCCAGCTTGCTGACCGGAATACCGGTCATCTGGGCCGCCGCCAGCGTGACGTCTTCCTCGTCGAGCACTGAGTCGGCCACTTCCTGCCGGAAGGCCAGGTGCGTCTGCTCGTTCAGGCTGACCAGCGACGCCGCGCGGTGCAGCAGGTGCTCGGCGCTCAGCGGCAGCGGCGTGGCGCTCATATAGCGCCGGGCGAGGTTGGCCGCCACGCGCAGCGCCTCGTCCGCCACCTCGATCTCGTAATCCGCGGCCAGATGTGGCGCCAGCACGGAGAGAATTTCGACCGTCTCGTCCACGCTGGTCGGCGGCACGTGCAGCAACTGGACGTGCTCCGCCACGGCGCTGATCCCGCGCAGACGCTCATCCCACAGGCTCTGTGTCGTCGAGCCGATGATCACCGGATCGGCGCTCAGGAACGCTTTTTGAAGCAGCGGCGCCGCCTTCGGGAACTCGGCCTTGAGCGCCCCGCCGAAAAAGCGGTGGATATGCGGCACGAACAGAATGCCGCCCCTGGCCCGCGCCAGGCCGTTGTCCAGCGCCTTGTCGTGTTGGTCGAGCAGCGCCCGCTCGTCGATCTGGACCAGGTTGCGCAGCCCGACTGGCCCCTTGCCCTCCGCGATGAGCAGGGCCAGGCTGTAGGCCAGCGTGCGCTTGCCGACGCCATCCGGCCCGAGGAGCAGCACATGGCGGTTCACGGTCTGGCCCAGCATCTGGATCAGCTCGCGCAGCAAGTCCTCGCGGAAATACACCGCCTGCAGCGATCCCGCCTGGGCGGCGGCGACCATGTCAGCGCTGATTTCGGTGTTCGTCCGGCGCATCACGCTGGCGCTGGTAGCCGACGAGGTGAGCTGGTCGCGCACAGCGCTCTTGGTGATGCCGAACTGGGTGAGAATCCCGGCCGTGCCCACGGCGCGCTCGGTCATCACGCCCAGCAGGTGATCGGTGTCGACCGCCGTCTGGTTGAGCGCCTGTGCGACGCTCAGCGCTTCGTCCAGCGCGATCACCATCGTGCGACCGAGGTCCATCGCCGCCTTGCCGGTCGTCACGTATTTCAGCTCGCCGCTCACGTCGCGCCGGCTCTGCACCGCCAGCTTCACCTGCCGCTCCAGGCGATCCAGATCGGCGCCGCGCTTCTCCGAGAAGTACTGCAGCACACGCGCCGCCGCCGTATCCCGGCTGCGAATCAAGGCGAGCAGGGCCGCCTCCGGCGTCATCAGGGGCTTGCCATACGCGTTGACGATGTCCGCCGCATCGTCCAGAACGGCCTGTGTGTCTTTGGTGAGCAAATTCGGATTCAGATTACCCATCGAGCCTCGTCCTGGGGAATATCAACCGCACCGGGTGCGCCGCGCGCCGCCCTCAATGGTCTCAATTGTAGCGAGACAAAGCGCACTCCACCATACGGAATGCGCGCAAATGGAAAAAGCCTCAACGCATGTGACTGCGCGAGGCCCCACGCATACGTCTCTTCACCCGCTAGGAGGTTTCAGCCAGCCGGTACCCAATCCCGCGCACATTGACGATGATGTTGGGATTCTGGCCCGACGCTTTGAGCTTACGGCGCAGGTTGCTCACGTGCGGACGGATCACCTCGCGCGCCTCGTGCTCCTCCAACGAATAACCCCGGACCTCGCGCACCAGCTCCGAACACGGCACGACCCGTCCACGATGCGCGGCCAGGTAGAGCAGCAGGTCGAATTCCGTCGGCGTGAGGTCGATCGGCTGGTCGCCCACCGAGATCTGGTAGCGGCCCGGATAGATCGTCAGCGGGCCGATCGTCATCGTCGTGACCGGTGTGACAACCGGCGTCCCCGACACGGACACCTTGGCCGACGGGTCCACGAACGACTCCTGCATGGCGTTGCCCGTCAGTTCCTCGACGTTTTCGCGGATGGCGCGCAGCAGCACCCGGCGATGGCGCATGTTGTGCGCGCGTTCCAGCCCTTGCGCCACGCTCTGCCGGATGTCCTGGCTGCTGCTGGGCTTGACCAGATAATCGTGCGCGCCCAGGCGCAGGCTTTCGATAGCGGTCTCCAGGCTGGCGTACCCGGTCAGCAGGATCACAACCGCATCAGGCGCCTGTTCCTTAATCCGGGCCAGCAGCTCGACCCCGGTCAGGCCAGGCATACGGATGTCGGTCAGAACGACGTCATAGTTCTGACGCTGCATCATTTCGAGCGCTTCTTCCCCCGAAGCGGCCGTGTGGACCTGATAGCCGACGCGCTGCAATGTCTTGCTGATGGAGTAGCGGATGGCGCCCTCGTCGTCGACCACCAATATATATGCATCTTCTCCATTCGTCATGATCAGCTTCGCCCCTATTGAATCGTAAAGCGCCGTACGTTCATCTTGTCTTAATTATATCTGAACGTTCTACGCTTTGCAAGTCTACGTTAATCGATGCGATAGTCAAACCACAAACAAACTATTGATGACGGTTAATTTTTCTCCAGCGCACCCCCAATATTACCCGGTTTTCGAGGCTCTCCAGCGCGCAGGAGTCCGACACCCGCCCGCGCACGCCCCGCCCCGTCGGCGCCACAAACCACGCGATCTCCTCCCCGGCGATCAGCAGCGGCACACGGTCGCGCCAGCGGGCCGGCACGCGCATGTTGACCAGCGTGTCCGACAGCTTCTGCGAGTGCCCGCCCAGGCCGCGCGGGCGAAAGCGATCGCCAGGGCGGCGCGCGCGCAGGCCTAACCGCGCGCCGGGCTGGACCGCCAGCGCCGCTGCCAGTGGATCATCGTGATAGGGCGTCAGGTCCGCCCCGGGCGCGAGGAGACGCGCCTCGAACAGCCAGCCGCCCGCCTGCCAGGCGACCGTCTCCCCGGCGGTGAACGACGGGCCGGCTTCCCCAGCGGGCAGCGCCGGCGCGTCGACACCGGGATCATCCGCCCTGGCCCGCGCGATGGTCAGCGTGCCGGCGCCGGCGCGCAGCACCAGCCCCCCGGGCAGCGCGATCTCGCTGCCGGTTGCGCCCTGCTCCGCGAGCCGCACCCCCTCGACGATGTGCACGTAGCCCAGATCGCCCAGGTCCGGCGCCAGCTTGCGGATCGCGGCCCGGATCACGCCGCGCCGCTCGGCGACCGACAGCGCCCTCCAGGCGTCCCGGTCCAGCGCGATGGCCTCATCCGACCGGGCGCAGACCAACCGCGCCAGCGCTGCCTGGTATACGCCCTCCAGGAGCGCGGCTTCTTCGCGCAGCACGTCCGCCAGCCGAGCCACCGCCTCGCGCACGCCAGGGTTCAGCGCTTCGAGCGCGGGCAGCACGTCCAGCCGCAGCCGGTTGCGCAGATAGGTCCGGTCGGTATTGGTCGCGTCCTGGCGCGGAACCAGCCCCGCCGCCGAGGCGAAGGCTTCGATCGTCGCGCGCGAGACGCCCAGCAGGGGCCGGATTAAAGCGGGCGTTTCCCCATCCGGCGGGCGGAGGGCCAGCGGCGGATCAGTCTCGATGGCGGCGGCGCAGGCATCACACCACGCCGGAAAGACCCCGCGCGGCAGCATCCCGCGCAGGCCATCGAGACCGCTGCCCCGGATCAAGTGCATCAACACGGTTTCGGCTTGATCGTCGCGTTGGTGGCCGACCGCCACCTGGGCTGCGCCAGCATGCAGGGCAGCCACTTGCAGGAAGGTGTAGCGCGCCCGCCGGGCGGTCTCCTCGATGCCCAGGCCCAACTGCCCCGCCAGCGCCATCACATCTGCCTGACCTACCGTGACCGGAAGGTCCAGCGCGCGCGCCGACTCGCGGACGAAGGCCGCGTCACCGGCGCTCGACGCGCCGCGCAGCTCGTGGTCGAGCGTCGCGACGTGCAGACGCGTGTCGAACTCACCACGCAGGCGCCACAGCGCGTGCAGCAGGGCCAGCGAGTCCACCCCGCCCGATACGGCGACCAGCGTCACCGTGCCGGGCCGGATCAGGCCGTGCTGTCGGATGGCTTCCCGTACGGCGGCGAGCAGGTCGTGCATTCACTGCCTCAGCGTTCCGGTCGCGCAAACCGGAAATAGCCGCGCGAGGTGTGGCGCAGCTCTTCCATCGTCACAAAGGCGTTCGGATCGATGTCGTGAACGATCTTCACTACCGTCTTGACTTCCTGGTGCCCCACCACCGCGGTCACCGATCCGACCCACCCCTCGGCGCCCTGACCCCAGGCCTCGGTCGCGCCATAGCCGGCCTCGCGAATGGCGACCGCGATGTCGTGCGAAAGCTTGGGCGAGATGATGTGCACCGAGACAAACCGCTGGATGAACCGCCCTTCCAACTCCAGGCCAATGTAACCGCCGATCGCGTAGCCCAGGCAGTAGGCGGTCAGGTTCAAGACGTTGCCCAGGTTCGTCACGACGCTGGCCAGCGCCAGGGCGAAAATCAGCGCCTCGGCATTCGCCAGCACGAACGACGGGAACTTCTGCCCGCGAATGATCATCACCATACGAATCGTGGTTAGCATGTTGCCGACCACGCGCAGCAGGAAAATTCCCCCGGCGCCCGCCAGGACTTCGAGATCCAATTCAGACTCCTTTATGGCCCACGTCGCCGGATCTCGTCGTCAAAATCGAACAGGAGTATCCGGCAGTTGTAGCATTTTTTGGCGTTCGGCCTGTTCAACGCTCCGCAAAAGGGGCAGGTGATGTACTCGCCGCGCCACAGGCTCTCGGCGTCAACCTCCGCCGGGGCGCGATCGTTCGGGTTCCGAATCACCTCGCGCGGCTTGATCAAGCCCTCGACCACCAACAGCACGCCGAGCGCCGCCGTCGCCAGGGCCGTTAGCCAGAAGCCCGGCTGGATATGGCCCTCGTCCAGCGGGGATGAGGTGCCCTCACCGCCAAAGCTGATGTAGAAGTGCGCAACGGCGCCCATGGCCGCCAGCCACGCGATCATCGCCAGCCACCGGTAGCTCACCGGCGCCACCAGTATGCCGGTGAAGCTCCGCAAGCCGGACACAACCACCGATGGCCATAGCAGCCATAACACGATCAGCGGCTGGCCCAGGATCTGCGGGTTGCGCCGCTCGATGTCGCCGGTCGTCCGGCCCAACAGGTCCAGCGCCGTGAGGCGATCGACGCCCTCCCACCAGATCAGGAACATACCGATGAAGATCGCCACGACAGCGCACAACTGGAGGATATAGACCAGCTGGAAGCGCCGGCTCAGGCTCACATGTTGCTTCCGGGAGAACACGCCGCTCCCTTTCCCTCTGGCGCGCCGCACTCCTGCGCCGCCTATCCGGCGCACGTCTGCGCGCGCTGGCCCTGATTGTAGTCCGCTCCGGCGAATGTCTCAACCGCGCGCGGGCCAGGGGCGAGCAGCCGACGGTGAGTCTCCCCTGTGGGGTGTTAGCGCGCCAGGCTTTTCGCCAGCTCGAAAAGCTGGGGGTCGAGCTCTTTTTTGTTAGCCACTACCTCTTCATACGGGGTGGTCGTAATCTCGCCCTTGAGCTGCCCCGCCAGCACACCGAAATTCCCCTGGGCGATTTGCTCGGTCGCCTTTGCGGCCAGCCGTGTGCCCAACAGGCGGTCGAAGGCGCCGGGCATCCCGCCGCGCTGGACATGGCCCAGGGTCGTGACGCGCAGCGCGAACCCGAGCTGCTCATGGTGGTCCTGGAAATAGCGCGCCAGCTCTTCCGCGTTGTACCTGGCGCCCTCGGCCACCACGACGATGGCGTGCGCCTTGCCCCGCTCGTACGCCAGCAGGATCTCGTCGGCGAGCTCCTCCGGCTTGGTCTCGAATTCGGGGATGCAGATCGCCTCAGCGCCACCGGCAATCCCGGACATGAGGGCCAGGTAGCCGCTATCGCGACCCATGACCTCGACCAGGAACGCTCGCCCGTGCGAGGACGCGGTGACTTTCAGCCGGTCGATGGCCTCAAGCGCGATGTTCAGCGCGGTGTCGACGCCGATCGTGATCTGTGAGCCATACAGGTCGTTGTCGATGGTCGAGGCCACGCCGACCACCGGGAAGCCCATCTTGTACAGCTCATACGCGCCGGACTGTGAGCCGTTGCCGCCGATCACCACCAGGGCCTCGATCTCGTGCTGGTTCAGCTCGCGGATCGCTCTGAGGCGGCCTTCCTCGGTCTTGAACTCCGGGCAGCGCGCGCTGCCCAGGATCGTGCCGCCCTGCTGGATGATGCCGCCCACGCTGCGCGGTCCCATCTCGCGGAAGTCGCCGTCTAGCAGGCCGGAGTAACCGTGTTCGACCCCGTAGACTTCCCATCCGTAATCCAGGCCGGTGCGCACGACCGCGCGAATCGCGGCATTCATACCGGGCGCATCCCCGCCGCTGGTCAGAACTGCAATACGTTTCATGTGTCTGTTCTCCTCTCGAAGCTATTTTCCCAGCGCGCCACACCATCAGGGCGATGCTGGCAGGTGCTGGCACACGGGATACACAGCACTGGAGCCCATGCCCCGCCAGTCCGTCGTCGTCCCGATCTCGTAGGCGAGCTCGCCGGGCGCATAATACCGGATCGTGCGCACCCGCATATCCGGCGCAAGGCGCAGTGTTTGGTCGGACCGGACCAGACTCACCACGACCAGGCCGCCGCCATAGTACACCTCGGCAGCGGTCACGACCGTCCCGGTAGCGCTGTTCATGGACGGGGCTAACCAGAGGCAGCTCACACGGTCCGGCGGCCCCCATTCGCGCACGATATCGGCCAGGGTCCGCAGGCCGTAGACCGACAATTCGAACATCGTGACGATGGAATCGCCCAGGTCCGCAGTGCGCCCGGTATACGGGCCGCTCGCTCTGGCCTTGTACAGGAAATGATCGACCGTATCGACGCCGGGCTTCAGGCCCTGCCAGCAGGGCTGTTCGCACGCGCCCGGCTCCAAGAAGGTGGGCGGAGGCGTGCCCGTCTGGCCCACCCACCGTGCGCCGATCACCAGCACGGCACACGCAACGTAAACCCCCGTGACCAGCCGCCAGAACACTAAGGTACCACTCCCTGGGGATAGTAGCGCGCCATTGGGCCAAACCCGCGCCAATCCATCGCCAGTGCCGAGGTCTCCACCAACCGCGACCGGTAAATTAGCGCTTCGACCGGCGTGCCAGGAGCCAGATGCGACGCGTCTGCCGGGAGCAGTCCGGTAGCGGCCAGGTCCCCCTCGCGGAATGACACCTGGTACTGCAGCATCGGCACACCAGCAATGTCGGGACCGAGATGGAACAGAATGCCCTCCGGCGCCCCCAGCGCCGCGACCGCCTCCCCCAGCGTGAGATCGGCGGGCAATAGCTCGATCGCATCGCCGCCCGGCTCACGGACACGCACGACAGCCAGACCGAACGGAGCGCCCGCGAGCGGCGTGATCTGCCAGTAATCGATCGCACCAGGCAAGGTCATCGTCGGCTTGGACCGCTCGGCACGCCATCCCCTCGGGGGAAATTCCAGCCAGGCGTGTAGCGCCTCGTCGGACAGATTCCCGGCTTGCAGTCCTGCCCAGCACGGCGCTGGGCAGTCCTCGTCGGGCATCAACTGCGCAACATCCGGCGGGGGATCGCGCCGCGCGAGCACGCGCGTGCCGCTCACCCCAACCAGGCATACCGCAAACAGCAGGCTCACCCACCGGGCAAAGACGCGCATCGGAACGTATCGTGAAGGCGACCTATCTCCATCCAGCCCGATTGTAGCACAGTTGCCGTAACCCGCCGCCTGAGGCACAATGAGGCTTCACTCGCCAGGGGGTCCGTATTGCTGAGCGTCGAGGCGCATCCATGAGCAAGCCAACCGTATTCGTCACCCGCATTATCCCGGAGAAAGCCCTGCAGATGGTCCGCGAGCACGGCGCCGCGACCGTGTGGGAGGGTGAGCTGCCGCCCTCGCGGGATGACCTGCTGCGCGCAGTCGCTGGGGCGGACGGCCTGTTGTGCCTACTGACCGACCCGGTCGACGCGGACGTGATCGACGCCGCGCCGCGCCTGCGCGTGATCAGCCAGATGGCCGTCGGCTACGACAACATCGACCTCCCCGCTGCCACCCGCCGCCGCATCCCGGTCGGCCACACGCCCGGCGTGCTCACCGACACTACCGCCGATTTCGCCTTCGCGCTGCTGATGGCCGCCGCCCGGCGCATCAGCGAGGCGGAGCGCTTCGCCCGCGCGGGTCGGTGGAAGACCTGGGGGCCGACACTGCTTATGGGCCAGGACGTGTACGGCGCGACGCTGGGCATCGTGGGTATGGGGCGCATCGGCCAGGCGGTAGCCCGCCGTGCCCGCGGCTTCGAGATGCGGGTGCTGTACGCGGATCCGTCCGAGCCGGAAGCCGCGCGCGAGCTGGGC
>Ga0123333_10002287_pt1 | contig 19651 bp, 18 predicted proteins | sample BioC12SIPDNA_3_FD_89957 | JGI IMG/M metagenome (GOLD analysis project Ga0123333, IMG submission 89957) | Anaerobic biogas reactor microbial communites from Washington, USA - Biogas_R2_B C12 SIP DNA | ecosystem: Engineered > Bioreactor > Anaerobic > Unclassified | place: Washington, USA... | reverse complement strand
TGTACGACACTGCATACATAGCGGCTCTCCTGAACCCCCGTCAGGGCGCGCTCATGGTCGTGTTGGGAAGTGCTGAGGGTTCCCCGACGGGCTGGCCCACCGGCCCCTAGGTTCGGGGAGATTCACTGCGCTGCAGGGCGGGGAATCTCCCCGAATGACAGGGCGTCACACATATGACAGGGCACCCCAGCCGGCACCAAGCCCCCGGAATCGACGAACCCCGCCCCCGCGCCGTGCGGGCCACGGTGCGGGAGGCGGGGTGTCGAGAAGCGGTGGGGCGTTACTTCTTCAGACCGTCGATGATCTCGTTGAACTTGCTCGACGGGCGCATGACCTCGGAGGTCTTGTCGTCGTTGGGCTGGTAGTAGCCGCCCAGGTCGACGGGCTGACCCTGGTTGTCGATGAGCTCCTTGTCGATCTCGGCGGCGTCGGCGGCCAGTGCCTCGGCGATCGGACCGAAGACCTCGGCCAGCTCGGCGTCCTCGGTCTGGGCGGCCAGCTCCTCGGCCCAGTAGGAGGCCAGGTAGAAGTGGGAGCCGCGGTTGTCGATCTCGCCGACCTTGCGGGACGGGGACTTGCCCTCACCCAGCAGCTTCTCGGTGGCCTTGTCCAGCGCAGAGGCGAGGACGGCGGCCTTGGCGTTGTCCTCGGTGCGGGAGACGTGGCGCAGGGACTCGGCCAGGGCGAGGAACTCGCCGAGGGAGTCCCAGCGCAGGTGGTTCTCCTCCTGGACCTGCTGGACGTGCTTCGGGGCGGAGCCGCCGGCACCGGTCTCGAACAGGCCGCCACCGGCCATGAGCGGGACGACGGAGAGCATCTTGGCGGAGGTGCCCAGCTCGAGGATCGGGAACAGGTCCGTGTTGTAGTCACGGAGCACGTTGCCGGTCACGGAGATGGTGTCCTCGCCGCGGCGGATGCGCTCGATGGAGACCTTGGTGGCTTCGACGGGGGAGAGGATCTGGATGTCCAGGCCGTCGGTGTCGTGGTCGGCGAGGTACTTGTTCACCAGCTCGATGAGGTTGCGGTCGTGGGCGCGCTCGGAGTCGAGCCAGAAGATGGCGGGCATGCCGGAGATGCGGGCCCGGTCGACGGCGAGCTTGACCCAGTCCTGGATCGGGGCGTCCTTGGTCTGGCAGGCGCGCCAGATGTCACCGGCGGAGACCTCGTGCTCGATGATGACGTCACCGGCGGAGTTGAGGACCTGGACGGTGCCGTCGGTCTCGATCTTGAAGGTCTTGTCGTGGGAGCCGTACTCCTCGGCCTTCTGGGCCATGAGGCCGACGTTGGGGACGGTGCCCATGGTGGTCGGGTCGTAGGCGCCGTTGGCCTTGCAGTCGTCGATGACGGCCTGGTAGATGCCGGCGTAGGAGGAGTCCGGGATGACGGCCAGGGTGTCCTGAGTCTTGTCGTCCTTGTTCCACATCTGGCCGGAGGTGCGGATCATGGCCGGCATGGAGGCGTCGACGATGACGTCGGAGGGCACGTGCAGGTTGGTGATGCCCTTGTCGGAGTTGACCATGGCCAGGTCCGGGCCGGCGGCCAGCTCGACGTCGAACGCCTCGCGGATCTCGGCTCCGTTCTCCAGCTCGTCGAGGCCGGAGTAGATGGCGGCCAGGCCGTTCTCGCCGTTGAGGCCGGCGGCCATGAGCTGCTCGCCGTACTTGTCGAAGACGTCGGCGAAGAAGGTGCGCACGACGTAGCCGAAGATGATCGGGTCGGAGACCTTCATCATGGTGGCCTTGAGGTGCACGGAGAAGAGGATGCCCTCGTCCTCGGCGCGCTTGACCTGGTCGGTGAGGAAGGACTGCAGGGCGGCGGCGCGCATGACGGTGCCGTCGATGACCTCGCCCTCGAGGACCTTGAGGTCGTCGCGGAGCTTGGTGGCGTTGCCGTCGGCGTCGACCAGCTGGAAGGTGAGGGTGTCGTCGGCCGGCATGATGACGGACTTCTCGTTGTGGCGGAAGTCGTCGGCGTCCATGGTGGCGACGTTGGTCTTGGAGTCGGCCGACCACTCGCCCATGCGGTGCGGGTGCTTCTTCACGAAGTTCTTCACGGCCTCCGGCGCACGGCGGTCGGAGTTGCCCTCACGCAGCACCGGGTTGACGGCGGAGCCCTTGACGGCGTCGTAGCGCCTGCGGACGTCCTTGTCCTCGTCGGTCTCCGGGTTCTCCGGGTAGTCCGGCAGGTCATAGCCCTGTGCCTGCAGTTCCTTGATGGCGGCCTTGAGCTGCGGTACCGATGCGGAGATGTTCGGCAGCTTGATGATGTTGGCTTCCGGGGTCTTGGCCAGGTCACCGAGCTCGGCGAGGGCGTCATCCATGCGCTGCTCATCGCTCAGGCGGTCCGGGAACTGGGCGAGGATGCGCCCGGCGAGGGAGATGTCGCGGGTCTCGACATCAATTCCGGCGGTGCCGGCGAATGCCTCGACGACCGGCTTGAACGAGTAGGTCGCGAGCAGCGGTGCCTCGTCAGTACGGGTCCAGATGATCTTTGCCATGGGTCTCCCTTTAATTTTCGGCTACGATACGGCTTTCCAGGATACCTGTTCCCGCTTGAGCAGGTGACGGGCAGGTGTGCGCCGGGGGCGTGGGGAATCCCACTCACCCGCGCATGGCCACGCCGCGTTTCCAGTACCCCATGAACGCCACCTGCGACCGCGCGACGCCTCTTTCCTTGACCAGGTGGCGCCGCAGCGCCGTCACCATGCCGGACTCCCCCGCGATCCACCAGTAGGTTCCGTCCGCTCCCCGCGTATCGACGTCGACCGGCTCACCCGCCGCGGAGAACCCCGGCGTCTCCCACACCAGCGCCTGAGCCGCGGACGCATCGTCCGTGCCCTCCCCGCCCGGAGCCAGGCCGAGACGGGACAGCAGGGCATGTCCGTGCTCGCCGCCGTGCCGGGGCAGCCAGGAGACGGCGAATCCCGCAGGGCTGTCGACGGCCAGCACATCGGCCCGGGTGGGGACCTCGATGAGAGCCCGACCGCGGGCGGTGGCGGGCAGGTCCTCGAGGCTCCGGGCGATGGCGGGGGCGGCGGTCTCATCGCCGAGCAGCACGATGTCCGACGCCTCACCCGGGGCGAACTCGACCCCCGCCCCCGCCGGGGCACCGGCGGTCGGGCCGATGACGGTGATCTCGTCCCCCGGGCGTGCGTCCCTCGCCCACCGGGCCGCCGGCCCGGTGTCTCCGTCACCGAGGTGGAGGGCGAAGTCGACGACCAGGCGGGTCTGCCCGTCGACGGTGGACAGGGCGCGCACGGAGTAGGTGCGCATGTGGCCGCGCTCGTCCTCGGGCAACCCGGACCAGGTGGTGAACCAGTCGGGGTCGGCGTCCAGCTGCGGGAGGATGCCCGATGAACCGGGGATGATGAGCTTGATCCGCAGGTCAAGGACGGGTCCGACGGGACGGAACCCGCGGAGGTCCTCACCGGTGAGGGTGATGCGGAGGAAGTGGGGGCTCAGGCGCTGCGTGGCGTGGACGCGGGCACGGAAGGGACGGAAGGTCATGGTGGATCAGCTCTCGGTGCGGTGGAGGACCCGGTGGCGGCCGATGGGCATGACCATCGGGGCCCCGGAGACGGGGTCGGGCATGACGTGGGACTCGAGGTCGAAGACCTCCCGGATGATGGCGGGGGTGACCACCTGGTCGGGGGTGCCCGCGACGGCGACACGGCCGTCGCGCAGCGCGATGAGCCGGTCGCAGTAGCGGGCGGCGAGGTTGAGGTCATGGAGGACCATGACGATGGTGGTGCCGCGGGCGGTGTTGAGGTCCCGCAGGAGGTCGAGGATCTCCAGCTGGTGGGGGAGGTCGAGGAAGGTCGTCGGCTCGTCGAGCAGGAGGATGTCGGTGTCCTGGGCCAGGGCCATGGCGATCCACACCCGCTGGCGTTGTCCGCCGGAGAGTTCGTCGATGCTGCGTTCGGCCAGGTCGGCGATCCCGGTGGCGGACAGTGCGCGGGCGACGATCTCGTGGTCGTGGGTGGACCACTGGCCGAAGATTCCCTGGTGGGGTGTGCGGCCCCGTCCGACCAGGTCGGCGACCGTGATGCCGTCGGGGGCGGTGGGGGACTGCGGCAGCAGTCCCAGGGTGCGGGCGACCTGACGGGCGGGCAGATCGGTGAGGGGGAGGGCGTCGAGAAGCACCTGCCCGGTGGTCGGCCGCAGGAGCCGGGTGAGAGCGCGCAGGAGGGTGGATTTGCCGCAGCCGTTGCCGCCGATGACGGCGGTGACCGCGCCGGGGAGGATGTCCACGTCGACGCCCGAGAGGACCTGGCGGTCGCCGTAGGACAGGCTCAGCCGGCGGGCGGTGAGGGAGTGGGTGGTGGTCATGAGACAGCTCCGATTCGTCGGGAGCGGATGAGCAGGAGGATGAGGTAGGGCGCGCCGAGCAGGCCGGTGATGACCCCGACGGGATAGCGGGTGCCCAGGGCGAACTGGCCGAGCAGATCGGCGCCTAGGACGAGCAGGGCGCCGACGAGGCCGGCCGCGAGGACCGGGGAACCACCGGGGCCGATGAGCCGGGTGGCGATGGGGCCGGACATGAAGGCGACGAACGCGATCGGCCCGCAGGCGGCGGTGGCGACGGCGATGAGGGCCACCGCGGCGACGATGACGGAGATCCGGACGGCGCGGACGGGCACCCCCAGGCCGGTGGCGAGGTCGTCGCCCAGGCGCAGGACGGCCAGGCGGTGGTCGAGGAGCAGGATCGCCGGCACCGTGGCCGTCACGACGACGGCCACTGGCGCCACCCACGGCCAGCTCGCGGCGTTGAGGGATCCGGTGAGCCAGCGGGTGGCGGTGGGAAGGTCCCACGCCGCGGCCCGGGACAGGGAGTAGGTCACCACCGACTGCAGAAGGGCGGCGACGCCGATGCCGACGAGGATGAGCCGGGTGCCACCGAACCCCTGCCGGACGGACAGGAGGTAGATGGCGCCGGCGACGGCCAGGCCCGCCCCGAGGGCGAGGCCGGAGACCGCCGCCTGGCCCAGATGGAGGAACACGATGCCCACCACCCCGGCTGCCCCGGCACCGGAGGAGATCCCGATGATGTCCGGCGAGGCCAGCTGGTTGCGCAGCAGGGTCTGGAAGACGACGCCGGAGACGCCGAAGGCGCAGCCGGCCAGGACCGCGAGGGCGGTGCGGGGCAGGCGCAGCTCGCCGACGGTGTAGGACGCGCCGGGCACGGATTGTCCGGCGATGACCCGGGCCACCTCGACCGGGGTGTAGAAGGTCTCACCGACCATGAGGGCGACGGCGACCAGGGCGGCGAGGACCGCGGTGAGAGCGAGTAACCGGTGGTGACGAGCGGCCCGGCGACGGGCTCGACCGGTGGCGAGAGCGTAGGGGAGGGTGGTGGTCACAATTCACGAACCTTCTGCCGACGGACGATCCAGATGAACAGCGGCGCGCCGAGCACCGGGGTGAGAACGGCCACGGCGATCTCGCTGGGGCGGGCAATGACCCGGCCGAGGGTGTCGGCCCCGACGAGCAGCACCGCCCCGGTGACTGCGGTGGTGGGGATGAGCCAGCGGTGGTCGGTGCCCACCACCAGCCGGCACAGGTGCGGAACGATGAGTCCGACGAAACCGATGGGGCCGGCGAGGGCGGTGGCCGACCCGCAGAGGATGACCGCCCCCGCGCCGGCGAACAGCCGGGTGGTGCCGGGAGAGGAACCCAGGCCGGTGGCGACGTCGTCGCCGAGTGCGAGGGCGTTGAGGCCACCCGCGCTGGCCCAGCACAGCAGGCCGCCGGTGAGCAGGAACGGCACCCCGAGGGCCAGGTGGTCGAAGGTGGCGCCTCCGACGTCGCCGATCTGCCAGAAACGGAAGGTGTCCATGACCTCGACCCGGGGCAGCAGGACGGCGCTGACGAGCGAGCCTGCCGCAGCCGCGGTGGCCGCGCCCGCCAGGGCCAGGGTGAGTGGCGACGGACCGCCGCCCCGCAGTCCACCGGACGTTCCCAGGCACCCGATGACGTAGACGAACAGGGCGGCCCCCGCCGATCCGAGGATGGCCACGATGAACGTGCTCACCCGGTTGTCCAGGCCGAAGAACGCGATGCCGACGACCACCGCCAGCGCCGCGCCGGACAGGACCCCGAATAAGCCCGGGTCGGCCAGCGGGTTGCGGGTGATGGCCTGCATCGTCGTGCCCGCCACCGCGAGCGCGGCCCCGACGGCCACGGCCAGCACGGTCCGCGGCAGGCGTTGGGTTGCGGCGGCCTGGTCGATGGTCCCGGAATGGCCGGTGAGGGCCGCGAGGGCGTCGGTGACGGCGATGTCGCGGGCGCCGAAGGCGACGGAGGCAACCGTGACGAGGGTGAGGGCAGCGAGCAGGGCAACCGTGGTCAGGGTGCGTGGTGGGCGGGTCAGCATGATGGGGAGGTCACCTCAGGGAGTCAGCCAGCAGAGCGAAGTAGTCGCGCACACCCCAGGGGATGGACAGCGGGGAGGGGTTGGCCGCCGCGGACAGCGGGCCGGTGCCGAGGAAGGCGACGTGCCCGTCGCGGATGGCGGGGATCTTCCCCATGAGTGGGTGGGCCTGCAGCTCGGCGAGGGTGGCCGCGTTCTCGGCGGGGTCGTCGGAGCCGTAGGAGACGATGAGGTCGACGTCGCCGAAGGACTCGACATCCTCGGCGGAGCGCTCGATCCAGAAGCTCTCGGCCTGCCCGCTCTCCTCCTGAACCACCTCCGGCACGCCGATCCCGGCCTCGGCGAGGAAGCCGGCGCGGGGGTCCTTCGTGCCGTAGAAGCCGATGGTGGACAGGTCGTTCTGGCCACCGAAGGAGGTGAACAGGACATTGGTGTCCTTGAGCTCCGGAAACTCGTCGAGGGCGGCGGTGACCTCGGCGTCGAGGGAGGCGTTGAGGTCCTCAGCCTCCGCGTCCTTGCCCAGCCCGGCTGCGTCGAGGGTGACCATGTCCGACAGCGAGGTACCCCAGGGGATGCCCGGGTAGGCGACGACGGGGGCGATCTTGCTCAGCTTGTCGTAGTCGTCTTGGGTGATGCCGGAGTAGGCGGCGAGGATGACGTCGGGGCGGGTGTCGGCGATCTGCTCGAAGGGGATGGCGTCGGTCTCGTCGAACAGGACCGGGGTGTCGGCCCCGAGTTCGGCGAGAGTGTCCTCGACCCAGGGGAGGACACCGTCGCCGTCATCGTCGCCCCAGGTTGCCTTCGACATGCCGACGGGTACCACGCCCAGGGCGAGGGGGACCTCGTGGTTGGCCCAGCCGACGGTGGCCACCCGCTCCGGGGAGTCCTCGACGGTGGTCTGGCCGAAAGCGTGGGTGACGGTGACGGGGAAACCCGCGGCGGTGGCGGTCTGCCCGTCGGATCCGGCGGCCCCGGCCGTTCCGGGGCCGTCGTCGTCGGTGGTGCAGGCGGTGAGGGACGTGGTGGCGAGCGCGGCGGTGAGCACGGCGGCCGGCAGGGACCGGGGCAGGCGGGGACGGGAGGGCATGGGCGAGTCCTTTCGACTGAACATCTCAATTCAATAAGGTAAGGCTCGGCTAAGTTAGCATGACCTAACACGGTTGGGGAAGTGTGTCCGCCGGAGACGTTCGCCCCGGATCCGGGCCACCTCACCGACCGGCCCCGACAGTCGGATGAATCACCCCGACCGCCCGCAGGTCGGCCCCACTCCGGGTCGGCGGGTAGTCTGTTCCGCCGTGCCACGCCTGCGTTTCATCCCCACCGCGTCCCTGCCCGCCCGACCGCCGCTGCCCCGGCAGACCGAGATCTCCGAGCCCCGCCGCATCATCGTCATGATCGCCCTGGCGCTGGGCGGTTTCGCCATCGGCACCTCCGAGTTCGTGTCCATGGGCCTGCTGCCGCTCATCGCCGACGACTTCGGCATCGCCGAGAACCAGGCCGGCCACGTCATCTCCGCCTACGCGCTCGGCGTCGTGGTCGGCGCGCCGCTGATCACGGCGCTGACCGGGCTCGTGCCGCGCCGGCGGCTGCTGCTCATCCTCATGGCCGCGTTCACCCTCGGCCACGTGCTCGCCGCGATGTCGGACAGCTACCTCACCCTGCTGGCGGCCCGCTTCCTCGCGGGCCTGCCGCACGGGGCGTACTTCTCGGTCGCCGGGCTCTCGGCGGCGTCGATGGCCCCGCCGGGGCAGCGGGGCCGGGCGCTGGCGTTCGTCGGCATGGGCCTGTCGGTGGCCACGGTCGCCGGCGTGCCCGCCGCCCAGGCGCTGGGGCAGGCGTTCGGCTGGGCCGCGGCCTATGTTCTGGTCGCGGTGCTCGCCGCGATCACCGTCACCGCGCTGTGGTTCCTCATGCCGCACATGACTCAGATGCCGGCGACGTCGGTACGCACGGAACTCGGTGCCCTTACCCGGCTGCAGGTGTGGCTGACCCTGGCCATCGGCACCGTCGGTTTCGGCGGTATGTTCGCCGTCTACACCTACATCGCGTGGACCATGACCGAGCGCGCCGGGATGGACGATCGCTGGCTGTGGGCCGTGCTCATGGCCTACGGCGTCGGCAGCGTGGCGGGCAACTGGTTCGGCGGCCGGCTGGCCGACCGCAACCTCGACCGCGGCATCCTCTTCTCCCTGGTGATGATCGCCGTGGTGCTGGTGGCCTTCTTCGCCACTTCGCAGTGGGTGCTGCCGGGCGCCCTCACCTTCGCGTTCATCGGCTTCTTCGGCGCCAGCCTCGTGCCCAGCCTGCAGCTGCGCCTCATGGAGGTCGCCGGGGACGCCCAGACGCTGGCCGCCTCCCTCAACCACTCGGCCCTCAATCTGGCCAACGCCTCCGGCGCGGCGCTTGGTGGGGCGGTCATCGCCGCCGGCCTCGGCTACGCGGCCCCCGCCCTCGCGGGCGCCGGCCTGGCGGTGACGGCCATCCTCATCTGGTTCCCGGCCGCCCGACTAAGGTGAGTGGAATGAGTCTGACCATCACCTCCGTCAACGTCAACGGCATCCGTGCCGCCGTCAAGAAGCGCAACGAGGACAACCCGGGCATGCACGCCTGGCTCGAGGAGACCGACGCCGAGGTGGTCCTCCTGCAGGAGGTCCGCGCCACCGTCGACGAATCCGTCAAGGCCCTCCAGCCGGCCCTCGACGCCGGCTGGCACTACGTCGGCGCCCCTGCGGCGGCGAAGGGCCGCGCCGGGGTGGGCATTCTCTCCCGGGCACCGCTTGACGACGTTCGCGTCGGCTTCGGTTCCTTCCCCGATTCCGGCCGCTGGCTCGAGGGCACCTACGAGGGCGTGCGCGTCGCCTCCCTCTACCTGCCCTCCGGCTCCGCGGGCACGGAGAAGCAGGACGAGAAGTACCGCTTCCTCGACGAGTTCAGCGACATCCTCGACCAGCGCGCCGACGAGTTCGGCGACATGGTCATCGGCGGTGACTGGAACATCTGCCACCGACGCGAGGACCTGAAGAACTGGAAGACCAACCAGAAGAAGTCCGGTTTCCTGCCCGACGAGCGCGCCTTCATGGACGCCGTCTTCGGCGCCTTCCCGGAGGAGACCAGCCAGGAGAAGCCGGGCCTGGGTGAGTACTTCGGCGTCGTGGACTACGAGGGCCGCACCGTGCGCACCGCCGCGACGCAGCCCCGCTGGTTCGACGTGGCGCGCAGGCTCCAGCCCGAGGGCGACGGCCCTTACACCTGGTGGACCTTCCGCGGGCAGGCCTTCAACAACAACGCCGGCTGGCGCATCGACTACCAGGCCGCCACCGCGTCCATGCTCGAGCGCGCCGAGCGCTCCTGGGTCGACCGGGCCCCGACCGTGGAGACCCGCTGGTCCGACCACTCGCCGCTCAACGTCACCTACCGGTAGCGGCATGGACGCGATCGACACCGCCCAGCTGCTGGTGGTCACCTTCATCATCGGCATCACCGCTGAGGCGATCACCGCGGCGCTGGCCGCCGGCCGTCAGCGGATGGACCTGTTCGGTGTCCTCGCGCTCGCGGCACTCACCGCCCTCGGCGGCGGCACGATCCGCGACATCCTCCTCGACTCCTACCCGCTGAGGTGGGTGGCGGAGCCGCGGTACCTCATCATCGTGGTCGTCGCCGCGCTGGTGACGGTGGCGCTGTCCTTCCTCATGCACTACTTCCGCCGGCTCTTCCTGCTTGCCGACGCCGTCGGCCTAGCCACCTTCTCCGTCATCGGCACCCAGGTGGCCCTCGACCTCGGCCACGGATTCGTCATCGCCTGCGTCGCCGCCGTGGTCAATGGCGTGTCCGGCGGCGTGCTCCGCGACCTCATATCCGACCGGGTCCCCCTGGTGTTCTCCAGGGAGCTCTACGCCTCCATCTCCGTGCTCGCCACCATCACCTACGTCGGCCTGCTGGAACTGGGACTCTCGGAGAACTGGGTCATCGTCATCACCCTCATCGTCGCCTTCACCGTCCGCGTCATCGCCATGTACCGCGGCTGGCACCTGCCGGTGTTCGACTACCGGGGCGCCGAGCAGCCCGTCGATCCCCGACTGAGCATGTCCTACCAGTACATGCGCCGTGGCCTGCGCGCCGCCCGCCGTCGCACCCACTTCGACATCACGCGCTACCGACTGCTCGACCGCAACCGGGGCGGGCAACCCCCTGAGGAGCAGAGCTGGGGGCCGGACGGGGAAACCGGTCCCCGCTGACACCTCGCCTGCTACCATGTTCACGACATATGTCGGCGTTGTGACCAACAGAAGAGAAGTGGAAAGAACATGCGCGCACTCATCATCCTCATCCTCGGTGCCATCCTCGTCGCGGCCGGCTGGTTCTGGTACGCGTCCATCGGTTTCTCCGTCCTGGCCATGGTGGCGGCGCTGGTGATGGGTGCCGGTGGCGCGCTGATCGTCTCCGCCATCGCCATCGGCCTGGACAAGCACAGCCCCACCTCCCGCAAGCTGGGCAAGTAACGCCCGGGAGAAGCAGGCGTCGATAAGCGACACCGCGAGGATCACCACGACCTTGCGGTGTCGCTTTCCTGTGCGGGGGCTAGACTCAGTGCCCATGAGCGACCAGAACCCGTCGACCGACACCCGCCAGCGCGTCCTCTCCGGCATCCAGCCGACCGCGGACTCCTACCACCTGGGCAACTACCTCGGTGCGCTCAAGCAGTGGATCAACCTGCAGGACACCTACGACGCGTTCTACTTCATCCCTGACCTGCACGCCATCACCGTCGACCAGAACCCGGATGAACTGCGCCATCGCACCATCGCCGGCGTCGCCCAGCTCATTGCCCTCGGCATCGACCCGGCCAAGTCCACCCTCTTCGTCCAGTCCCACGTGCCGCAGCACGCCGAACTGACCTGGGTGCTCAACTGCCTCACCGGCTTCGGCGAGGCCGGCCGCATGACCCAGTTCAAGGACAAGTCCGCCAAGCAGGGCCAGGACCGCACCACCGTCGGCCTGTTCACCTACCCCGTGCTCATGGCCGCCGACATCCTCCTGTACAAGCCGCAGCTCGTGCCCGTCGGCGAGGACCAGCGTCAGCACCTCGAGCTCACCCGCACCCTGGCGGAGCGCTTCAACTCCCGCTACGGCGAGACCTTCGTCGTCCCCGAGGGTTTCATCCCCGAGGGCGCGTCCAAGATCCAGGACCTGCAGAACCCCACCGCCAAGATGTCCAAGTCCGCGGACAACCCCAAGGGCTGCATCAACCTGCTCGACGACCCGAAGACCTCCGCCAAGCGCATCAAGTCGGCCGTCACCGACAACGACGGGGTCATCGCCTATGACAAGGAGAACAAGCCGGGCGTGTCCAACCTGCTGGTCATCCAGTCCGCGCTCACCGGCACGTCGATCGACGACCTCGTCGCCGGCTACGAGGGACAGGGCTACGGTGCCCTCAAGACCGACACCGCCGACGCCCTCGAGGCGTTCACCACCCCGCTGCGCGCGCGTTTCGACGAACTCATGGCCGACCCCGCCGAGATCGAGCGCATCCTCGCTGTCGGTGCCGAACGCGCCCGGGAAGTCGCCGAGCCGCTGGTCCAGGACGTCTACGACAAGGTCGGCTTCCTCGCTCCGCGTCGCTAGACCCCACCGATCGGGTGAATCGGCTGGTCAGGGCTTCGATTCACCCCCACGGTACGTGCTGAGGGTGCAAACCCGCCCGGATTTCCCTACCGTTGGTGTGTCAACCATCGGGATTTTTCACGGCAAGGGAAGGACGGCTCGTGGCCACCACCACCCACGCGGACGAGCGGTACACCGACGAGTACGGCATTGAGCGGGACCGGGACGACGAGCCGGGCGCCGTCGACAAGGTCCGCGACAAGTCCGAGTTCGTCGACCACCTCATGCGGATGCAGGACCGCTACACCTCCATGGGCGGCAACCAGTACTCCGCCGGCATCACCTACTTCTCCGTCCTGGCGATCTTCCCCATCCTCATGCTCGTCGTCGCGGCCGCCGCCGCGGTGCTGGCCAACCGGCCCGAACTGCTCACCCAGCTGCAGGAACAGATCGCCGAGTCCGTCAGCGGTGAGATGGGCACCCTCATCAACGACATCCTCGCCACCGCCATCGAACAGCGCGGCGCCGTCGCCGGCATCGGCGCCCTGACCACCCTGTGGTCCGGCCTGGGCTGGATGAACAACCTCCGCTACGGCGTGTCCAAGATGTGGAAGGTCGACCCCACGGCCGTGGGCAACTTCGTCAAGAACAAGGCCGCCGACCTGCTCGGCCTCATCGGCCTCATCATCGCCTTCATCATCGCCTTCAGCGTCACCGCAATCGGCAACTCCGGCCTCACCACCTCCCTCCTCGACCTGATCGGCCTCGGTGACGTCCCCGGCATCCGCTTCATCACCGCCATCATCGCCATCCTCGTCGGCGTGCTGGCCAACTTCCTCGTCATGGCGTGGATGGTGTTCTACCTGCCGCGCACCAAGGTCCCCCGCCGCCCCGGCCTCCAGGCCGCGTTCATCGGCGCCATCGCCTTCGAGGTGATCAAGCAGCTCGGCTCCCTGTTCTTCTCCAACGCGCTGTCCAACCCCGCCGGCGCCACCTTCGGCCCCATCATCGGCCTCATGGTCGTGTTCTACCTCGTGTGGCGCGTGGTCATGTACATCTCCGCCTGGGCCGCCACCGACGAGGAGTCCCTCCGCATGGCACAGGCACCCTCCCCGGAGCCCGCCATCATCCGCGTGCGCCAGGAGATCAACCACGCCCCCGACGCCCGCACCACCGGCGCCGCCGTCGGCGTCGGCGCCGCCCTCGGTGCCGCCGGTGCCGGCCTCATCGCACTGCTGACCCGCAAGTAGGCGGGGCCTCGGGCTCGGGGTTGATTCAGGGCGAATCCCGATGGTCAGTGTCCACCCGGGTTCGTAGGCTGGTGTCCACAACGAACCACAGGAAGGCCCCACCGTGAACGACCAGACCATCGATCTCTACGCACTGTTCAACCTCGACCGCGAGGCCACCAGCGGAGAACTGGGCCTGCTCGTACTGGCCCGGGACGCCGACCTGGAGAACAAGGGTGTGCCCGCCACCGACCATCGGCGCCGCCAGCTCGAGACCGCCTACGGGGTTCTCTCCGAGGAGGCCACCCGACGCACCTACGACGATGCCCTCGGCGCCCGCCTGCAACTGACGTGGCCCGAACTGGAGCACCTGGGTAGCTTCGGTGAGCTGCCCGACGCGAACCTCTTCCCGGGGTCTGCGCAATCACCGGGACAGTCACCGGGGCAGCCACAGTCTCAGTCCCCGTTCGGCTATCCGATGGGCACCCCGTCGCCGCCGACCGCCGCCTACCCGGGTTCATACCCGGGCGGGCCCGGTGCCGTCGGCTCCACCGCCGCCTCCTCTTTCGGGTACCCGACCGGCCCGGTCGACTACTCCTCCCAGGTGCCCGCCCAGCAGTACGGCGTTCACCCCTACCCGGACCGGCCGTCCGCTGGTCTGCGCCTGGGCATGATGCTCCTGGACTCGCTCGCGGCCGTCTCCGTCGCCGGTGTGGCGAGCCTGATGTTCTCCTTCAACGACACCCTCGCCGGGATCGCCGCCGCCGTCGTCTCCCTGGCCTACTTCATCGGCCTCGAGGCCTACACCGGTGCCACCGCGGTCAAGCACCTGTTCGGCTACCAGGTCCGCGACCTGCAGACCGGTGCCAAGCCCTCCCTGGAGCAGTCCGCCAAGCGCTACTGGTGGCGCATCGTCGGCTACCTGCCGGTCCTGGGCACCATCGTGGCTTTTGTCGGCATGATCGTCATCGGTTCGTCCATCAACTCGGCGAACCAGTTCATCGGCGCCCACGACCGCTGGGCCGGTGTCGAGGTCGTGCGCAAGCGCAACCGGGCGTAGCCGGCAGCGGAGAACGGCGCGCTACCGCTGCGCGTGCCTACCCGACTGCCGGTTCAACCGCCGGGTGATCACCAGCGCCAGGGCGGCGAGGACGGCCACGGCGACCACGGCGATGATGCCGGGGACCAGCCACTGGGAGCGTGCTGAATCCTGGGCGTGGACGCCGGGTTCGTCCACGGCCTCGCCGTCGAGTTCCGGTGCGGGCGTCGGGGTCGCTGACGGACCGTCGACGGCCACGGGCTCGAGGAGGCCGACACCCTCACCCTCGGGGATCTCGTAGGCCTGGTTGAGCAGCAGCTGGGCCTGCTCCCAGGGGCGGGCCTTGTCGGTGGTGGTGTCGAGGATGACAGTGAACAGGCGACGGTCGTCTCGGTTCATGGCGCCGACGAAGGTGTGGTTCGCGTCGTCGGTGTAGCCGGTCTTACCGCCGATGCCGTCGGGGTCGTTGAGGAACAGGCCGTTGTCGTTCCACACCTCGTAGCCGGGCAGGTCGTCGTATCCGGGGAAGGGGATGTGGTCGGTGTCGACGATCCGGAAGAAGCCGGGCCGGGAGTACGCCTCCCGGTAGATCAGGCCCATGTCGTAGGCTGAGGTGGACATGCCGGGGGAGTCGAGGCCGGAGTAGCTGGCGGCGCGGGTGTCGGTGGTGCCCAGGTCGCGGGCGAGTTCGTTGATCTCCCGGAGGACGACCTCGTCGCCGCCGAGTTCCTGGGCCAGGGCGTGGGCGGCGTCATTGCCGGAGACCAGCAGCAGGCCGTGGAGCAGCTGGTCCACGGTGTAGCGGCCACCGGCACCGATGCCCACGGCGGAGCCGATCTGCCCGGCGGATTCCTCGGAGACGGTCACCTCGTCGGTGAGGGTGAGATTGTCCAGGGCCAGCAGTGCCAGCAGCACCTTGATGATGCTCGCCGGCCGGTAGCGGCCGTGCGGGTCCTTCGCGGCGACGATCTCCCCGGTGTCCATGTCCGCGACCAGCCACGCGCTGGCCAGGACCTCCTCGGGCACGTCGAAACCGTCGGGCGCGGTGACCCCGCAATTGCCGGCCACCGCGACAGGCAGGGGAGTGGGTACCGCCTGCCCGGGCACGGGGACCTCGGAGGTGGACTTCGCCTCGGGCGGGGAGACCTGCTGAGGGCATTCGTCGGTGTCCGGGGCGTGCTCCCGGCTGGTGGTCGGCTCCGACAACTCCGTCCCGGTCGCCGATTCCGGGGGCGTCTCCTGTGCGAGAACGGGACCGACTCCGATCCCGGTGGTCAGGAGGGTCGCGGCGAGGACCGCGCAGAGGGGACGTGTGAGGGCAGCTTTCATGGCCAGCCCATCCTAAGCCTGTGGTTACCATGGACCGCATGTACGACTCTCCCGTCATCAGCCCGGAACACAAGAATGCCGCCCGCGACATCATCGCGCGCCTGCCCAAGGTGGATCTCCACCATCATCTGGAGGGCACCGACGGTGTCGATCCGGCTGAGCTCCAGACCCCCGACGCGCTGACGTCAGCGGTCACCCGCGCGGTCGTCGCCCTGGCGGAGGACAACGTCGTCTATGTCGAGCTGCGTCTGTCGCCGGAGTTCTACACCGCCGGCGGCCTCACACTCCGGGAGGTCGTCGACTGTGCGGTCAGCGGCATCGAGGCCGCCCGCGCGCAGGCCCCGACCATGGACGCCCGCCTCATCCTCACCGCGATGCGCGGCACGGGGCTGCTTGCCGACGTCGCCGAGCTCACCGTCGCCACCCACGGCGACGTGGTCGTCGGATTCGACGTGGCCGGGCCCGAGGAGGAACAGGACCCGCTCACCGGGTACGCCGAGGCGTTCGCCTCGCTGCGGAAGAACTACGTGCCCGTGACGGTCCACGCCGGCCTGCACGGCGGGATCGACGCCGTGGCCGATGCTGTCCAGGACGGGGCGACCCGACTGTCGCACGCCACCCACATGGTCGATGACTTCAGCGTCGACATCGAGGGCATCGTCCCCGGCCGGGTCTCCGCCTGGGTCCGCGACCGCCACATCGTGGTCGAATCCGCCCCGCTGCTCGAGGTGGAGCTCGGTGCCGCCGACGAACTCGGCGACCACCCGCTGCCCCTGTTCCAGCAACTCGGCTTCACCTGTGCCGTGACCACCGGCAACGCCGCGGCGGGCACGATGACGGACCAGTTCCTGGCACTGGCGGACACGTTCGGCTACGGGCTGGAGGAGTTCTTCGAGGTCACCGTCGCGGCCGTGAACAACGCATTCATCAGCCAGGAGGAGCGCCAGCGCCTGCTGGAGACGGTCATCCTCCCGGCCTACGAGGAACTCGCCGACCCGGAGGCCGGTCTCGTCGGTGATCCGGACGAGGAGGACGAGAGCTGATCGTGCTCACCGGCGACTACCGGGACCGGCGCCGGGTCGGGTGATCGCCACCTGACCCAGATCCGCGCATCTGAGGCCGAATAACACCGGAACCGGCGTTTCTCAACCCCGGATGCGCGGATCGGGGACACGGCGGGATCAGAACTTGGAGAAGCGCTTGACCAGCATCTCCTCCAGCTCCTTCCAGCCTTCGGCGTGGTCGGTGTAGGGCTTGGAGGGGACGTAGCCGGAGGTCTCGGTGGAGCCGAGCATGTAGGAGATGTAGTCCTGCATGCGGGGGTTGGCCAGGAAGTAGGAGTTGAGCGAGTCGTCGTCGGCCCAGTCGGCGGCGTCGGCGAACAGTTCGTAGCCGCGGGACATCTGCTCCGTGTCGACGGCCTCGGGACCCTTCTCGATGTCGCTGACCAGCCCCGAGTAGGAGTATGAGTTGATCGGGTGGACCTCGACCTCGAGCTCGCCGGCATTGGCGGCCAGCTGCAGGTCAGGCCAGGTGGCGGTGGTGGCGAGGTCGTGCTCGTCGTTCTCCACCATCCAGCGCACCAGCTGGCGGGTGGTGGGGAAGGTGTACAGCTCGCCGTAGCGGCCGAGGAAGACGGGGTTGCCGTCGAGGTAGGTGCGCAGGGTGTAGACGGACTTGCCCTGGATGGCGATCTTCACCGGGTCGATGCCGGCCGCGGCCCACGGGGTGGAGTCGTAGGGGTCGGCCTGTTCCTTGGCCTCCTTGGCGGCGAGCTCCTCCTTCTCGCGGGCTTCGGTGGCGGCGGCCACGGCGGCGTCGATACGCGAGGAGGCGTCAGCCGACGCATCGGTGTCGATGTCCACGACCCGGACCTGCTCGTCGAGGGCGGTGACCACCTTCGGCCAGTTGCTCAGGACGGCGCGGCCGACGGCCGACCACTCGCCGGGGCCGTGCTCGCCGGAGTAGTGCTCGGAACCGCGGGCGACGTTGCCCAGGACGGAGTGGGAGGCGAAGAACAGCACCGCGTCATCGGCGGCCGTGACCTCGCCGAGGCTGCGGGCGACGGAGAAGACACGGTCGAGGGAGGAGACGTTCTCGTGCGACGGGCGGCCCGCGAGGTAGGCGGGGGCGCCGATGATGTCGATCTCGTCCTTCGGGCGCGGCACGACGCGGTCCGCCGGGCGGGTCTGGAATGCCTTCCACTTCGGGTGCGAGGTGAGGTCGTGGTTCTTCCCGGACTCGATGAAGGTGAGCAGGTCGGCGGGGGAGCGGAAGACCAGTACGTGGTCATCGTCGCCCAGGAACGCCTGCCATTCGGAGCCGTGTTCCTTCCACGTCGGCGCCCAGAGGGTGTAGAAGTCCCCCTCGGTGAGAGACAGACGGACGGGGACGATTTCACGGGTGCTCATGGGCCACGATCCTACCGAAGTGCCCGCGCGTTTATCCTGTTGGACGCCAGAAACCCTTGAACGCCATCCCCATGTTCGAGGTGCGCACCGGATTCGTCTGCACCGGGTCCCCGGCCTCCACCATCTTCCCGTCGCCGGCGTACATGGCCACGTGCCCGTCCCACACCGCCAGATCACCCGGCTGCAGCTCGTCCGCACTGACCTGGCGGCCGACGGTCTGGTCCTCCGCCAGCCGCGGTATCTCCACCCCGGCCTGCCGGTACGCCCACTGCGTCAGCCCGCTGCAGTCGAAACCGCTTGTCGACGTCCCGCCCCACACGTACGGCGTCCCCTGCACGCTCAGGGCGGCGGCGACCGCCGCCTCACCCGCCCCGGACGGGGCGTCCCCGGGCTCGTCCTGCGTCTCAGGTGTCTCCGGTGTGGGAGTCTCCTGCGGTGGGGCAGTCATGTCCGCCGCCCGCAGCTGCTCGCTGTGGGAGGTCTGACTGATCTGCTCGAGGTCGGCGGTGAGCGGCTCCAGCTCGGAGGTCAATCCGGCGATCTTCTCGATCGCCGCCTGCAGGAACGTCTGCCCCAGGTGCGTGAGCTGGGTGATGCTCGCCGCCCGGGCGCCGGGGACCGGTGAGATGAGACCGGGCAGCAGTGGCAGGGCCTGCCGGACCAGCTCGCCGGCGAGGCCGAGCAAGGACTCGCGGGCCGCTCCCACGAGCGATGACGCCGTCCCCACCAGGTCGTCGATCTTTCCCCGGTCCGCCGTCACTGCGGAGGCCACCTCGATGAGACGCGCCCCGCCGTCGGAGTCCTGGGCGATCATGTCCGCCAGCGGGCGGGCGGCCTGGAAGTCCGGCAGCGGGCCCAGCGAGATGGCCGGCAGCTCCGGCGGCTCCAGTTCGGCGATGCGGGCCAGCGTGTCCACGATCTCCCTCATGCCCGCCTCCCCAGCTCAGCAGCGAAGGCCCGGTCGGTGTCCACGGCCGCGGTGACGGCGGAGGCGGAATCCTCCGCCAGCTGCCGCGCCCGGTCATGCACGGCACGGGTCTGTGCATCCACCCCGGTCAGGGCCCGGTGGAGCGCGTCAGAGAAGCGGGCGAGGGCGGGCGAATCGGGAACGTGGAGGGTCGGGGTGGTCGGTGTGGTCAGGGCGGCGCCGAGCAGATCGCCGGCGAGCGCCCGGGCGTGGTCGGGGTCGAAGTCGAAGGTCCTCATGTCCTATTGGACTGTGAAACAGGCCGTTCGGTTCCCCGTCTAGCATGGTGGGCATGGACATCACCGTCGTCACCCACCCGCTGGCCGCCTCCCGACTGACCATCATGCGTGATGAGCGCAGCGACAACGCCGCTTTCCGCGCCGCCCTCGCCGACCTGGGCACCATGCTCGTCTACGAGGCCTCCCGGGACCTGCCCGTCGAGAAGTTCGACTGCCGGACCCCCGTCGCCGTCGCCGAAGGCATCCGGCTGGAGAACCCGCCGATCATCGTCCCCGTCATCCGCGCCGGCCTGGGCATGATCGACCCGGCCCTGTCGATGATCCCCGACGCCCAGGTCGGCTTCATCGGCCTCGCGCGTGATGAGGAGACCCACGAGCCCGTCCCGTACCTCGAGGCCCTGCCGGAGGACCTGTCCGGCCAGCCCGTCTTCGTCGTCGACCCGATGCTCGCCACCGGCGGCTCC
>Ga0123333_10002286_pt1 | contig 19654 bp, 15 predicted proteins | sample BioC12SIPDNA_3_FD_89957 | JGI IMG/M metagenome (GOLD analysis project Ga0123333, IMG submission 89957) | Anaerobic biogas reactor microbial communites from Washington, USA - Biogas_R2_B C12 SIP DNA | ecosystem: Engineered > Bioreactor > Anaerobic > Unclassified | place: Washington, USA... | reverse complement strand
TCGCCCTGCCATCGTCCGGCGCCACCGAGAGCAGGTAGTTGAAGAATCCAGGCCACGTCGAGCTAGCAGAGATTCCCAGGAAGACAAACACCATCGGGTACGCCCAGACCAGCAGCGGGGCTCCACACAGATGGGTGACCAGCGCGTACAGCGGCGCCGCCAGACCAGCCAGACCGCCGATCCAGATCACCGCACGCGGACCGCGCCGGTCGCTGATCAGGCCGAGACCCAGGCCGCCGGCCAGTGAGGCGATCGTCTGGGCGATGGCAAACACCCCGATCGTGGCATCGGAAAGATGCAGAACCTGTTGCGCGTGACCGACATAGAATGGGATCGCCATGTTCCCAACCCCGGTAAGGATTCGGCCCACGATGAAGCGACGGAAGACTCGGTCGCCGGCGACAGCCCGCAGCCAGCTCCTCCCGGACTGCTGCTGTTCCCGTTCCTCCTGCACTGGAAGGGGGTCGGGTTCACGAATGGAGGCGAGCGCCGCCGCCCCTGGCATGAACAGCGCGCCGGCAAGGACGAATAGCAGCGCGTAGTTGGTGGGAAACGAGATACCTGGAGCAACCAGGATGACTCCAACCAGCGCGCCGGCCCCAATGCCGCCCACACCGGCCAGGAATTGACCCAGCCCCATCATAGAGCCCCGCCGGTCCAGTGGGATCGCGCGCGCGACGATGTCGGCCCAGGCCAGGCTGACGAGCGCGTCCATCACGATCCAGACGCCGAGACATACGTAGAGCAGCGCCAGCATCTGGGCTGGCTGGAGTTGCGGCCGTAGCAGCAGCGTAAGTCCCAGGACCCAGAACCCCGCACGCCCTATCAGGCCAACGAGCATCGCCGGCTTCTTGCGCCGCCTGCCAGCCAGCAGACGGCCAAAGAGCACCTGCGGGAGATACCAGCCGCCGTAGTAGATGGTACCGGTCAGGCCGATGAGCGGCTCGGACGAGGTCAGCTGGCGCGCGAAAGCCGGCAGCACGCTGCTGATGCCAGCGAACGTGAGCGCCAACCAGGAGAAACTCTCCTCGATGACGAATGCAGCGTAGTTCCAGTGAAAGTGCGATGGACGTGAATCGCGATCAGGCAGTTCAGCCATTGCGGGCTCCTCGTGCGTCAGGGCGGGACGCCAGGGCCCCCCACACCCCCACGCACTGCCAGTATGAAGTCACGCGTGGGATGTAAGCCCTGCGCCCAAGAAGAAGCTGCCTGAGGCAACCGCGGCGGATGCCTTGTGATGGGCGGGTCCCGGCGCTAGAGGCGCAGCCCGCCTGGAGTTAGCTCACGGCTTTGCGGTGACCGCACTTCGTACAGATCCAACCCTCGACGTGTTTGAGACGCCCATTGAAGATCGTCAGCCACGTGCGCTGATCCCATTCCGAACGCTCGTGCCGTGTCCTGAGGCGGCACGCTCTGCAGTAGATTATTGAGGTCCTCGTGCTGTTGGCTTCATCCATTCGGCGGATTGTACCACGATGCAAGATACCGACAAGCCGGGGGAAATCCTGTCCCACAGCGAAGCACGCACCACCGGCGGAAGAAGCTACACGAGCGCGCCCTGATCCTCCAGCGTCTGACGCAGCAGCTGCACGTCCACGTGTCGTGGACTGACGTTCGTCTCGATGGCCAACGCCGCGGCCGAGCCAGCGGCCTGCCCCATGGCGAAGCACGGCGGCATCACGCGCAGTGAGCCGTGGGCCTCGTGGGAGGCCGAGATGCAGCGGCCAGCCAGCAGCAGGTTCTCGATTGTGCGGGGCGCCAGCGAACGATAGGGGATTGTGTAGTAAGGGCCCTCCCGGGGACCCTGGAAGAACCCGCCTCCACTCTGGACATCGTGGATGTCGATGGGAAAGGACACCCGTGCGATAGCGTCCTCGAAGCGCCGGGCGCTGAAGACATCGTCGGCCGTCAGCACGTAGTCACCGAGAATGTGACGCGTCTCACGCACGCCGACCTGCGAGCCGGTGTCCAGGAGGTAGCTGTCGCTGAAGCCCGGCGCCCACTCACGGAGAAACTCCATCAGGTAGACCACCTGCCGGCGCCCTTCGATCTCAGCTCTCGTCATATCCTGCGGATTCGTTGCGTCGACATGGTGAATGCGCGAGACATTGATCCACCACTCGCCGGGCCGGGGTGTACGGAACAACGTCAGATGGTCCTTCGTGTGGCTGAATCCCTCGGACTTCGCCCGCTCAACAATCCGTCGCATGTCCATATCGTCAGGGTGGCTATCGACATAGGCCTGCACGGCGGCATCGTCGACGTTGCCGACGCGGAAGAAGAGACTGGCGGGCTGCATCATTCCATCTTTGCGGCCCTTCTCAAACGGGGCGCCGGCGCGGGCGGCCACGTCACCGTCGCCAGTGGCGTCGATCAGGATCTGGCCCTGCAGCACCTCCAGGCCAGCCTTGCCCGCCACAACAATCCCCGTGATATGACCGTGGTCGACAAGCGAATCGACGAACAGCGTGTGGAGCTTCAGCTCCCCGCCCGCCTCGAGTACCATCTCCTGGGCGACGATCTTGAGAGCTTCCGGGTCAAAGGGCGTGACATGCTCGTGGCCGTAGACATGAAAGCCGCCGAAAGGGCCGGATCCCTTGACGCCCGCGGGATCGATCGCGGCGCCCATCCGGACGAGCCGGTCGACGAGTTCCTTGAATACCCCCTCGATGATGGGTTCGTTGCCCTCTATATCGTAACAGGTCATGAACGGACCCACGAGGCCCGCGGTGGCCATTCCACCCAGAAAGCCATACCGGTCGAGCAGCAGCGTGCTGGCGCCATTCCGTGCAGCAGCGATGGCCGCGGCGATTCCAGCCGGCCCGCCCCCAACCACAATCACTTCCGCCTCGCCGGTGATCGGCGCATCCTGAGTGTAGCGTCTTGTTGATATCATGTGTTGTCCTCTGTTGTCGGGTGTAGTTCGGTCCGACGGCAGGTCGATTATACACCAGAACACGGCAACTGGGGGCGGGAGTCAGGGCAATCGCATCTAAACTCGAATTGCACCATATGTGACACTTCGAGGAGTCAATTGGCGGGCATTTGTGTTCCAGGCATAGGTTCTGACACGGCGGAGCGCGGTTTTCTGCCTCCAACTGCTGCTCAAAGCAGCATTCGTGACCACTTCTTGTCTATATTGACGCGTTTGGATTAAGATGCGATTGCCCTAGGGCGGGAGTGCCAGGGGCGTCACAGAACCGCAATCCAGGCAGGGGACTGGGGTCCGGGATACGGGTGGCAATCCAACCGCGGTCCACGCCTGTTCTCGTTGATGCGGCCGACTCACGGGCCGACGGATTGGTCGGCAGAGGGCGACATCGGCAGGTAAGCCGCCGGTAGGCACTCCACCGCAATTGCGCCCCAGCGCGGATCGGAGTATGATCGGTCCTGTTCACTCTACCAGGAAAGCAGTCGATATCCTACAGGAGGTAACCCACCCCATGCCCCTCACCGCATCGGTCATTGGGGGCGGCGCGGGCGGCAGGCTCAGCCTGACCGCATTGCGCGACTCGCCCCACTTCGAACTGATCGCCGCCGCGGACCTGCGATCCGAGGTCTGCGATGAGCTGCGGACGCTCTACCCGGGCCTGCGCACCTTCCCGAACCACCAGGCGCTGTTTGCCGACTGCCCCACCGACGTGGTGTGCGTCAGCACGTTTCCCCCCTCGCACGAGGAGGTGGCGCGCGCGGCGCTCGAACTACCGCTGAAGGGCATCCTGGTCGAGAAGCCGCTGGGCCACACCGTCGCTTCGGGGCGTCGGATCCTCGACGCGATCCGACAACGCGGCATTCCCATGGCTGTGCCGCACAATCTGCTGGTCCGGAAAGCGCCGCTGGAGATCATCGCGCGCGTGCAGCGCGGCGAGATCGGCGACCTGAAGCTGGTCGAGATTCAATGCCGGCGCTGGGACATCATCAACGCCGGAATCCACTGGCTCGACTTCTTCGTCACACTGACCGGCAACGAGCCGATGGATTACGTGATGGCGCTGTGCGAGTCGAGCACGCGCACTTACCGTGACGGTATGCAGGTGGAGACGACAGCCGCCACCTACGCGCAGACCATCAGCGGCGTCCGGGTGGTGATGAACACCGGCGACGACGTGTTGATCAACCGGCCGGGCAAGGAGTTCCTGTTCCGGCTCGTGGGCACGGCGGGCCTCATCGAGTTCTGGGGCTGGGATCCGTCCTACATCCTGCTCAACGCCGAATATCCGGCGGGCGAGCTGTTCACGCCTCCGGAACCGCCGGAGACTGGCCACCAGCGCCACCTCGACCGGATGGCGTGGGAGATCAAGGCCGGCGAGGCGGACTACCGCGTGGCCGAGGGATCGCTGCTGGCGCTGGAGATCGTCGAGGGCGCGTACATCTCCAGCCGGCATCGCTGCAAGGTGACGTTCCCCGTCGATACATTCACGCCACCCGCCCCGCCGAACTGGGACCCGGGGATGCCCTACTCGGGCACGGGCGGCGGGCGCGATGGACGCAAACTTTGAGAGCCCTCAACTAAGGAGATGACTATGGGTGGAATCAACTTCGGCATTATCGGCGGCGGCTGGCGCTCGCTCTTCTTCCTGCGCATTGCGGCGGAGCTGCCCGAGCGCTTCCGCGTCGGCGGCATGCTCGTGCGGGATCCCGACAAGGGGCGGGCGCTGGAGGAACAGTGGGGCGCGCCGACCTTCCGCACGGTCGACGAGCTGCTGGCGGCCGATGACTTCGCGTTCGTGATCGTCTCGGTTCCGTGGGCCGTCTGCCCCGTGATGCTGCACGCGCTCGCCGAGCGCGACGTACCGGCGCTGGCTGAGACCCCACCCGCGCCCGACCTGCCCGGCCTGATCGACATCTGCGCACTGGCACAGCAGGGGGCCCGAATCCAGGTGGCCGAGCAGTACCAGTTCCACCCGCTCCACGCGTCGCGCATCCGCATCGCGCGTTCAGGGAAGTTGGGCACGGTGACGCAGGCGCAGGTCTCGATCTGCCACGGCTACCACGGCGTGAACCTGATCCGCCAGCTGCTGGATGTGGGGTTCGCCGAGGCGACGGTGCGCGCGCACGCGTTCGCATCGCCCATCGTCGAGAGCCCGAACCGGGACGGCCCACCCACGGCGGAGCGAATCGTCGGATCGCGGCAAGTCATCGCAACGCTCGATTACGGCGACAAATTGGGCGTGTACGACTTCACCGGCGACCAGTACTTCTCCTACATCCGATCGCACCGTATGCTGGTGCGGGGCGACCGGGGCGAGATCAACAACCTGGATGTGCGCTACCTGCAGGATTTCCGCACGCCCGTCGAGTTCACGCTCCGGCGGGTGGACACGGGCCACGGAGGCAACCTGGAGGGATACTGTCACAAGGGCGTGCTGGCGGGCGGCGAGTGGATCTACCGGAACGCCTATATGCCCGGCCGGCTGACGGACGACGAGATCGCGATCGCGACGTGCCTGGACAGGATGGCGGAGTACGCCGACGGAGGTCCTGGATTCTGCAGCGCAGCCGAGGGAGCGCAGGACCACTATCTGGGCATGGCGATCGACGAGGCCGCGCGCACTGGGCTGCCGGTTGTGGCCGTCCCGCAGCCGTGGGCAACGGGCTGATTCGCTAAGACGCAGCGGCCTGCTCTATCGGGGCCGCACCGATCGCCATCGGCCCCTCTGCCTCAGAGATCGAAATACCACAACAACATCGCCTCGTGAGCCACGTCCGGGCGCCCGGCGTAACCAAAGCGGTGAATGGCGCCCAGTCGGCAGCCCTGGCGGGCGTAGAAGCGGCAGGCGGGGACGTTGACGTTCTGCGTCTCGATGCCTAGCTGTCGATACCCCCGGTCGCGGGCCCATGCCGCGGCAGATGCGAAGAGTTGCGTGCCAATCCCGCGCCCCCGCACATCCTCACGGACGCGGATGTCCCATAGCACGGTCAGGTCATCGCGCTGGAAGTAATCCAGCGGGTAGACGCGCGCACCGGCGGACACAGTGGCCCCGCCCACCGCGCCGCTCTCATCCTCGGCCAGCAGGATGCCCCACGCGCCCAGGTCGAACTCGCGCGCCCATGCGGATGGGCCATCATCGCCGTACTCCTTCAGGTAGGGGCGCTCGATGCGCTCTTCAACGAGGACCATGCCCCCCAGGCCGCCATCGACGGCGTCGACGCGGAGGATCGACGTCACCAGGAAGTCGTTCGAGATAGCCGCGTACTCGCAATACCGGTCGGGGCCGATCGGGCGTATCGCGAGGGGCCTGGTTACCATCGAACTCTGTAGCTCCACGGCACGGCGGCGAGCGCCGGACGGACGCGCTGGACGATCAGGCCCGCCTGCACTAGCTCGCGCCCTCCGTGCGTCGACGGGCTGGGATGCCGGACTCGCACGGCACACCGGTCTGGCAGAGGCCGCAGCCGTAGCCGTCGAACCCAAAGCGTTTCACCACGTACTCGGCCGTGGTCGGGTTGAGATGCGCCGCGCACTTCCGTTTGTCGTGTCCGGCGGGCGAGAGCGCGCCCACAGGGCAGCGGGAGATGCATTGTCCGCAGGTGAACTGGGAGTAGAAGAGGCAATACTCGCGGTGATCGGTGTACGGCCGCGGCGTGGGCGGGACGTTGATGCGGGCGACAACCGAGCCGGCGCGCATCGCCTTGCCCACTGGCGTGATGAGCCCATCACACAGCCCGAACGTGCCCAACCCCGCCGCGTGGGCGATGTGCCGCTCCGACCAGGTCGAGGCGAACACGAAGCGCTCGGAGTCGAGGGAACGCCATTCCGACCGCAGCATAGGCGCCACAGCGTCGTAGCCCGCGGCGGTGAGCGTCGCCGCCAGGCGCTCGCGCAACCTGACGTTGAACGCCTCGCCGAAGATGCGGGTCCGCGCCCAGCGCTCGGATGGGTAGATCATCTCACGGCGGTTGTCGGCCTTCGTGGCGGCCGTCTGCGGCAGGACGTAGGAGATTACCGTCAGCTCGGACGGTTCGGCGGGCGCGTCGGGAAAGGCCAGCGCGAAAGCCTCCTGCGGCGCCCAGTGAAACTCGCCGATGACCTCCTTGTACCGATCGAACAGCGGGTCGTCGCCGCGGGCAAAACCGACGAGCGGCTCGCCCCAGGCGGGCTCATCGCTGCCCGCACCCATCGCGTTGCCCGGGTCATCCCGGACAAAGTCGCGCACGATCTCCTCGATCCAGGCCGCCTCGTCCATTCGTCGCCGACCTCCATTCCTGCTGTCGCTGCAGATCACCGCACGGGTCTCACCGCTGTGTGAACAGCCGCTCGGTCTCGTCGTGCAGTAGGACCCAGAGCGTGTAGACGCCCAGCGCCGTGCCGATTGGGATGTTGAAGAGATCCATGACAGCCAGCACCATCACCAGATACCGGGCCCAGTTCCAGCGGCGCAGCACGCCGATGCCACCCAGGACTCCGGGGAGCGACAGCACGACGGTGATGACGGCGATCATGATCCCCACTCCCACCAGGACGCGCATGGCCCGGAAGTCGCCCGAGAGCACACCCGACCCGACAAGCGCGACCAGCACGATGCCGCCGATCAGCAAGCCCAGGAGACCCAGGCCCACGCGCAGGACGCCGACGACTGTGATATGTTTCCTCATGTCCATCACCCAACCCTCCTTCCCGCTCGCGCAACCGTTACTCACGTGACGACTATGATAGCATACTTCCCGCTCGCCTGGCAAGCTCAGAACCCGGCGGAGCGCATATCGGTCTGCGGGCGGTCTCTGACAGGCCCACTCAGGCATCCACCGTCGAGCATACCCTGGCCACGCCCCACGGCGCGACCAGGTGGGTTGGCGGCGCCCCGCCTCCAGACCGGAATGCCCCCCAGCCGGTGACGCCCGATCGGTCAAGCGCGGAGCGCCAACACACCTACCGCTCGCCCGCCCCCCATATGCGCTGCAGGACCGCGCAGGTCTCGAGCAGCTCATCGAGCGCCCCGCTGCCCACCACTCTACCGCCGTCGAGAACGACGACCTGGTCGGCGCGGCGTAGCGCGCCACGGCGATGCGAGACCGCCAGGCAGGTCGGCGGCCCCTGGTCGTCTCCGTCCAGCAGCCGGTCCCAGAGCGTCGCCTCGGTCTCCACATCGAGCGCAGAGGAGAGATCGTCGAACACGAGAAGCTCGGGCAAGCGCACCAGCATCCGCGCGGCGGCCGCCCGTTGCACCTGCCCCCCGGAGAGGCGAACGCCCCTGGGTCCAACGAGCGTGTCGAGCCCATCGGCGAGCTCCGCGACATCGCGGTCCAGCACCGCGGTCCAGATGGCCCGCGGCAGGTCCACCGCATCCTCCCGCAGGCCCATCAGGACGTTCTCCCGCAGCGACTCGCTGAACAGCACCGGCGCCTGCGGCACGTACGCACTGCGCGGCGGCTGGAAGAAGCTCGCGGGATCGTCGACCGACTCACCGTTCCAGCGGATCTCGCCGGCGTCGCGGGGCAGCAGGCCCAACATCACTCGCAGCAGCGTCGTCTTGCCTGCACCCACCGGCCCGGTGACAATCGTCAGTGCGCCATGGGCCAGGCGCAGATCGACGGCCTCGATCCCCCGGCCGGACTCCGGATGACCATACGAGAGGCCCGTGACCTGGAGCGTGGCTAGCCGGTCGGCCGGACGCCGGGCGACACCCGGCGTCTCCGAGTGCGGCCCCTTCAGATGAAGCTCCGCTGGCGCCACCAGCGATTCAGCCGGAGCGTCCGGCTGCAGCTCGAGCATGCGGCTGATGGAAACCGCCTGGGTTCGGAAGTCGGAGATGAAGCCGCCCAGAACGTTGGCTCCCTCCATCACGATGGGCACGTAGGCCGCGAAGAGCGCGAGGTCGCCCACGCCGAAGCTCCCGCGCGCCATAGCGCCCGCTGCCACGAGCAGCACGGCGGCCAGGCTCAGGTGCGAGATGTTGAGGTTCAACCCATCGAGCAACTGCCGGAGCAAGCTGCTTCTGATCTCCGCCCGGCGGCGTACGTCGTTGAGCGCCTGGAGCCGCGCCGCGGCCGCGACCTCGGCATCAGCGATCTTGATCGCCTGCACAGCGTCGAGGACCTCGGCGAGGAAGCTGGTCACCGCACCGCTCGCCTCGCGCGTGAGCTTCCAGTACCGGACGAAGTGGCGCATCGTCAGGTAGCCGACGACGAGGGCGGCAGCCAGCGGCAGGATGGCCACCAGCGCGATGACGAGATCGATCAGCGCCATGGCGACCGCGCCGAACACCGCCGCCGAGAGGCGCCCGATCACATCCGGCAACCAGGACGGGAAATCGGCCACCTCGGCCACGTCCGCCTCCAGGCGATCCAGGGCGTCGCCCGGCTCAACGGGCAGCGGCAGCGCACCAGGCCGCCGTAGCAGATTGGCGATGATGTTCCGGCGCAACAGCGCCTGCGCCACGTAGCGGAACGTCTCCTCGCCGTGCGTCTTGGCGTAGAAGGCGACCATACGGGCGATGTGCAGCACGGCAAGCGCTGCTAACAGCCACCACAGGCCGAGCCCCACCGGTCGGGCGCCGCTCAGACGATCGAAGAACGCTCGATCGACCAGCCCACTGCCCAGCGCGCTCGCGAGGAAGAACCACCACAGCAGCGCGTAGAGCGCGAACGGACGCAGGCCCTGCCGGATCAGCCGCCAGGTCACAGTCCACGTAGAAAGCGTTCTCATGCCAGCACCTCCTCGAGACCCCGACGCAGGAGCGCGCTGAAACGCGAGGCTGGATCGCTCGCCAGCACCCGGCGGTCGCCATGCTCGCGGATGCGCCCGCCCTCCAGGACCAGCACCTCATCGGCGCGGCCCACGGTGGCCAGCCTGTGCGCGATGATGATCGCCGTCCGCCCGCTCAGGAGCCGGTCTACGGCCCGTTCCAGAATCCGCTCCGTACCGGGGTCCAGCCTGGACGACGCCTCATCCAGGATCACGAGGCCCGGGTCACGGAGATAGACCCGGGCAAACGCCAGGAGTTGCGCCTCGCCCGCGGACAGGTTTCTGCCCCCAGCCCCGAGGCGAGTCGACAGCCCGGCCGGCAGCGCCGCGAACCATGCATCAAGGCCCAACTCATGCAGCGCCGCCAGAATATGATCGTCCGGGATACCGTCCTCGAACAGTGTCAGATTGTCGCGGACGCTGGCGGCAAAGAGCTGGACCTCCTGCGTCACCAGCGCCGCCCGTCGTCGCAGCTCGCTGAGACGCACGTCGCGCAGGTCGACGCCGCTGAGCGAGATCGCCCCTGCGGTGGGATCGTAGAGCCGGAAGAGCAGCCGGCTCAGCGTCGTCTTGCCGCTCCCGGTCCTGCCCAGCAGACCCAGCACACGGCCGGGCGCGAGTTCGAACGATACGTCGGTCAGCACGCTGTCGCCCGCATCAGCCCCGTCGGGATAGCGGAAGGTCACGCCACGGAACGCGACCTGCAGCGGCCCAGACGGGATCTGCACCGCCGCCCGCTCGACGGGTCCCGGCTGGATAGCCAGTAGCTCGTTGACGCGCCCGGAGCTGGCCGACGCTCGCTGCAGGTCAGCGACCTGGCGCTGAATCTCCTCGAGCGGGCCGTAGAGCTTGTTGGCATAGCTGACGAGGAGGTAGACAGCCCCGATAGTCAGCGCCCCACCCAAGTAGCGCGCTGCGCCGATGGCGAGCGCGGCGATGACGACAAGCATGAAGGCCGAATAGCCGACGATGAAGGTTTGAGCCCCACGCAGCACGGCTCCGCGGCCCGCGTGCAGCAGGGCGCGCATCAGACGGTGCAGCCTCGCCAGCACGTAGGGTTCGGCGCCGTTCCCGCGGATATCCTCGGCGCCGGTCAACCTCTCGCCCAGGAAACCGAACAGCTCCGCGCGCGTCTGCGCGGAATCCCGCCACGCGTCAGCAGAGCCGGCCTGTATCCGGCGCAGCATGAACAGCATGAGCACCGTGTACCCGAGCGCGGCGAGTCCGACGCGCCACTCCTCGATCAAGAGCATCACCACGATGCCGGTGATCATCAATCCGTTGCCGAACAGGCGCACGGACATCTCGGATAACAGGTTACCCAACGCGCCGACGTCGCCATCGATGCGCTCGATGAGTTCACCCGGCGCGTGGGCTTTGTGGAACGCCATGTCCAGCCGCAGACAGTGCAGCGTCAAATCGCGGCGCAGCGCGTTCGTCGCCGTCCACGCCACGTTCTGCCCGATGTACGTGAGCGCCAGGGAGAGCGACTGGGTAGCGACGGCGACACCCAGGAACAGCAGCGCCATGCGGGTCAGCGCCGCAGTCGGCGCGCCCTCCATGGCGCCGTCGATAAATGAACGTACGATCTGCGGGCTGAGAAGCTGCAGGCCCATCTGCCCGAGGATCAGCACGGCGAGCAGCACCGCCCGCGCCGCCTGCGGACGGAGATAGCGGTCAAAGAGGACCAGATATCGATCTGATAGCGTGGCAGCAGTCACATTCCCTCCACATAGAGACATGCACAAAGGCCACCCGACATATCAGACAGGTGACCCCGCAACCGGCGATGCATGCCGGGCGCGAACAGGACCTTGCGTCGGCGGGTTCACTCACCCACCAGGCGCCTGGAATCGCTATATGGAGTTGTCGCACACTGCTGCCGCAGGGCGGCCACCCATCACGGATATCGCGTCACGCAGCACGGGGCGCGATACGCGGCGGCCCAGCCCAGCCAGGTGCTGGCGTCAAGCTTTCCATCCAGGAGCGAGGCGATGAGCAAACCGAGAATCGACTGAGGAATATGCATACGCTGGCATAACACCCCTCCCGATGTTCAGGACAATCTGGCGCCCACCTGGGCAGACAGCCACAGATTGTAGGCCCTTTGGCCTGGATGTCAAGGGGGCGGGGCTTGCAGCTCGTGGCAGCGGTGCTATACTCACGGATGCACGAAGGGCAGTCCGCATCCTGCCACGAAACCACGAAAGGAGTGCTCGATGGAGTCCGCTATGGAGTTCGCCAGCAAACCCGACTGGGAGGCCGCCCGCGAGCGCATGGAGGCCTGGTGGAACCGCGAGATCATCGACCGGGCCGCCATCCAGGTCCGCTCCCCCCGATCCGGTGTCAGTCGGGCCGACTACGACAGGATCACCACACCGGATGAGGCTGCCCAGGACCACGACGGCCTGTTCGCCTGGTTCACCGACCCCGATCTGGTCATCCCACGGCAGGAGCAGTACATCGAGTCGACCTTCTGCGGCGGCGAGGCGTTCCCGACCATGTACCCGGTGTCGACCAGCATGGTGGCCATCCTGGCGGCGTACCTGGGCGCACCCTACGACCTGTTTCCGGGTGGGAACACAGGCTGGGCGGACCCGATCGTTGGAGACTGGGCCGCCCGGCCGCGCTTCGCGTTCGATCCCGGGAACGAATGGTGGCTGCGGTCAAAGCGCCTGCTGGAGGCGGCGGCGCAACGGGCTGCCGGTCGGTACGCGGTGGGTCTGCCCGATCTCAACGGGCCGGCCGAGATACTGGCGCTGCTGCGCGGCACCGAGGAGCTGGCGCTCGACCTCATCGACGTCGAAGCGGAGGTCATCATCGAGGCGTTGGAGGAGATCAACACGGCCTGGTTACGCTATTGGCAGGCGGGCGTGGGTGTGATCCACCAGTGGGCTCCCGGCTACGTATTCTGGATGGGGGTCTGGTCGGATCTGCCGGCCACCGACTTACAGAACGACTTCTCGTGTCTGATCTCGCCACAGATGTTCGAGCAGTTCTTCCTGCCATCGCTTGAGGAGCAGACGCACTGGGTGGAGCGCACGATCTACCACCTGGACGGCCCCGACGCTATCCGGCACCTGGATATGCTGCTCTCGCTGCCGAAGCTCGACGGCATCCAATGGGTGCCGGGGGCCGGCGCGGCCCCGATGAGCCACTGGATCCGCCTTCTGCGGCGTATCCAGGCCGCCGGCAAGCTGCTGATGCTCTTCTGCGAACCGTGGGAGGTGGAGACGCTGCTCACGGAGCTGGAGCCGGAGGGGCTGCTACTGAGTACAGCGGCAGAGTCGGAGGAGGAGGCCCGCGAGTTGATCCGCAAGGCAGCGCGCTGGACCAGACAGCGACAGTGGGTCGTCCCCTGATGGCGTGAGCTCATGCCGTACCGATTCGCGACGGAGCAGACGGACTACAGCGACTACGCAGCCGGGCGCGTGTTCTACAGCCTGCCCGGACACCCAGCGTTTCCAGTGCGCCTGACGAGCGAGATCTTCCAGCGATGCCTGGCTATCCGGCGTCGCGGTGAGACCGCGGATCGATATATCGTCTACGATCCGTGCTGCGGAGCCGCCTATCATCTGGCCGCGCTAGGCCACCTGCACGGTGACCGGATCGAAGCGATCGCGGGCTCGGACGTAGACGTGGATGCCGTGGGGCGCGCGGCGCAGAACCTGGCGTTGCTGACGCCGGCGGGGCTCTCCCGGCGTATTGGGCAGATCGAGGCGATGCGGGCCGCCTACGGGAAGACGTCGCACGCTGAGGCGCTGGATAGCGCACGCGCCCTCCAAGCACGCTTCGCGGCGTTGGTGGGCGGTCGAGCTATCCCCGGGCACACGTTTGTAGCCGACGCGCTGCATGGCGCTGAGCTCGCCGCCGGGCTGGGCCCCACGGCAGTCGATATCGTGCTCACCGACGTCCCCTACGGTCGCCACTCCGAATGGCGCGCGACTGCGGACGCCGCCAGCCCCATCGCCCGGATGCTGGACGCGCTGTTGGCCGTGATCTCGGAGCAGGCGGTGGTGGCGATCGCGGCGGACAAGAAGCAGCGGATCGAGCACAGGGCCTACACCCGGGTCGAACGCTTTCAGATCGGCAAGCGCCAGGTCGCGCTACTCGTGCGCAGGGGAACGATCTGACATAGAGCCGTCAACCCGGAGCGCTCAGTCGTGCTCGGGAGGCGCCGCAGTCCGGGTGGATTGTCCCGAGGGTACTCGGGCGCGCTACGCGGCCCGCGCCAACTGAATGCTGGCGCATGGGAAGACCGCGACGCTCGGCTGGGCGTACAGGTCACCCAGATAGGAGATCAGGTCTTCCCAACGGCGAAAGGCGAGGCCCGCCCGCACGTCATTCGCTGAGAGCTCCGGCGAGAACGTGACGATCGGCGCGTCCCAGATCGTCCGCGGCGAGTCGTCGCCCTCGGCCCGGTCGTGCAGCGAATCGTAGCACATGCCGGGCCCATACACGCCGTGGACCCCGCGCCCCTCGGGGCAGGCGGTCGCAACGACGACCGTCCCGCCAGGCCGGACCAACGGCCACGGCGCCGAGTGCGCCAGGTTGAGCGCGTTAGCATGCTGCAGGAAATCGGTGTCCTTGGGATAGGCGTTGCAGACGATCACATCGACGGGTTCGGGGGGGAGATCGGTCGCGAACACGCGCCGTCCCAGCGCGACGCCCGCCCGGTGCGCCGCCACCAGGTCGCCCACAAACAGCCCGGCGATACCGCGCCGCGAGTTGACCACCGCGTTGACAATCCAGTCCAGCTTGAGGTGATCGCGCACCATCTCCTCGATATCGGCGCGCAGCTCGTTGCCCTCGATCCGGCCCAGACCCGTCGTCAGCCGTCCAGGCCAGTGCATGGACTTGATCGTTTCGATCCCGGCGCAGCCTGGGACGACGACCTTGGCCCCACCACCGAAGCCCGGTCCGCCATGGGGCGTGATCGAGCCAACGCCGATCTTCAGGTCGGCGTCGGCCAGGAACCGGCAGATTCGGACGGGCGTCCCGCGGCTGGTGACGCCCAGATCGGCGGTGTAGTCGTACGGATTGTTATTGTGGACGTCCAGCCGGTCGGCAACCTCACGCCCCAGCTTCTTGACGATATCGTCCCGGGTCATTGCGCGATGGGCGCCCGTGCCCAGAACCACGCGCACGCGGTCGAGATGTACCCCGGCCCGCTCCAGGCGGCGGAGCAGCGGGGGCAGCATTCGGGCCGTCGGTGCAGGACGTGAGATGTCATCCACGGCGATCGCAACGCGTCCATTTCCACGCGCTACCGCCTCACGCGCCAGATCCTCAATGGGACGCGCGCCGATGGGGGCATCGAACGCCGCCTCGATTGCCTCGTCCCCAATGTCGGGACCGTCGTCAGGCCGATACTCAGCCACCCGCCACCCATCCGGGAAGCCCATCGCCAGCGTCGTATCGCCGTACCAGGCCCGCCAGGGAACGTGGATCGTCATCATGGATCACCTATCCTTGCAGAAGCGATTGGCCGCCGTCGATCCACATCTCGGAGCCCGTGATGTGGGCAGCGGCATCGGAAGCCAGGAACAACACCAGTTCGGCGACCTGCTCCGGCGTACCGGGCTGGCCGCCGGTCAAGGGCACGATACCGTCCGGGAACTCGGCGCGAGGCCGAACCTGGTCCAGGTCTCGAACGCGGGTATTGTCGCCAATCTCGGTGCGAACCCATCCGGGGCAGATCGCGTTCACGCGGATTCGGTCTCGCGCCAGTTCGAGCGCGGCCATCTTAACAAAGGCCACCTGGGCGGCTTTGGAGCAGGAGTAGGCGGTCGCCCCACTGTTGCTGAACATGCGCGTGCCGTTGACGGACGAATTGACGATGATCGCCCCACCGCGGCGCCGCAGATGCGGCAGTGCGTACTTGACCGTCAGAAACGTCCCCTTGAGGTTAATGGACAGCGTCTCGTCCCACTCCTCGGGAGTGATCTGGTCGAGGGGCGCCCAGACGCCATTGACGCCGGCATTGGCGAAGACGATATCGAGCCGCCCCCACTCGCTCACCAGCCGCTCGACGGCACGCTCCACCGGCTGCGGCTGCGAGACGTCGGCCAACAGCGCCATCGCGGCCCCACCCTGGGACTCAATCTCGGCGACGACGGCGTCCAGTTGGGACGCCGTTCTGCCCAGCGCGCCGACCTTCGCGCCTTCACGCGCCATGAGCAGCGCCGCGGCCCGGCCGATGCCGGACCCAGCCCCCGTGATTAGCGCAACCTTACTCGCGAATCGCACAGCGCGTTCCTCACAGCACTCCGAACTGCCGGTAGACCTCGTCGATCGGCATGCCGGCTGCCAGGGCTTCCCGCTCCGCGTTCTCCTTCTCGAACGTCGCCTCAACGCGCAGCAGCACCTCGTCGACCAGATACTCAGGGATGAGCTGCACACCGTCGTTGTCCCCAAAAATGAAGTCGCCCGGCATCACGCGCACGTAGTGGGTCAGGTGGCCAGGCAGGTAGATCGGCCGGTTGACCTCGATGATGATCCAACCGCCGAACGCGTTGGGGCGGGTTCCGAAGGAGAACATCGGGAAATCGGGCATCTTCAGGACGTACTGGGTGTCACGGCAGTTGCCCGCCAGGAGCATGCCGCGGCAGCCGTGCGCGTAGGCGAGCTGGCAGCTCATCTCGCCGAAGTGCGCGGGCTGCATATCGCCGCCGCAGTCAAGGCACAGCACCACACCCGGCTCCGACTCCGCAACAGCGCGCATCATGCGCTTCTGGGGATGCCCCCCCTCGGCCTCCCACTTCTGTTCCATGTCCTCCTGCAAACCGGGCGTCAGCCCGTAGTCGACCTGGGAATGCAGCTTGACGGGCAGCGCGCGTCCCACCAGCTGCATGCCCTGTCGCAACGGCTTGAACTGCGCGGAGAAGACGGTGTCCCGCACTCCCAGACCGGCCAGTGCGTCACTCACGCTTCCGCCATATCCGGCGCGTCTGAAGCGCTCGATACGTTCCAGGTCGGTGATATCGAGCGTACGAATCTCCTGTGACAGTGAGGCTCCATCAGACATCGCGTTGGGCTCCTTTTCCATACAACAGTGTCCAACTATTCGAATAGCGTCGCGCCATCGGCCAGGTGAGCGCGGGCCACATCCTCATTCAGCGTCAGGCCCAGGCCAGGCGCGTCGGGAAGCGTTACGTAGCCATCGCGGATCAGCGGCCGGTCGCCCAGGACCAGGTCGTCCCACCAGTCGACGTCCTGGGCGTGGAACTCCAGCACGGCGAAGTTGCGCATGCCGGCGCACACGTGACACGCCGCCAGCGTGCCCACCGGGCTGCAGACATTGTGAGCCGCCACTGGGAGGTAGTAGATGTCGGCCAGGTCGGCGATCTTCTTAGCCTCCAGCAGGCCGCCGACCTTGGGGATGTCCGGCTGGACGACGTCCACGGCCTGCGTTGTGATCAACGGGCGCAGGCCGTGGCGCGTATAGTGGTTCTCGCCCGTGCAGATGGGAACGGGCGACGCATCGGTCACGCGCTTGAGCGCCTCGACGTTGTCCGGCGGCGTGGGATCCTCCAGCCACATCAGGCGGAGCGGCGCCAGTTCGCGCGCCAGTTGAATGGCATCGCGCGTGTTGTAGTTCCAGTGACAGTCCAGGGCGAGGTCGATGTGCGGCCCAATCACCTCGCGGACAGCGCCCACCAGGCTCACGATGAGATCGATCTCGGCGTTGGAGAGGGGACGCTGCTGACCTGACAGCCAACCGGCCCGCCGCCCGGCTCCGACGTGATGTGGATCGGCGAAACGCTCGGGGGCGATGTTGTCGATATCGAACTTGATCGCGGTGAAGCCCAGATCGACCGCGTTCCGCGCCCGTTCGGCCCAGGCGGCCGGCGTCGCCTCGCGCCCGTGGCCGCAATCGGCGTACACCCGAATCCCCTCGCGGTAGCGGCCGCCAAGCAGGTTGTAGATGGGCGTACCCAGCGCCTGCCCTTTGATGTCCCAGAGCGCCAGCTCGATGCCGCTGATCGCCGCCACGACTGTGCCGCCGGTCGACCCAGCGCCGGACATCCCGCGGACCATCTTCTGGTAGAGCCAGTCCACATTGTGCGGGTCCTCGCCCATCACGACGGGCGCAAGGCGCCGAACGACAGTCTCCACGCCCGCGCCCCAGTAGCACTCGCCCAGGCCGATGACGCCCTCGTCGGTTGCGACCCGCACGAGGATCCACTCGAAGTTGCCGCGCAGCGCGGCGGTGCTGACACCGGTGATCTTCATCCAGCGCCTCCGTTGGTCGGTTCCGCGTTGCGGGCGAGTATAGCATAGATCTGACCGCTTACCAGGCATGCTCTGCGTTCCAGCGCGATTCGGATGCGTCGTCGCCGCGTCTCGTCGTTCCCGGCGAACATGGTATACTCTTAATCATCGTATCGTATCGATATAAGGAGATTCACCCTATGAGACAGAAATGGAAGATGGCCCGTGTGGCCCTTGCGGTACTCGCTGTGACGTTGCTGGTCGCCTGTGGCGGGCAACCTCCGGCTTCCGAGACCCCTCCCCCTGCACCCACAGACGCACCGACAGCCCCCCCTCCTCCCCTCGATCCAGAGACCGATGAGCAGCCCGAGCCGCTGCTGCGCCTGGACCACGATGGGGAACAGATTGATAGCGTGGCATTCTCACCGGACGGCAACCTCGTGGCGACGGGCCTGTTTGAGGAGGTTCGGCTGTGGAGCGTGCCAGACGGCGATCTGGTGCACAGCATCGAGCACCGCCACTCCATCGAAAACCTGGCTTTCTCCCCTGATGGTGAGATATTGGGCGCAGGCGTGGCAGTCTATGGCGTGCAGCTATCGCTTGCGGCCGACGGAGCGCAACTGCATCAGCTTGGTTCCGGACATAACAACCGGATCGCCTTCGCGCCGGATGGCGAGACTGTGGCGACGGGCAATCGCCAGGGGATCGTGTGGACCTGGCAGGTCGAGACGGGCGAGCAACTGGACGAATGGCAGGTTGAGGAGTCCGCATGGCTCACCAGTCTGACCTACTCTCCCGACGGCGACGTCCTGGCGGCCGGGCACTACGACGGACACGTGAACATCTGGACAACCTCTGACGGCGCCCTGCGGACCACGCTAGAACCACAGACCGAATACTGTAGCGCGACGCAGCTCGACTTCTCAACCGACGGTGAGTTGCTGGCGATGGCAGGCGCACGACAGGGCCTCGATCACGTCGTGCGGCTCTGGCGCGTTGCGGATGGCGAGCCGGCGCGTGATCTCCCCCTCACGCGCGCAGCGAACAGCGTCGCCTTCTCTCCCGACGGCCAGCTCGTAGCGGCTGGAACCAACGACGGGGTCACGGTGTGGCAGACATCGGACTGGTCGGTGGTCGCCACGATGGCGCCCCTCAACGAGGACGGCGAGCCCGACTGGGTCCAGGCCGTGGCGTTCTCGCCCGACAGCGGCCTGCTTGCCACGGCGACACGAAACGGCGTGCTCTACCTCTGGGAGGTCTAGCCCGCCCCGTCCCCCAGGGACAAGCCGGGAGTCCGGCGCGGCGGAGCCACACGACGCGTCCGTCGTTCGGCCGCAGGACGATGCCCTGCGGCGAGAGACCTGCCGCGCCGGCGCTCGCCGGTCAACAGACTCCGCTACCAGACCTGGTGCACGCGGCCTTTGATGTACTGCTCGTAGACGTCGCTGACGCCGGCCATCTGCTCGTTCGTCAGCGCCGGCAGCTCGGACGCCGAGACATTCGACGCGATGTGTTCGACGCGCGACGCGCCAGGGATGGCGCAGCTCACGGCGTTGAACATCAGAATCCAACGCAGCGCCCAGGGCGCCAGGTTCGCCGCCCCGGGGAACAACCTCTTCAGCGCCTCCACGGCCGCCAGGCCCGTCTCGTAGTCGACGCCGGCGAAGGTCTCGCCCCGATCGAACGCGGACCCGTCGCGGTTGAACGTCCGGTGATCATCCGGCTCGAACGTCGTGTCCCGGCTGAGCTTACCGG
>Ga0123333_10002284_pt1 | contig 19658 bp, 18 predicted proteins | sample BioC12SIPDNA_3_FD_89957 | JGI IMG/M metagenome (GOLD analysis project Ga0123333, IMG submission 89957) | Anaerobic biogas reactor microbial communites from Washington, USA - Biogas_R2_B C12 SIP DNA | ecosystem: Engineered > Bioreactor > Anaerobic > Unclassified | place: Washington, USA... | reverse complement strand
GGTTCGTTTGGCGGGGGGACCTCCTTGATTCAGATTATATACATCTCTCATAGCTACTGTAAAACAAACTGGCTATGCGAGCGAATGAACGTGCGAGGCTTGCAAGACGCGGCGAACTCCCAAACATTTGGGAGCCTTCGGGTTGCTGTTCGGTTGGAGCGTATGCTTGCGTTTGGCGCGGTTTCTAACCGTTGCCGTGTCATCGGCGGCCAAGCGATCCTCTCCCGTCTGTAGTACCACTTCGTACCACCAGCGAACAATCTTCACTAAGCCATTTGGCTTAACCTGATCTTATCACAAGCTTAAAAGCCTGTCAACGTGCTTAGCATGCTGATCATAATGCACAAACAAACTTTTGACAAGTCACACAGCGGCGTTATGATGCGCGTAATGTGCCTTGATGAAATGAGGTAAACACTATGACTACTAACCCCTTACGTATCTTGTGTTTTGGCGCCCACCCCGACGATTGCGACTTTTCCACCGGCGGACTCGCCGCGCTCTATGCGCGCGCCGGCCATCAGGTGCGCATGATCTCGCTCGCCAACGGCGATGCCGGCCACTATGCCATCGGCGGCATTGAGCTGGCGCGCCGGCGCTACTACGAGACCCAGGCTGCCGCGGTCGTCATCGGCGTCGAGTATCACGTGTGGGATATCCACGACGGCGAACTCGAGCCAACCCTGGAGATGCGCCGACGGGTGATATCCGAGATGCGCTCTTTCCAGGCCGACCTGGTGCTGGCGCACCGCGCCGACGACTATCACCCCGACCACCGCGCGGTCGGCGTCCTCGTGCAGGACGCCTCATATCTTGTGGGGGTGCCTAATATCGTGCCCCTCACTCCCATCACCGCGCCTGCTCCGGTGATCTGCCATTATGCCGGCTATGCTTCGGCTGTGGATGAGGCGCTCATCGCCGTCGATATCGACCCGGTCTATGAACTGAAAATGCGCATGCTCGATTGCCACGCCTCGCAGGTCTATGAGTGGCTCCCCTACGACCAGGGGATCCTCGACCAGGTGCCAGCCGGCGCCGAGGAACGCTTCGCCTGGCTGCAGGTATGGCGCGAGGCGCGCACCGAGGCTGCTCCCTGGCGCGAGGCGCTCGTGCGCCGTTACGGCGCCGAACGGGGCGCACAGGTACGCTATGCCGAGGCGTTTATCCCTTGCGCCTACGGTCCGCGCATGACACCGGAACTGCAGCGCAAGCTGTTTCCCTTCTAAGGGTTATTCGGCGCGCTGCAGCAAACCGTGCTGCTGACGCTGAAGCGCGTCGATTGCCTCAGCGATCATCGGCAGGCTCTTGCGGTTGCGGTTGGCCTCCTGGGCAATCGAGCTGCGGAACATGGCGTGATATTCGTTGGGGCGCTGCAAATAGTCTTTGATAAAGTCGCGCAGTTTGTTGGGCTTTTCGCGCACCCAACCCAGCTGGGCTTTGCGGATCAGGTCAAGGTTGCCATCCTCGTTGCCGGCTATATGGCTGATCGCCACGAACGGCTTGCGCTGAGCGATGACTTCAAAGATAAAGTTTGGCCCCGCCTTGCCCAGTACGATATCGCTGGCTGCCAGCACCTCGGCTATGTTTTCGATCCAGCCCAGGTTGATCACCTGCACGGGCAGCTCGCGCTTGGAGAGCTGGTAGGCGTTAACGTATTCATCCACCATCCGCAGCGAGACCTTGTCGGTGCCGTTATTGATGATCACCGCCAGCGGTTTCTTGGAGGCCATCAGGAACGGGAGGGCGCGCGGAATGGCGCTCGATCCAAGCGACCCGCCGCCCACAAACACTACCGGGCGATTGTCCCTGATGCCTAGTTTGATACGCGCCTCAGCGCGGTCATAATGCTGATACATCTCCTCGCGTACCCACCAGCCCGTCTTCAGGATCTGCGAGGGCGCCAGTCCCAGATCCAGCCCCACCTTTTCACCAACTTTGTCATAGACAAGGTGCAGGTCGGCGCCATTGGGCACAAAGGTCAGCGAACTGACCGACCAGGGATCCGAGACCACCGTCCACAGCTTGAACGGCATGCCCTCCGAGTTCTTCCAGCGCCCCAGGCAGTGCGAATGCACAAAATAGGTGCTAATGATCAGGTCGGGCTCGATCTGGTTGACAGCCTCTTTCATGGCCCCCAGCGCGTTGAGCGAGACGTCGCTCAACAGCTGGTTGGTGATCTTTTGGGTCGAGAGTTTGTAAGCCAGGCTGTATGTCTCGGGAAAGTAGCGCGTCATCAGGGTGAACAGCTCCGGCGCCGGTCCCAGGTCAGCCTTGACCTCGGTAAAGTGCACCTGCCAGTGGTGCTCAGGGGCCACCCGCGCCAAATGCCCATAGATGGCGCGGGCGATCGAACGGTGCCCCCACGGCATCGTATCGGTCAACACCAGGATGCGGTAGGGGCGTTCAAGTTTCGAGTGCGTCAAACCTCGTTACTCCATCAACTGCGCGGTGAGTAGGCGTATTGCATCAGGATGTGGATGCCCTCTGCGATCGCCGATCCGCCGATCGGTCCCCCGCCATATGAGCCCTTGACGGGATCAAAGGTGTCGGACCATAACGTATCCCATGAACCATCGGCGATCCAATCGCCGCTGAACTCGCTGCGCCAGACCCAGTCCGGATCCTTGTGGTCGACCATCCAGCGCAGCACAGCGGTGAGGATGCCGCGGTGATAGGTGTGCCAGTCAAGTTCTGGATCCACCAGACCCCAGTCGATGCCGTGGCGCCACGAATCGCCAAACACGCGGAGCACTTCCCACAGCACGCACTTGCTGACCCAGTCGCTCAGGAACCAGGCTGTCGAGCACAGGCATGGCTTGGTATTATAGAGCATCGGCTGGTCGATCGGCTGCCACAGATAGGTGAATGGCAACACCGAGCGAATCCAGCGCACCGCGCGCGCCTTGTAAGCCGGTTCATCAAAGAGCTCATAGCCTAGGTAATAGGCTATGGCAGCGTTTCCGGCCGCCAGCAGGTTGGGGGCGTTGAGGGGCGTCTCCCACCAGTCTCCGCCCTCGGGGCGATCAAAGCGCAGACCAAACTCGAGCCCTCGGCGGATGGCCGTCAGGTAGCTATCCTTGCGCAAGCGCTTGTGCGCCTCGATCAGGCCCAGCACGGCCACTGCCACCAGGTCGATGGCCGAATCGCCCACGTGGCCGATCGGCCGCCAATAGGCAGCGCTCGAAATCAGCCCGGTGGTATGGCGGCCATTCGGGTCGTATGGAAAGTCGCCTTCGGGGGTCTGCAGCGCCACCAGCTGGTCGGCCAGCTGCTCGGTCAGCTCGGGATGATGGATCATCGCACCTTCCGGCCGTGCCAGCATGCCGTTGAGGTCCGGCTCGCGCACATTCTCGGGTTTGGCCAGCTCGCCCTCCACCCATGTTACCTTTTCCTTCAGGCGCGCCGCCAGGGCGGCATCGGCGCCCTTGTCGATATAGCCGCGCACGCACTCGGGCACGTACAGATCGCCCTTGCCGCGGTAAAAGGAGCCCGTGGCCCATCCCTCGCCGGGCAGCCACAGATGAGTGTCGTAGGCCTCGATGATGCGCTGATAGGCCTCTTCCCAGGGCCAGCGCGGTTTACCTGGCTCGGGCATGCCCGTTTCTTTCACCCACTCGGTGATGACATCCAGGCTGTCACCCTTTACCACCGCAATCTGTGCATCAAAAGCCAACTGCTGCTGGCTGACGATCGGCATGCCGTCCGCAGAGAGGGCGTTTTCGGCCAGGCCCTGGCGCACACTCGGCCACATCAACCCCAGCAGATGATCGTTGCGCCGGTCGACAAAGTTGGGCGAGGCAAACACCGGCTGCACATAGCGCAGCAGGTTGGAAGGATAACCGCTGGTCGAGACGGTCTGCACCGAATCGGGCTGGTAACACAGTCCCAGCCCTACCCCGCCGTGAGAGATCGCCAGACACGGGAAGGACACTTTATGCGGATGCGGCGTGACCCGCAGTGCCTCAGGATACGCGAACCAGTCCGTGCCGGATGACCATTCCTCGCCGCGCAGCCACTCGATTCCCGGGAAGATCGCATCGACCTTGTCGGTGCCAAACGAATCAGCGCCGACCCTTAGCCAAGGGCCGCGCAGATAGTTGAGTTTAAAGCCAAACTGGGCTGTTACCTGCATGTGGTAGCGCACATAGGGTTCGTCGTCGGCCAGGGAGAGCACCACTTCACCCTCGATGGGCGACTCGTTGCCAAAGTGCTTGCCGGAGGGCTCGACCTCCTGGGTGCGCACGGCAAAACGCAGCCGAGTACAGTTACCCTCGCGCTCACTGGTGTAGCTGGTGGATTCCAAGCGCAAAGCGTGCGGCAGGCCTTCTGCGCTCAGCTCGCCGAGGTGCTCGAGCACCGCGAAAAAGCGCATCCCGCCGCTGCCATCCGGCACATATAGCTCGCCCCAGCCCCATCCTGTGATGCGTTTGTGCACCTCCAGGCGCAAATGGGCGTTTTTGAGTACGACCGTCTCACCGCCGTAGGCGGCATCGCGATACCTTGGCATGTTACACCCCCCCTTATGGCAACTGGTTCACACGGTAATTATAACGGCCCCTGCACAGCCCTTCAAGCTGTGCAGACTAGAGCAAAGCCTCCGAACGGCGCTCAGACAGATAGTCGAGCATGGCGCCATCCGGGTTGGCGACCGCCGCGCTGGTGCTGTCAAACATCATTGTGACGCGCGCATCATCGGTATAGGACGGCCACTTGGGCGTCTCGGTGTTATTGGGATCACCGCTGCGCGCAAAGCTTGCCCATGACGCCGCGAGCTGACGCGAGAGGCCCTCCGCCTCGGGATGTGCCACCAGACGCATCGCCAGCGGCAACTCGGCAGTGTGAAAAGCCCGTAACCGGCCCGCTTTGTCGGGCACGTTCCAGCAGAAATGGTACATCCAGACCGCGTCGCCCTGGACAATTTTGAGCCTTGCCTGACGGCGCACTGCTTGGCGCATGGTACGGTCGGTACGGATGCGAAAGAAGAGGTCGCTGGCGCTCTCCTGCTGATAAGTGCTGCGATAATAATCGACCACATGGGCCGCCTCGGCCGACGAAAGGGCGTCTTCTTCCAGCGCCTGCTGCAGGCCGGGCCAATCCAGGCGATAGACCTTGGGGTTGCCGGCACAAAAGAGCGTGCCCTCGTCCTTGCAGCAACCCACCAGCATCGGCACACCTGCTGCACAAGGGCTCGCCGCGGGCTCCCAAGGCTGCTCGGGCAACGTGATGCCATCCACCACCGGCCCCATGTGCATCATCACACTGGGCCGCCGGCTCTGCGTCGGCAGGTTGGTCATGGCCTTGAAAATCTCTTCTGGCGTGATCTTGGCGAGCTCCGCCGACTGCCCCGCCGCGAGGCCGAGCGCCTCCAGCAACTGGCTAACGATCTCGCTGTGGTCAGCAACGCTGGGCGAATGCATAATCGAGCCGCTCTCGATGATCACGCGCTTGAACAACCCGCGCGCGGCGGGCATGCCAAGGAGTGTGCTGATCTTGCCGCCCCCGCCAGATTCGCCGAACAGGGTCACGTTATCCGGGTCGCCGCCAAACGCGGCGATGTTGGCGCGCACCCATTCCAGCGCCAGCACCAGATCAAGCTGGCCCGCATTGCCAATGCGGTAGCGGGGGTCGTCCGCGCCCAGATAGACGTAACCCAGCACGTTGAGGCGGTGGTTGACGCCCACCAGCACCACATCCTGTTCGCGCACAAAGCGATCGCTCAGCAGCGTGAGCGCACCGGATCCTCCCGTATAACCGCCGCCATGGATGTATACCATCACCGGGCGCCGGCCAGCCGTGCCGGTCGTCAGCACGTTCAGCACCAGACAATCCTCACTGTCGGCCTGCTCGGTCTGGGCTGGCCCGTCGGCGCGTCCGCCCGAAAAATAAGCTCCGATCCCCGGCGCGCTAAAGATTGAGCCACCGCCCTGCGGGGCACGCGTACCGTTCACCGTGCCATCATGCACCCCAGTCCAAGGTGTTTTGGCTGCCGGCGGCATAAAACGCTCCGCCTCGCCGTAGGGGATGCCGCGGTAAATCTCGACCCCCTCGCTGCAGGTGCCGCGCACCTTGCCGCTGGGGGTATCGGCCATGACCGTCTTGAGTTGAGTTTGTGCCATGAGGCTGTTCCTTTCCTGAACTATTCCGCCACGATCGTACCGCTGCCCAACAGGCGAGTGCCCTCATAAAAGGCCGCAGTTTGCCCCGGAGCAGCCGGCAGCTGAGCATCTTTAAACGTTATGTCTAGGTATCCATTGCCATGGGGTACCAGCCGGGCTTTTACCGCCGGCGCGCGGTACCGAACCCTCGCCTCGGCAGAAAACGGTGCAGCCGGCGCCACCGGCACCAGCCAGTTGAGCGCGCTCACCCGCACGCGGTTAGTCTGCGCCTGTGCGCGCGTGCCCACCACCAGCCGGTTGTGCGCCGCATCGAGCGCCATCACATACAGCGGCTCGCTCGCGGCAATCCCCAGCCCCTCGCGCTGGCCGAGGGTATACCACCCCAGCCCGCGGTGCTCCCCCAACTGCCGCCCGCTCTGATCGACGATTGGCCCCGGCGCAAGCGCTTGCGGGTAGCGGCGTGCCAGTTCGGCACGGTACCCGTCAGCGCCCACAAAACAGATATCCTGGCTATCGCGCTCGGAAGCAGCCGGCAGGCCAGCACGGATTGCCAATGCACGCACCTCGGCCTTGCTCAGGGCTCCGAGCGGCAATACCACCCGCTCAAGTTGGGCGCGCGGCACGCGGCTCAGAAAGTAGGATTGGTCCTGACGGGCATCTTCCGCCTGATACAACACCGCACCGTCGGCGCTCTGCATGACGCGCGCATAGTGGCCGGTCGCCAGCCGTTCGGCGCCAAGCTGCTCGGCGGCCTGCATCAGCCAGCCGTATTTGACCCGCTCATTACACCACACGCACGGGTTGGGGGTTAGTCCGGTGGCATAGCTGACATAAAAGGGCGCGATGATCGCCTCCTCAAAGCGCTCGCGCCAGTCAAGCACCTGCAGAGGGATGTCCAGCGCCTCGGCACTGCGCTGGGCGGCGGACGGGTCGGCCCCATCCGTCAGGCGCATCGTTACACCGATCACCCTGGCACCCTGCTTGCGCAGGATCCACGCCGCGACGGCCGAATCGACCCCGCCCGAGAGCGCCACCGCAACTACGCCCGACGTTTTCATGGCGCAATGATAGCGCGCACGGCCGGCTTTGTCTATCGGCTTGCGTTTGATCGCACTCGCGCTTATGCTGGGGCAGCGCATAAAGGAGACAATATGGCGATTATGACGGTGCTGGGCCCCATCGCCCCCGCCCAACTGGGGGTGACGCTGGCCCACGAGCATTGCTTTATTGACCTGCGCAACCAGTACAGCGAGCCGGTCGATATCGAGCGGCGCGCGCTGGGGCGCTCCGAGCTGAGCCTGGCGAATGCGGGCATCCTGCGTCGTAACCCCTACGCTCTGCGCGATAACCTGCTGCTCGAGGACCTCACTGTCGCCACTAACGAGCTGCAGTTCTATGCCGAGGCCGGCGGGCGCTCGCTGGTGGATTGCACCTCGCTGGGGATCGGGCGCGACCCGCTCGGGCTCAAGCTGCTGGCCAGAGCCACCAACATCAATATCATCGCCGGCTGCGGCTATTACACCGCCGACACCCATCCGCCCAAGATGAACGTGTGGGATTTCGACGACCTGGCGCAGGACATGTACTATGACCTGACGCGCGGCATGGAGGGCACCACCGTACGCGCCGGTGTGATCGGCGAGATCGGCACCTCCTGGCCAATCCACTCTAATGAGATCAAATGCCTGAAGGCAGCCGCGCAGGTGCAGCTGGTGACCGGCACAGCCATCTATGTGCATTGCTACCCTTGGGGCACCGGCGGCCTGCAGGCCCTCGAAATCCTGTGTACCGCCGGCGTCAAAGCCAACAAAATCGTGATCTGCCACGCCGATGTAGCGCTCGACCTGCACTATATCCGCAACCTGCTGCGCGAAGGGGTGTATGTCGAGTTCGACAACTTTGGCAAAGAGTTTTACATCGATGCACCCGACCGCGGCTTTGCCGGCGGTATTTTTGCGCGCGATATCGAGCGCGTGCGCACGATTAAAAAGCTGATCGACGACGGCTACCTCTACCAGCTGCTGATCAGCAACGACATCTGCCTGAAGTCGATGCTGCACACCTATGGCGGCTGGGGATACGACCACATCCTCGCGCATATTGTGCCGATGCTGCGCGAAGCAAGGGTGCTCGAAGACCAGGTCTGGGAGATGCTGATCAACAATCCCGCGCGGGTGCTGGATTCCAAACTGGTAGAGATGCCCGCCGAATCAGCTACTTAGTCGATCTCGGTCGGATTGATCTGAGCCCTGGATTCGGGGTCATTCACGTCCTTGTCGGCAAACAGCCGGAGGCGATAAACGGGGCACAAAAAACAGGTGGCTGGGGAGGATTCCTGCCACCTGTTTTGCTGATCTGAGAGGCTTCTTACGAGCCGGCCGCCCGGCGGGTGCCGAGACGCTGCTGGATCTGTTTTTGGATCTGCGCCAGGCAATCCGCGCCGCAGGTTCCATCCATCAAGCGCTGACGGAGAGCAGAGCCAATCGCCGAGCCGGCGCCGCGGCGAGCCATGCGCTCTGCGTGCACTGCCTGTCCGGTTCCATCGCAGGTGCCGTCGGCGTAACGATCATTGATGCCGTCGTTGTCGGCATCCACCCAGCCATTGGCAGGGCCATATGCGCCGCCCACCGGATTGCGCACACCGTCTTTATCGCCTGCGGCGGGCCCCTGAGCCAACGCCGTGCCCGCCAGCACCATACCCATCACAACCAGAACGATCAGAATACTCAGAAACAACTTATTTTTCATTCGACTCCTTTATCTATAAAACCTGTTACAATACCTGGTCAAAACCCTATCAGAACACTCGATCAACCTTACGATACACCCTCCTTCACTGGTCGCGTCCGCGTTCGGCGCCCTTGTTCTGGCGCTGCGGGGTGGCCACCGCTGCCGGGCCTGGGCCCTGCGGCCCTTGCGGATCCGTTTCACAAGCCGCAGTTGCCTCGGGATCAGCGGTCGGATCCTGACCATCCTCCGCTGCTGCCGGCGGTGTTGCCTCGCCCTCTGGGCCCGCCTGATGGATCCCGCGAACCCCCTGTGCCCGTAACCGCCCGCCCTCGAGCTCACCCTGGATGCGTACCTGCATGCCCGGGCGCCATTCGTGCTCGCCTTCAAATTGCAGCGGTACTCCTGAAACGCTCCAGCTTCCGGTTTGGTCACATTCCAGCACGCCATCCATCTCAACTTGAACGCCTTGCCGGTCGATCATCAGCAGGCGCTGCACTTCGGCGCGGCGCACGGCACCCAGCTCGCCCTGGTAGCGCAGGCGCGCGGCAGGGTTGAGCATCAGGCGCAGGCGCACCTGTTCGTAACCACGCTTGATCGGATAGAGCGTCTCGCCGGGCAGGCTCTGGGCGGCGGCATAGCCGGTGCCCGAGAGCATGATCGCCAGCACCAGCACCACGGCCGCAGCGCTCCACACCCAGCAGCGCGCCCATAGCCTGGGTTTGGCCGGCGCTTGGGTGGTAGCCTGCAGGATGCGCCCGATTGCCGCCGAAGACAGTGCCGGCGCCGGAAGGTTTTTCAGCAGCTCGTCCTGCGCCTGGAAGGCACGCAGCTCGTCGGACCCAGCGGCGCGTTCTGCTTCGGAGAGCTCGCGCGGGGCAGCCAGATCAGCGCGCTTGATTTCATCTTTTCTAGACATCGTACACCTTCCTGAACATCTCACGGGCACGCAACAGGCGCATTTTTACCGCCGAAACACCAATCCCCAGCACTTGGGCGATCTCGTTCACACTCAGTTCCTCAGCCCCGTACAGTAATAGCGGGGCGCGATATTTATCCGGCAGCTGGCTGAGCGCCTTTTGTACATCGAGGCCCAGGTCGTGCATCGCTGGACCCGATTCGCCGGTATAGGCCCCGTGGTCGGGCACTTCGTCCTGGTCGGATTCGTCGCGCAGAGGCAGCCACTCGCACAGGCAGTTGCGGCGAAAGCGGTCGTTGGCGGCGTTGGTGGCGATGCGGTACAGCCAGGCGCGCTCGTTGGCATCCTGAGGCAGCCGGCCGATCGCTCCATAGGCTTTGACAAATGATGCCTGCACCAACTCTTCAGCCGCATCCGGCGAACCCGTCAACCGATAGAGATAGCGGTAGAGCGGTTGTCGCTGGGCTGCGAAAAGCGCTTCAAAGCGCTCATCCGCTCGTTGCTTGTCCATCGGATGATCCCTCTCTGCAGAGTATAACGCGCGTGAAGGCTATATGGTCACAGCGAATGGGCGTTTTTTTGCACGTGGTTGACCTCGGATGGGCCCAAATAAGCGGGGAAGTGTCCGAGTGCGTGACGCACCAGAACCCGGTTAGCAACACACACCTGGCTAAAGGTAGCCGGTCCGGCCGCGCCGGCGGATTCGGGGTCATAGATCTGTGCCGCCAGCACGAGGCCCTCGTCCTCCTGTTCGAGGCACATCCAGGCCTCAGCCATGCCGATCCGCCCGATAAAGGTGCGCGTCAGGTCGGTGGGGGCTTTGAGCATCCCCAGACTGGCACAGGTACGGCGCGCTGACGCCGAAGAGCGCTCCTTTAAGCGCACTTTATAAAGCGTGCCGGGCACCCCATAGGGCATGCGCGCGCCCTGCCGCTCACTCAAGAGCCAGCAGGTGAGCTCGGGGAGACGGCGCGGCAGGAACTGCGCTCTCAGCTCGGATTGGCTCTTGACGCGCGCCACTGCAAGCTCAAGGGGTGCCAGGTCGTAGAGCACTTCGTGGCGGCGCACCTCCCCCACCCGGCAGCTGGGCAAGGCTAGCAGCACCAGGTAGAGCGTCTCGGGCAGCTCGACCAGGGCGTCGATCTCGTTCGTGAGGGGCATCATGACCTCGATGGCGCGCTCCAGCACGGGGTAGAGGTCATCAAAAAGGGAGGGGTCGCTCAGGCGCGCGCGCAGACGTGCGGCCACCTGCTGAAAGAGCAGTAACGGCACCGAGGACATCTGCTCAGGCGCCTTGCTCTGCCAGCAGCCTCAGCAGGCCGGCCACGTCGTAGCGCGTGACGATCTGACGCAGCTCCCCGGCAGGCGTGCCGTCATAGGTCACCAGCAGGCAGCGCAACCTCGGGCGCGCCGAAAACTGCTCGATGACCTCTTCTACGGTCTCGTTGGGGCTGATAAAGTCATACGAGGAGGTGCGTTCCTCGGCCAGCACATCCGCCACTGTTAGCCCGTTCAGGTCTGTCAGCGAGCCTTCCGGCGTCAGATGCACAGCCAGCCAGTGCGCAAAGCGGCTGGTGGTTATCAAGCCTACAAACTTGCCCTCGTGGTACACCGGGAACTGCGAATAGCCGTAGTCAGCCACCATGCGGATGGCATTCGCCACTGAGCTGATGGGCGCGAGGGTCACAACCTCCCGGTTGGGCAGGGCGCGGCTGATGCGCAGCGGATCGCGCAGATGCCCCAAAATGCGCTCGATGCGCTCGACCGCCAAGGTAGTGGGCACCATCAGGTATTCGTAGGGTTCGTTGCGGTCGTGCACCAGCAGGTTGCGCAGCTCACCAAGCTCGAGCAGCTGGGCACCCTCGCTCTGACGCCAGCGCTTACGCTCGCGCCCCAGGGCGGCTACCAGCTCCTTCAGGCTGATCTTTTCCGGCTTGCCCGTCAGGCGTGCCAACTCCTCCTTGATGGCGTTATAGGCCGTCTCGAAGTGCTCGACGCGGTCGCGCTCTTCGGCCGTCACCATCTCACTGACCCTGACCCTGCTGCTGGATCCCTGGCTTACCTGCATCTAATCCACCCTCGTTGCAGTTTGCTTTGACAACCGTGCCCCGCCCGGCTATTCTGCACAGCCAGGAGAAACGATGCGGCGTCTGGTAACGATCATCTGGTTAGCGGCTCTGGCCGTCTGGATCGGCATCTTGGTGCTGATGAACCTTCGCCTGCCGGATGCGACTGGCCAGGCCATCTTTCTGCTGCTCTTTGGCCTGACGGTGACGCTCACCACCATTCCGCTCCTGCTGGCGATACGCCCCAGCCGCCGCACCGAGAGCTCTACCCTGGCCCGCTTTCGCGCTGCCCTGACGCGCGCCCTGCTGTTTGGGCTGCTCGCGATTGCGCTGATGACGCTCCATCTGCTGCGCCTCTTCAACCTGACCACTGCGCTCCTGCTCGGGGGCGTTACCCTGTTGCTGCAGCTGCTCATTTCGCTGCGCAGCCGCGCCTGATCAGGTGAGCGGCTCCCAACCGTAGCCGCCATCGGCGCGAAGCACAATACGCCCAAGGCCCGGCAGCGGCACATGCGCTGGCAGAACTGTAACCCCCTCGTGTGCCGCCCACTGGTAGACCTTGACACGGGAGTGGGGCGTCTGGTCCGGGCACAGGTCGTACTGCGAATTCCACCCGGGATGCTCGACCTGCAGGGCATGGTAGAACAGATCGCCAGTAAAGAGCAGACGCTGGCCTTGGGAACGCAGCAGCACTCCGGTATGTCCGATGGTATGCCCGGGGCAGGCCATCAAGCGTACTCCCGGAAGCACTTCTCCGCCATCCGGCAGATATTGCACCGCATCGCCCAGCTTGGGCAGGTAATCCTGAGCAGCCTCGTAAAGGACATACGAGACGGGCGCTGTCAGCGCAAGCTGCTCGCGTTCGCCCTCGTACAGCACCACGCGCGCGTTGGGAAACACCGGCTGGCCCTCTGCATCCAGCGTCCCGCCGATGTGATCGTAATGGGTATGCGTCACCACCAGAGTGTCGATACGGTCGGGCGTGATCCCGAGCTCCCTCAGGTGCGCCACCAGACAGCCAGTATTGCCATTGCCTTTGGGGCCAGATCCGGCTTCCACCAGCAGGTATTTGTCACCCAGCCTGGCCAGCAGGCAGATCCACTCGAGCGGAATCGCACCGAGATCTTCGCCGCGCGCATCGAACCAGCTTTGCAGCTCGTCGGGCTCGGCGGTCAGCTTCCAATCATCGACATGCATCGGCTCGGGGGCACCGGCATCGCTCACGGCCCAGCAGGGGATCGCACCAACCTGGAACTCGACAAAGCGGCTCATCGGCTTACTCCTCTCGCTGTAGGACACCCTCGCGTTCGTAACGCACAAACAGCTGGCCCCAGGGCACGTCGCGCTTCCAACGCTCAAAGATGCGCTTTTCGCGGAATGGCCAGCGATAATAGTCGTGATAAGTTTCGGATACCAGGCTGGCAACATGCACCAGCGGGGTGTGGAACAAGAGTTTCTGCAGGAACTTGGTCGGGCCGTACCACGAGAGCCACCCCAGCGCGCGATGCAGGTTGACGCCGACTTCGAAATTCCAATCGATGCCGGTAATGTCGTCGCCCACTACCTCGATCTCACGCGGGTCGCCCACGCCGAGCCCCTGCTCGTGCGCCATACGGATATAGCCGATCGACAATGGGTCAAAGCCCATCATCTTGGCGGCGATGGCATCGATGGCCACCTGGTCGCTGGAGGCCAGGATCACGTTCTTGGTCCTGGGCTTCATCACCCGCGGGCCGGTGCCGTCGCCCGCAGTGGTGCCATCCATCACCGCAAAGAGCCCCGGATGAATCTGCTTTTGCACCTTTAAGAGATCGACGAGGGTCTCGTGGATCCACGAATGGGTATAGTGGCGGTTGGTGGCCAGCAAGCCGCCAAAGGCGTTCTTCATCGCGCCGGTGGTGGTGGTATAAATGTGGCACTTGACCGTCGGCAGATGCACGATGCTCTTGCCTACAAAGTAATCGGGAATATACAGCCCCTTAGGATAGATGCGCGGCAGCACTTCCAGCGGCAGCTTGCTCTCGAACGGCACCCAGGTCATGTCGCTCGGGCGAAAGTTGTAGAGGATCGGCACATCATAGTGCTTGAGCACCGGTACATAGTGGTTGAGGTCCTCGCCTTTAAAGGCGTTGGTGACGACGGTCTTGTTCTGCACGCAGGTGAGCTCCTGGTAGCCGCGTGCGCGCAGGGCACGGATGGTGCCCTCGAGCTGCCAGGGAGTGGTGTTGGCACCCGGGAAGGGGTAATGCCACGAGATATTGTCTTTGAGGATCACCGGCACGCCAGAGGGCAGCGCTTGTGATACGTCTGCCAAGTCCAGCAGGCGGTCGTAATCCGTCATGATCGTCTCGGGGCTGGTAAACAACACCGCTACTTGTCCGGGCATGTTTGCGTACTCCCTGGGTATCATTATGGTGTCACGTATTGTAGCGGGCTGAGCAGTACGGGTCAATTCATCAAAGGCCGGAGGATTCGATAGGCGCACACCACCCTGCAGCCGGTCGCCAAAGCCGGTATACTAGCGCGCACGCAGTCTATCGCGCAAGAGCTGCCTGGTACGCTGGATACCCCTGCCAATCGCGCTGCAATGCCCAATGCCTGCCATGCTAAATGGGTATGCGTGTGGTATAATAAAAGCATCCACTTATCAACGAATTTGTGTTTGTGGGATTAGTTTATGAAAAAAACTGTATGCACAATGCTATGCATTCTGCTTGCATTTGGTTTGATTGCTTGTGGCGGAAATATCAGTGGTGTAAAGACGCATCATGTAGATTCTGAAATGTATTCTGAAGATGACATCAAGTCTGCTATTGACACAATCCTGAAAGAGTTCAAGAGCGATTGGAACGGATGTACTCTCACAGAGATTTACTATGCCGGAGATGACAGTTCGCGAGACCATCAGGATTGGGCTGACAGGAACAATGCGGATGAAGTCATTGTTTTATTATCTTCGTTCGATGTTGATTCATCTGGCGGAGATGGTTCTTTGAATCCTAACAGCACATACAATAATTGGAATTGGATACTAGTCAGGACAAATGGCGGGCTGTGGCAGCATATTGACCATGGATACTAAGACAGACTCCAATTTGCCGGAGAGATGTGGGTATAAATAACACTGGATGCAGCAGCTAACAAATAGCCACCGCACCCCTTGTTTTCAGGTGCGATCTTTAATTAAAGTTACACAGTAGAACTCTACTTTTGCAGGATTTGATAATGGTCTCTTGCCCTTGTGGAAAGCGCAGGTGGTCAAAGTGATGCTATGGCTGGCCAGTGTAGGCACTGCTGCCACCAACGGCGCGATATTGCCTGTATACGGATCTTCCCGAACCAATTCTGGAGGTAAAGTCACATGCGTGAATCGATCACTGCCGAAAAGGGCGCCAAACCGGTTGGCCCCTACTCGCACGCCATCCGCTGCTCGGGCACCTTTCTCTATGTCTCAGGCCAGGGGCCTGCCAACCCCGCCACCGGCCAGGGACCGAGTGACTTTCGTGCCGCCGCCGAACAGTGTCTGGCGAACGTGCGCACCATCATCGAGGCCGCCGGCGCCAGCATGGCAGACGTGGTCAAGGTCAACGCCTACCTGAGGGATATGGCCGATTTCGCGGTCTTTAACGAGGTGTACAAGGCTGCCTTCAGTGCGCCCTATCCGGCGCGCACCACGGTGCAATCCAACATGACCATCCCCATCGAGGTGGATGCCGTGGTGGTGCTGCCCGACTAGAGGTCTCCCGGCTTGGTCATCTGCAGCACAAAGCGGCCCGGTGCGCGCTGGTCGCCCGCCATAAAGGCCTCGCCGAGGTACTGCAGATCATGCTGGACGATATAGGTGCGCATGTCGCAATCGGCCACGCGCCCGGCCAGGCCATAGATTGCCTGGGCGGTCTCCTGCAGCCAATCCTCGGTGAGGTGATACCCCGGCAATAGCGCTACCTGGGCGTCCTCAAAGCCGGCCGAGCGAAAAGCCTGAATAGCGGTGCGCAGATCCACCGCCACTGCTACGGGCCGGTTGAGCGCCAGCCCCAGGCGCCGCACGATGCGGTTACGCTCTGCCCAGGCCACCTGAGCAGGGTCGGCATCGTCGGCCTCGAGGATATCGGCGATGCGCAGCTGCGCGTTGGCGCTCATCACGCGCCACAGCTCCTCGGCTGCCTGGGGGTAATGGTCGCCCGGCACCTCGCGCAGCAGGCCATTGACCATCACCAAGTCGGACACGCCCGCCATGAGCGGTACACGCCGCAGGCGCCCCTGCATCCAGGCGATCTCGCCGGGCAAGTCGTCCCGCTGTAGCTGTGCCAGGCGCTCGTAGACGCCATCCATCACCACCAGCAGGCCATCGGCAGCCTGGCAGCGCTCCGCCAGGATCGGCACCTGCCGCCCGGCTCCCACACCCAGCACCAGCATCACGCCGGAAAAGAGCACGCCGGCAAAAGGATCGGCCGGGGCGCGCTCGAGTTCGTCGTAATCGTTATCCATACCTCGAGTGTACGCCCGAGGCAGCCCGCGTGTCAACACCTTTGCGGGATGCTCGCTGCACAGCTATTATACTTGCAGACCAAACCATCTGAAAGGATGCCATGACAGCCTCCCTCACCCATCGCGAGCGCTTTGTGCGTGTACTCACCGGCCAGCCCACCGACCGCGTGCCCTTTATCAAGCTCTTTGGCGGTACCAACGCGCATGTAGGCGACTGGGAAGCAGAGGCGCCGGGCGTCTCCACGCACATCGACGAGTGGCTGCAGTTCGAGGGACCTTATCGCGGCTGGCAGATCGCCTCCGTCAACATGGATCTCAGTTCGCTCGGTCCCGACGAGGTGCTCTCGGATACTCCCGACGAGCTGGTGGTGCGCCGTGGCGACGGTGAGATCCGCCGCCACAACAAATCAGGCGATTACCATACCCAGCCGCTGCGCTTTGCCGTGGCCGATCGCAACGACTGGGACCGTGTTCGAAGCCTGCATCTGCGCGCCGACGACCCGACCCGTTTTGCCCCCGATTGGCCGGCCGAGGTTGAGCGACTGCGCGCGCGCGACTATCCGCTGCAGCTGACTCATTGGGGCATCTATGGCTTTATCCGCAAGCTGATGGGGGATGAGGCCCTCGCCTATGCCTTTTACGACACCCCCGACCTGGTCGATGACATTATGACAACTTATACCGATGTGGCGATCTCGCTGTGGGAGCGCATGCTCAGCGAGCTCGATTTCGACCTGATCGAATGCTGGGAAGATATGGCATACCGCTCGGGGGCGCTGGTCTCGCCGGCCGTCTTTCGGCGTTTCATGCAGCCGCACTACCGACGCATCCGCGCCTTTGCGGATGTCCACCGCATCCCGATCGTGCTGGTCGATTCAGACGGCCTGATCGATGCCCTTACCGGCCTGATGCTCGAGAGCGGCGTCAACGCACTCTATCCCTTTGAGGTGCAATCCGGCAACGACCTGGCCGGCCTGCTGCAGCGTTACCCGCAGCTGGGAGCCCTCGGCGGGCTGGATAAACGCGTCATGTCGCAGGGGCGCGCGGCCATCGATGCCGAACTCGAGCGCGCACGCGGGCTGATCCGCATCGGGCGCTTTATCCCGGGACCCGACCACTTTGTGCTCTCGGATGTGACCTATGCCAGCTATGCCTACTTTATGCAGGGCCTGCGCCGTGTGGTGATGGAGACCCGCCCGCTCAGCGGTTGACAGGCTGCCGGCGGGTGAGTAATGTACTCGCATCCAGATGCAAGGAGAAAAGCGCATGCGCATCAAGCTGATCACCCGCACCATCCTGTTGATGGCGGCACTGCTCATCGCCAGCAGCGGTTGTGTCCTGGTGAATGCCCCCTCGAGCGGTCCCGTCACACTGCGGATCTCCTTTGATAAAAATCACATCGATCTCACCCTGCTCCTGGATGCCTACATGCGCGAAAACCCGAGGATCAAGATTGAGGTGGTTGACGGAAATCCCAACTCGGCTGCCGTGGTGGGCGCCATGACAGAGAACAACCTCGACATCATTTATGGCAACCGCAATGCCCTGCGCTATATGATGGAGGGCAAGCTGCTGCCGCTCGAGGATCTGCTGCAAGACCCAGTCTGGGCCGAAGCGCGCGCCGATTTTGTGCCCGGCTCTTTCGAGGGCCTGCAGATCGAGGGGCGCCAGTGGGGCATCCCCGGCAACCTCGACATGTTTGTGGTTTACATCAACCGCGACACTATGGATCTGCTGGGCCTCGAAACCCCGCCGCTCAACTGGACTCTGGACGACTTTTTGATCCTAGCCAACAACCTCAACCAGCCCGACGCCGCACCCGGTGAGCGCTTTTGGGGGCTGTGCACGGATGCCGGCAATTTTGACCCGATGCTGTTTGTCTATCTGATGGGCGGCCGCCTGATCGACGACATCAACAAGCCCACGACCGCCACTTTTGACGACCCTAAGACCATCGCGGCAGTGCAGTGGTATGCCGATGCGATCAACATCTACAAGATCGCGCCCTCACCGGGCGTGATGGGCGCCCTGTTCCGCGGCGGGCTCAACGAGGCCTCCGCCAGCGGATTCTGCGGCACCTGGCTGAATGCCTACAGTGTGCGCGGCGGCAGCAAGGCGCATCCGTGGGAATTCCAGTGGACGATGCTGCCGCTGCCTGCCGGCGAGCAACAGATCCGCTTTGGCGACGTCGAGGGTTACTATGTGGCGTCCGAATCCGAGCATCCCGAAGAGGCGCTCAAGCTGATCCTGTATCTGACATCGCGCTGGGAATCATCCGGCAACATGCTGCCGGCGCGCCGTTCGGTGATCTCTTCGCCCGGCTATGTCGAAGCGGTCGGCCAGCAGGTAGCTGCCTCGGGGCTCAACTCGCTGGATTCGCTGGTGATAATCCCCATTTTGGGAGGCGCCGCGATGGGCGAGTTGGCGGATACCTTTATCTTTACTGTTGGCCAGGTGGTCGGCGGTAAGGACGCCGGCGAGGCGCTCTATGATGCTCAGCAGCGCCTGATAGGGCTCTTTGACTGACACGTCCGCACGCCCGGGGCCAGATGCTCTCGGCGTGATGGTTGACTTGGCTGGCTGCCCCAATCGTTGCCGGCATTGCTGGCTGGGCGCTCAGCCCAACGGTCAGCTGACCACGGATCAGATGCGCGCCATCGCTGCCGAGTTCAAAGACTGGCGCGATAGCAGCGGCCGCGGTATCCGCGAGCTGGCATTTTTCAGTTGGTGGCGCGAGCCCGATTATTGCGACGATTACCGCGAGCTTTGGCTGCTCGAACAGGAGCTATCCTCACCGGGGTGCGCCCAGCGCTTTGAGTTGCTCTCGACCTGGCGCCTGGCGCGCGATCCAACCTACGCCAGCTGGGCTGCTACATTGCCCCCAAAAACGTGCCAGATTTCCTTCTTTGGTATGCAGGCCAATACCGATTGGGGCATGCGCCGCCGCGGCGCCTGGCACGACCAGCTGCTCGCCACCGAACGCTGCCTGGAAGTAGGCATTGCCCCGCGCTGGCAGCTTTTTGTGACCAAGCGCTGCCTAGATGATCTGGGTGCGTTTGCGGCATTGGTCAAGCGCCTCGAGCTGGCCGAGCGCTGCCGCGCCATCGGCCAGGAATTTGTGCTCTTTATGGGGTCGATCACTCCCGAGAGCAGCGCCTATGCGCTGGAACCCCTGCGTCTGGAGGCCGCCGACCTGGCGCGCATTCCGCCAGAACTTGAAGCGATGTGCCGCGAGGGGCTGCATCCGCTCGGACAGCCCGAGGCGGTGTGGCTGCCGGAGCTCGCAGCCGACCCGCATCCGCCCGATATCTGGCCCCCAAAGCCCGCTCTGGCAGTTAACGC
>Ga0123333_10002282_pt1 | contig 19675 bp, 19 predicted proteins | sample BioC12SIPDNA_3_FD_89957 | JGI IMG/M metagenome (GOLD analysis project Ga0123333, IMG submission 89957) | Anaerobic biogas reactor microbial communites from Washington, USA - Biogas_R2_B C12 SIP DNA | ecosystem: Engineered > Bioreactor > Anaerobic > Unclassified | place: Washington, USA... | reverse complement strand
GAACTCAGGGCACAGCCCATGCCAGAGGTGGCCGCTACTTCCTGCGTTCTTTGAATATCTTGTACTCGATCGAGTCGACGAGGGCGTCCCAGGAGGCGTCGATGATGTTGTCGGAGACGCCGATGGTGCCCCAGTGTTCGGTTCCGTCGCTGGATTCGATGATGACGCGAGTCTTGGCGGCGGTGCCGGCCCGCGGGTTGACGATGCGGACTTTGTAGTCGACCAGTTGGAGCGTCTCGATTTGCGGGTAGTGGCGGACCAGGGCTTTGCGGAGGGCGGCGTCGAGGGCGTTGACCGGCCCGTCGCCTTCGGCCACCTCGTGTTCGATGCGGCCGTCGACGGTGAGCTTGACGATGGCTTCGGTTCCCGGCGGGGCGTCGTCGCGCTTGAGGATCACGACCCGGTAGTGGTCCAGCTTGAACGAAGGAGCGTACTGATCGAGCAGCTTGAGGGTCAGCAGATGGAAGGACGCGTCGGCGGCTTCGAACTGGTAGCCCTGGTTTTCGAGGTCCTGGACGCGGGCCAGCACCTTGCGGGTCAGGCCCTTGTCCTGGAGCTGCTGGGTCAGGGCGCTCTTGGCGATCACGTTGCTGGCCCCGGAGAGTTCGCTGATCAGGACTTTTCGGGTGTTGCCGACCTCTTCGGGAGCGACGTGCTCGTAGCTGGCGGTGTCCTTGAGGATGGCGTGGACGTGCATGCCGCCCTTGTGGGCGAAGGCGGCGGTGCCGACGTACGGCTGATGCTCGGGCAGGTTCAGGTTGGCGATCTCATAGACGTAGCGTGAGACCTCGGTGAGCTTCTTGAGGTTCTCCGGCCTGGCCAGGGCGTCGCAGCCCATCTTCAGGACCAGATTGGGGATGATGGCGGTCAGGTCGGCGTTGCCGCAGCGTTCGCCGATGCCGTTGATCGTGCCCTGAACCTGCCCAGCCCCGGCCCGCACCGCGGCCAGGCTGTTGGCCACAGCCAGGCCGGTGTCGTTGTGGCCGTGGAATCCCACCGTCACGTGCCCACCGAGGTGTTTGACCACTTCGGCGGTGATCTCGAAAACCTCATTTGACAGGCTGCCGCCGTTGGTGTCGCACAGACAGGCCGTGGTCGCCCCAGCCTCCGCCGCCGCCTGGACGATCTTGAGTGCCGACTCGGGGCTGCGCTTGTAGCCGTCAAAGAAATGTTCGGCGTCGAAGACCACCTCTCGCCCCTGATCGCGGCAGTAGCGGACGGACTCGGCGATCATCCGCAGATTCTCATCGAGGCTCGCCCCCAGCACCTTCCTGACCTGGTACTCATCCGCCTTGCCCACGATGGCCACCACCGGGGCCTGGCTGGCCACGAGGGCCCGGATGCTGGCGTCCTCAGCCACCGCCACCCCTTTCTTACGCGTCATGCCGAAGGCGGTCAGCTTCGCATGCTTGAGCTCGACGTTCGCCATCTCGGCGAAGAAGGCCTCTTCCTTCGGGTTGCTCAGCGGATAGCCGCCCTCGATGTAGTCGACTCCGAACTCGTCGAGCCGGCGGGCGATCAGGATTTTGTCCTCCCGCGAGAGCGAGACGCTCTGGGCCTGCGTCCCGTCGCGCAGGGTCGTGTCGTAGATCGCCACCTTCCGCCTGTCCGCTCGTTGGGCCATTTCGCGTCTCCGTCCTATACGCCGGCCGGCACCAGACACAAGAATCGGCAGACCGACGAGCCGTTATTGACGAATTGGTGCTTTTCGTTCGGGGCCACGTAGATGAACTCGCCGGCGGCGAAGGGCGCCGACCCCTTTTCGGTCTGCATTTGGCCCGACCCTTCGAGAATGTACAGCTCGTGCTCCCAGGCGTGGGTGTGGAGCGGGGTCTGGCCGCCGGGCGCCAGTTCAAAGAGCCGCATGTGGAAATTCGGGGCTCCGGATTCCTTGCCGATCAGCCAGCGGATGGTGGCCCCTTTGGCCCCTTCGGCGTTGACCGGTTCGGCTTTCACGTCCTGCCATTTCGCCTTCAGCATTGCCAGCTCCAGTCCAGGATGGCCCGGTCGTATTCGACCAGCTCATCCGGTTTGAAAAACAGCGCGATCTCGCGTTCCGCCGATTGGGCTGAGTCGCTGCCGTGCACCAGATTATACCGAGTGGCCACCGCGAAATCGCCCCGGATGGTTCCGGGCGGTGCGGTGATGCCGCTGGTCGGGCCCATCATGGTCCGCACCACGGACACGGCTGAGGGCCCTTCGACCACCATCAGCACGACGGCGCCGGAGATGATGTAGGCGACCAGCGGTTCGTAGAAATCCTTGCCCTTGTGTTCGCCGTAGTGGGTCTCGGCGGTCTGCCGGGTCAGGCGGACCATCTTCATGGCGATCAGTTTGAGGCCCTTTTCCTCGAAACGGGCGACAAGCCGCCCGACCAGGCCCCGCTGAACCGCATCCGGTTTGAGAATGACCAGTGAGCGTTCCATCTCATCACCCCTCTGTCTATGCCACGTCGTTGAGGTTGATCGACATCTTTTCCCGACTTGAGAGTTTGGCCGCCTCGATGACCCGGACCACATCGGCGGCGCTCTCCGGGTCCACCAGCGTCGGCTGACCGCTTTGGGCCCGGTGATGCATTTCGCGATAGAACCGGCCGCTCTGCTCGCCGAACCCGCCTTGCGGGGCGTGCTCTTCGGTCACGGTCTGGCCGTCCTGATAACGGTACAGGACGATCTTCTTATCGTCGGAGGCCAGGATGGCGGTCCGATCGGCCAACACCTGCCAGCGGGGCAGCCCCGCCAAAGCCGCGGCTGAGACCTCCGTCTGACCGATCAGGCCGTTCTCGAAGGTGATGACCACCTTGAAATGGTCCTCGACGTCGCCCTGGTTGACCCGCTGCTGGAGGTTGGCGTACACCGAGACCGGACGCTGGCCGGCCAGCACGAGCACCTGATCGACGGTGTGCGGGCCCCAGTTGTTGAGCAGCCCGCCGCCAAACCGGCTTTGGAGCTGCCAATCATCGCGGAAGCTGTAGTTATGAATGAAACTGCTGATACTGAACGGCTCGCCGAGTTCGCCTGCGTCCCTGAGCCGCCGGATCACCTCGAAGTCCGCATCGTACCGGCGGTTATGGAAAACCGTCAGCCGTCGGCCCGTCCGCTTCGACGCCTCGATCATCCGCCGGGCGTCGCCGTAGCAGGTAGCCATCGGCTTTTCCACCAGGACGTCCTTGCCCGCCTCCATCGCCTCGATGGCGTGCCGGGCGTGGTCATTGGAAAGGGTGGCGACCACGACCATTTCGACTTCGGGATCGCCGAACAGCTTTTCGGGGCTGTCCCAGGCCCGGCAGCCGAACTCGTTGGCCTTGGCGTCGGCGTGCTCGCGGTTGACGTCGGCGACGGCCACCATCCGGTAGAGGTCGCTCACATGCTCCTGGATCGCCTTAACGTGGATGCCCAGACCGCTTCGGCCCAGCCCGCAGATTCCAACGTTGATCTTCGACATGCTCCTCGATCCTTCCTGCCGCTCCGGAGGCATGAAACTTTTATATTTTCGCCATTGCCGCATTGTTGGCAAGTATTTATAAAGACGGGAAGCGGGAAAAACGGGAAAAGCGCACGGAAGCGGACGTAGAATCGGCTGTGGTGGAACCGGAAAACGACGGAAGGTCAAGTCATGCTCATGAACTCCAAGGAAGCCATCGTATGCCTGCTCTGCGTCTCGGCCGCAGCCGCAGCGGCCCCCTCGGGCAAGCCGCTGAGCGAATTTTTCGAGAACGATCGCTCCAACGACCCGACCGCGACCACCCCAGCCACGGGTCGATCGGCCGGTCAGGCCGTCGCGGAGGTTAATGGCGCCCCTATCTCAGAACAGACGTTTCTCGAAACGCTCTATCAGACGTCGGGACTGAAGATCCTGCGGCACCTGATCGCGTTGGAGGCGGCGAGGCAGTTGGCTGAGTCCCAGGGCGTGCAGGTGACCGAGGAGGATTTCAACCAGGAGTTGCACCGGATCGTCGAGCAGCTTGGTCCCGAGGTCAACGGCAAGGGCCGGCTGCTCAGCGACGAGGACCGGCGGCGGATCCTTCGGCTGCTGCTGACCCGGCGGAACATGAGCTACGAGGAGTTCACCATGGGGGTCAAGCGTCAGGCGTACCTGCGGGCGGTGGCCCAGAAGCAGGCCGTGGTGACCGAGGAGATGTTGCAGGAGGAATACACTCGCCAGTACGGCCCGCAGCGTCAGATCAGCGTGATCGTGGTCGACGATCTGGAGTTGGCCCAGCGGATTCACAACGAACTGCAGGCGGGCGAATCGTTCGACAAGCTGGCGATCAAGCACTCGACCGACATGCTGACCGGGCCGGCCGGCGGGGCGATGGGAACCATCGCCGAGAACGACACGCGCGTGCCCGCGATCGTGCGGGAAATCGCGTTCAAGCTGGAGGAAGGGGCGTACTCGACGCCCATCCGCGACGGCGATCAATACTGGGTGATAAGGACTGATAGAAAGATCGCTCCGCGGCCGATAGAGTTTGATAAGGTCAAAGACGAGCTGCGAACGGCTTTGACCCAGCGGCTCGAACAGACCCTCATGGTGAAACTCCAGGAGCAGATGCTCAAGGATTCGACGATCGCGATCCACGACAAGCGGCTCAAGGGCGAGTTCGACGAGTGGTTCAGGACGGAGATTTTGAAACCTTCCAAGTAAGAGGCCATGGTGATGACCGAATACGATTCGATTGCGATGGAACCCGCTGGACGAATTCTGCGACTGCCGCCGTACCTGTTCGGGCGGTTGAACGCGGCGAAGCACGCGATGCGCCAGGCGGGTCAGGACGTGATCGACCTGGGCATGGGCAACCCGGTGGACCGCCCGTCCCAGATGGTCATCGACAAGCTCTGCGAAGCCGTTCAGGACACGCGGAACCACCGGTACAGCGCGTCGATGGGCATCGCGAACCTCCGGCGCGAGATCACCAAGATCTACCGTCGGCGATGGGGCGTGGAGCTCGATCCGGATAACGAGGTGATCGCCTGCCTGGGCAGCAAGGAGGGTTTTTCGCACATGTGCCTGGCCATGATGGGTCCGGGCGACACGGCGGTGGTCGGCGATCCGGCGTTTCCGATCCACATTTATTCGGTGGCGTTGGCCGGCGCCAACGTGATCTCGGTGCCGCTGGGCAACGACGAGAAGTTCCTGGCCCGGATCGCGGACGTGGTGGCGCACCTGTATCCGCGGCCGAAGCTGATCATTTTGAACTATCCGCACAACCCGACCACGCTGACCGTCGAGCAGAGTTTTTTCGACGAGGTGGTGGCGCTGGCCCGCAAGTACGAGGTTGGCGTGATCCACGACTTCGCCTACGGCCTGACCTGCTTCGACGGCTACAAGGCGCCCAGTTTCCTGGCTTCGCCGCGGGCCAAGTCGGTCGGCGTCGAGTTCATCACGATGAGCAAGGGCTACAACATGGCCGGCTGGCGGATCGGGTTCTGCGTGGGCAACAAGCACATGATCAAGGCGCTCGGCACGGTCAAGGGCTATTACGACTACGGGATTTTTCAGCCGCTGCAGATCGCCTCGATCATCGCGATGCGTCACGGCGACGAGGATATCGAGGAGCAGTCGAAGGTCTACACCAAGCGTCGCGACGTGCTCTGCGCGGGCCTGGAGCAGCTCGGCTGGCAGGTCGAGAGGCCGCGGGCCTCGATGTTCGTCTGGGCCCGGATACCCGACCAGACGCTGGCGGGCCAGAGCACGATCGACTTTTCGCTGAAGCTGCTGGAAGGGGCCAAGGTGGTGGTTTCGCCCGGCCGGGCGTTCGGCGAGAACGGCGAAGGCTACGTCCGGATCGCCATGGTGGAAAATGAGCTGCGACTCAAGCAGGCGATCAAGCAGATCGGGATCTTCCTCGGCCGCAAGCCGGAAAAGCGCGTCCGCCCCAGCCTGCCCAAAGACGCGAGAAAGAAGAAGACGGTGTCCTAGACCGGTTTTAGCGGGGAAAACCTGCCGTTCGCTCTTGGGCTTTCGGTATACGGAATAGTCCACCAACCAACCCGCGAGGTCTATCCATCATGTCACGAACCGGCATTGCCAACATCATCAACTTCATTCGCGCGGTCGAGCCTCGCGAGGAGGTGGACCTGGTGGCCCCGGTGGTCAACCAGATCCGCCTGGTCAACGAGCACGATCTGCCCGCGACGTGGCTGCTGCAGTACGACGCGCTGATCGATGATCGGTTCGTCCCGCTGCTGCGGGAGGGCCTCGACGACCGCCACGAGATCGGCGTCTGGTTCGAGGTCGTTCAGCCGCAGGTGGAAAAGGCGGGCATCAAGTGGCGCGGGCGGTACCCGTGGGACTGGCACAGCCACGTCGGATTCTCGATTGGATACACGCCGGCTGAGCGGGAAAAACTCGCCGACGTGCTGATGGAGGACTTCCGCGCGGTCTTCGGGCGATATCCGCGTTCGATGGGCTCGTGGCTGTTCGACGCCCACCTGCTGGGCTATCTGTCCGACCGGTACGGGCTGGTGGCGGCGTGCAACTGCAAGGACCAGTGGGGCACCGACGGGTACAACGTCTGGGGCGGGTACTACAACCAGGCCTACTATCCCAGCCGCGTCAACGTCCTGATGCCCGCCCAGACGGCTGAGCGGCAGATTCCCGTGCCGGTCTTCCGCATGCTCGGTTCCGACCCGATCTACCAATACGACTCGCTTCGCGGCGACGACCCGATGACCTGCCTGCAGGACGTGATTTCGCTCGAGCCGGTCTACAAGGGCGGCGGCGGCAATCCGGAGTGGGTGCGGTGGTTTTTCGACGTGAACTTCAACGCGCCGTGCCTGGCGTTCGGCTATACGCAGGTCGGGCAGGAGAATCCGTTCGGCTGGCCCGCGATGGCGGATGGGCTGACCGATCAGATCGGGTTGCTGGCCCGGAAGGCGGCCGCGGGCGAGCTTCGCGTCGAGACGCTGGAGGCCTCGGGCCGATGGTTCCGCCAGAAGTGGCCGCTGACGCCGGCCGCTGCGATCACCGCGCTGTCGGACTGGAAGAACGAAGGCCGCCGCTCGGTCTGGTACAACAGCCGGTTCTATCGCACCAATCTCTATTGGGAAGGCGACGACTTCCGCATTCGCGACATGCACCTGTTCGACGAGAACTACCACGAGCGCTACCTGACCGACGTCTGCACCACGCCGAGCAGCTTGTACGACACGCTGCCGGTGGTTGACGGCCATCACTGGAGCTACGGAAGCCAGCGGGCGGGCGTCCGGATCGTTCGGATCGGGCCGGAGGACAAGGCCACTCCCGTCTCCGCCGGTTCGCCGCAGGTCACCGAGCACGGCGAGGCCCTCAAGCTGGCCTTCGACACCGACGCCGGAGCAACCACACTGGTCTGCCAGCCCGATGCGATCGCACTCGACCTGCCCGACGGCTGCGGTCTGGAACTGACCTGGGCCCCGCAGGCGACGCTCCCGATCGTCGGGGTCGAGCCGCAGGCGTTGCACTACCGCCACTGCGGCCATCCGTACCGGCTGACCCTCCAGGGCGGGCGATTCAATCGGGCGGTTAACAACCAGACGTCAATCACAGCCGCCGCCGAAGCGCGGCGGGTCGTCCTGGCCGCCAGACCCGGCGCATGAAAAAGGCGCCCACGGCATTCGGACGCCTTTGACCCATTCATTCTGTCAACCGGACCTTACCCGATCGGTCCCATCCGCGAGGCGACTTCGACGAACGCCATGCGGGCCTGGTGCAGGGCGTGGTCGAGCATGTGCTTTTCGTCGCGGGCCAGGTTGCCTTTGGTCTTCTGTTCGAGCACCTCGAGCATGGCGATATTGAACTTGGCCAGGTCCATGTTGACCCGTCCGCGACCGCCCGGATGCTCCAGCAGACCCATCGCGAACAGGGCCTGGGTCAGGAAACTCTCGACGAGGGTGGAAAAGTCCGGTTCGGGCACTTCGGCCCGCTCCGCCGCGGCCTCGGGCGACGGGGCCTTGGTCTGAGCCGCCGGCTCGGACGGGGCGGTCTGGGCCTTGCGCTTTTCTTCCTCAGCCAGCCGCTGCTTTTCCGCCTGGGCCTGCTTCTTCCAATCGTCATCGACGATGATTTTCGGTTTGTCCTCAGCCATCATCGGTTTCTCCTTCGGTATTTTGCCTGCGCCTCGTCGGCTGGATACAATTCTATGCGATGGCCAACGGAAATCGACAGGCAATTCTGAAGGAAAAGATCGCCGCCTTGCCCAAGACGCCCGGCGTCTACATGTTCAAGGACGCCGAAGGGCGGGTCATGTACATCGGCAAGGCCAATGATCTGCGCGCGCGGGTCGCCAGCTACTTTCAGCCGGCGGCCGACCTGCACAGCACCCGCGGGCCCGCCATCGCCGAGATGGCCACCCGCGTGGTCGACATCGCCCACCTCGACTGCGAGAACGAGGTCGAGGCCCTGCTGACCGAGAACCGCCTGATCAAGGACGTTCAGCCGCCCTACAACGAGCGCCTCACCGACGGCAAGAGCTTCCCATATATCGAGATCACCACCTGGGAGGACTTCCCGCGGGTCCGCATCACCCGCGAACCGCACGCCAAGTCCAAGCTCTTCGGCCCGTTCGTCAACGTCAGCGGTCTGCGTGCGGCCATGCGCGAGCTCCAGCGGATCTTCAAGTTCTGCACCTGCACCCTCAAGTTCACCGAAGAGGACCTCCAGCGCCGCCGCCATCGCCCGTGCCTGCTCTACTCGATCCACCACTGCACCGCCCCGTGCGCCGGCCGCATCGACAGGCAGGCCTACCGCGAGGACATTCAGCGGCTGATCAAGTTCCTCTCCAGCAAGCGAAGCGTCGTGCTTCGCCAGATGCGCAAGGACATGGAGCAGGCCTCCGCCGACATGAAGTTCGAACTGGCGGCCAAGCTCCGCGACCAAATTCGGGCGCTGGAGTCGCTTGATCTGGCGGGCAAGCCGGACGTGCACATCCAGCCGGAGGTCTTCTTCACCGATCCTAAAGAGGGGCTGGAACGCCTGGCCAGGATCCTCGATCTGGACGGACCGCCGCGGGTGATCGAGGGTTTCGACATCGCCACCATCCAGGGCGAAGACTCGTGCGGGTCGCTGGTCTGCTTCATCGACGGCGTACCCTTCAAGGACGGCTACAAGCGCTTCAGAATCAAGACGGTCGAGGGCATGGACGATTACGCCATGCTGCGCGAGGTGCTGTTCCGCCGCTATCGCCACGTGGCACAGGGGGAAGAGCTGTTTCCCGACCTGGTGCTGATCGACGGTGGCCTGGGCCAGCTTCACGCCGCCCGCGAGGCCATCGCCGCCCTCGACCTCGACCCGCCGCGAATCATCTCGCTGGCCAAGCGCGAAGAGGAGATCTACGTCGATCGGACCGAACAGCCGGTCAAGCTCCCCCGCAACGACCCGGCCCTCAAGATCCTCCAGTACGTCCGCGACGAAGCCCACCGCTTCGCCCAGCACTACCACCATATCCTCCGCCGCAAGAAGGTCATCGGCGAGTAGGCCGGCCTTCAACGCACGGGGCAATCAGCTTCCTTCCGGGTAGACTGTCCGTTCCAGACCGGTCAGCAGGGCGTCGATGATGCTGTTGAAACCGTCGCAGGTCTCGCTGAACACGTCATCCGCCACCTGGTTGAGCCCTGTAAACAGCTCCGGGGTGACCGCCTTGCGGAAGGTGTCATCGCAGCCGCCCGAAACCAGTAGCACGACCGCCAAGACCAGCCCCGCTGCGATCCCGGTTCGCCTCAAGTTCATCGGATGCTCCCGTTTCACGTTGAATCGTCTCCGTGCCTCACCTATTATCGGACAGACCGACAGGAGCCCATTAAGCCCATGACCGACCCTCAGCCCGAGTCCCTGGTCAAACGTCTGGCCCGCTACGGCATCCATCCGGCCAAGCCGTACGGCCAGCACTTTCTGCTGGACCGGCACTACCTGGGCAAGCTGATTGAGCCGCCCGAGTTGGCTGAGGTGCGAACGATCCTGGAGGTCGGGCCTGGGCCGGGCAACCTGACGGAACTGTTGGTTAATACCGGTACTAACGTCATTTCGGTTGAGATTGACGAGCGGTTCGCCCGCCTGCTGACCGATCGTTTCGGCCAAGCCGCCAACTTCCGGCTGTTCCAGGGCGACATCCTGGCCAAGGGCGGGTTGAACCCCGAGGTGACCGCCCTGCTGCGCGAGCGCTGGGATCGCCCGTGGGCGTTGGTCTCAAACCTGCCCTACCAGGTGGGCACGGTGGTGATCGTCGAGGTCTTGCACCTGCCGGTCCGCCCAGCGGTGGTGTGCGTCATGGTCCAGAGGGAGGTGGCGGCCCGCTTGGCCGCCAAGGCTGGCGGCAAGGATTACTCCGCCCTTTCGGTGCTGGCCCAGGCGTACATGGAGGTCCGGCGGCTGGCCGTGGTGCCGCCGGGGGCATTCTGGCCGCCGCCGAAGGTGGATTCGGCGATCGTCAAAATGACGGCGAGGCCCGAGGCGGCCGTCCGCGACCCTGCCGGCTTCCGCGACATGGTCAACCTGATGTTCCAGCACCGCCGCAAGACGCTCCGCTCGGGATTTCTGGGGCGGCTGGGTACTGACCTTCGCCGCCGGTACGAACAGGCCTTCGAGGAGATGGGTATCGACCCGGCAAAACGGGCCGAACAGCTTGATATCTATGATTTTATCGGACTTGGCAACCGGATCGCGGCCCTGGGCGGCGGTGGATGCAGCGATGCCGAACCGCAATAAATCGGCGTCCTGGCCGTTGGAATACGTAGAGTTCTCCTGGTAATGAGCGATGGCGACCTTCAAGCACTGGTGCGGCGGGCCCGGGACGGGTCGGCCCAGGCGTGGCAGGAGTTGATCCGGCGTTACTCGCCGGGCCTCCTGGGCTACCTGGTCCGTTCGGTGGGCAACCGCACCGACGCCGAGGAATTGCTGCAGGAGACGTTTCTGAGGGTGGTTCGGGGGCTGCGGAACTACCGCGAGCAGGAACGATTCGAGGTCTGGCTGTTTCGGCTGGCGAGAAATCTGGTGATTGACCATTGGCGGAAGAACCGGCCGGTGCTCGATGCCGAACTGGCCGGAGACGAGAATGGCGGTCCGATCGACCGGACGCCCGGCGACGAGCCCGACCCGGCGGATGCCGCCGACATGCGGGAGCAGGAGGACTGGTTGACCGCCGCGATGGTCGCACTGCCGCCGGAACAACGGGATGCGATCCTGATGCGGTATCACGGCGGGCTGAGCTTCGACGAGATCGTCAAGGAAACCGGCAGCCCGCTGGGCACCGTGCTGGCCCGGGTGCACAGGGGTCTGGGAAAGCTGCGAAAGATGCTCAAGGACGAAGGCGATGAACCGGAAGCATGATGAGAACCTGACGGCTGAGCAGGTCGATCGCGAACTGCGGCTGCTGGATGCGTTTGCGTCGCCGGCGGTCGACGAGACCCTGGTGGGGAAGGTCTGCTCAGCGGTGGAGGTCGAGTTGTGGCGTCGGCGGCTGGACCGCCGGCTCATCCAGGTGCTGGTCCCGATTGCCGCAGCGGCGTGCATCGTGCTGGCGTTGGCCGTCGCGTGGCTCTATCTGGACGGGACGACCGCCGCGACCACCGCCGCCAACGGCTATGCCCAGGTGGAGGTTACGGAGGACTCGGAACCGATCGACCTGGAACTCGACGCCCTGGCCGAGCAGGTCCTGGCGGCCAACCGGATCGGACTCAATGGTGCCGATGGGCTCTGGTATGATGCAGCCTATGGCGAACTGGAATACATGGACCGCGATTTTTGAAACGGCTGAACCGACGATTAGGCGGAGACTGACCGATGCGCGTGTTGCTGGTGATTGTGGTAATCCTGTCCGTGGTGAACCTTTTGGGTCTGGCCGTGGTGGCGGGCCGCATGGCGAGGCTTGGCCCGCCCGGCCCGATCGGACCCGAAGGTCTGGTTGACCCGATGCCGCCGTCAGCGGGCGGCGCCGAGGTGGACGGCCAGGGACGGCCGGGTGGGCGACATGGCGAGTGGCCGGGTCCGGAGCACTGGCGCGAGGTCCGGCGGGTGGTCGAGAAGTACTTCCCCGAACTCCAGGAGTCGATGCAGGGGCCGGGCGCCGGGCGCCGGATGGGGCCGCATCTCCGCCGGCACTGGCGGGCGATCTCAGAGCTGGTCGAAGCCGACCGCACCGACCCCGAACTGGCGGGCCGGCTCGCCGACAGCTACCGCAAGGAGCGGGAGCTTGACCGGCTCCGATGGGACTACGACCATGCCACAGGCGACGACCGCCAGGCCGTCCGCCAGGAAATGCGCAAGCTGCTGGAAGAGCAGTTCGAACTGCGCCAGTGGATCCGCCAGCGGAAGCTCGAGGAACTCGCCCGTCAGATCGACCAGTTCCGCCGCGAGCTTGCGGAACGGGCTGAGCGGCGCGAAGACCTGATCGCCCGCGAACTCGACCGCCGCCTCGAAGCCCCGGGCCAGGAGCAGTTGCCCGAATGGTGATGCATCAGGCCAGTACCCGCTGATAGAGACTTGCACCGGGCAGTGGCTTCGGCCACAATGGCGGCAACTGGTGAACAGGACCGCAGCCGTATTGATGGAGCCGACGCACCAAACGGACCGTTCAATCCGGGCAACTCGCCGCTGACGAGCCCGCCGACCTTGCCACTACATCAGACCGGCTACCGTGTGGACCGGTCGAATCCCGTTTGTTGAGGAACGTTTCCATGAACGAGTCCGTGCAGCGGATGTATGTCGAGGAGCCCGCCAAGCGCGTTCCGGTCCTCTACGACGTCGACGTCGTGGTGGCCGGCAGCGGTATCGCGGGCAGCATGGCCGCCATCGCCGCCGGACGGCACGGGGCCAGGACCGTGGTGGTCGATCGGTTCGGCCAACTCGGCGGCAACATGGGGCCGGGACTGTGGGGCGGAGGCACCCTTCACCTGTCCCTGACCAAGGGGGAAAAGGACGACCTGGCCGACCTGGTCTGCCGCAACGGCATGGGCGGAATCCCCGATGAGTTCCATCGCCGGGCCGTCTTCGCCCGACCCAACGCCGACGCCATCACCGACGACCAGCGCCGCGAACTGGAAGAGGCCCACATGAACGTGCCGGACCTCCGCCTCGGCACCGGCGGCGGGCTGTCGGGCTATATCGTCGATTCGTTCGTCGCCTCGCACGTGCTGCTCGAAATGATGGACGAGGCGGGAGTCGAGACGCTGACCTCAGCCTACGCCGCCGACCCGATCATGGAGGGCCGCACCGTCAAGGGCCTGTACGTCGAGACCAAGTCCGGCCGGGTCGCGGTCAAGGCCAAGGTCGTGATCGACGCGACCGGGCAGGCCGACGTCGCCTGCCGCGCCGGGGCAGCCGTGATCAACATCACGCGGCCGAACCTGGGCCTCTACTTCGCCCTCAACCGGGTCGACGCGGAGAAGTACTTCCGGTTCCGCGACGCCAACGCCGAAGCCGATCCGGCGGACCTGGAGTGGGCCAAGCGGACCTTCACCTCGGAAAAGAACGAAGCCGACCCCTACGCCTGCCCGCCGCACATGCTCAAAGCCGCCCGCAAGGCCTACGAAGCGGGCGAGTTCGAGTTCGCCCGGAAGGTCGGCACGTGCGTGATCTCGCTGGTCCTCAAGGACGACCACTTCCGCGACGGTCTGGCGGCGGGGAGAACCGGCACCGTCGGCGAGATCGACTTCGCTGACGCCAAGGGCGTGGCCCTCATGGAGCGCGAGCACCGCGAGCACGTCTACCGGTTCGCGACCTTCGCCCGGAACTACATCCCCGGCTTCGAGGACAGCTACCTGCTGCTGACCTCCCCGTTCCTCGGCGCCCGCGGCGGACGATACCTCCAGGGCATCCGCCCCATCACCGGCGACGACGTGCGGGCCGGACGGCGTTTCGACGACGCGATCTATCCCTTCAGCAATGGTTCGGCCAAGGACAGTTGCGACGTGCCCTATCGGTCGCTGGTGCCGAAGGAGACCGATGGCCTGCTCGCCGCCGGTCGATCGGCCTTCGTCTACGGCCCGAACTTCCGATCCCGCTACTCGGCCATGCTCAACGGCCAGGCCGCCGGCGTCGCCGCTGCGATCTGCGCGAAGGACAACGTCCAGCCGCGGAACCTGGACATCAAGAAACTCCAGAAGGCCCTCCTGGCCCTCCGCTGCCCGCTGGGCACCCCGGAACGCCTCAAGGAGCTCGGCCTGGCCTGAGGGCCGCGACGACAAATCGTTCCCGCAGAACAACAAACGCCGAGGCCCATCCGCCTCGGCGTTTGCTTTTGTATCTGCGGAAGTGAGCGGTGGTTACCGCTGCGGCGCTGCCGGTCGCGTCGAAGCCGGCACGGGAACCGGTGTGGCGGGCGAGGACTCGTTTGCCGGTACTACCGGTTCGATGGCGGTCGAGGTTTCGAGCAGGTCCTCACCGTCCGCCGTCTGGGCCGAGGGCCGCACGCGAAGAGCCAGACTGGTGAAACTCACGTAGAAGTACCCGCAGGCGAAGAGCACCAGGAACGGCATCGACATCGGGGCTCGGCCGTAGTAAACGCACATGCACAGACACGCGATCATGTAGAAACCCAGGCCCATCTCCAGGAACGGCAGGCAGCTCTTGCGCCAGTGCTTGAATTCCTTGAGCCGATAGCGCCACTGGGTGTCGGCCGAGGCCCCCATCCCGAATTTCGGCGTCCGGACGAACTCGCCGCCGCGGCGGAAGAACCCTTCGATCGCAGCCAGGGCGTTGCTCGGCGAGATGCCGATGCCCAGCGCCATCAGGAACGGCAGGTATTTGATCTTATCGTGCCACCGGCTGAAGATCTCCCGCTGCGAACAGAGGTAGAACGCGCTGGCCGAGCAGGTGGCCAGCAGGAACAGCGAGACGTCGAACAGGATCCGACTGGCCACGCTGTGGGGGAAGATCATGATCCGCAGATACAGAGCCGGGAACAGCATCAGCGTCAGGGCGACTATGTACAGGTACACCGTGCAACTGGTCAGATGGAAGAACGCCTCGAGTTTGATCTTCCGGTTGACCGGAGCGGCCAGGATCGTCGGCAGCAGTTTACGGCAGGTCTGAGCCCCGCCCTTGGTCCAGCGGTACTGCTGCTGCTTGAAGGCGTTGATCTCCGGCGGCAGCTCGGCCGGCGAGATGATGTCCGGCACGTAGACGAACCGCCAGCCGCGCAACTGGGCCCGGTACGACAGGTCGAGATCCTCGGTGACGGTGTCGTGCTGCCAGCCGCCCGCGTCGTCGATGCACGACCGCCGCCACATGCCCGCCGTCCCGTTGAAACTCATGAACCGGCCCGATCGGTTGCGGGCGGTGTGCTCGATCATGAAATGCCCGTCCAGCAGGATCGCCTGCGACTGGGTCAGCAGCGACGAGTCGCGGTTCAGGTGGTCCCATCGGGCCTGGACCATGCCGACTTTCGGGTCGGCGAAATAATGGATGGCCCGCTGCAGCACGTCCGGCTGGGGAATAAAATCGGCGTCGAAAATCGCGATAAACTCAGCATCGGTGAACTTCAGCCCGTTCTCCAACGCCCCGGCCTTAAAGCCCACCCGGTCCTTGCGGTGGACGTAGTCGATGTGGTAACCCCTGGCCCGATACTGCTCGACGATCGCCGAGGCGATCTGCACGGTCTCGTCCGTGCTGTCGTCGAGCACCTGGATGTGCAGCCGGTCGCGCGGGTAGTCGAGCATGCACGCGTGCTCGATGATCCGCTTGGCCACGAACCGCTCGTTGTACATCGGCAACTGCACGCAGATCGTCGGCAGTTCGTCGAACCGGGCGGCGCACTTCGGGCGGTTCTTTTTGTACTTGTAGTATAAATAGACCAGAATGTACCGGTGCGTGCCGTAGAACGAGAGGGTGATCAGCGTCGCCACATAGATGCATAAAAACGACACGTAGGCCGTGTAGGCCCATCCCGTGTACGCGGGTACCGGCTCACTCATGTTGAACGTATCCTGCCCGATGAAGGCTAACATCGAATTAACGCCCTTCCATCCGCATCGGCTGAAGCTTCAGGGCGGCGGATCGTGGACCACCAAACCGCATGCTCGTCCCGCAGACCGGCATGCCCCTACTTTGGCTACAAAAAACTAAGCCGTATTGTACTTGATCCCGCTTTCCCGTTCAACACAAATCCCTGCCAATGAGGATCTCGGGATGGCAAGCCCCGGCCAAGGCTGTAGACGATGGCAAAAAGGTAATTTTGCAACCGCCGAAAGTCAAGGAAATACAATCTTTCAAAGCCCGTCGCCCGGCGGGCCTGAGGGAACGGGTTGGAGGTAGAAAAGCCACGTTGAATGGATGCGACGTGGATGGTTATTTGGAGTGTTAGGGAGGCATTGCTATGATTAAGAAACGTGCATTTACGCTGATCGAACTGTTGGTGGTGGTGGCGATTATCGCCATCCTGGTATCCATCCTGCTTCCGGCCCTTTCTCACGGGCGTTCTATGGCGGCCAAGGCCAGCTGCGCCGCCAACCTGCAGACCATCATCAAGGCGATGCAGTTTTACGCGGAGGACCACTACGACCTGTACCCGCTGGCGTGGAACATGCAGACGTGGGAGCAGACGGACGGCCCGGGCCTCTACGAGAAAGCCGGCTGGATGCGCCGCCTGTTCACCTACATCTACAACCCGCGGCCGGGGCTCTACGAGGACAACGAGGCCCGCGAGGTCTACAAGTGCCCCGGTTTCTACGCCCGCGACCACGATCCGTTCAACTACTTCCTGGGGGCCCGAGCCGCGCACACGCAACGCGTGCGCGAGCTGCCGGCCTCGAAGCGGTGCGCCCCCTACTGGTGGGTGCCGGTCAAGCGCTCGTATATCGTCTACCCGTCCGCGTTCATCATGGGCGGCGACTGCAACCGCCAGTTCGACCTTCAGGACTGCGACCGGGACGACTACACGCAGGAATGCCTGGCCTGGGAGGGCAACGGCGGCAACCCGTTCTGGGATCCGTTCCACAACGGCGGCCTGAACGTGATGTTCGCCGACTCCCACGTCAACTGGTTCACGCGGTTCGAGCCAAACCAGATGACCTACTCCTATGAGGATTACACGACGTGGGAAGGCGCGGCCTACGGCACAACCGGCGTCGCCAGTGCCGACTAACCTCCACTTTTACTATATAAGCAGCAGTGATAAGCACCAAAGACCAGATAGCCCAAGACTCCTCCTTGTGACTTCGGCACCTACAGTGAATGCCTCGGACGAAGACAGAGCGGCCAGCCGGTCGCTCTGTCTTTTTTGTGGCCGCTGAAGGTTCCGACCGCCCCTGCTTGCCCTAAGTCGAGGTCGCGGTACGGGGTGCGCTCGAAAATACGGGTTTTTTCCTTGACAATCCCCGCCGGGAAATTAACCTTGACTGGTGTAAGTGGCTACTTCAACAGGCTTTAACCAAAGTAAACCTGTGACCTTGCCCAAGCTCGCTCACAGTGAACAGATGCCGTCTCGATAAGTCTGCACTATTGCATCGCCGAGAAGGAGGCCTTATGTTCCGCAACGCTATCTCCCGGACGCTGGCGGCCGTTTTTGTCTGCGGCCTGGTGACCGGCTGTCAGTCGGTCCATCAGCTCGGTCACAAGCCCGCCAGAGGCTACCATGACCTGAGCCGCGTTCAGCTTCAGTTCTATGCACCGCCCGGCGCGTACGTTCAGATCGGCCAGCGATCCGAGCAGGTCAGCACCTACGGCGACGGCGAGCACCGCCTCGAATTGACTCCCGAGCAGTTCGCCATCTTCAACCTCAAGCCCGGCAAGCACGAGTTCAAGTACGACGCGATGGGCTGGGAAGGCGTAAGCCTTTACGGACAGATCGAGATTCCCAGCGTCTGCGGTCTGTTCGATCCGATGACCAAGACCATGCTGGACCGCACGTTCATCCCGATCGCCCTGCCCGGACCGCGGACCCTCGATGTGCTCTCGCCGCTGGACGATCGCTTCCCCTATCAGTCCACCGCCCATCGCCTGCGGATCTCGTACAGCGAGGTCGAGCGCCTGGCCCTGGGCGATATGGTGACCAAGGTGGTGTTCGTGGCCGATCTGGCCAAGGTCGAGGCGATGCGCGACGCGATCCAGATCGAACTGGTGGAGATGGAAGGCAAGCGTCAGCGGATGCTGGCCCTGATCAACGAGGCCAGGCTGGACTGGATCGACGATCCCGACTCGAAGGAGTTCATCCGGCGGCAGACGAAGCTGGCCCGCATGGATCAGGAGATCGTGGACCTGCAGGAGCAGCGGGTTCGCCTCGAGGCGCTGCTGCGGGCGGACACGGTCCTGACCCGCCGCGGCATGCTCGTGCTGGCGACCGATGAGATTCTGCCTCCGCATCAGGACCCGGTGGCGATGGCTGAGGAACTCGGCACCGTGGTGATGGTGATGCGGATCGGCGGACGGCACATGCACTGGGGCATTGCTCCGATGGAGCCGGCGGTGTTCGTCCCGTAGAACCAGGAATACAACCAATCCGGTCGGGCCGGTGGGCCCAGCCATCAGGTGGAGGCAAAGTTAGCGATGAAACAACTCAGGTTGGCGATGGTCGTTCTGATGCTTGGCGCGCTGGCGATTAGCGGCTGTACCTGCGGCACCTGTGACCGCAGTGAAGGGGCAGAGGAAGTCGCCCTGCTGCCCAAAGGCTTCTGCGTGTTGACCGGGCTGGGCGAGGCCGACTACGACGAGATGGGCTGGCCCCGCTACATCGTCGATCAGAAGGACGGCTCGGTCATGGTGCTGGTGACGCCGGACCGTTACATCATGGGTTCGCGGCGTGAGCCGGCTGAAATGCCGCCCCATCCGGTCCAGGTCGACCGCTTCTACATCGACCTCTACGAGACGAACAACATTCAGTTCGCCCGGTTCGTCAAGGACTGCCCCCAGATCCGCAAGGACGGATTCTGGAACATCGAGATGAACCACTGGAACTTCCGGAAATCGATGAACCCGTTTGTCAAGCCGTGTCAGGGTCTCTGCGGCAAGCTCGACAATCCCGCGCTGGCCGACCATCGCCTGACCAATCCGGAAGTGGATTGCCTGAACTGCCGCTGGAAGCAGCCGGCGTGCATGGCCGCCCGGTCCGGGGCCTACAAGCACTTCGTGTTCCTCGAACCGAGCTATTTCACCGAGTATTGGGCGCCCGGAGTCAATGACAGCCATCCGGCCCGCGCGGTCAGTTTCTGGGAGGCGTGGTACTACTGCCGTTGGGCCGGCAAGGACCTGCCGACCGAGGCCGAGTGGGAACTGGCGGCCGGCGGCGGCCGGACCCAGCTCTATCCGTGGGGCAATCTGGAGCCCGACGCCCAGCGGATGATGTGCAACTACGGCGGCGCCCGTCCCGGCGAGGACGGCTACGAGTACACCGCTCCGGTCAGCATGTTCGACGCCGGGCGCAGCCCGTTTGGCGTCTACAACATGGCCGGCAACGTCTGGGAGTGGTGCAAGGACAACTACTCGGCGACCGCGTACACCGCCGGCGACTTCGCCAAGGGCCAGGCCCGCCAGAGCGAGCTCGATCGGGCCCGCGTCAATCCGCTCGGCCCGCAGTTCGGCGACAAGCGGGTCATCCGCGGCGGCGCCTACACCAGCACGATCTACGACTGCCGCGTGACCGCCCGCGAGGCCTACGAGCCGAACTTCCATCCCATGAACGTGGGCTTCCGCGGAGTCCTGCGGGTCCAGTAGTTCGGCAACGCAAGACGGCGCAAACCATCGGCCGGCCCTCTGGGTCGGCCGATTT
>Ga0123333_10002271_pt1 | contig 19705 bp, 18 predicted proteins | sample BioC12SIPDNA_3_FD_89957 | JGI IMG/M metagenome (GOLD analysis project Ga0123333, IMG submission 89957) | Anaerobic biogas reactor microbial communites from Washington, USA - Biogas_R2_B C12 SIP DNA | ecosystem: Engineered > Bioreactor > Anaerobic > Unclassified | place: Washington, USA... | reverse complement strand
GCGAGGAGCTGTTCCACCTGCGCCACTCTCAGTTGTGGCTCGAGCGGCTCGCGTACGGGACCGACGAGTCGTGCGCCAGGCTCGAGGACGCGCTCGCAGCGGCGTGGCCGCTGCTGCCCCAGCTCCTCGCTCCCATGCCGGGAGACGCTGAGCTCGTGGCAGCAGGCATGTGGCCTGCGCCCGTCGAGGTCGGCTCGGCGACGGTCGACCGCGTGACCGGGACGCTGACCGCGCTCGGGCTCAGGGCCCCTCCGCTCGCCGACGGTCAGGTCGTCGAGCGGCACGTCCGGCAACCACCGGAGTTGGGTGAACTGCTCAGCGTGCTGCAGTCTGTGGCCAGGGCGGACCCCGAGGCTCAGGCGTGGTGACGGCGGTGACAGGGCAGGACGCGGGCACACAGGCTACCGGTGTGCGTGAAGCAGCCGTCTGGCGTGCCCTTCGCACCGTGCCCGACCCGGAGATACCGGTGGTCGACATCGTCGAGCTCGGCATCGTCAGGTCCGTCATCGTGGACGATACGGGCGTAGCCGTGACGCTGACACCGACCTTCGCCGCGTGCCCAGCCCTGCGCGTCATCCAGGACGACGTCGCCGCGGCCGTGGCTGCACTGGGTGAGGAGGTGCGCGTCACGACCTCGCTGCATCCGCCGTGGTCGAGCGACGACATGAGCGACGAAGCGCGCGAGAAGCTCAGGCGCTTCGGCATAGCCCCCAGCGACAGGCACGGCGGGCTCATCCAGATCGCGCTCGACGCGCCGGTGCGCTGCCCCCGCTGCGAGCACCCCGACACCACCGTGCGCAACGCCTTCGGCTCGACGCTGTGCCGCGAGATCAGGACGTGCCGGTCGTGCGGCGAGACGTTCGAGCGGTTCAAACCGATCTGAATCCGCCAACCCGGAACGGCCGCGCTCGACCTGCATGTCGCGCTCGGGCTGCAGCGCCGCCACTCAATCCAGCGGGTAGCCGTCCTCGTCGTACACAGCCTCGGCAGCGCGCCTACGAAGCGCGATGAGGTCGACACCGTGCTCGGGCAGGTAGGCGTGCAGCCTGTCCATCGCCTCGGTTCCGCGCGGGATGCGCCGCAGCGCCTCGACCGCGAGGGGTCTCGCCCTGTCGACCGCCGAGTAGGCGTACAGGGTGGCGAGATCGACGGCTGCCTCGGCGTGATGCTGCGACAGGAGTCGCTCGGCGCGCAGCAACGCTGACTCAGCGAGGTAGACGTAGCCGATCATGTCGGCGACGCACGCCACCAGCTCCTGCTCGGTCTCCAGTCCCTGCATGTACGCCATGGCGCCCATCGCCGCGACCTGCAGGGTGGCGAGCTTGAGGTTCTCGACGGCGAGCGAGGCCTTCGCCAACGGACCCGGCGCGGGCACGTCGAGCAGCGGTCGCCCCTGCATCGCGGACTGGGCCGGCCCCATGAGGTCGAGCTGGCCGCGCAACGCGCGCTTCATGAGCTGGTCGACCGTCAACTCCCTGTTGATCTCGTTGGTACCCTCGAAGATGCGGTTGATGCGGCTGTTGCGGTAGATGGCTTCGATCGGGTAGTCGGCAGAGAAGCCGTAGCCGCCGTACACCTGGAGAGCCTCGTCGACCGCAGTGTCGAGGATCTCCGACGCGAACACCTTGATGAACGAGTACTCGACCGTGTACTCGTTGAGCGCAGCGAGCTGCTTGGCTTCACCGTCGACGCCGGCGAGGACGGCGTCCATGCTGCCTGCGAGTCGGTAGACAGCGCTCTCGAGCGCGAAGCACTCGGCTGCCATGGCGCCGATCTTCTCCTGGATCAACCCGAACGACGCGATGGCCGCTCCGAACTGCCTGCGCTCCTTCGCGTACCCCTGCGCCAACCCGATGAGCTGCTTGACGCCACCGACGGCGCCTACGGCGAGCTTGAAGCGGCCGAGGTTGAGGATGCCGAACGCGATGTGATGGCCCTTGCCGACCTCGCCGAGCAGGTTGGAGCGCGGCACACGGGCGCCGTCGAGCAACACCATCCGCGTCGACGAGCCCTTGATACCCATCTTCTTCTCTTCCGGCCCGAGCGACAGACCCGGCGTGTCCTTCTCGACGAGGAACGCCGTGAACTTGTCGCCGTCGACCTGGGCGAACACGGTGAACAGGTCGGCGAAGCCCGCGTTGGAGATCCACATCTTGCTGCCGTCGAGCACCCACTCGTCGCCATCGAGCACCGCGCGGGTCTTCGCTGCGAGCGAGTCGGACCCCGATCCCGGCTCGGTGAGGCAGTAGGCAGCGACCCATTCGCCCGACGCCAGGCGCGGCAGGTAGCGAGCCTTCTGCTCATGCGTGCCGAAGTACACCAGCGGCAGGGTCCCGATGCCGGAGTGGGCGTTGTACGTGACGTTGAACGAGCCGGTCGCTGCGAGCGCTTCGACCACGACGGCCGAGGCGGCCTTGCTCATGCCGAGGCCGCCGTACTCCTCGGGGACCTCGACGCCGAGCAGACCAAGTGAGCCTGCCGTCGCCATCTTCCGACGCGACAGATCGTAGTCGAGGGCTTCGAGGCGATCGAAGTCGGGATCGATCTCGCGCTGCACGAACGTCTTGGCTGTCGCCGCGAACATGTCGAGTTCGTCGTCGAACGCTTCGGGGATGAGGACGTCGTCAGCGGACTGGCGGCTGACGAGGAAGGCGCCGCCCACGGGCGGCCGCCGGCTGACGGAAGTCGTGTCGGACATACATCTCCTACCCCGGCGAGCCTCTCTGCTCCTGACCGGGCGGCTGAGCGTGACTGGGTCGATGATACCAGCGGCCTCAGGTGACGTGGCGCTCACTTGGAGCCTTGATTACACTTGGTCGTGGCCAGGGGCAACGGAACCGCGTCCAGCACACCACGCCGCGCGGTCCGGCAGACCCCGTCGTCCCGTCCCGACGGGCAGTGCCGCGCCGATGCGCGCAAGGGGGGCGGGACGAACCACGGCGCACGCGCAGCCGCCGTCATGGCGCGCGCCGCGTTACTCGTCCTCCTCGTCAGTAGCTGCGTCGACCAGGTCCCTCCGCTGCTCGAGGTCTCACCGACGGCGTTCCTCGAACTCAGTTCGGCGCGATCGACCATCGTCGTCACCAACGCGGGCGGCGGCGCGCTGCAGTGGCGCGCGACCAGCGACAACCCGCTCGTGCGACTCAGCGCGACCGAGGGCCGCATCCTGCGCGGAGCCTCGCGGACGCTCACCATCGACGTCGACGACACGACCCTCGACCTCGACGACGTCGTCTCCGCGACGCTCACGTTCGCGTCGAACGGTGGCGACGCCGAGCTGTCCATCAGCTACACCGTCGGCTCTGGCATCGGGATGTGCGGGTCGTACCTGCCTCCCGAGCTCGGTTCGGTGGCCCGCGCGTCAATCGGTGACCACGGTGTGGCGGGCACGGCCCTACCCGCACTGGCGCAGCTTCGTACGGCCAGGCCTGGTCCCGGCGCGAGAGCGGTTCCCGGCGAGGTACTGGTCGGCTACCACGAGTGGGTCCCCGGCGCCCCCGTCGCCGTCCTGACAGCCGACGACGACCCCGCCGCCGCGCGATCCAGCGCCGTCGCCCACGCCGTGCGCTCCGAGCTCACCACCGTCACGGGCGCATCGCTCCTGACGGCAGGCGTGGCGGGGTCCCCCGACCTGTTCATGGCTGATGACGCGGCCTCGCTCGTCGACGCGCTGCTCGCCGACCCGAGGGTGCGGTACGCGCACCTGAACTACTACCTCGACCTTCAGTACGTGCCGAACGACCCCGACTTCGCCAAGCAGTGGAACCTCAGCATGTTCGGGCTCCCGCAGGCATGGGACCGCTACCGCGGCGAGGAGGCCGCGGGCGGGACCGTCGTGATCGCCGTCATCGACTCGGGCGTGTACGGCACGCACCCCGACCTCGTCAGCAAGCTGCTGCCCGGCTGGGACTTCAACGACAACGACGCGAACACCAACCCCGGCGCGCCGAACGGTCACGCCGAGCACGGCACGCACGTCGCAGGCATAGCGGCCGCCCTCGGCGACGACGGCTACGGCGTCACGGGAGTCGCCATGGGGTCCGCCATCAGGATCCTGCCCGTCAAGGTGTTCGACGCTGCGGGGGTCAACGCCTCGATCTCCGACCTGGTGAAGGCCATCCGCTGGTCGGCGGGACTCGCGGTCGCGGGCGCACCGAGCAACCCCAACAGGGCCCACGTCATCAACATGAGCCTCGGCGTGCCCGGCTTCTTCCCCGCCCTCGACGATGCGACGCTCGACGCATGGCATGCAGGCAGCCTGCTCATCGGCGCAGCGGGCAATCACACAGGCGCGATGGAGGACCCCGGGGTGCTGAGCCCGGCCAACGCGCCATGCGTGATCGCGGTCGGCTCGATCGACAGCGATTACGAGGTGTCGTCGTTCTCGAACACGGGCCCCCAGCTCGAACTGGTCGCGCCGGGCGGCTTCTCGAACAGTGGGTGCGCTCGGGTGTACAGCACGGTGCCGCCGCCTGCCTTCCACGACTGCCTGTCGGGCACCTCGATGGCTGCACCGTTCGTGGCCGGCGTCGCAGCACTGCTCTTCGGAGACGGCGAGCTCACCACGCAGGCTCAGGTGCGCGACAGGCTCACCCTGACGGCCCTGCGCGGGCACTGGATGACGGACGCCCGCTCGTACGGCAACGGAGTCGTCTGCGCCGACGCTGCCCTCGGCGCAGCGACGGTGTGCGGCTCTCCCTAGATCTGAAGTTCCCTCACACAGCGCAGCCGCGCGGCATGGATCGTCACGGCAACAGAGGGACCACGGTCGTCACGGCACTCACGAGGGCGGCGACGAGGGCCGTCGCGGCCGCGACACCGAGCACGGTGCCTGTGAGCCTGCCGGGAAGCCGCCCGCGGACGACGCCGTAGACGAAGCCTGCAGCTACGCCACCCGCATGGCCCCACAGCGACACGCCGGGGAGCACGGAGAAGAGCAGGATCAGTGCCATCCACTGCAGCAGGCTGCGGACCAGTGCCATGTCGGCGCCGGAGCGGTTCAGCACGGCGTCGGCGAGCAGTGCGCCCGCGACCCCGAGGACGCCGCCCGACGCGCCCACTAGGATGAGCGGCTGGCCCGCCTGCATGACACCGGTCAGCATGGCTCCACCGGCGGTGCCCGCCACGAACGCCGCGACGAGGTCACCCCAGCCGCGCCTGCGCTCGTAGAGCCTGCCGATGTCGAACAGGACCCACAGGTTGAAGCCGACGTGCACCAGGTTGCCGTGCACGAACGCGTAGCTCAGGTTGCGCCACCATGCGTCGGCGGCGGGGACGCCAGGGAGGCTTTGCACGTAGGCCGCGATGAGGGTGCTCGGGTCGAAGTACTGCCCGAGGGCCGCGACGAGGCCACGGGTCCTGTCGATCAGCACCTGAGCGCCGTACGCGGCGCCAAGCAGCGCGACCAACGCCAGCGTGACAGGGGCCTTGCCCGTGCGGACGGCCGCCGGGGGCGGCACCGTACCACCGAGCCGCACGACCTCGGCCTCGTAGAAGCCCTTCGGACGCCCCTGCGCCTCGGTGACCGCCCGCGAGTACAGGGTGACGGCCGCGTCGGTGGCTCCTGCCCGGTCGGCCGCACGGCCGAGGATGCCGAACAACGTGGCCGAAGCGACCCCCACCAACGGCTGTTGCAGCAGGCTCTTGACCGCGTCGACGTCGCCGACGGCCGCAGCGATGCGCGCCTCGGAGAGCGTGAGCGACCTGAAGGCGAGCGGTGTCTGCGCAGCGGGTGACGCCTCGAACGCGGTCTTCAGCGCACGCAGCTCCCCGCGAGCCTCCTCGAACCTGCCGAGCTCGACGAGCGCCTCGATGCGAGCCTCGACGAGCAGGGACTCGTTGCCGACGGGTCCGACCTCGGAGCGCGGCTCGTTCCGCGTCGTGTCGGCGGCTCCCGGTTCGACCGCCAGCACTCCCTCCCAGTCCCGCTCGAGCCGCATGGCCTGGGCGAGCACCAGTGGATCGGCCTCGTGGGCGAGGCTGCGAGCGGCAGCGGGGTCGCCCACCTGCAACGCGGCCTGCGCCAGCAGCCGGCCGACGGCACGGCGGCCGCCGTCTGTCCTGTACAGGAGCCCAACCAGTCGATCAGCCAGGCGCCACGAGCCGGATCTCACCAGCGCGATCGCCAGGACGGGGCCGAACACGTACAGCGCGCCGAGCACCAGCGCAGCCACGACGAGGGCCTGTGGCGGCGCGTTCCAGTCGGTCGCGCTGCCCGACCCGATGGTCACGACGGCTACGACGCCCGCAAGCAGCGTGGCCAGCACCGTGGCAAGGGGGAACTCGTTCGGCAGCGGCGCGAGACGCATGCTCCGCGCCGCGGCGTAGACACCCGACACGGTGACGAGGACGAGCAACAGGGTCGGCGGAGTCACGGTGTGATGCTAACCGCTCAGTCGGCACTCAGCGTGCTCGGTACAATCTGGATGGCGACCGTTCCGCGGCGCTCGGAGGACGACTTGCTCGACGTGGCGCTCTCGGTCCTGTGCATCGTGATCGGGTACTTCCTTGGCACCATCCCGACGGGGTTCCTGGTGGCGCGCATGCGTGGCGTCGACATCCAGAAGGTCGGGTCAGGCAACATCGGGGCGACCAACGTGCTGCGGGCGTTGGGGACGCTGCCTGCCATCATCGTCGTCATCCTCGACCCGCTCAAGGGCGCCATAGCTACGCTCATCCCCATCTTCATCGGCATGGACTCGTGGACCGTTGCGCTGACGGGCCTCGCAGCCGTGCTCGGCAACAACTTCAACGTGCTGCTGCGACTGCGTGGCGGCAAGGGCATCGCCACCAGCATCGGCGTGTTCCTCGTCATCGACCCGTTCACGTCGCTGCTGTGCATCGTGCTCGGCGTCGCGACCATCCTCATCAGCCGCATGGTGTCGCTCGGTTCGCTGGTGGGCATGTTCTCGCTGCCGCTGTTCGTGCTGGCCGGCGGCAACTTCATCATGCCGCACCTGTTCCTCGCCATCGCCTTCACGACCCTCGCCGTGTTCAGGCACAGGGACAACATCCGCAGGCTGCTCAACGGCACCGAGCGCAGGTTGGGCGAGAAGAAGCCGCCAGGGCCGGCCGGCCCTACCTAGCTCGACCCGCCGCGGAGGCTGGGCGGCAGACTGTCGGCTCGTTCCGGTTCGGTTCAGTGGTCCGGTGGGACCACGGCACTCGGTGGGTTCGGTTCACTCGGTTGGTTCAGTGGGCGACGGCAGCGCGCGACGCTGCAGCGGTGCGACGCGCTGCACGCTGTTTGGCGACGTTCAGCACCACGACACCGGCCACGGCGACCGCCCCGCCGACCGCCGTCAGCAGAGTCGGTACCTCTCCGAGCAGCAGCCAGGCAGCCCCCAGCCCGAACAGCGGCACGAGGTACAGCCACGCGGTGACGACCGTGACGGGCGTGCGGGACAGCGCGAACGCGAACAGGGTGTACGCGATGGCCGACGGCACCACGCCGTTGTACACGCCCGCGAGCAGTGAGGCCCTGCCGGCCGCGGTCACCGCACCGGCAAGGCCGGGGAGGAACAGGAGCATGGGGATGGTGCCTATCCAGGTCGCGAACGCGGCCACCTCCATCGGCCGGTAGCGCGTGAACAGCGGGCGCTGCAGCACCGAGAAGAACGCTGTCGCGACGGCCGCGATGACGATGAGCCAGGCGTACTGGTTGAAGCCGGCGCCCAGTCCGGCGGCCGCTCCGTCGCCGAGGACGATGAGCGCGACACCCGCGAACGACAACGCCGAGCCGAACCACCCCCACGGCGGGAGCCGGTCGCTCGTCATGAGAGCCGCGATGATGGCCGTGATGGCGGGAGCGGTGGCGATGATGAGGCTCGCCGCGCCGGCAGAGACGCGCTCAGAGCCGTAGTTCAACGTCAGGTGGTAGAGGAAGAACCCGAGGAAGCCGAGCAGCGCGAAGTACGGCACGTCGGAGCGTCGCGGCAGCAGCCTCGCCTTGAACAGGAGCAGCAGCGGCACGAACGTCAGCGACGCGACGAGGTGCCTGAGGAGGGTGAAATGGGGTGCGCTGAAGTCCTCGAGCCCGATCTTGATCATCGGGAACGCCGAGCCCCATACGCCCGCGACGATGAGCAACGCGACCGCGACGCCGGGTGCGAGGGCCATCAGTTCGGCAGCTCCACCAGGCGTCCACACGAGCACCGCTCACCCTCGCGCATGACGGGAGTCTGCCCCTCCCTGAACCACAACGTGTTGCAGTCGGGGCAGCGTATCTCGGCGCCCTTGATGCTCTCGATGGCCGCAGCGTCGAACCACCGGTGCTCCCCGCACCAGTGGCACACCACCTCGGCGCCGCCGTCCTGGCTCACCATCTGCTCGCGCTCTTCCCTGCTGAAGAAGGCGAGGGCCTCGAGCGCACGGGCGTCGGTGCAGCGGCACGCGAACGCCACGTCGAGCGGCGGGTCGGTCAGCAGCTCGAACCCGAGGCCCCAACACAGCTCCTCCTCCACCAGGTGCAGGAGCGGCGCTCGGCGCATTGCGGGCGTGAGCTGCCCGAAGGCGCGTACGTTCGCCTCGAGCACGGCGAGCGCGGAGTCGGCCGCCCCGGGCAACGCCTGCAGCAGCACTCCACCCGCAGTCGTGACGCGACCGGCTGCATCGAAGTGAACGCCGAGCAGCACGGCGGACGGGATCTGCTCGGAGGACAGCAGGTACGTGGCGATGTCCTCCGCCACCTCGCCCGATGTCAGCGGGAAGCTGCTGGTGTACGGGTCGCCGTACGGGGCGTGGGAACGGATGACGTCGATGTCACCGGCCGTGCCGACCGCGCCGCCGACGTCGAGCTTGCCGTCGGCTCTGAACGGGAGGTCGACACCGGGGTTCTGAGCGAAGCCGCGAACGGCGCCGTCGAGGCCGGCGTCGGCCGTCAGCCTGCCAAGCGGCCCCCCGCCGTTCAGCCGCACCGTGACCCTGTCCTGCGGCGCCTTGAGGAGCACGTGGGCGAGCAGCAGCGCACCCGTGACCGTGCGGCCCACGGCGGCCCCGGCGACCGGGGTCGAACGGTGACGCCGCCCGGCCTCTTGGACGATGCCGGTGGTGTCAGCAGCGACGACCCTGATGCCGCCGTCGGCGGCCAAGCCCCTGATGAGGTGGGACATCAGTCGGTGCTGCCGGTTTCGTCTGTGCGTGGGAAGCGCTCGAGGAGGCGCTTGAGAGTGGCTTTCGGGACCAGTTTCGACACGTCGGCGCGGAACGCGGCGATCTCCTTGACCCTACTGCTCGACACGTACGACCAGCGGGTCGCGGTCATGATGAACGTCGTCTCGGCGTTCGGGTTCAGTTGCCTGTTCAGGTGCGCCATCTGTAGTTCGTACTCGAAGTCGGAGATGGCCCTCAGGCCCTTGACGATCACCTTGGCGCCGATGGTCCTCGTGTAGTCGGCGAGCAGGCCGTCGAACGAGTCGACCCTGATGCCCTTGTAGCCTTCGATGACCTCTTGGATGATCTCGACGCGTTCCTCGGTGCTGAACAGGCCCGACTTGCCCGGGTTGTTGAGCACAGCGACCGTCAGGTCGGGGTAGATGCCTGCCGCCCGCCTGATCAGGTCGACGTGACCGTTGTGAAGCGGATCGAAACTGCCCGGGTACACGGCTCTCACCATCCGGGCGAGTCTACCGCCGGGCGCAGCGGCACGGGGCCGCCTGCGCTGCACGACCGCCATGACGGCCGCGGTTCACGCTTCGCGCCACAGCGACATGACGGCCTCACGTGGCGTGATGGCGCCGGCAAGGATGTCGCTGACCGCCTGGTCCTGCCTGCCCTCCCACGCCGCGCGCAGCGCAGCGCCGAGCAGCGCGGTGACCTCGGCCCGCACCCTCCGCCTCAGTCGTTCCTCCAGCAGGCCCTTCTCGGCGAGGTGGTCATGATGCGCCTCGATGCGGACGATGAGGTCGTCGACGCCGTCGCCCGTCGTCGCGACCGTCGCGACGATCGGTTGTCGCCACGCGTCGGGCGCAGGCATGGCGAGGTCGAGAGCCCCGCGCACGTCCTGACGGATGCGGTCGGCGCCTGGCAGGTCGGCCTTGTTGACGCAGAAGACGTCGGCGATCTCCATGACGCCCGCCTTGAACGCCTGCACGCCGTCGCCGCCGCCCGGCGTGAGCACGAGCACGGTGGTGTCGGCAGCCTGGACGATGTCGATCTCGGACTGCCCTACGCCGACGGTCTCGACGATCACGTGATCGAACCCTGCGCCGTCGAGCACGGCGACCATCTGGAGCGTCGACGCCGCCAACCCTCCGAGGTGTCCGCGTGTAGCCATCGACCGGATGAACACTCCCGGGTCGTCGTGCCACCGCATCATGCGGATCCTGTCACCGAGGATCGCGCCTCCGCTGAACGGGCTGCTGGGGTCGATCGCGACGACACCGACGCGGTCACCCGCCTCCCGGTAGCGGGCGATGAGGGCGTCGGTGAGCGTGCTCTTGCCGCTGCCTGGCGACCCGGTCACGCCGATCACGCGCGCCCTGCCTGTCAGGGGGCGCAGTTCCCTGAGCAGGTCGTCGCTCGCTGCGTCGTGCCGCTCGATCAACGTCATGGCGCGCGCGAGGGCGCGCTCCTCGCCCGCCGCGACCCGCGAGGCGAACGAGCTTCGTGCGGCGGTGGCGGACTGCTGGTCTGGCATGAGTGAGGCTACCGCCTCACGGCGGCCCAGCGCGCTGCGAGCCCGATGACGAGCGACTCCAGCGCCCACTCCGGGTCGCCTCCGCTCTTCGCGCTCACGTCGGCCTCGAGTAGGGCTCCCATGGACTCACGCAGCGAACCTTCGTCCAGCGCGGCCGCCAGCGCGGCCGCTCGCTGGGCGACGAACGGGCGCACCTTGAGGACCGACGCGACTCTCGAGACGACCGCCTGTGACGGCTTGCCGCCGACACCGGCACCCGCGCCGGACCTGCTCCCGGCTCCAGCGGCGCCTGGTCCGGTGCCCGCCCCGCCTCCTCGCCCGCCCGCCCCGCCTGCCTGGTCCATGACGGCGAACGCTCGCGCCACCAGCATGAACTGCCACACCAGGGCGCCCATGATCCTCTGCGCAGCCTCACCCTCCGCGAGGAGCTGTCTGGCGACCTGCAGCGCGGCTCCCGCGTCACCCGCAGCGATGTGGCTGATGAGGTCGAACGCGTCGTGCACCGCCATGCGGTTGGCGAGCTGCCTGACGCGCGCGGCCGTGAACCTCTCATCGAGCGCGGTGAGCTTCGCGATCTCGGAGGTGATCGCTGCGACGTCCTCTCCGAACAGCTCCGCCAAGACGGCTGGCACGTCCTTGTCGTACGTCACGCCGCTCGCGTCGAGCTCGGCCTTGACCCAGCGCGGCAACGCCTCGTACCGCGGTGTGGGCGACTCGACGTGTTCGCCCAGCTCACGCCACGCCTTGATGCGGGCCGGCGTCGCGTCCTGGTCGAGGACCGCGATGAACGCGTCGGGACTCACGCGCGTGATGGTCGCCATCATCTCGTTCCGGGCCTTGACCCCTGCCTGGCCGGTGAACGCGGCCCCGAAGTCGAGCAGCAGCGCCACCTGTCCGAAGAGCCCACCCTGCGACGCGAGCGTGCTGACCTCGTCCGGCGCCATGCCCTCGCCCAGTTCCGTGACGTCGGACGGAGCGAAGCCCTTGGAGGCCAGCATGCGTTTCGCTGCGCGTCGCGCGAGGAACGGATCGCCGCTGAACGAGACGATCATCGCCGGTGCCGCGCCACGTGGTCGCTGGGGGTCCGCGTCATCCTGGTGTGGGTACGGTCAGTTGACGGCGCTCAGCGTGCGCAGCGCGTTCAGCATCTCGGTGGCCGACTCGTAACGGTCCTCGGGATCGCGCGCGAGCGCCCGGGTGAGCAGCGGTTCGAAGTGGCTGGCGCCGGCCGGTAGAGGATCGAGCGGCACGCGGTCGTCACCTGCGAGGTAGCGGACGACCTGCGAGCCGTAGGGCGGTGAGCCCGTCAGCATGTGGTACAGCACCGCTGCAGCGCCGTACAGGTCGGAACGCTGGTCGGTGCGCACGCCCTGGAACTGCTCGGGCGCCATGTAGCTGGGAGTTCCCATCATCATGTCCTGGCTGGTGATGGCGGTGAGGCCGAGGTCCTTGGCGAAGCCGAAGTCGGTGAGAAGAGCGCTTTCGCCCTTCACCAGGATGTTCCCCGGCTTGACGTCGAGATGGATGACGCCGTTCTGGTGGGCGTAGGCCAACGCCTCGAGAACGTCACCGGCTATCTTCGCGCTCCTGCGGGGGCGCAGCGCGCCCTGTGTCAGCGCCTCTTCGAGCGTGACGCCGGGGCAGTACGCGTAGATGAGCGAACCGTCCTCCAGCCCGAGCAGCGGCACGATGTTGTCGTGCCGTAGCTTCCCGACGACCGCAGCCTCGCGCTCGAGGCGCTGGCTGAAGACGGGATGGAAGCCGCGGAGGCTCTTCACCACGACTAGACGGTTCTGCCATCTCGCGAGCTCGACCCTGACAGGTCCGTGCTCCGAGAGGACGCGCACGGTCATGAGCATCTGTGAACAATCTATCACTCCACGCCGGCCGTGGCGGTGGGCACATGTCCTTGGCGCCACCGTCATCGCCCGCCGGTCTCGGTGACCATGGTCGTGACCGAGCCGTCCTCGTCGAGGGCGAAGCGCACGGCGCCGACCTCGCGCGTGACGTAGGTCGGGACGCCGTGCGCGGCGAGGCGGGCGAGGACGTCAGGGTGCGGATGGCCGTAGTTGTTGTCGCCGACCGAGACGACGGCGAGGCGCGGCGCCGTGGCGCGCAGCAGGTGATCGGTCGTGCTGAACCGTGAGCCGTGGTGACCTGCCTGCAGCAGCGCGACCCGCGGCACGAAGAGCCGCGCCTCCGTCGGCTCGCCTGCGTCACCGGTGAACAGGGCGACCGCCTGGCCGGCCACGCGCAGGAGCAACACGACCGACGACTCGTTGTTCGAGGCTCCACGCACGTCGGCAGGCGGGTGCAACACCTCGAGCGTCGCGGCCTGGGCGGGGCCGCCGAGGACGAGCGTCTCGCCACGTCGCGCGACGTGGACGGCAACGCCGCGGCGGTCTGCTGTCCGCCTGAGCAGAGCGTCGAGGGGGTTGTCGGGTACCTCGGGGCCGGTCACGAGCGTCCCGACACGCACCTCCTCGAGGACGCTGATGAGGCCTTCGATGTGATCGGCGTCGGCGTGCGTGGCTACGGCGACCTCGAGGGCATCGACGCCTAGCGCCCGTAACGCAGGCAGCACGACGCGCCGCCCGACGTCGTCGTCGGAGAACGGTGACCCACCTCCGTCGATCAACACCTCGTACCCTCCGGTGAGCCGCACGAGGATGGCGTCACCCTGGCCGACGTCGAGGAACCACACGTCGGGCCGGGGGTGCGACGGTCCCGCTGCCCAACTCACGCCGCCTGCGCACAGCAGTACGAGTACCAGGCGCCTCGGCCGCAACCTGCCGCGAACGAACAGCGCAGCCGCGGCGACGAACGCGGTCCAGCAGACGTGACCGAGCCAGCCGACCTCGCCCCACCAGACGGACGGAGCACGCGCCCCCGCCTCTGCCAGCCACGTCAACGGACGCGCGGCGACCAGGGTCATACGTTTGAGCGCAGCCGCGAGGGGCTCGGCCACGATGCCGAGCAGTCCGGCTGACAGGCCGAGTGGGACCGCGACCGCGGCGATCGGTACCGCTACGACGTTGACGAGCGGGCCGGCGAGCGGGACGGTCCCGAACGTCCCTGCGACAAGCGACAGGCTCGGTAGCTGCGCCGCGACGCTGACCACCAGCCCACCAAGCACCGTGGTCCGCAGCCACCTTGCTGCCCGGGCGCGTGCCGTGTGGCCGGTCCCCTGCCCCAGTGCCAGCCTGCGTGCCAACGGTCCGGTGAACAGCAGCAGGCCCGCCAGGGCCAGGTAGGAGAGCTGGAAGGAGACGTCGAACAGCATCTGCGGAGCCGTGACGAGGCCGATCACGAGGGCCAGCATCAGGACCGTCCAGGGCTCGAACCGACCCACACCGGTAGCTAGACCGATCAGTGCGGCCAAGGTCATCGAGGCTGCCCTCAGGACGCTCGGTGCCGTGCCCACCAGGGCGACGAACGAGACCGTCAGCGCCATGAGCACGTACACACGCGCCCTCCCCAGACGCCGCAGCGGGAGGGCGGCAGCAGCGAGCAGCACACCGAAGTGCAAGCCGGAGAGGGACAGCAGGTGAGCGAGGCCCGACGCAGTGAACGGGCCGCGGAGCGCACCGAGGTCCTCGCGGACGCCGAGGGTCATCGCCGCCATCAACCCTGCGAGATCGGGCGGCAGCCCAGCCGCGACCCCGCGCCTCAGTCGTTCCCGCACCGACACGACGGGCGTGGTCGCCACCACCTCGTCGACGAACAGTTGGCCCGCCATCCCACGACGCTGGAGGTGACCGGCGTAATCGAACCCGCCAGGGTTGCGCTTCCCGGGAGCGAGCCGAGCGGTCGCGCTCAGGACCAGGGCGCCTTCGTGCACCTCGGTGTGCGACACGAGAGCCAGCCTCACGCGCGTGGGGCTGACGGCCGTGAACGTCGAACCGTCGAACACGCCCTCCCAGCGCATGGGCTGGTCGAGGAAGGGGGTGAGCCGGTCGGTCCGGCGCTGGGACAGCGCCGCGTACCGCTCGAGACCGAGGGACCCCGTGCCGGCCGCGATCAACGCCACGGACACGAACGACGGCCGCAGCAGGGGTAGTACCTGACGAAGCCGCGGCTGCGACGACCGCCTCGCCCCTGTGAGTCGCGCAGCGCCGGCGAGGGCGGCTCCCACCCCCAGGAGCACCACGCCGACGACCAGCGACGCCGCTCCGCCATGGGAGGCAGCGGCGCAGATCCCCAGCGTCAGTCCCGCGCCTGCAGGGAAGGGCCACGGCACGAAGAGGCCGCGGCCGACGGCGACGCCGTTCATAGCGTGACCAGCGGCCGCAGCCGCTCGAGCGTCTTCGGGCCGATGCCAGGGACCCGCAGCACGTCGTCGATGCTGGCGTAGGGCCGATGAGCGATGATCTTCGCCGCGACGACGGGGCCGACTCCGGGTAGCGTGTCGAGCTCGGCAGGGGACGCGCTGTTGAGCGAGACCCGCTCGCCACGCCCGTCCGCAGCAGCCCGGCCAGGCACGAACAGCGATTCGCCGTCGGTGAGCGGATCGGACAGCGACACGAGCGACAGCGCCGCGCCGGGCGTTGGCCCACCGGCCGCCGCGACGAGGTCGCCCGCACGGGCGCCGAACGGCAGCGTGTACAGGCCGGGCGTGACGACGTCGCCACGCACCTCTACCGTGATGGGTGGCTGCACGACCTCGAGCCGATCCCGTGCGCTGCCGACACGGGGTGCCATCACGACGGCACCGCACACGACGCACGCAGCGAGCAGCAGCCGCGTCACGACCCGCTCTCCGTAGACCTGCATGACGCAACGGTACGAACTGCGGCCGAGGTCGCGTTCAGCGCCTCGGCCGCAGCCTAGCTCCAGTGATCACACGTCGTCGGATACGCCATCAGCTCTCGGGCCACGGCGATCGGCGACGGTAGCGCTCCCTCAGCGGGCCGCCGCGTAATTCGCGCCGACCGCGCCCCAGTCGACGACGTTCCAGAACGCCTTGACGTAGTCGGGGCGGCGGTTCTGGTAGTTGAGGTAGTAGGCATGCTCCCAGACGTCGAGCCCGAGGATCGGCGTGTCGCCGTTCATGAGCGGCGAGTCCTGGTTGGCGGTCGAGTAGAGCTTGAGGCCGCCCGACGCGTCGACGACCAGCCACGCCCAGCCGGAACCGAAGCGGCTGCCTGCAGCGGCGCCGAACTGCTCCTTGAAGGCGTCGAAGCTACCGAAGGTCTTGTCGATGGCAGCCGCGAGGTCGCCGCTGGGGGCGCCGCCGCCGTTCGGACCCATCACGGTCCAGAACAGGTTGTGGTTCAGGTACCCGCCTGCGTTGTTCTGGACGGCGGTGCGGATGTCCTGCGGCACCGACGCCAGGTCGGACACGAGCTCCTCGGCGCTCTTCGAGGCGAGCTCGGGGTGCTTCTCGATGGCCGCGTTGAGGTTGTTGGTGTACGCGGCGTGGTGCTTGTCGTGGTGGATCTCCATCGTGCGGGCGTCGATGTGCGGCTCGAGCGCCGTGGCGGCGTACGGTAGGTCGGGAAGCGTGAAAGCCATGGTGGTTCTCCCTTCGTCGCATGCCGCGTAACGCGGCGGACGTGCGTCGGACACGGCCTTACCGGTACGGAGCGGCCGTGGATCCCTTGCCGTTCGAGTCTACCAGAGCCTTCATGAGACGCTTGGCGTCAGTCGCTACGGACGATCACCCTGCCGAGCACCGAGCCGCCGAGGATCTCGTCGACCTTCGCGTCGAGGTCGTGCAGCCCGATCTCGGTGACTCCGGGCAGCAACGCGTCGAACTCACCCGCCTTCCACATCGTCGCCAACGACCCCCAGATGCGCACCCTGTCAGGCAGCGACGCCCCCTGGCTGTCGACGCCGAGGAGCGCGACGCCCCTCAGGATGAACGGGTAGATGTTGGCGGGAAGGTCGACGCCGCTGACGAGCCCGCAAGCCGCGACTGCCCCTCCCTGCACGGTGCTGTTGATGAGGTTGACAAGGGTCCTGCCGCCGACCGAGTCGACGCCGCCGCCGTACGCTGCCTTCTGCAACTGCCTCTCCGACGGCCGGCTCAGCTCCTCACGGTCGATGACCCGCGACGCTCCGAGGTCGGTCAGGAACCCGCGCGCGTGCTCCTTGCCCGTGCTGGCGACGACGGTGTACCCGGCCCTGTGCAGCAGCAGGGTGGCGAGGCTCCCGACACCGCCGCTGGCGCCGGTGACGACGAACGGCCCGAGGCCAGGGTCTGCTGCGACGCTGCGGAGCCTGTCGAGGGCCAACGCGGCCGTCAGGCCCGCGGTGCCGATGATCATCGCCGAGCGCGGGCTGAGGCCGTCAGGCAAGGGCACCAACCAATCGCCCGGCACCCTGATCAACTGACCGAAGCCTCCCGGTGTGTTCATGCCGAGGTCGAAGCCGGTACAGATCACCGGGCTGCCGACGGCGAACCTCTGGTCGGCCGAGGCGAGGACCGTGCCTGCCGCGTCGATACCAGGCGTGTGAGGGTAGTGCCTGCTCACGCCGCGGTTACCGCTGGCCGAGAGGGCGTCCTTGTAGTTCAGCGACGAGTACTCCACCCGGACCGTGACGTCGCCGTCGGGCAGCGTGTCGAACGGGAGGACCTCGACGCCTCTGCGGATCCCCGACTCGTCCACGTGGACCCTGAACGCGGTGAACTCGCTGGGTACGTCCATGACCCATGCTACGGGAACAGGCGGTGCGCGCTTGACGCCCGTGGAGCCCCGCCGCTACCGGGTCGACGGTTAGAATCGGCGGCATGAAGAACACGCAGAACTTGACCATCATCACGGTCGTCGTGGTAGCGGCGATCCTGCTCGCAGCCATCATCATCCCGCGCCTCGGTGGCACCAGCACGCAGGTCGCTTCAGGCGACTTCGCGTACGCTTCACAACCCATCGCGGGCTCACCAGACGCTCCTGTGAAGGTCGCCCTGTTCTTCGACTTCCTGTGCCCTCACTGCGCCGACTTCGGCGAGACGGTGACGCCGATCCTCAAGCGCGAGTTCGTCGACACCGGCGTGGCGGCGATCTACTTCTACAACTTCCCCGTCATCGACGCGACCATCTCACGCAGCCTCGGCATGGTCGGCGAGTGCGTGTTGCAGCAGAGCAACGAGGCGTTCCTCACGATCGAGCCGGTACTGCTGCGCTCGAGGGCGACGCTGGCGAGCCTCGGCACCAACTCGGCCATCACCGCGCGCGCCGTCTCCCTCGCGCTCGACTACGCTCCGAACCTCGACTCTGGCACGCTCAACACGTGCGTCAGCGAGTCGCAGACGGCAGCGGCCGTCGAGGCCGACGTCGCGTTGGCTCGCGCGCTGAACCTGGGCGGCACCCCGTCGGTGCTCGTCAACGGTCAGTTGGTGTCGAACCCGACGCTCGAGAACATCCGGCGGGCCATCCAGGCAGCAGCGGGCTGAGCGTGAGGCTGCCGCTGCTCTACCCGGCCTGGATCCTCGCTATCGTCGCGACCGTCGGCAGCCTCTACTTCAGCGAGGTGCGGCAGTTCGTGCCGTGCGTGCTGTGCTGGTACCAGCGCATCCTCATGTACCCGCTCACGCTGATCCTCGGCGTCGCGACCTACAGGCAGGACGGGCGCGCGTTCGCGTACAGCCTCCCGCTGTCGATCCTCGGCACACTCGTCGCCCTGTACCACGTGCTCTACGAGAAGGTCCCCTCCTTCGGTAGCAGCGCGGTGTGCAGGGGCGGCGTGCCATGCGACGTGATCTACATCAACTGGCTCGGGTTCATCACGATCCCTGTGCTGTCGTTGACGGCGTTCACGGCCATCACGATCCTGCTGCTCGTCAGCCGGGCACAGGCATCTCGTCAGGCTGCCTAGCGGCGTCAGACGCGAACTCCTCGTCGGTGACGACGAGGCCCGCAGCCCACATGCTCCAGATCCAGAAGCCCTTCACGGGACGGTAGAGCAGAAGGACCGACGCGACTCCGGTGCCGACCAGCACCCACTCGAGCCCCTGGTACAGGCCCCACGGGATGATGGTGGCGACCGCGACGATGATGACGGCCAGGACGGCCAGGCCGTACGCGACGACCATGGCACCGAGCCACGCGCCGGAGTCGCGCTCGTAGCGCACGCCGCAGACCGTGCAGGTGGGGCGCACCGTGTAGAGACCCGTGAACATGCGCCCCTGCGCGCAGTTCGGGCAGCCTCCGAAGGTCGCGCGCACCATGGCCTTGCGGTCGCTGAGGCGACCGTCGTAGCGCTTCTTGTCGGGGCGGGTCACACCCATCGTCTCCTCCGAGGACGTCACGGATGGGGCGAGGAACGGACGACCTCCGGAACGTCGGGTTCTCGGAAGCGCACCTCGAAGCGCGTCCTGTACTCGTCCCAGTCCCGCCGGGTCTTGTCGCGCTTGTCGGTCTCGCACCACATGAGGAACGGCACCAGGAACGAACTGGCGTACCTGAGTTCCTCGTAGAAGATGCTCGCACTCAAACCCGTCGTCTCGAGCATCCCGGACGACCTCATGCGGGCCATCGCGGCCTCGCGGTCGTACGGGATACGCCTGAACTCCGGCTGCCACTCACCGTCACGCAGCGTCAGGACCAGGTAGTGGGCTCGCGGGTCGCCGTTGAACGGACAGCCGACCGCGCCCGTGTTCATCACCGTGTAGCGCCCCCACTTCACCAGGTGCGGTCGGTGGGTGTGCGACCCGACCAGCACGTCGGCAGGATGCGCCTCTGTGATCTCGGAGATCACCTCGGGCGAGAGGTCGACGCCGTAGCCTTCGCGGTAGTGACGGGGGCTGCCGTGCGAGAACAGCAGCGTCGGCGCGCCCTCCTCCTGGATCTTGAGCGTCATGGGGAGGCGCTCGATCGTGTCGAGGAACCCGGTGCCGTCGAGCTGGGCGGCCGACCAGGCGACCGTTCCCCAGAACGGGTCGTCGAGCCACGCTGTCTCGCCGACGGTCCTCCGCCGCGTCGCGATGAGCATGAGGTCGTCGTGGTTGCCCAGCGTCGCGGCCCCTTCGAGGTGCTCGGCGAGGAGCCGGTAGACGGCTCCGGTGTCGGGTCCACGGTTGGCGAGGTCGCCGTTGACGATCACCCTGTCGACCGCCTGGTCGTCTAT
>Ga0123333_10002266_pt1 | contig 19727 bp, 13 predicted proteins | sample BioC12SIPDNA_3_FD_89957 | JGI IMG/M metagenome (GOLD analysis project Ga0123333, IMG submission 89957) | Anaerobic biogas reactor microbial communites from Washington, USA - Biogas_R2_B C12 SIP DNA | ecosystem: Engineered > Bioreactor > Anaerobic > Unclassified | place: Washington, USA... | reverse complement strand
TCCGGCCCACCACGATCTCCCAGTTATCGCCCACAAAGGCCTGATAGGCCACACGAGTCCATTCCCCCATGCCCGCCGAGAGCTCGGCCGTGGGTTGTGTGGAGCTTGGCGCTCCGAGAGAGACCTCGGGTGACCACAACGGGTCACGCTGCAGCAGCTTGGCCCGAAAGAGCGCTGAGGCTGCTGTCTGAGCCTCACCGACAGAAGGTAGCACAGCCCAAGCACAGATGAGGCCAATGCAGGAGACGACCTTGAGCCAGCCAGTTTTCACAGTGACACCTCCCTGTCTTTGACAGACGAAACGGAGCCCATCCGCACTTTTCGTGATCAGGTGCTGTGCAATCACTGTGGGCCCGCTTTTCGGGCGTGGATCTGTCGCAAGTCCGAAAAAACGCTGCTATCCTAGGTTCCTTGGTGCAGAGTCTCCGGCTTTCACGGAATTCGCGGAAGAACCCGAAAACAGCGCCAGTTAGGCGATACGGTCCTGGGCCTTGACCATCGAAAACAGGTCCGTCCGCGAATTCCGTGAAAACGCCGTGCTGAGCCGATGGTCTACCATAGAGACTTCGCCGAAGCGGAGAGAGCGGACGGTATTGCGTGTAGACGGCAAAATGGGTAGAGCAAGAGCTACTGCCCAGCGGAGCAGGGCGTCGGGATAGGGGCGCTGGCCGCGCCGCCAGGACGCCTCTCCACTTCCATAATAGCTTTGAAAGTCACGCCCCATAGTTCTTCACCAGATCTTCCAATATGCCATAGATGCGATCAAACGTCACCTGGTCGTTGTGGTCCGCTAGCTTCAGTCTGATCGGAGTCATGCTATTCGTGGTGCGCTCGCATCCGGCCCTAACAAACTGCAACTCCAGGTCAGCCAGGTCCAGCCCAGCCACATGCATCAGGGTCCCTCCGCTCAACCACAGCTCCGGCCTCTTCGCGTGCAAATACAGTATCGCGATAGGATGGGGCTTCGCCTGCGCCCAGCCGGGATATTTGTAGAGAAGGGTCCCCCGCAGCGGCCACAAATCTTTCCCGCGCGATTGCCCGATCCTGAGCGTCTGTAACCGTACCAGAAAGTCGCGTAACCTAGCAGTTGCGTCACGCCCCAGCGCCTTGGCCATGTCTTCGGGTATGTACGGCCCCACGGGTCGGCGAGTCTGCTCAAGAATCATCAGCAGCAGGTTGACCAGGTGAATGATCGCTCGCGCTTCATCCCTATCATGCCCCACCTTGGAGTGAGCCGCCGGATTGCGAAAGGCCTTGAAAGCACCAACAAAGAGTGACTGCACTCCAGCGACCTCACCCTCGGAAAGGTCCAGTCTCTGACCAAGCTGCCCCGTTTTAGGTGCGAAGGCTAACTCGGAGAGATTGACCCCTGCTCCCTTGTCCTTCCCGAGCGCGTCTCGCAGACGCTCCTCCAATAGCACAAAGGCCTGAGTGACAGCGGCGTCATACTGCTCGGTGCGAATGAGGTCGTCGCAGCGCTCACTCAACCTGTCGTCCAGTCCCGACAGCTCCGAGAGCTTGTCCAGCAGCTCTTCGACCTGGGTGTTGGTCATCAGCATGGCCGCATCCTCCTGACGCGATTCTTGTGGCTACCCCTTCGGCGCCTTGGCCAGCGCATGCCAGCTCAATGCCGACGTGGGTTCGTCTCTATGCCCCCGCCCTCATAGACCTTGACCCAACCGTTTCTCGTATGGGCGCGGCACCAGCAGCTCCAGCACAGGAGCAAGAGCTTGCCACGGTAGCGGTATGGCCGCAGCTTGTCGCCAGAGACCCCGCATCTCTGGCATTTCCGAGCCGCTCGCTTCGCCGTGGTGCCAGCACTAGAGGCAGAAACTTCCCCAGCCGACGCGCTGTCCGGCTCCTTGTCGGTCTCATCCGAGCTTTCGGGCACTTCCCAATGGTTCACGGCCGCTATCGCCTCATCCAGCAGGCCTTTGGCCGCATCCAGGCCCCCGCCGACGCGCCCGGGAAACTTGGCCCAGCGGATCTGCGCAAGCTCGTTGGCCCACCGAAGATGGGTGGGAAAAACGTTCTTGAGCGCTGCGCGCGTTTCCCGCCTCCACTGGGCAAACTCGGCCGAGTCCTTCGTCCTGCCGCTCAGGGTCTTGGCCCCTTCTCGCTGCTTGCGCAGCGCGGCCAGCGCCTCCTCCTTGTCCATCGATTCCTCCCCCTACCCCACCGCCCACGCCGCCGACAGCACCTCGGCCTGCTCCAGCACCGTCTGCGTCGCCTTTTCCTGCTTGTCCGGCGGATAGCCGAAGCGCCGTAAGATCCGCTTGATCAGCACGCGGAGCTGGGCGCGCACGTTCTCGCGCACCGTCCAGTCAATGGTCACGTTGTTGCGCACGGTCTTGACCAGCTCGCGGGCGATGTCGCGCAGGGCCTCGTCGCCCAGCACCTTGACGGCGCTGTCGTTGGTCTCCAGCGCGTCGTAAAAGGCGACCTCCTCGAAGGTGAGCCGCAACTCCTGGCCCCTCCGGTCGGCGGCGCGCAGGTCCTTGGCCATGGCGATCAGCTCCTCGATCACCTCCGCGGTCTCGATGGCGCGGTTCTGGTAGCGCCGAATGGCCTGCTCCAACATCTCGCGGAAGGAGCGCGCCTGTACCACGTTCCGCCGGCCCCGCTCGGCGATCTCGCCGGCCAGCAGGCGACGCAGCAGCTCCACCGCCAGGTTGCGGTGCTGCATCCCGCGGACCTCGGCCAGGAATTCGTCCGAGAGGATCGAGATGTCGGGCTTTTTCAGGCCCGCCGCGCTGAAAATGTCCACCACCTCGTCCGAGGCCACGGCCCGCGAGACGATCTGCCGGATGGCATGGTCGAGCTCGTCGTCGCTCTTGGCCTCGCCGGGGACGCTCTTGGCCAGCACCGCGCGCACCGCCTGGAAAAAGGCGACGTCGTCGCGGATGCGGATGGCCTCCTCATGGGGCACGGCCAGCGCGAAGGCCTGCGATAGCTCGGTCACCGCGCGCAGCAGCCGCTCCTTGCCGTCCTTTTGCGCCAGGATGTGCTCCTGCGCGGCGGGGAGCAGGGACAGGCGCTCTTGTGGCGTGCCGGCGGCCCACTTGCCCCAGTCCAAGCCGTGGAACAGGGCGGCGCAGATGTCATGTTTCTCCAGCATCACGGCCACGGCCTCGGCCTGGTTGATGGCGGTCTGGCCGGTGCCGCCGCTCTCGGTGTAGGCGGCCAGCGCCTGGCGCAGCTCGTCGGCCAGCCCCAAATAGTCCACCACCAGCCCACCGGGCTTGTCGCGAAAGACGCGGTTGACCCGGGCGATGGCTTGCATCAGGCCGTGGCTGCGCATCGGCTTGTCCACGTACATGGTGTGCAGGCAGGGCGCGTCAAAGCCGGTGAGCCACATGTCCCGCACAATGACCACCTGGAGCGGGTCGTCGGGGTCGCGGAAGCGCTTGGCCAACGCCTCGCGGCGGGCCTTGTTGCGGATGTGCGGCTGCCAGCTCAGCTCGTCGCTGGCCGAGCCGGTCATCACCACCTTGATGGCGCCTTGCTCGTCGCCGTCCTGGTGCCACTCCGGGCGCAACGCCACGATCTGGCGATACAGCTCCACGCAGATGCGCCGGCTCATGCAGACGATCATCGCCTTGCCGTCCATGGCCGCCAGCCGCTGCTCATAGTGGGCCACCATGTCCTCGGCGATGAGCGCCACCCGCTTTTCCGCGCCGACCACGGCCTCCAACTGCGCCCACTTGCTCTTGAGCTTTTCCTTGCGCTCGATCTCTTCCCCCTCGGTGACCTCCTCAAAGGCGGGGTCGATGCGGGGGCGCTCGGCCTCGTCCAGCGCCAGCTTGGCCAGCCGCCCCTCGTAATAGATGGGCACCGTCGCGCCGTCCTGCACGGCCCGCTGGATGTCATAGATGCTGATATAGTCGCCAAAGACGGCGCGGGTGTTCTTGTCGGTCAGCTCGATGGGCGTGCCGGTGAACCCAATGAACGAGGCGTTGGGCAGGGCGTCGCGCATGTGCCGCGCGAAACCATCAATGAAATCGTACTGGCTGCGGTGGGCCTCGTCGGCGATGACCACGATGTTGCGCCGCTCCGAGAGGGCCGGCCGTCGGTCGCCTTTCTCCTCCGGGAAGAACTTTTGGATGGTGGTGAACACGACGCCGCCCGACGCCACTTGCAGCTTATTGCGGAGGTCGGCGCGGTCCTGGGCCTGCACGGGGGCCTGCCGCAGCAGCTCGGCGCAGCGGGAAAAGGTGCCGAAGAGCTGGTCGTCCAGGTCGTTGCGATCGGTGATGACCACGATGGTGGGGTTGGCCATGGCCGGGTCGAGGATCACGCGCCCGGCGAAAAAGGCCATGGTCAGGCTCTTGCCCGCGCCTTGGGTGTGCCAGACCACGCCCACGCGCCGGTCGCCTGCCTCCCCGCCGGGGCGGCGGCCCGCCTCGTAGCGGCCGCGCTCCTCCCCCACGTTGGCGGCGTCGAGGCTGGCCCGCCGCGTCTCGGCCAGCGCCACGTTGACGGCGTGGAACTGGTGATAGCCCGCCACCTTCTTGACCAGCGCCCCGCCGCCGTTGTCCTCATAGACGGTGAAATAGCGGATCAGGTCCAGGAACCGCCGCCGCTCGAACACGCCCTGCAGCAGCACCTGGAGTTGGGGCAGGTAGGCGGGGGCCAACTCGGCCCCTTCGATGGTGCGCCAGGGGAGGAACCACTCGCGGTTGCCCGTCAGCGTGCCCAGCCGCGCCTCCACGCCGTCCGAGACGACCAGCGCCTCGTTGTAGGCGAAGAGCGACGGTATCTGCTGCTTGTAGGTCTGGAGCTGCTTGAAGGCCGCCCAGACGGTGGCCTTTTCGTCGGCGGGGTTCTTCAGCTCGATCACGCCCAGCGGCAGGCCGTTCACAAAGAGGACGATGTCGGCGCGGCGGTTCTGCTTGTTCTCCAGCACGGTGAACTGGTTCACCGCCAGCCACTCGTTCCGCTCCGGCTCCGCATAGTCCAGCACCCGCGCCTGCGCGCCGGCGATGGAGCCGTCCGGGCGGCGGTATTCCACCGTGACGCCATCCACCAGCAGGCGGTGGACCTGGTGGTTGCGTCCCTCCAGCGTGGGCGCGTCGGCGCGGGTCAGCTTGCGGAAGGCCTCCTCCCGCGCCTCCGGCGGCAGGTCGGGGTTGAGCCGGAACAGCGCCAGCCGCAGGCGGCGCTCCAGCACGGCCTGGCCATAGTCGTCCCGCTCGGCGCGGGGCGTGTCGGGCGCGATCTCCGGGCCGTGGAGGACGGTGTAGCCGAGCTCGCCCAACCAAGCCAGCGCGGCGTCTTCGACGACGGACTCGACGAAGGACAGGGCGCTCATGAACGCACCAGGCCTGGCCGCAACCCGAGCAGATCGCGAAACTCTTGCGGAATGTCGTTCCAGTGCTCCACCAGCAGGTCCACGAGCTGGCGGCCGTTGACCAGGCCGATACGTGGGAAACCGTCCTGCAAAGCCACCTCGCCAGCTCCTGCCTGAAAGTCGGCGGTGGTGATGAACGCGCCTTGCCCGCCAAATGGGATTGCCTGCCGGAGCTGCTTTACCGTCCTGACGGGAATCTTGGCGCCCAGCTGGTAGCGCTTGGCTTGCACATAGACCTTCACGGTGGCCAGGTTGGCCACGTTCAACTCGCCAGTAGCATCCACGCCCCCATCGCCGCTCTTTCCGGTGTGCTTGCCCTCAAAGCCCAGGGCGGCCAGCAGGTGGGTGATCAGCAGCTCGAACTCCTCGGGGTTCAGCTTGAGCACCTGCTCCAGGACGACGCCGTGATGGTCGTACGCCGCGGGCGTGCGCTGGCCGGCGGGCTCTCCGTGGCCGATGGCCTCGAAGAACTCGTCTCGATGCGAAATCGCAAAGACGCTCAGCGAGGAGCGGATGGTGTGCTGGAAGGGGACGGAGAGGCTGCTGCGCTGGAGCCTCTCCTTGGACCACTGCACCTTTCGGCGTTGGCGGTACGGGCACGGATCATCGGCTGCCGCGTGAAAGTAGGAAGGGTCCGGGGCCACAATGCCGTAGTGCAGCCATTCCGCATCTGCCGCAGGCGTGATCACATAGTCGCCAGCCCGAATCTCGAGCAGGAAGCGGGCGATCTGCCCTACCTGTTGTCCGATGACGGTTTTGCTGGTGTCCTCGGGATGGGCATCCCGATAGAGCGGGTAGAGCTCTTCGCGGCTCGTGACGGCGGATAGGTCGGTGTCCGGCATCCAGCCGATGGCGACATAGCCTCCGTCAACGTATTGCTGCGTATACGAGCCCCATCCACCGCGAACACAGTAGAGATTGGTCATCTGCCGGTTTCCTCCACCAATAGCTCCGTTTCCCCTACTCGCGTTTCCCGTCTCTGTGGGGCGTCACGCAACTACTTCCCCCCGTATCTGATTCAGTGTCCACAGTACACTCTCGGTTCTTTCCAGCAGCTTCTCGAATGCCCTCATGACGGTTGCGTTTTTCGACCAGAACTCGACGGGCACTGGCGTTTCCTCGGCTCTCGTAAGTTCCGAGAGCAGTTCGACCATTTCTCGATCCTCGTAATCGAGGGCTATGGTGCTCCTGTTGCGACTGTAGGCGGGCAGCAACGTCAGGCGTCGTGCGTTGATCCGCACACCCACAAGGTCTGCCTCAATGGTGCGATCAAAGGTCAGGAGGTTGTGAAACGCACGATTCCTGGCACCGCCAATCATCTTTCTGTATTGGTCGAGCGACGGCTTCTTTTCGCTCTTTGCCCACGGTAGTGCGCGAAATGCTTCGGCCATTTCGAAGTGATTCTTGATCGTACCCCATAGTAGCACAGCTTTGAGATCGGCAACGCAGATGAGCAGTTGCAGCACCTTAAGTGCATCGTCGGCAAAGTTGTACGCAATCCGCATGGCCTCGTTCCGAGACTCGGCTCCGCCTGCCTCACCCGGGGCCTCCTGCAGCACAGAGCAGTACTGATTACACTGGGCTGAGACGGCCGCACGTATTCCTGACATGAACGAACTGCCGCTTCCAGCGTTGTCTGCCTCGGGAAGAACGAGCTCTAGCTTGGCTTCTTCGCAAAGCTTGTTGAAAGCAGTGCCAAATGCAGTCTGGAAGCTGGAAAGGTCGCCACTCAGCTCCTGCTGGATCAGGCCACAGACTCCGTTCCAAGCAATCTCCGGGTCAGCCAACTGGTTGATGACTATGGCGCGCTGCCCAGCGGCGTTTTGGCCGATGGCCGCAGCGTGCGAGGCTTGGGGCTCGAATCTCAGCTCAGCAGCGTGTCTGCTATTCAGTTGCACCGCCGCCGGAATCTCCCGCACCTCACCAATAAGAACGAACACCAGCCGTCCGATACGATCAATCTCGGTTTGTAAAGCTGAATGCAGAGGCTCGAGACCAGGCATGTTGCCTGACTTGGCCTTGATTAGCTTGAAATCCGAATCTTGGTCACCGGGCCTGCTAACGCACACGCTGGTGGGGTCTGCAGCCCCGTTCCTGACCGTTAGGCAGAGATACTGATCATTCTTGGTGGTTCGTATTGAGCGCTTGTCGCGACCGACAAAGCTGTTGTTGATCACAATGACATCGCCGTCACTCGCGCGTACGCTCTCCAGCCAGTCCGAGAACGTTGCCGTCATGACTAGTTCCTGGACGCTGGCCTTTATGGTATCCTCGAGAACATCAATGCTCTCTCTCATGCTTCACCTCAAACGAGCCCACTAGAGCCGCTTACTCGCAAGTGACCAGAGATGAGCTTGGGCAGCAGCGCATCGCGGATGGTGGCGAGGGTGCGCGACTGAACGCTGTTCACCAATTGCCGCTCGAATAGCGGAGACATGACTGCATCCATGCAACCCAGCAGCTCTGACCGAGGCAACGCGACCAGAGCATCAGATAGATGGTGCCGCTGGATATGGCCCATCGTCGTAGCCTTGCCCGCAGCAATGGCCCGGAAATCTGGCAGATGGTGCTTGATCCATTGGAAGTAGAGCCATTTCGGATACCATCGCGACGTTACCTTGAACAGGTGCTGATTCAGCGCTCCGTTTCCGCCACTCCAAAGGACGACCTCCAGGCTTCCCGACCACGAGAACAATACGTCGCCATCCCGGACAATGTACTCCGGTGGCAGATTCACGCTGGCACGGTCGCTCAAGCTGGTCACTCCCCGACGCAGCTCCGCGATCTTGATGACAGGCAGAGAGTCGTCCCCTTCCGGAGGGTACTTTTGCAGCGCCAAGCCATTGAGGAAATCGGCCATCTGGTCAAGGGGCTTAACCTCCCATCCCTCCGGTATCTCCCCCAGCTCCGACTCCACCAACCGGTCGGGAAAGAGGGCGGCGAGATCACCTGGTAGGGGCACGCCTTGTGCGTGCCCTCCTACCTGCGCCTGCCCCGACGGCATTCCATGCCGCGCCTGCCCCGACGGGCGCTCCCCCGGAGGGCGACCACCAGGGTCGCCCCTACCCTTGGCGCGCACGGGGTCGAAATCCACGAACCAGGATTTGAACAGCGCGCGGGCCATCGCCTCCAGCGTCTCGTTCATCCGCCGGTTGAGCTCGATCTTGTCGTCCAGCGTGCCCAGGATGTGGGCGATGGCGCGCTGCTCGGGGAGGGGAGGCGCGATTATCTCGAACGATTCGATCATACCTTTCGTCAAAGCCTTTCGCGTTGCCCCTGCGGAAGACAGCGCCAGCATTCGGCTCTGCATCACTGGAGCAATGAGGTGATAACGCAGGTACCGAGCATCCAGAGCGCCCGCCTTGGGCCGGATAATGGACACATGCTGGTTAACCCTGGCAGGGAGAACGTCATCCGGAACCTGGCAACATCTGGCAACTGACTCACCTGTGATATTAAGCAGAACATCACGCGGTTGCACCGTGACATTCTGTAGATCTCTCGCTTGGAGCTCGTCGATGAAGGCAAGGCCGTCTCGTCGAAAGCCCTCGTTGAAGACATTCTGGCTACGAATCAACGAGATGCCGCTCGGCTGATATGATTCATTTCCGCCCCGTGGTGTCGCGCCGCTGCCTATCTTGTCGCAGACGTCACCTAGGCGCACACTCTCCCACTCACCCGCCATGCCCTGGCTCCTTGTCGCTGCCGAGGATGCCGGAGCGCGTCCTCTGGTCGGCAGCGCGTTCGCCCGTTTCCAGCGCTGGCGCAAAGAGGCGCAGGTATTCGTCGAAGGCATAGAGCCGGTTGCGCCGGTTGCCAGTGGTCTCACGCAGGATGCCCAGATTCTCCAGTTGGCTGATCAAGTCGTTTGCGGTGTGAAAGCTGACACCAAGGCGCTCTTGGGCCTGCCGCGCAGCGAGCATAGGCTGCTCAAAGAGATAGTCTAGCAGGCGCAGAGCATGGGCCGAGCCGGGGATCCGCTGGCTGACCAAGTCGCGCTGGGCCTCGCGTAAGCGCAGGATAGCGCAGGCCGTGTCTGTGGCCGAGGTGGCCATCTCGGCCACGCCTCGCAGAAAGAACCTGAGCCAGCCCTCCCAGTTGCCATCGGTGCGAACGCACTGCAGGACGTCGTAATAGTCGGAACGGTTCTGCTTTAGGTACACCGAAAGGTAGAGCATCGGACGGCGCAAGGCGCCTGCCTCGACGAGCAAAAAGGTCACCAACAACCGGCCCATGCGGCCGTTACCGTCGTTGAACGGATGTATCGTCTCGAATTGTGCGTGGACCAGCCCGCACTTGATCAGTACCGGCATGGGCGCGGGATCGTTCAGAAACCGCTCCAGATCGTCGAGCGCCCGTCGCATTTCCGCAGGGGGTGGCGGGACAAAGCTGGCTTGCTCGATGGACACCCCGGTGCCACCGATCCAGTTCTGGCTATCGCGGAACTCGCCCGGATTGCGCCCTGAGCCGCGGCCGCTGCGCAACAGCTCCGCGTGTATGTCGCGTAGCAGTCTCTGGCTAACCGGTAGCTCTTTGAGGCGGCGTAGGCCATAGTTCATGGCGCGCACATAGTTCACCACCTCGGTCACGTCCTCCAGATTGCGTGGAGGTGCGTTGGCCTCGAACTCGAGCAAATCAGCCAGCGACGCTTGGGTCCCCTCGATCTGCGAAGAGAGCAGGGCCTCCTGCCGGACGAACATAGCCACAAAAAAGTCGGGGTTGGGCAACATCTCGGTCGAGCCGTCCAGCCGCCCCAGCGCCTGATCTGCACGAGAAAGGAGTGTAAGAATCTCGCCATCGATGGCCAGCGGCGGATCCGGCGGCAAAGGTTTGGGAATGAATGCTGTATAGCCCGTAGGCTGTCTGATAAAGCTACCGGCTCGGGACATCTGGGCTTCCACTCCATTTCGGATCCCTTATATTGCAATAGAAGGGATTCTAATTCAATAAAGGAAATCCCTATTTAGTGTACCTTCAATAAGGAACCGGGCTGAGGACTACCAAAGCGCCAACGACTCCAGGTTCCGGCGTACCTCGCGCTCCAGCCGCTCGCCCTCGGCGAACTGCTCCCGCAACTGCGCCGTCAGCCGCGCCATCTTGGCCTCGAACGCCTCGCCGTCGTCCTCCGCCTCCTCGATCCCCACGTATCGCCCCGGCGTCAACACGTGCCCATGCTGGCGAATCTCCTCGACCTGGACCGCCTTGCAGAACCCCGCCACATCCTGGTAGGGGCAACCCTTGTGGTTGCCCTCCTGGGCAGGCACAAGGCCTGCCCCTACACGGTTTCCCTCCTGGGCAGGCCGGACGGCCCGGGATGCCGCGCAATCCCCCCGCCAGGCGTGGTAGGTGTCGGCGATCCGCGCAATGTCCTCGTCCATCAATTGCCGGTGGGTGCGGTCGGCCATCGTCCCCATCTTGCGTGCGTCGATAAAGAGCGTCTCCCCGCGCCGGTCGCGGTACCTCCCGTTGCCCTTGTCCCGCGCGATGAACCAGAGGCAGACGGGGATCTGGGTGGAGTAGAAGAGCTGCCCGGGGAGCGCCACCATGCAGTCCACCAGATCGGCCTCGATGATGCTCCGGCGAATGTCGCCCTCGCCCGATTGGTTGGTGGACATGGAGCCGTTGGCCAGCACGAACCCGGCCACGCCCCCCGGCGCCAGGTGATGGATGAAGTGCTGCACCCAGGCATAGTTGGCGTTGCCCGCCGGGGGGATGCCGTATGCCCAGCGCTTGTCGCCGCGCAGCAGCTCGCCGCGCCAGTCGCTGTCGTTAAAGGGGGGATTCGCCAACACATAGTCGGCGCGTAGGTCGGGGTGCTGGTCGTTGTGAAAGCTGTCGCCGTGGGCGATCTGGGCGCCGATGCCGCGGATGGCGAGGTTCATCTTGGCCAGCCGCCAGGTGGTATAGTTGGATTCTTGGCCATAGATCGAGATGTCGCCCCTCACCCGGCCGCCGTTGCCGTTGCCGCTGGCGTGGGCCGCCACAAAGTGCGCCGACTGCACGAACATGCCCCCCGACCCGCAGCAGGGGTCGTAGACTCGCCCCTGGTAGGGGGCCAGCATCGCCACCAGCAGGCGCACCACATGGGTGGGCGTGTAGAACTGGCCCCCGTTCTTGCCCTCGGCGCTGGCGAACTGCCTCAGAAAATACTCGTACACCCGCCCCAAGATGTCCTTGGTGCGGCTCTCCCGGTCGCCCAGGCCGATCTCGCTGACCAGGTCGATGAGCTGGCCCAGGCGCTGCTTGTCCAGCCCGGGCCGGGCGTATTCCTTGGGGAGCACGCCCTTGAGCGAGGGGTTGTCCCGCTCGATGGCGACCATGGCCTCGTCCACCAGCTCGCCGATGGTGGATTGCTTGGCGTTGTCCTTCAGCCGCGACCAACGCGCCTCCTGGGGCACCCAAAAGATGTTGGCGGCGCGGTACTCGTCGGGGTCCTCGGGGTCGGCAAAGCGCTCTTGGGCTAGCTTGTCGTGCTGCTCCTCAAAGACGTCCGAGACATACTTGACGAATATGAGGCCCAGGACGACGTGCTTGTACTCGGCGGCGTCCATGTTGTTGCGCAGGGCGTCGGCGGCGGCCCAGAGCTTGGCCTCAAAGCCCAGGTTGGCGGTAGTGGTTTCGCTGGCCATGGCATGTCCCCAATGACGATATGTGGATGCTAGATCGCCCCTATCTTGCACGAAAACGAGGAATGGGCAAATATGGCAGATGGCAAGCCCTCGAAGCATCCGCGGTCGGTAGTTGCGCGCTGTCTTGCTCGGAACCCGACCTCGTCTCTGGCATCCGATGCCAACACAACAGGCTGCGTCCGGCGCACCAGTTGCGACGCGAACAAGATAAAGTCGTGATCTCCGAGAAGACGAGGCTCGGGAACTGGGGCGCGAAGCCAGATTTCGGCGCAAGAAACGCGCAGAGGGCTTGCTCGATACTTGACAAACCCTGGGCTTTATGGTTTAATAGGACCAGGGGGCAAAGCGGTGCAGGACGTGATCCATTAACAATTGAAAGGAAGGAGGCTTGCCAAATCCAGCATCGTCTCAGCATAGGACGTAGGAGTCACTGGTCTTGATGTTCCAAAGGAGGAAGACAATGTCTGGAGAACAACTCACGCGTCGTGGATTTCTCAAGCTCACCGCCATGAGCGCCGTGGCGATCCTGGCCGCCTCCTGCGCTCAGCCTACTGCAGCGCCCGCCCAGCCCACCACTGCCCCCGCCCAGCCCACTGCCGCTCCTGCCAAACCCACCGACACGCCGGTGCCAGTCGCCAAGTACAACGAGGCCCCCATGCTGGCGGAACTGGTCAAGGCCGGCAAGTTGCCGCCGGTAGAGGAGCGGCTGCCCAAGGAACCGCTCGTCCTCCCCGTTGTGGAAGAGATCGGCCAGTATGGCGGCACCTGGCGCCGCGCGCACATCGGCCCCGCTGATGTCCCCAACAGCAACGTCCGGCTGTACCGCGAGTCGCTCGTCCATTTCAGCGCGGATGGCAGCAGCTTTGAGCCGAACGTCTTCACCAAGTGGGAGGTGAGCGATGAGGGCAAGACCTTCACCTTCCATATGCGAGAAGGGATCAAGTGGTCGGACGGCGTGCCCGCCACCGCGGATGATCTCTACTTCGCCTATGAGGACGTCTACCTGAACAAAGAGATCACGCCCAATGTCCCCGGGTGGCTCAACTTTGGCGGCCAGCCGGGCGTCATGGAAAAGATCGATGACTTCACCATCCGCCTCAAGTTCGTCAAGCCGTATGCCCTCTTCCTGCTCATCCTGGCCGGCGGCATCCTGATCACGCCCAAGCATTACCTCCAGTTGTTCCACGCCAAGTACGCGGACAAGGCCAAGCTGGATGCAGACACCAAGGCGGCCGGCCTCGAGACCTGGAACCAGTACTTTGGCGCCAAGAACAACACCAGCGACAACCCTGACCTCCCCTCCTGGCACACCTGGGTGACCAAGAGCCGCAACGCCGATCAGCGCCACCTCATGGAGCGCAACCCCTACTACTGGAAAGTTGACCCGGCGGGCAACCAGTTGCCCTACATCGACTATATCGCCCACGACCTGGTGGGTGGCGTCGACATCGTGATGACCAAATGCATCGCCGGTGAGATCGACATGCAGGGCCGCCACCTGGCCTTTGCCAACATCCCGTTGCTCAAAGAGAACGAGCAGAAGGGCGGCTATCGCCTGATCATCTGGACGTCGACGACGGGCGTGAACTGGCAGGTCATGTTCAATATGAGCTACGAGGCCGACCCGGTGAAAGCCAAGTACATCCGGGAGAAAAAGTTCCGCCAGGCCTTCTCCCACGCCATCGATCGCGAGGACTTTTCCCGCATCCATTTCTTGGGGCGCGCCAAGCCTCGCCAGGCCACCGTCATCGACCAGTCCGCGGACTTCCGGCCCGAGTTCGCCACGCGCTACGTCGACTACGACATCGACAAGGCCAACAAGATGCTGGACGAGCTGGGGCTGGACAAGCGGGACGCGGAGGGCTATCGCATCGCGCCGGAGAACAACAAGACCCTCGAGTTGATCAACTATGTTTCGGCGGGCCATGCCATCTATGCCGAGCTGATCACCGAGTACGTGAAAAAGGTCGGCCTCAAGGTCGTGACCAAGGAGGAGGAGCGTTCCATCCACTACAACCGCATGACGGCGAACGAGCTGGAGCTCTCCATGTGGGGCATGGACGGGGCCATCTATCCCTCCTGGCTCAACTATGCCTACTGGATCGTGCCATGGGTGCGCGGATCTGTCCGCATCGGCCCCGCCATCGGCCAGTACCGCGACACCGGCGGCAAAGAAGGCATGGCGCCCTATGGCGAGGTGGCGAAGGCGCTGGAGCTGTTTGACCAGGCTCTGGCAGAGGTGGACCGGGACAAGCAGATCGCCCTGGCGTCGCAGGTGTTGGACATCGCTTCCGAGAACGTCTGGACCTGTGGCATCTGCCAGACAACCGATGCGCCCTGGGTAGTCAAGAACAACTTCCGCAACGTGCCAGAGACCGCCATCAACGACACGACCTTCCTTACCGAGAAGAACACCCATCCAGAGCAGTATTTCATGAGGCAGTAGTCGCGACCTGTGCGCCGCAGCAACGCCCCGGCGGGCGCCGCTGCGAGGGCACTCTACGTGCTGGACTACGGCAGGGGTTCGCCTCTGCCGTAGTCTTCCGCTTTGCGCTGGGAGGAACCGATGCTGAAATACATCGCGCGGCGTGTTCTGCTGATGATCCCGACCCTGTTTCTGGTCTCCGTGATCTCGTTCGTCATCATCCAGTTGCCGCCAGGCGACTATCTGACCTCGGTCGTCGCGGCCATGGCGACGACCGGCGACATCATGACGCAGGATCGGCTGGACACCCTCAAGGCAGAGTATGGCCTGGACCAGCCCGTCTACGTGCAATATGGGAAATGGATGTGGAATATCGTCAGCCGGGGCCACTTTGGCTGGTCCTGGCACTGGAACCGGCCGGTCACCGAGATGATCGCCGACCGGCTGGCGATCACGGTGATCCTGTCCTTAGTGACAATGGTTTTTACCTGGGTGGTCGCCCTGCCTATAGGCGTCTATTCTGCCACGCACCAGTACTCAAAGCTTGATTACCTCTTTACCTCCATAAGCTTTGTCGGTTTGGCCACGCCCGGTTTCCTGCTGGCCCTGGTCCTCATCTGGATTAGCGTTGCCTATTTCAGCCAAAACGTGGCGGGCCTGTTCTCTCCCGAGTTTGTGGATGCCCCCTGGAGCATGGCCAGGATCGTCGATATGCTCAAGCATATCTGGGTACCGGTGGTGATCCTCGGCACTTCGGGCACGGCGGGGCTCATCCGGACCATGCGAGGCAACCTGCTGGATGAGCTGCACAAGCCTTACGTGACCACCGCGCGCGCCAAGGGGCTGGAGGAGAGAAGGCTGCTCTGGAAATACCCGGTGCGCGTCGCGGTCAATCCCTTCGTCAGCACCATCGGCTGGTCGCTGGCAGGGCTCTTCTCCGGGAGCACCATCGTGGCGGTGGTGCTCGGCCTGCCGACGGTGGGCCCGCTCCTGCTGACCGCGCTGTTGGCGCAGGACATGTACATGGCGGGAAGCATCCTGTTCATCATCAGCTTTCTGACCGTCATTGGCACGCTGATCTCGGACATCCTGTTGGCCTGGGTAGATCCCCGCATCCGCCTGGAAGGAGAGAGATGATGGCGAACCCCGCACCACAGCCACCCACACCATCGCAATCCGCCCAACAGGCCGAGGGCCAAGCCGCCGCCGGTGAGGAGAAGATCCATACCGCATCTCAATGGCAGCTGATGTGGTGGAAGTTCCGCAGGCACCGCATGGCCATCGCCGGCGGCATCTTTATCGCCATCATGTATTTCGTAGCGGCGCTCTGCGAGTTCCTGGCCCCATATCCCCTCGACAAGCGCTTTGCCAAGTTCAACGCGGCCCCGCCGCAACCCATCCGCTTCGTGGACGCGGAGGGCCGCTTTCACCTCCGCCCGTTCGTGTACGCCCTGCGGGAATACAGCGACCCGGTCACCTGGCGGCTCACCTACCAGGACGACACCACCAAGATGGCGCCGATCTACTTGTTTGTGCGGCGCGACGGGTACAAGTTCTGGGGCCGCTGGGCAGGGAACCTGCATCTCTTTGGGGTAAAGGGCGAGCAGGAGACGCTGTTCCTCCTGGGCACCGATAACCTGGGGCGCGATCTCTACTCCCGCATCCTCTATGGCGCGCGGATCTCGCTCTCCATCGGGCTGGTGGGCGTCTTGATCAGCTTGGCCATCGGCGCGGTGCTCGGGGGTATCTCGGGGTACTATGGGGGCATCACGGACACGATCCTGCAGCGAACCATCGAGCTGCTGCGGTCGATCCCCACCATCCCGCTCTGGATGGCGCTCTCGGCCGCGTTGCCGCCCGGCTTGCCGCCGCAGCAGACCTACTTTGGCATCACGGTGATCCTGTCCATCATCGGCTGGACCGGCCTGGCGCGGGTCACGCGCGGCAAGGTCCTGGCGCTGCGCGAGGAGGATTTCGTCATGGCGGCCCGGATCGGCGGCACCTCGGAACTGAGGATCATCGTGCGGCACCTGCTGCCGTCCTTTCTCAGCCACCTCATCGTGACCGTCACCCTGTCCATCCCGGGCATGATCCTGGGCGAGACCTCGCTCAGCTTCTTGGGGCTGGGCCTGCGCCCACCCGTGACGAGCTGGGGCGTTCTGTTGCAGGATGCCCAGAACATCGTGGCCATCGCCCACACGCCATGGAAGCTCCTCCCGGCGTTGTTCGTCATCGCCACGGTATTTGCGTTCAACTTTCTGGGTGACGGTCTGAGGGATGCGGCTGACCCGTATGCTCGCTAGCCGCTGACGTGCCCTCGCTCAGCTCTGGCCGAGCCGTGCCCGGGCTGGCTCGGCGTCCGAGGCGGGTCTTCCAGCGTTGTGCTCGCTGGGCCCGCCAAGGACCCCGGGGCCAGCCCGATGCAGGGCGCTCATCTCCTGTGGCCTCTGCCAGAGCGGAGCCCATCGGCCGCTGCCCGCGAATGACCCCCGTGCTGGGCGAATGCTGGCCCCGCTAGCCGGAGAATGGCAGCGGCTTTGCGCCGTTGACCAAGGCGACCAGGTCGCCAGGCCGCATCGTCAGCTCGGGCGAGATATGCAGTGCATCTCCGAGAGGATCAGGATCGGCAGCGGTGTATGGATAGCTGATGGAGGTTCCGTCCGAGCAGGTGGCCGTGAAGGTCACTTGCTCGCCCTCGACAGATTGCGCAAGCCGCCACTGGCTCAGCTCGTCGGCAAAAGCCAGCAGGCTTTGCCCCTCTCCGGGCACCCGCACCGTGACGAAGAGCAGCGCATCCACCGGATCGTCCTCTGGCCCGACATCGATGCCGCCATGGATGCGGATGTGCAAGCGGAGCTCGCCATCCTCACCATAGGCCAGGAGCGCCCTTCCCGGCGCCGGCTGTCCGGCGCGATCCAGGGGCAGCGCCACCACGCCCAGGAACAGGTCGCCATAAGAGACGGCGACCGACTGCCCGGGCTGAAGTCGCACATCGCCCCCACCCCAGTCCACGTTGCCAATGCGCACGGCCTTGATCTGGTCGCGCAGCCCGAACAGGACGTGAGGCTCACAGAAGAAGGCGGGGTCCTCGATGAATTTCGCGCGCTGCTCCTCAGCGAGGGGATAGTGCAGCCGGCCCACCACCCGGAAGCCCTCCTGGCGGGACCAGAAAGATGCGCAAGGTTGGTGCGTGAAGGACTCGTCGGGCAGGAAGGGGACGCTGGGCCGGGGCGCCCGGCTGTCCCTGACCAGCAGGATGTACGAGGGCGGGGAGTGTCCCCCCACGCGTTCGATGCACTGGGAGGCCAGGCTGAACGCCGGGCCTATGGCGTGGGCGCGCCGGCTGGCCAGGGAAACGCCGCGGTCATGGATCTCGATCGGCGCGGTCTTGCCGAGGGCCAGCCTGCGGACGGGTTCCGGCGGCACATAGTCGAAGAAGGTCTGCTCCGCATAGCTCACGGAGGCGGTTGGCCCCAAGGGCGGGCAGGGCGAGCCGAACTTGATATGGGAATAGAATGCCGCCCCGCCCATGCCGGTAAGGGCATCCTGCTGGTAGGCCCGCGCCGCCGCGCCGCCCAGAAAGCCGTTGGGGGAGAGGTTGAGCGCCATCTGGTAGGTGATGAGATCCATGGTTCGCTGCAACCGCGCGCGGAATACCTCGTCATCCGTCATGGTCCAGGCGGTTTCCATGCCAAAGAGGGTGACCGGCGTGTAGGTGGGGCTGTTGAACTCGTGGAAGCCATCCTCGGCGGTGCCCGCCAGCCAGGTGTCGAAGTCTGCCACCGCCTCGGCGTGGATCGCCGGGTCTCCCAGCACGCGGGCAAGGCTGACCAGGCCGCCAAGGTTCAGGAAAAAGATGTTGGTGTATTGCCAGCGGACCTTGTGCCCTCGTATCCCCTTGAGCGTCTCCGGAAAGCTCCGTTCCAGGGCTGCTTTGGTCTCGTGCTGGAGCTTGTTCGGGAAGGTGAGATAGGCATACACGAGGCCAGAGCAGAGAAACGAAACCGCGTTGGCGTCCTTGACGCGATCCCAGTGCGTCATCCAGAAGAAGTTGCCGTAGGTCGGGGAGCCGGGCCGGAGGTCCTGCTGCGCGAGGATTCGGCGGATGATGCGGTTGGCCTCGCCGGCGTCGTCTGTGCCGTAGGTGCGGTCATCGGAGTGCAGGAGCAGGATAGCGTACTCCAGGGACTGCTGCCCGGCAGTGTGACCGCTGAAGCGCGGGAAGAACTGGTTCCAGCGGGTGAGTAGGGCTGCATCGGTGTCATAGGCGCGATCGCCGAGGCGGCGAAGGCGTTCGCGCAAGATCACGCCGCGCTGGCGCTGCTGTCGAAGAGCATCGGTCGCGTTCATGGTCCCGTCCTTTCCTGGTGTCTGCCAGAATCGCCACGCTTCCTCTGATTAGCCGTATCGACAACCGGCACCCGCCCCTCCCCTGCAGAGCTCGCCCAGCGCCTCAATGCGGGCGAGGCTTTTCCTCAGGACTCGCACCAGGCGCAATGCTGGGCCTGGTTGCAGGGAGATCCCCCCAGGGCATGGCCACACGGCGCTTCACTGGATTGTACACGTCCGGGCAGAAGCGGCAAGAACCGTCAGCCCGCCTTTCGACGCACTACGCCAGGGGAGATGATCATTTCAGGTCTTGGCCAGCAGGTGTGTGAAGTCAGCACGGGGGCGCACAGCGTAACCTGTGTTTCGCCCATGCTGCTTCCCAAACCGTGCGTGCCAGTTACCCGGCACAACACGGGTTTGCGTCTCGTCAAATAGTGGAAAAGGGGGTTCCCCTTGCAGGGCATGACGGATGTACAGTGTCTGGCGAATGGGTTCCAGATGCTGAGCGGCAGCGGATGGCAGCTGCTGTTCGGATGTCTTCAGCTTCTCCATCGACTCCTGACGGAAATGGCGCCGATCCACTTGCCACTCCGCATGGGCCTCCAGCAGGATGGAGCCCACCAGACGCTCCACGGAGGCCACGTCGGGAAAGATGCCCACCACCTGGGTGCGCCGCTTGATCTCCTTGTTCAGCCGCTCCAAGGGGCTGGTCGAGTACACTCTCGTCCAGTGCTCGCTGCGCGGCCACGCCGATCAGCGCTTGCCTCCGAGTCCAAAGGCGTTGGCGATCATGGGCGGCAGGGCAGGGGGAGCTGCACCGGCCGGCGCGTCCGCGGGCACAAAGACACGGTTGCCCAGGTCCACCGGCCGCCCCTCCGCGTCCACGGGGGAGCCGTCCGGCCCCGCATACACGGCCTGCACCCGGTCGGGGCGCCATTCGGACATGGCCTGCAGCGAGACCCGGTTGCCCATGCCGCCCAGGCTGGCGGCCAGG
>Ga0123333_10002260_pt1 | contig 19760 bp, 20 predicted proteins | sample BioC12SIPDNA_3_FD_89957 | JGI IMG/M metagenome (GOLD analysis project Ga0123333, IMG submission 89957) | Anaerobic biogas reactor microbial communites from Washington, USA - Biogas_R2_B C12 SIP DNA | ecosystem: Engineered > Bioreactor > Anaerobic > Unclassified | place: Washington, USA... | reverse complement strand
TCGGTCGCGCTGAGCTGCGTGACGCGGTACTGCAGGTCGGTGAGGTGGCTGAGGTCCTTTTCCATCGGGTCATGCCTCCGTTTTTTGCGCGGTGTTCGCGCGGATGTAAGCGACCGCGGCCGTGCCGGCGCGCCTTCCCTCCTCGACCGCCTTCGCGACCTGGTACGGCGCGCCCGCGCAGTCGCCCGCGGCGAACAGCCCGGGGACGTTCGTCGCCATGTCGCGGTCGGTCGCGATGCCGGCGCCGTCCATCAAAATTCCGGTGCGCCGCGCGAAATCGGCCGCGCCCGCGACGCCCTGCGCGATGAACACCGCCTCGAGCTCGAGCCTCTCCCCGTCGACGAACCGCACGCCCGCGACGCTTTCCTCGCCCTCGATGCGCTCGACCTTGCGCGTATCGGCCGCGATCCCGCCGGGCAGGTTCTCCGGCGCGGGCAGCCCGGAGGTCAGAAGCGTCACCTTCGACGCGAGCGGCAGCAATTCTTTCGCCTCGTGCAGCGCGAAGTCGCCGCTCCCGAGCACCGCGACGCGCTTCCCGCGGAAGAACGCCCCGTCGCAGACGGCGCAGTAGCTGACGCCGCGGCCCTCGAGCTCGCGCACGCCCGGCAAAGACGGCGCCTTTCGCACCGCGCCGGTCGCGAGCACGACCGCGTCCGCCGGGAAGGTGCCCGAGGACGACTTGACGACGAGCGTATCCTCGAAGTCGATCGACTGCACCTCGTCCTTGATGACGTTCACGCCCAGCGCGCGCGCCTGCCGGAGCCCGAGCTCGTGCAGCTGCTCGCCCGAGACGCCGTCCGGGAAGCCGTAGTAGTTGCGTATGTCGTGGGCCTTCAGAAGCGCGCCGCCGTCCCTGTAGAGAAGCGTCGCCTCGATCCCCGCGCGGGCGATGTACACCGCCGCCGAGATGCCGGCGGGCCCGCCGCCGATGATGACTGCGTTTGCCATGAGCGTTTTCCCCCTTGTCGAAAGCCTGCTACCATAATACTACCCCTCGGTACCGATTTGCAACCGTGATATTGTCACGGAATCAAAGCCGCGCGCGCCTATAATGAAGGGAAAGGCGGTGACACACAATGAAATTGAAGACGAGAAAAATCGCGATCCCGGCGGCCGTCGGATTGGTCGGCGGCGCCGCGGGGTATTTGATCTATCGGTTCATCGGCTGTTCGACGGGCGCGTGCCCGATCACGTCCAGCCCGTATCTGTCGGTATTGTTCGGCGCCTTGATCGGCGCGCTTCTGGGAGCGGGCTTTTCGGAGCCGAATCGCAGGGAGGATGACGCGAATGGGTGACAAATATCTGATCGTCGGCGGCGTCGCCGGCGGCGCGACGGCGGCGACGAGGCTCCGGCGGCTCGACGAGTCGGCGGAGATCGTCGTCTTCGAGCGGGGCGAGTACATCTCCTACGCAAACTGCGGGCTGCCCTACCACGTGGGCGGCGTGATCCCGGCGCGCAGCGCGCTGCTTCTGCACACGCCGGAGAGCCTGAAGGCGCGCTACAACATCGACGTTCGCGTGAAGCAGGAGGTCGTCTCGATCGACCGCGAGAACAAGACCGTGCGCGTCCGGAGGGCCGACGGCAGCGAATACGACGAGAGCTACGGAAAGCTTCTGCTCGCGACCGGCTCGTCCCCGATGCGGCCCGGGATTCCCGGCATCGACTCCGACCGCGTGCTGACGCTGTGGACGGTGCCGGACGCGGACCGGCTGCGCGGCTGGATACGCGAAAAGGGCGCGAAGTCCGCCGTCGTCGTGGGCGGCGGGTTCATCGGCCTCGAGGCGGCGGAGAATTTGAAGCGCGCGGGGCTTTCCGTCTCGGTCGTCGAGATGGACAGACAGGTCATGCCGCCGCTCGACTTCGAGATGGCGCAGCTTCTGCACGAGGAGATGGAGAAGCAGGGCATCGCGCTCCGCCTCGAGAAGGGCGTCACGGCGTTTGAGGACGCGGACGACGGCATCATCGTCCGCCTGGGCGGCGAGACATTGAAGGCCGACATGGCCGTGCTCGCGATCGGCGTGAAGCCGAACAGCCAGATCGCGGCCGCGGCGGGGCTGACCCTCAACGCGCGCGGCGGCATCGTCGTCAATGCGCGTTTGCAGACCGACGACCCGGACATCTACGCCGCGGGCGACGTCATCGAGGTCAGGAATATCGTCGACGGCAGCCGCGCGATGATCCCGCTCGCGGGCCCGGCGAACAAGCAGGGCCGCATCGCGGCGGACAACATGGCCGGCGGCGACAGCGCGTACGCGGGCTCGCTCGGGACGTCGGTGTTGAAGCTGTTCGACCTGACCGCGGCGTCGGCCGGGCTCAGCGAAAAGGCGCTCGTAAAATCCGGAAAGGTCCGCGGCGAGCACTTCGACAGCGTGACGATCGTGCAGAACGACCATGCGGGCTACTACCCCGGCGCGGTGCCGATGACGATCAAGCTGCTGTTCGGGAAGCCCGACGGCCGCGTGCTCGGCGCGCAGATCGTCGGCAGGAACGGCGTCGACAAGCGCATCGACGTGCTCGCGACGGTCATCCGCCTGGGCGGCACGGTCAAAACGCTGACCGAGCTCGAGCTCGCCTACGCGCCGCCCTATTCCTCGGCGAAGGACCCGGTCAACATGGCGGGCTTCGTCGCCGAGAACGCGCTTCGGGGCCGCGCGGTTTTTAGCCGGTGGGACGCGATAGAGACCACGCCCGAGGCAGTTGTGCTCGACGTGCGCGAGGACGTCGAGCGCGAGGCGTGGCGGCTCCCGCGTTCCAAGGACATACCGCTCGGGCAGCTCCGCAACCGCCTCGGCGAGCTGAACCCGGAACTGCCGGTGATCGTGCTGTGCGCCGCGGGCGTGCGCGCGTACAACGCCGCGCGGATTCTGATGCAGAACGGGTTTAAGGGCGTGTCGATCTACCCCGGCGGCGCGATGCACTACCGCTCGACGCACTATCTGGACGAAATCGACGCGATCGAGCACGGGCGCATCGCCGACAGCGGGGACGTCGAGGAGGCCGAGCCGGTGCTCTCGCTGCGCGTCGACTGCCGCGGCATGCAGTGCCCGGGGCCGCTGATGCGCGTGTTCGAGGAGCTCGAAAAATTGAAGGACGGCGACGTCGTCGAGGTGTCCGCGTCCGACCCGGGGTTTCAGCGCGACATCGAGGCGTGGACGCGGCGCACCGGAAACGGGCTGCTGTCCGTCCGGCGCGAGGGGCCGGACACGGTCGCGCTGCTGCGCAAGGGAAACCGGGAGGCCGCGGTTCAAGCGCCGGAGGGCGAGCGCGGCAAGACGATCATCGTGTTCAGCGGCGACCTCGACCGCGTGCTGGCCTCGCTGATCATCGCGAACGGCGCGGCGGCGATGGGCAGGAAGGTCACGATGTTCTTCACCTTCTGGGGCCTGAACGCGCTCCGCAAGCCCGAGGGGGCCCGCGTCAAAAAGGGCCTGATCGACCGCATGTTCGGCGCGATGATGCCCAAGGGCGTCGGGCGCATGAAGCTCTCGAAGATGCACATGCTAGGCATGGGAACCTCTATGATGAAGCATGTGATGCGGAAAAAGAACGTCTTCTCCGTCGGAGAGATGCTCCAAAAGGCGCGCGCGGCCGGGGTGCGGCTCGTCGCCTGCACGATGAGCATGGACGTGATGGGCATTCAGCGCGAGGAACTGCTGGACGGAATTGAGTACGCCGGCGTCGGGAGCTACTTAGGCGACGCGGAGGAGGCGGACCTCAACCTGTTCGTCTAGGTTGACACGGGGGCATGCGCCTGCTATCATAGAAGGGAACGATCGAAGAAAAGAGGGGATGCGCATGCCGCGACCCGTCTCCGAGATTTTCCCGGTCTGGGACACGCTGGCCCCCGACGAGCGCGCGTACCTCACGCAGTCCGCGGTCTACCGCACCGTTCCGAAGGGCAGGATACTGCAGCAGGGCAAGGAGTGCGTCGGGCTCTTTCTGATCGAGTCGGGCCAGCTCCGCGGCTTCCTCCTGTCCGCCGAGGGCAAGGAGGTCACGCTGTTTCGGCTGCTGGACGGGGACATCTGCCTGTTCTCGTCGTCCTGCGTCGTGCGCGAACTGCAGTTCGACGTGACGATCGAGAGCGAGAAGGAGACAAACCTCTGGATGATCCCGTTTTCGGCGTACGACCGGCTGATGAAGTCGTCGCTCGCGGTCGCGAACTACACGACGAAGCTGATGGCCACGCGCTTTTCCGAGGTGATGTGGGTCATGGAGCAGATCGTGTTTAAGAGCATCGACGCGCGGCTGGCCGCGTTCCTCTTGGAGGAGAGCGCGCTCGAGGAGAGCGACGGCCTCTCAATCACGCACGAGAAGATCGCCCGGCATATGGGCACCGCGCGCGAGGTCGTCACGCGCATGCTCAAGTATTTCTCGAGCGAGGGGCTCGTGCGGCTCTCGCGGGGCGGCATCGCGATCGTCGACCGGAAGGGATTGGAGAACCTCGCGAAACAGTAAACCGACGGGCGAAAACCCGCCGGTTTTTTTGTTTTTGGGAATATCACCGGTTGAGCCGGACGATCTCGGAGGCCGTCACCTGCGGCGGCATCGAGTACGCCATCCGGCCGTCGTGGAACGCGCGGACGAAGTCGCCGACCGCGAGCCCCTCCGGAGCCGCGCCGGGCGCGAAGTTCACCCGGATCGCCTTTTCGCCCTCGCCGACGATCAGGAAATCGCTGCCGATCCCGGCCACCTCGCCCTCGACCGTATATCCCACCACGACGAGCCCCGCGCCGACCTGCGGCGGCAGCGAGAGCGCCATGATTCCGTTGAAATACACCCGGATGTCCTGTCCGGGCTCGGCCCCGCCGTCCCAATTCTCCGGCAGCCGCACGTAGACCTGCCCGTGCTCCTTCGTATCGATCAACAGCGCGTTGTCGCGCGCGTAGACCTCGGCGACCGCGCCCGCGAGGAGGTGCGAGCGGACTGTGACCGCCATCACCTGCGGCGGCATCGAGCGCGTCATCTGCCCGTCGTAGTCAATGTACACATACGCTCCCGGATGGAGCTCGAAGTCGACGTCCCAGACCGTGTTCTCGTCGGTCAGCACGGCGACGTCGCCGAACTCGGCCGTCTCGACGAGCAGCCGCCCTTCCTCGACGTTTGCGACGACGCCCTCCAGCGAAAAGCTCCCGGGCGCGACTTCCGCGTGCGACGCAACGGCCGCAAGCAGCAAAAATGCGATCAACAATGCGAGTTTCTTCACGGTTTTCGCCTCCGTTTCTGTGTTTTCCCCTATGAGACGAACACACTTGCCCGCCGGTTCCGGTGTTTTCCGGCGCGCGCGGCAATCCTTAGGAACCCTTGACGCCTCTCCCGCGAAATTCTGCGCATATATTCAAAAAACCGATGAACCGCACGACAAATCGGACAATTTTGCCGCGTTTCTTGACAGCGGGGCGGCCGGGTGCTATAGTATGTTTATTAAGGAAGGCTTAGGAATGAGGGGAGGCGCGGTCCCGTGATGGTCGGAAAGCCGGAGATACTCGGCGAGATGAACAAGAAGCTGATCCTCGACCACCTGCGCAAGTGCGGGCCGCAGTCGCGCGCCGACCTGAGCCGCAACCTCGGCATGAGCTTTCCGACGGTCTCGACGAACGTCGAGGCGCTCTTGGAAAACGAGCTGATCGCCGTCATCGACGCGCCGGACGCCGCCGACTTTGCCGCGGGCCGGAGGCCGATCCTCTTCGGCTACAACGCCGACTGGGGCTACGTCGTCTCGATGGACATGGGCCGCTCGCGCATCCGGATGATGGTGCTGAACGTCGCCGGCGACGTCGTTAAGACGGTCGGCTTCAAGCTGAAGTCGTCAAACGGCCTCGACATGTTGGAGGAGATCGACCGGGCGTTCCTCTCGCTGCTCTCGGACGCCTCGGTGCCCCTCGAAAAGGTGCGCTTCGTCAGCATCGGCATGCCCGGCATACTCGACCCGAACACGAACCGGCTCGAGCTCGCGCCGTTTCTGAACGAGGCATTGCGCGCAAACCGCATCGACCAGCACCTCGAGCGCAAGTACGGCCTGCGAACGACGACCGAAAACAGCGTGAACCTCGCCGCGATCGCCGAGAAGTGGCAGGGCGCGGGCGTCGAGTATTCCGACATCGTCTACGTCGATCTCGCCGTCGGCATCGGCAGCGCGCTGATCCTGGGCGGCGAGCTCGTGACCGGGCACAACGGCGCCGCGGGCGAGATCGGCTACATGCTGCCGGGCATCGCGTTTCGGCGCAAGGTCTACGACGAGGAGGGGGTCTTGGAAAAAATCCTGTCCGCGTCCGAGATCGAGCGGCGGATGGTCATGCAGTCGCAGCACCCCGGCGCGAACACGCGCGACCTGTTCGAGGGCGAGGGCGCGCAGTTCTGGGAGCCGTACCTCGAGGACATCCGCAGCTACCTCGCGATGACCTTGGTCAACCTGACCGCGGTCATCAACCCGGAGCTCATCATCGTGGGCGGCGGGCTCGGGGTCGCGCTGCTTCGGCACGACCGCGGGTACTTCACAGAGTTTTTGCGCGCGCACGTGCCCTACGTCCCGAAGCTCGTCGAGCCGCTGCTCGACGAAAACGCGGCGCTTCTCGGGGCGGCGGCGTACGCGCTCCGGCTCATACACGACGAGCAGACCCTGACCCGCTGAAATTCGCCGGCCCGACCGGTGGATATAGAAAAAGGAGAAGGAGAACAACGATGAAAAAGACTCTTGCACTTCTGATGGTCCTCCTGCTGGCGGTGGGTGCCGCGGCGGTCGCGGAGACCGGCCGGGTCGGCATCGCGATGCCCACGCGGTCCAGCGAACGCTGGATTCACGACGGCGACAACCTGAAGGCCGGCCTCGAGGCGCTGGGCTACAAGTGCGACCTGCAGTACGCCGAGGACGACGTTGACGCGCAGATCGCGCAGGTCGAGAACATGCTGACGAAGGGCGTCGACGCGCTCATCATCGCCTCGATCGACGGATCGACCCTCACGAACGTGCTCAAGCACGCGAAGGAGCTGGGCGTCATCGTCGTCGCGTACGACCGCCTGCTCGTGAACACACCGGACGTCGACTACTTCGCGACGTTCGACTCGATCGCGATCGGCGAACTGCAGGCGACATCGCTCCTGACGGGCCTCGGCGTGCTCGACGGCGCGAAGGGTCCGTTCAACATCGAGCTGTTCGCGGGCTCGCTCGACGACAGCAACACGCCTCTCTACTTCGACGGCGCGATGAACATCCTGAAGCCCTACATCGACTCGGGCGTGCTCGTGATCCCGTCCGGCCAGACCGAGCTCAGCCAGTGCGCGACCGAGGGCTGGGACGCGCTCAAGGCGCAGGCGCGCATGGACAACCTGATCTCCGCGAACTACTCGGGCGGCGAAATCTGCCACGGCGTGCTCTCGCCCTACGACGGGCTGTCGATCGGCATCCTCTCGGCGGCGAAGGCCGTGGGCTACGGAACCGGCGATTTGCCGCTGCCCGTCGTCACCGGGCAGGACTGCGAGGTCACCTCGATCAAGTCGATGATCGCGGGCGAGCAGTATTCCTCGATCTTCAACAACACATCGTCGCTGGCGAAGGTCGCGGTCGAGCTCACGACGCAGGCGCTCTCCGGCGGCCAAGTCGAGACGAACTCCGTCTACCCGAACGGCGCGAAGGACGTGCCCGCGATGGGCATCGACGCCGTCATCATCACCATCGACAACTACCAGGCCGAACTCGTCGATTCCGGCTACATCAACCCCGACCTGCTCAAGTAAGCCGAACCCTTCCGGGATATGGCGGGTTCCCCGCCATATCCCGTCGATCCTTTTGACGAGGAGAATTCTCATGCCGGACAGGATATTGCTGGAGATGAAGGGCATCACAAAGACGTTTCCGGGCGTCAAGGCGCTCGACAACGTCAGCTTTCAGGTCAAGGAGCACCACATCCACGCGCTCGTCGGCGAAAACGGCGCGGGGAAGTCGACGCTGATGAACGTCCTGAGCGGCGTCTACCGCCACGGGGACTACATAGGCGACATCGTCTTTGACGGAGAGGTGTGCCAGTTCAAGGGCATCCGGGACAGCGAGGCGCGGGGCATCGTCATCATCCACCAGGAGCTCGCGCTCGTCCCGCAGCTCTCCGTCGCCGAGAACGTGTTTTTGGGAAACGAGCGGCTCGCCGGCCGGGGCGTCGTCGACTGGAGCCGCACGCACTTTGAGACCGACAAATTGCTCAAGACCGTTGGGCTGAACATAGATCCGGAGGCGCAGGTGCAGACGCTCGGCGTCGGAAAGCAGCAGCTGATCGAGATCGCGAAGGCGCTCTCGAAGCACGTGAAGCTGCTCATCCTCGACGAGCCGACCGCGGCGCTGAACGACGAGGAATCCGAGAAGCTGTTGCAGCTGTTGCTCCGGCTCCGCAGCGAGGGCATCACCTCGATCATCATCTCGCACAAGATCAACGAGGTGCGCGAGGTCGCCGACGAGATCACGGTGCTGCGCGACGGGGCGACGATCGAGACGCTTATGCGCGGGGTCGACGACATCACCGAGGAGCGCATCATCCGCGGCATGGTCGGCCGCGACCTCGCGCACCGCTTCCCGCCGAGGGTTCCGAACATCGACCGGTCGGGCCTGTTCGAGGTCCGCAACTGGACGGTGACCGACGAGGCCGACCCGTCGCGCGCGAAGCTCAAGGACGTAAACCTCCGCGTCGCGCGCGGCGAGGTCGTCGGCATCGCCGGGCTCATGGGCGCGGGGCGCACGGAATTTGTGAAGAGCGTGTTCGGGCACGCGTACGGCGCGTCCGTCCGCGGCGAAATCTTCCTCGACGGAAAGAAGATACGCGCGCGCACGCCGCACGAGGCGATCTCGCACGGGCTCGCGTACGTGACCGAGGACCGCAAGGTCGAGGGGCTGATGTTGAACCACAGCGTCAGCATGAATCTGACGCTCTCGAACCTCAAGCGCGTCGGCAGCGGCCGCACGATCAACCCGAAGCTCGAGCTCTCCGAGTGCGAAAAGCTGCGCGACGAGTTCCGCATCAAGGCGCCCGACCTCTATCAGGCCGTCGGCAACCTCTCCGGCGGCAACCAGCAGAAGGTCATGCTCGGCAAGTGGGTGTTCGCGGAGCCGGAGGTGCTCTTGCTCGACGAGCCGACCCGCGGCATCGACGTGGGCGCGAAGTACGAGGTCTACACGATCATCAACAAATTGGCCGGCCGCGGCAAGCGCATCATCGTGATCTCCTCGGAGATGGCGGAATTGATCGGCCTGTGCGACCGCATCTACATCATGAACGAGGGCCGGATCGTCGGCGAGGTCGCGGGCAGCGAGGCCACCCAGGAGAGCATCATGGCGACGATCATTCAGAGTTCGAAGGAGTAGTGGAGCATGGCGAATTTCAGAAAGGCGATCCGCTCGAACATCCGGCAATACACGATGGGCATTGCCCTTGCCGTTCTGATCCTGGTCCTTGAGGTCGTGACCGAGGGCACGATGCTGAAGCCTCTGAACGTGACGAACCTGATTTTGCAGAACATGTACGTGTTCGTGCTGGGCATGGGCATGCTCCTGTGCATTCTGACCGGCGGAAACATCGACCTGTCGGTCGGCTCCGTCGTCGCGTTCGCCTCGGCGATCGCGGGCGTATTGATGGTCGACATGCACATGCCGACGCTGCCGGCGGTCCTGATCGTGCTCGCGGTCGGGCTCGTCGTGGGCATGTGGCACGGCTTCTGGATCGCGGTGATCAAGGTGCACCCGTGGATCACGACGCTCGCGGGCGAGCTGCTGTTCCGCGGCCTCGCGCAGGTCATTTTGAACGGACGCTCGATCGGCCCGGTGCCGGAGGCGTTCCAGTTCCTCGCGACCGGCTTTTTCCCGGACATCATCCCCGGCGCGCCGCGGCACATGCTGACGATCCTGTTGGGCGCGGTGGGCACGATCGTCTTCATCGCGTCAACGCTGATCTCCAACCGCCGCAACAAGAGGATGGGCCTGCCGACGACGTCGATGGGCCTGCTCGCCGGCAAGATCGTGCTGATCTCCCTGTTCATCAACGCGCTGTGCTATGTGCTCTCCGGCTACAAGGGCGCGTCGTTTGCGATGCTTCTCTTGATCGTGCTGGTCCTGATCTTCTCGTTCATCACGAAGAAGTCCGTGTTCGGCCGCCACCTGTACGCGATGGGCGGCAACATCAAGGCGGCGCGGCTCTCCGGCATCAACACGAGCCGGCTGATGTTCACCGTCTACACGATCTCGAGCTTCATGGCGACCGTCGCGGGCATCCTCGTGTGTGCGCGCGCGACGTCGGCGACCCCGAAGGCCGGCATCAACTACGAGACGGACGCGATCGCGGCGTGCTTTTTGGGCGGCGCGTCGATCAGCGGCGGCGCGGGCACGGTGTTCGGCGTGCTCGTCGGCGCGCTGATCATGGGCGTTTTGAACAACGGCATGTCGCTGCTCGGCGTGTCGATCGACTGGCAGTCGTCGATCAAGGGCCTCGTCGTGCTCGTCGCGGTCGCGTTCGACATGCTGTTCAAGAACAGGCAGCGCGGATAGGAGGACGACGAAAAATGGACCCGAAGACCCTGTATCAATGGTGCGCGGTGCCCGCGGACAAATTGGAAAGCCACCCCGCATTGAAGGTGCCGCTGCGCATCGTCCCGGATTCCGAGGCGATGGGGCGCGCTATGGCCGAGGAGCTCGCCGCGGAGATCGAGCGCGCGAACCGCGAAAACCGCGCGTTCCGCGCGATCATCCCCTGCGGGCCGAGCTGCTGGTACGCGCCGTTTGCGGAAATCGTCAACGCGCGGGGCATATCGCTTAAGAACTTCACCGTCTTTCACATGGACGAGTGCCTCGACTGGCAGGGAAACCCGCTGCACCCGGGCGACCCGTACAACTTCCGCAGCTTCATGGAGAGGCACTTCTACGGCGGCATACGCAAGGAGCTCGCGGTCCCGGAGGAGCGGCGCTTCTTCCTGTCGCCGGCTTCGATGGAGGCCGTGCGCGCGGAGATCTACCGCGAGGACATCGACCTGACCTACGGCGGCTGGGGGCAGGACGGGCACATCGCCTACAACCAGGCGCGGCGCAACCAGTACGGCCGGCTGACGCTCGATCAATTGCGCGAGGCGTCGATCCGCGTGCAGTACAACAACGACGACACGATCCTGGCGCTCGCGCAGCGTACCTTCGGCGCGGCGTACCAGTTCGTGCCGCCGATGTCGGTGACGCTGGGGGTCAAGGAGTGCCTGCGCGCGAAGAAGGTGCGGCTGTTCAGCGACACCGGCGCGTGGAAGCAGACGGCGCTGCGCGTCGCGCTGTTCTCCGAGCCCGACCCCGAGTATCCGCTGACGCTATTGCAGGAGCACCCGGACGCGCTTCTGACCGCGACGCTTTCGACCGCGATCCACCCGATCTCCGAGCATCCGGAGTGGGTATTCAAGGGGATCAACGATGAAGCCCCTGTTTGACCAGGTCGTCGGCACCGGCGGGATCGGCACCGGCGTGCTGTTCGAGCTCTCGGACAGCCGGCCGCTCAGCCGCAACGAGACGCGGCTCGCGAAGCTCACGCCGACGCGCGACTACTGCAAGCAGCACATCATTTTGCACTACATCGCGCGCGTGCTCGCGCCGGGGGTGGCGGTTCGCGCGATAGGTCTCGTCGGCGAGGACGATCAGGGCGCGGCGCTGCTTGCCGAGATGCGCTCGGCAGGCATCGACACGGCGCGCGTCGGGCGGACCGCGGCGCTCCGGACGATGTACTGCGTCTGCATACAGTACCCGGACAAGGCCGTCTGCAACGTGACGACGAGCGAGAGCGCGTGCTCGCTCGTGACGGCGGAATACGTCGGCCGGGCGCTCGATGGGCTTTCGATGGACGGCAAGACTGTCGCGATCGCGGCGCCCGAGGTGCCGGTCGCGGCGCGGCTTGAATTGCTTCGGAGGGCGAGGGACGCCGGCGCGCTGACCGTCGCCTCGTGTCTCGTCGACGAGTTCGCGGAGTTCGGGGGTTGCGGCGGGCTGCGTTTGACCGACATACTCGCCGTCAACGAGGACGAGGCGGCGGCGTACCTGGGCGAGGCGATTCCCGACATGGAGGAACTCGCGCGCGCGTGCCACCGGAAGCTGCGGGCGGAGAACCCATCCATGCGGCTTCTGATGACCTGCGGCGCGAACGGCAGCTGCGCCTGCGAGGGCGAGCGCGTTGCGCACGTCCCGGCGCTCCCGGGCCCCGTCGTCGCGACCGGCGGCGCGGGCGACGCGTACATCGCGGGCTGCGCGATCGGGCTGATCCTCGGGCTGCCGTTTTTGCCCGGGAGCGGCGTAAGCGCCGCGGAGCTCGGCGCGCACCTGGCGAGGGAGTCGATTGGAAGCGCGGACACGATCGCGTTCCACATCGGCCGCGCGACGGCGCTGGATTTTATCGAGAAATGATCAGAAAAACCGAAGGTTTTTCGGGTCGGCGGGCGGAGGTACGGTACCGCATGCCGACGATCAAAATCGAGAGGAGTATGTTTTGTTGAACCGCATCTCGAGGCGGCCGTTTGCGAACTACGCGGGCCGCGACATCTGGCTGTTTCAAATCGAGGGCGAGCGGATGTCCGCCGCCGTGACGAACTTCGGGGGGATACTGCAGTCGCTCTTCGTCCGCGACGCGCGCGGCGAAACGCTCGACGTCGTGCTCGGGTACGACACGCTCGCGGAGTACATCGCGGACGGCACGTTCTTCGGCGCGATGATCGGGCCGATCGCCGACCGCATGGACGGCGGGCGCTGCGTCCTCGCGGGGAAACAGGTGGAGCTTCCGAAGAACGCCGGGCCAGACAGCATGCACTCGGGCCCGCGCGGGTTCCACCGGCAGATCTGGGACTGGGAGGAACTGCCCGACGGCATCTCCTTTTCCCGCCGGTTTTCGGACGGCGAACTGGGCTTTCCGGGCTCGCTCGGCGTGCGGCTCAACTATCGGCTGAACGGGGACGCGCTCCGGCTCGAGTACGCCGCGCGCTCGGACACCGAGACCGCCTTGAGCTTCACGAACCACAGCTATTTCAACCTCGACGGCGCGCGGGGCGACTGTCGGAGCCATGTGCTCAAGCTCTCCGCATCCCAATACGCCGAGACGAGGCGTCAGACCGACCCGATCGCGACCGGCAGGCTGCTCGACGCCGCCGGCACGCCGCTCGACTTCCGAAGCGGGAGGGCGGTCGGGGACGCGGCCGCGCGCGCGGAGTTTCCCGAAATCCGCGCGGCGGGAGGCGTCGATCACTACTTCGCATGCGACGGCGAGGGCTTCCGCACGATGGCGACGCTTGCAAGCCCCGCGAGCGGGCTGACGCTTACCTGCTCGTCCGACGCGCCGGGGCTTCTCGTCTACACCGGCAACGGGCTCGACGGCGTCGCCGGCAAGGGGGGCAAGATCTACGGCCGGCACTGGGGCGTCTGCCTCGAGACCGGGCGCTTCCCGAACGCCGTCAATTTCCCCGGGCGCCGGGAGGGCGTGCTGCTCCAGCCCGGCGAGGCGTACGAGAGCGCGACGGAGTTCGCATTTTCCGCCGAATAACCGGAACGCTTCGCGCGCAAAATCGTCTAACAGACGGTTTAGCAATCCGTTCCGGATTGCTAAACAGGAGGTGCGCATCGTGAAGAAATTTATCCCATACGAAAAGCTGTCGAAACGGAAGCGGCGGGAGACCGATCGCCTCAGGCGCGCGGACTGGGGAGAGCTCTGCCCGGTCACGCGCAGGCCCGAGAACCCGAACGCCTACAACCGAAAGAGAGACCGGCGCAAATCCGAGGAGGACGGCGTCGGTTCTTTTTTGTTGCGTTCAAATATGGTATAATCAGGCGGATGGGAGGAATCGGCATGTGCGGGCGGTATTTTCTGGAACCGGAGATGAGCGACGAGGAGTGGGCGCGGATCGTCGAGGCGCTGAACCGCCGCCCGATCCCGGCGGGCACGAAGCTTGCGGGCGAGGTGTTCCCGACGGACGTCGTGCCGGCGCTCGCGGGCGGGAAGGCCGTCGCGATGCGCTGGGGGTTCACGAAACCCGTCGGGAGCGGCGTCGTCATCAACGCGCGCAGCGAGACCGCGGCGCAGAAGCCGATGTTCCGCAGCGCCGCGCGCTGCCTGATCCCCGCCGGAGGCTACTTCGAGTGGGGCCGCGAGGACAGGGTAAAGTACGCGCTGACCGGGCCCAGCCGCACGATCTACATGGCCGGGCTGTATCGCATAGAGGAACCCGGCGAACCCGCGCGCTTCGTGATCCTGACGCGGGCCGCCGCGCCGTCCGTTGCCTACATACACGACCGCATGCCGGTCATCCTCGACGGAGACGCGAGACGACAGTGGCTGAATCCCGGTTCTTCCCCGGCGGAAGTGCTCAAGGGCGCGGTGGGGGAGGTTCAGAGCGCGCCGCAGTAGATTTCGACGGCCTTCGCGGTGAAATGCGCCGTGCCGGGGCCGCCCATCTCATCGAGGGACGCGGCAAACTCGCCGTCGCCCTCGTACATGCGCCCGAGCAGCCGCAGTATCTCCGGCGTGCAGGTGTAGAAGTTGTCGTCGATCGTCTTGCGCAACTCCGCGACCAGCTTCTGCGCGTCGCCGCGCCCCGGGTCGCCGCCGACGAGCTTCCCGAAGCCCTCGAGCACCGCCTTCATCCTCGCGGCCGCGGCCTCGTCGTCCGCCTCCGTCCGGCGCTTCGCGCGCTCGGTAAATTCCCGGTACGCGTCGCTTTCGCCCCAGGCCTCCTTCGCGCGCCGGGCGTAGTCGTCGATCTTTCTCGTGTCGAATGCGGAAAAGTCCAATGTCTTTACTCCCAACCCCTTGATTCCGGCGGCGAGCGCGATCAGGTTTTCGAGGTGCTCCTTCTTGAGCGTCAGAAGCTCGATCTGCTGCTGGAGCGCGCGGTTGCGGTCGAAGCCCGGCGCGTCGAGCGTCCGCTTGATCTCCTTCAGCGGGAACTCGAGCTCCCGAAAAAGCAATACCTGCTGCAGACGCTCGAGGGACTCCGCGCCGTAGAGCCTGTACCCGGCCTCGGTCACGTCGTCCGGCTTCAGCAAACCCAGCCTGTCGTAGTAGCGCAGCGCCCGCGCGCTCACGCCCGTGAGATTCGAGACCTCCGAAACCGTCATCACGCACATCCCTCCCGTCGGTGGGAACAGTATAAGGCCTGACGCAGTGTCAAGGTCAAGCCCCGCTGCGAATATATTTTTTACCACATGCTGACCGCGCCGATGCGCACGCAGTCCTCGCGGAGTTCTATGCTCGCGGATTGGGACTCCCCGTTGAAGTTGACGCCGACGCGCGCAGTCCGCAGCGCACCGTCCCGCGGCGCGCCTTCCTCGGCGGTGTAGCCGCGCCCGCGGGAATAGGTGCGCTGCATCCCGGCATAGATTCGGTCGAACAGTTCGCCGCCGTCCTGCGCGCCCTCGATCGGAATCTCGACGTCGACTTCATTCACGCCCCCGAACAGCAGCCATTTGAGCCAGGGGGATTCGCCGTCCAGCACGTATTCGATCGAGCAGCTTCGCCCGAACGCCACCTGATTCTCATAGCGCCAGCAGACGAACGGCGTGTCCGAGAAGGGTTTCGTCGAATTAGGTGCGCCCTTGAGAAGCCGCACCGCCAGCGGCATGGCCGAGAACCGCACCATGTCGCCCTGCACGCCGGTTGCGCCGCTCCCCGTCCCGATGAAGCCGAACAGCCTGAAGCCAAGAAGCGCGATCAGCGAAGCGACAATGCAGCCGATGACGATCCACTTCCGCATCCCCATCCCCCCTTTTCCACAATATACCACGCGCGTCCAGACCCGTCAACCGCGCAAAAAACCCGCCCCTTGCGCGGGGCGGGCGGAAATCCTGCATTTTCAGCTCTCCAAAATCCTAAGCACCTTCTGATACAGCCCCGAATCGAGCAGGCACTCGACCTTCGTCCCATTCTCGAGGTACTCCTCGGAGATCACGACGCCCCGATCGTGGATCAGCGACAGCGCCGCGCCCTTCGCGTAGGGCACGACGAGCTCGGCGCGGTGGCGCATCGACGCGATGCGGCGGGAGATTTCGGCCTTCAGCCGGTCGAGGCCCTCGCCGGTCTTGGCGGAGATCACGATCGCGTCGGCGGGCTCGATGACGCCGTCGACCTGCGCGCGGTCGGCCTTGTTGAGCGCCTCGAGCACGGGCTTTCCGCAGGCGCGGTTTTCAAATTCATTTGAAAACCCGCGGTCGGCTTGCCGACTTGAAAACCTTTGGTTTTCAACCTTGCAGCCCAGCTCGTCCAGCACCTCGAACACGGTGTCTCGCTGTTGTTTGTAGAACGGGCTCGCGAGGTCGCTGACGACGACGAGCAGGTCGGCGTAGAGCGCCTCCTCGAGCGTCGAGCGGAACGCCTCGACGAGCTGGTGCGGGAGTTTTCGGATGAAGCCGACGGTGTCGACGAGCAGGCACTCGCGGTTTTCGGGAAGCGAAACCTGCCGCACAACCGGGTCGAGCGTCGCGAACAATTTGTCCTCGACGAGCACGTCCGAGCCGGACAGCGCGTTTAAAAGCGTGGACTTCCCGGAGTTCGTGTAGCCGACGAGCGCGACGACGACCTGGTCCTGCTTCTCGCGCCGCGCCCTGCGCATGTCGCGCTGGCGCTTGAGTTCGTTCAGCTGGTTCTCGAGGTCGTCGATCCGCTTGCGCACGCGCCGGCGGTCGACCTCGAGCCGCGTCTCGCCCGGGCCGCGCGTGCCGATGCCGCCGCCGAGCCGCGAGAGCCCCTCGCCGAGCCCGACGAGTCGCGGGAGCCGGTACTTCATCTGCGCGAGCTCGACCTGCAATTTGCCCTCGGAGGACTGCGCGCGCCCGGCGAAGATGTCGAGGATCAGCGCCGTGCGGTCGATCACGCGCACGCCGAGCGCGGCCTCGAGGTTGCGCTGCTGCGCGCCGGTCAGCTCGTCGTCGAGGATCGCCAGGTCGATCTCCTGCGCCTGGCAGTCGAGCGACAGCTCCTGCGCCTTGCCGGAGCCGATGAACGTCGCGGGGTCCGGGCGCTGGCGCTTCTGCATCTGCCGCGAGACGACGAGCGCGCCCGCGGTCTCGGCGAGGCTCGCAAGCTCGTCGAGCGACTCCTCGCTGTCGGTCGAGATCAGCATCGCGCGCTCGGCGGATTCGGTCAGCCCGCCCTTCAAAATCGCCTGCCGGACGCGCTCCTCGGCGAGTTCGATCTCGTGCATCCACAGCGCCTGCGGGATGCGGCCGGGCTTGACGGGTCCGAAGGTCGCGATCGAGAACTTGTCGTACTCCATCTCGCCGAGAAACGACGCCATGATGCCGGTCGCGCGGTTGTCCGCGACGCCGACCGAGCACATCGAGTCGAACCGGAGCAGCCGGAGCGCCTGCGTGTCGACGTCGGACAGCCGCGCGTCGCCGCCCGGATGCGTGTGTATGCAGCGGAAGCCCGCGAGTCGGTCGAGGTTGCGCCGCAGGTGCAGCTCCGGCAGCGATATGCTCGAGATCGACCCGATCGCGATCTCGAGCACGGCCCCGTTGCGGTCGAGGTAGACGAGCAGCTCCCGGTTCAGCATCGTCGTGAACCGAACGAGCGCGGCGAGCAGCCTGTCCGGCAGGTACTCGTCGCGCGGGAACTCCGCGTCGTACAGCTTTTCCAGTTCGTCCAATACGCTTTGGCGGATGCCCTCGAGATTTCCGTGAATCATGCTGCCTCCGGTCCGGCGCAAGGCCCCCGGGACGGTCGATGTCGCCGTCCCAGGGGCCGCTGGCCTGCGCTAGTTCTTGGGGTGGTTCTTGCGGTAGTCCTCGATCGCCGCGTGCAGCGCCTCCTCGGCCAGCACCGAACAGTGGTGCTTGACCGGCGGCAGCCCGCCCAGCGCGTCCGTGACCATCTTGTTCGTCAGCTTCAGCGCCTCGTCGACCGTCTTTCCCTTGACCATCTCGGTCGAGATGCTCGAGGTCGCGATCGCCGCGCCGCAGCCGAACGTCTTGAACTTCACGTCGGTGATGACGTCGCTGTCGTCGACCTTGATGTAGATCTTCATGATGTCGCCGCATTTCGCGTTTCCGACCTCGCCGACGCCGCTCGCATCCTCAATTTCCCCCACGTTGCGCGGGTTCATGAAGTGATCCATGACCTTATCCGTGTACGCCATTGTCTATGCCCCCCGTTCCTTCAAAAATTCCTCGTAGAGCGGCGACATGTCGCGAAGCCGCCGGACGATGCCCACGAGCGCGTCCGCCGCGTAGTCGACTTCCTCCATGGTGTTCTCCTCCGACAGCGAGAGCCTGAGCGACCCGTGCGCGATCTCGTGCGGCAGCCCGATCGCGAGCAGCACGTGCGACGGGTCGAGCGAGCCGGACGTGCACGCGGAGCCGGAGGAGCCCGCGATCCCCTTGAAGTCCAGCAGCAGCAGCAGCCCCTCGCCCTCGATGAACCGGAAGCAGAGGTTCGCGTTGCCCGGCAGCCGCTTCGTCGGGTGGCCGTTCAGCCGCGTGTAGGGGATTTCGGCGAGCAGCCGCGCAATCAGGCGGTCCCGCATCGCGGCGACCTTCTTTGAAACCTCGTCCATATTTTGAACCGCGATCTCGAGCGCCGCGCCGAGGCCGACGATCGACGCGAGGTTCTCCGTGCCCGCGCGCTGCTTGCGCTCCTGCGCGCCGCCCAACATGAAGCTGCGGATGCGCACGCCCTTGCGGATGTAGAGGGCGCCGATGCCCTTGGGCGCGTGGAACTTGTGGCCGGAGAGCGACAGCATGTCCACGCCGAGCGCCTTTACATCGACCGGGATGTGCCCGACGGCCTGTACCGCGTCGGTGTGGAACAGCGCGCCGTGGGCCTTCGCGATCTTCGCGAGTTCCGCGATCGGCTCGACCGTGCCGATCTCGTTGTTCGCGAGCATGATCGTGACGAGCACCGTGTCCGGGCGCAGCGCCGCCTCGAGCGATTCCGGGCTCACGAGCCCGTATTCGTCGACCGGGAGGTACGTGACCTCGAAGCCCTCCTTTTCGAGCTGTTCGCAGGCGTGCAATACCGCGTGGTGCTCGATTGCCGAGGTGATGATGTGCTTTCCCTTGCCGCTCAACTGGAGCGCCGCGCCGCGGATCGCCCAGTTGTCCGCCTCGGTGCCGCAGCCGGTGAAGTAAATCTCCTCCGGGTTGGCGTTCAGCGCCCTCGCGACCTGCCCGCGCGCCTTGTCCAGCGCCTCGTGCGCCTCGCGGCCGAACTGGTGCACGCTCGAAGGGTTTCCGTACACCTCGCAGAAATAGGGCTTCATCGCCTCGAACACCGGCTCCGTGACCCGCGTCGTCGCCGCATTGTCCATGTACACTCTCATTCCTCGTCCCTCCGCAACATATCCTCCAGCGTTATGCCGTCGACAATTTCGTGAACCCCGTCCCTGAGCTTTTTCCAGACGAGCCTCGACGGGCAGTCGCAGCTCTTTCCGCAGGCGTCCTCCTCGTCGAGGCACTCGATGATCGAGAGCCCGCCCTCGAGCGCGCGCAGCACCGCCCCGACCGTAATTTCCCGCGGCGGCCGCGAAAGCATGTATCCGCCCTGCGCGCCGCGCACGCTCGTCACGAGCCCTTCGCGGCGGAGCACGCCGATCAACTGCTCGAGATACGCCTCCGGCACGCCCTGCTTCTCCGCGATCAGCTTGATCGGCCGCGGCTGCGCGCCGTAGTTCTCCGCGAGGTCGTACATCGCGTGGATGCCGTAGCGCCCGCGCGTCGATAGCTTCATGGCCAACGCCTCCCCGTCAATTCCGACCATTTCGGTCGCGTATAATATATCACCCG
>Ga0123333_10002259_pt1 | contig 19760 bp, 19 predicted proteins | sample BioC12SIPDNA_3_FD_89957 | JGI IMG/M metagenome (GOLD analysis project Ga0123333, IMG submission 89957) | Anaerobic biogas reactor microbial communites from Washington, USA - Biogas_R2_B C12 SIP DNA | ecosystem: Engineered > Bioreactor > Anaerobic > Unclassified | place: Washington, USA... | reverse complement strand
GCCCGCAATCTTGCTGGCGCATACGATATAGTCGGCCGCGGCGTAGTAGAGGATCCGCGAAATGGGGCGTTCCTTGATGAGCGCAACCATGGCGTCGGCCTTTTTCTGGTTGTCGCCTATGGCCTTGGCTTCCTCGTATTTCTGGAGATCCTTTTTGTACAGGTAATCGGATAGCGTGGAGATCTTCTCTCCCTCCTGGGCGAATGCGCCTGCCCCCATTAGCACGAACAGCACCGTGATAAAGCCGATCGTCCTTCGTGTTTTCTTTTGGGTAGTTCCGGTCATAGCTGTTACTCCTGGGGATAATGCTGCCACTGCCAATTAATATCCCAGTGGATATCCGTAGTCCCTTCCAGACAGGCGGTAGATCGATGCCGCCCATTCCATCTGTATTTAGGTTCCAATGGATGAGGCCCCTGTGTCAAGCCAAATTGCGTCGCGTGCCGCCCTGCGGCGCTATCCGGTTTTGGTCCATATCCAGCGGTTGCCCGGGTACCAGTGCGTCCGGCGGATTTCGAAAGGCCCCGTGACCCTGGTGCCGTGAAACTCCAGAATCAGATGGGCGGGGGACGCCTCCCGGATATCGACGTCGCCTTCGTCCCATACCCGGACTTTTCCCGAACCGAAGGCCTCCTCCTCGAACAGGCCGCTGTCTATGGAGGCGGTTGTGAAACTCTCCCTTTCAATGGCCAGGCGTTTGTCCCCTCTGCGGCGGGGAGGCTCCCGGAGGAGGGACCAGGAGCGCAGAACGCTGTTCTGGATAATCCTTAGGTCGAAGTGGGTTCTGCCCGTCCTGTGCTGGTGCACGACGAATCTGGATACCATAGAACGTATCGGATGCTTGCTCCCATGGATGAAATATGACACTATTTTTACCTGAACAGCCATGGACATCCAAGTTGAATCGCAAGGGGATCGCCATATTGTCCGCATTCAGGGCAAAATCACGTTCGAGCACTGCCCGGTTTTCCAGCGCCGTCTCGATGCCGTGCTGGCCGAGAAAGTGATCGGGGAAGTGGCCCTTGATTTCGCCGGGGTTCCTTTCATCGACAGCTCGGGGGTGGGGGAGATCCTGCGCCTGTTCAAACGGATGCGGGAGCGGGGCGGGACCGTCGTCCTGATGAACCCGAACAAGAAGCTCCGGGATCTTTTCCTCATGTACCGCTTCGATCGGTTCATGCGGATCGACGGGGGAAAGGACCCTCGCGCGACCGGCGCCGGAGACCGGTAGCCGCCCGGGCGCCGGCGCCCCGGGCTTTTCGAAAGCGGACGGTGTATGCAAATTCTGCAAATGAAGGCATGGTGGGCCCGCGCCCTGGGCGCCGTTGCCGCGGCCGCGTTGTCGGTCGCCGTCGGCCTGGGCGGGGAGCATTCCCCCGAGTTCGAGGCGACAATCGATTCCCTGGTCCAGGCGGCCTACCAGACCGCCGCCGCCGGATTCCCCTGCAAGGTCAATGCCGGAGGGAGCCCCAGAATGATCCGCTGGCAGGATATCGAGACGTGCCTGAACGACGCGGAGGACCGGGTGGACTGGGAGCGACTCGCCGCAGAAATCGAATCGGTGCGCCTCAGGGAGGGGGCGCTGCGGGAAGAGGCCTCCGCAGTGGTGGCGTCGGCGCTCGACGCCCACGTGCTCCCCTACAGCCGCGTTTTTACCGTCGGCAAAAAGGATGCGCTGCTGCCGCTGTCGAACACCGTGCTCAAGTTCCTTCCCGAGGCGTCGCTGAAGGATCTCCCGGTTTTCGACCGGAGGCTGAAAAAGCAGATCGGCACGTTCGTCGAGCGCTTCACCTACGAGAAGAGCGGAGGATTGTCCGCTTCGAACACCTACAAACTCTCCCTGTTCCAGTACGCGGATCTCGAGGGGGATCTCCAGGCGCCGGCACTCAACAACCGGCTGCTGCTCGACTCCTACGGCGTCCCCTGGGAGGATGCATCCTCCCGGCCCGGTTTCCGCCTAACCGCGACCAGGCTCGGGTTCAAGTATTAAGCGGGATTGCCCGTTTAGGATTGCTCCGGGGGGGCCGCGTGGCGGACGCTTTGCGGGCCCCGCTCCCGTTGCGGCGGTGCCGCTTTTCCGGCATACCAGCCTATCTGGCGTGCAATGCCGCGCAGGATGCCCACGTCGGGTTTTTCCAGGCCCGCCCTCCCCAGCATTTTCCGCAGGCGGAGCATCATATGCTTGACGTTCTGGGGGTGGAGAAACCCTATTTCCAGAAGCGACCTTTCGAGCTGCGCGTACATGGCTTCGACCTGTTCGAGCGGCGCCAGTTTCGGCACATGGGCGGGCTCCCGCTTGAGGGTCCCGAGCAGGAGTTCGTAGCACACGATCATGACCGCCTGCGCGAGATTGATGCTGGTGGCCTTAGGATGCGTCGGAATGCGCACCAAAAGCTGGCAGAGCCCCAAATCCTCGTCGACCAGTCCGGTGTCCTCGGGCCCGAACAGGATGCCGACCCGCTGTCTGGCGGCGTGGTCCAGGATGCTGGGGCTCAGGGATCTCGGTGAGTGAATCCGGGCGCGATATCCCCCTCTTTTCCCCGTCGTCCCCACCAGGAAACGGATGCCCCGCAGGGCGCTTTTCAGGGAGCGGCAGGTCGTGGCGGAATCGAGGATGGACTTCCCGCTTCTGGCCAGGCGGTAGGACTCCTCGTCGATGCGGCACTTCGGTCCTGCGAGGATGAGACGGGTCAGCCCCATGTTGTGCATAGCGCGGGCCGCGGACCCGATGTTGCCCGGATATTTGGTCCCGGTGAGGATGATGGCGATGTTGTCGGTCATGACGGTACTGTAATGCAAAGGACCCCGGGCGCCAACGTTTAATCGAGGCGCCCGCGCCGCCGGTCTCTCCGAAGCCGCCCGCGGGAGGGCATTAAAAAAAAGGATGGATGTTCCGGATTCGGCCGTAATATAAGAGACGGGGCTGCTCGGGCAGGGCCGGAACTTCAGGGGGAGGACACAAGAGTGCGTTCCGCGTATCGCATTGCGTTGATGGCCGGGGTGCTGGCGTGCAGTTCCGCCCTTTCCCCGGCCGGGCGGCATCGGGCTGCGGCCGGCTCCGGGGATGCTCCGGATCCGGCCCCGGAGCAGATCATCAAGGCCTTCTCGGAGAAAGAAACGGAATTTTTCGACGCCTGGATGCGCTACGCCTACACCCAGACCGCCGTGATCCGCGTCGTGGCCGTCGACGGCGTCCCGGCCCAGGAAGTGATGATGTTGGTCTCCGAGGTGGTCTTCAATGACGACGGGACCCGCGAAGTCCGTGTGCTGGAGCGCCGCGGACGGCTCAAGAGCATCAAGTTCACGCCCGAGGACGAGGAAATCATCTACAACCTCAATCCCTTCGCGTTGACGGCGAAGGAGTTCCCCCTGTACGACCTCAAATATCGCGGCAGGGAGAGGGTGGACGAACTCGACTGCCACGTGTTTTCCGTCAAGCCCAGGAGCACCAAGGGGGGGCGCCTGTATTTTGAAGGGAAGATATGGGTGGACGACGTGGACCTGCAGATCGTCCGGACGGTGGGGAGGGCGGTTCCGGAGACGCGCGAGAACAAATTCCCCGAATTCGAAACCCTGCGCCAGGTGATCGACGGCCGGTACTGGTTCCCCGTGTGGACACACGCGGACGAGGTGCTCCGTTTCCCCTACCAGGACGTCCACGTGGAGGAGACCATTACCTACGAGGGCTACAGGGAATTCCAGTCCGAGGCGACGATCCGGTACGGGAAGAAGGAGCCTGCCGATGATGCCTCCGAATGAGGCCCGCGTCACCTCGAGAGGTGGACCTCGATGTCCCGGATGCCCCCGAAGGAGTCCACGATATATTTCTTCAGCTTGGCGATGAGTTTCTTCTCCGCCACCCGGATCGCCTCCCGCGATATCCCATAGCGGTCGGCAATCTGCTGCAGGGTTTCCGGCTCGTCCGCCAGCAGCCTTTGATGCAGGATGATTCGTTCGCGTTCGGTCAGGGTCCCGGAAAAATCGGCGAATCGCTGTTCCAGGAGTTCGCGGAACTCGCCGTGGGCGATCTTGTCGTCCACGCTCTGTTCCATCCGGTGGAGGGTGTCGATGTAGCGGATGCCCCCGTCGGTCTGATCCCCGAGCGGCGCGTCCAGTGAAACATCCGGCCCGGATATCCCCATTTCGACCTCCTTCAGCTCCTCCTCGTCCACGCCGAGATTCTCGGCGAGCTGCTTCGAGGTGGGGACGATGCCCTTCGCCTCCAGTTCCTGCTTCTCCTTGTTGAGGTTCATGAGAATTTTCCGCCGGGCGTTGGTGGTCCCTATCCGGACTATCCGGGTGTTGTCGAGCAGGAACTTCAGGATGAACGCCTTGATCCACCAGGCCGCGTAGGTCGGAAGCCGCGTGCCCCGGTTGGGGTCGAACCGTTTGACCGCCTGGATCAGCCCGAGGTTGCCCTCCTGGATCAGGTCGAGCAGGTTGCGGTAGACCTTGTGGTAGATCATCGCGATTTTGACCACGAGCTTCAGGTTGGAGGTCACCAGGCGGTAGGCGGCGTCGCGGTCTCCGGTTTCGTGGTACTCCACCGCGAGGCGGTGCTCCTCCTCCCGGTCGAGGAGGGCGAAGCGGCTGATCTCGGCCAGGTAGCGCCGAAGCGGGTCGTACCGGGTTATCCCGGTGGATTCCAGGGCGACCAGCGCGGTTTCTCCCTCGTCGGAAAGATCCCGGGGCAGGGGGGGTTCCAGGATCGGATCCTCGTCCCCGGACGGGATGCCTGGTTTTGGGTCTTCGTTGTTCACCGTTTTCCCCTGAATGCGTTCTGGGCCGCTACAATAAGGTAGCATCCCCGAACTCTGGGCAAATGTAAAGCGTTGCTTCGGTTTTTCCCCGGGAGGCGACCGCCGGGCAGGGATCGGTCCGGAAAATGTGCGTAATGTTTTGCCTGCCGGTCCGGACTCGTGCCACAATGGGGCGTACGCCGGTCGCGGTGCGGCCGGGATCCGGAAAAGGGTCGCCCGGTGCGTTCCTTCGCAACAACCAACGGTCGAGGAGATGGACATTCAGGGGACAATACATTTTTTCAAAATGACGGGCGCCGGCAACGACTTCATCTTCATCGACAACCGGCTCGGAGCGATCGATGCGGACCGGTGCGGCGATTTTGTCCGGTCCGTATGCCGCCGCCGGCTCTCGGTCGGCGCCGACGGCCTGGTGCTGATCGAGGAGGACCCGGAAGCGGATTTCCAATGGCGTTTTTTCAATTCCGACGCCAGCGAGGCGCAGATGTGCGGCAACGCCGCCCGGTGCGCCGTCCGTTTCGCCTACCTCACGGGAATCGTCCGCAAGACCGAGATGTCCTTCCGCACCCGGGCCGGCATGATCCGGGGTGAAATTCTCGGCGACGGGGCCCGGGTCCGGATGCCGTCGCCGCACGGTTTGAAACTCGGCATCGGCCTGGAGTCGAGCGGGTGGACCCACGTTGTCGACTGCATCGATACCGGGGTGCCCCATGCCGTCCTGGCGGTGGCGGACGCCGGCGAGCTGGAGGCGGCCGATGTCGACGGGTTGGGCCGCGTGCTGCGATCGGACGCGCATTTCAATCCGGCCGGTTCCAACATAGACTTCGCCTGCGTCCTCGACCGCCACCACCTGGCCGTGCGGACCTACGAGCGCGGCGTGGAGGGGGAGACGCTGGCCTGCGGCACCGGGGTGATCGCATCGGTTCTGACTCTGGCCGCCAGGGGGCTGGCGGATTCCCCGGTCGGGGTCCAGACCCGGGGGGGCGAGATCCTGACGGTCCATTACCGGCGCGCCGCCGGCGGGGAGTTCACGGAAGTCTTTCTCGAAGGCGGGGCCCGGGTGGTCTATGAAGCGGACCTGTGGCCCCTGTAGCCGCCCGCCCGGAAACGCCGGCCGCCGTCAGCGGAGCCAGCGGATCAGGCCCAGCGTCATGGCCGGGAAGTAGGTGATGGCCAGAACCGTCACGGCCAGAACCACCACGTAGGGGAACGCGCACCGGTAGATTTCGACCAGGGAGTGGTCGAAACGGTACGCCGAAAGAAACAGGTTTTCCCCCATCGGGGGCATCAGATAACCCAGCTCCATATTGGCCAGGAAGATGATTCCCAGGTGAACCGGGTCGATCCCGTACGCCGCCGCCATCGGGGTAACGAGCGGCACGACGACGATCACGGCCGAGTAGATGTCCATCAAAGCGCCCACGATGAGCAGAAAGACATTGAGCGCCAGCAGAAAGAGCAGGGGATTGTCGATGTGGGCCTGGGCCCAGCCAAGGGCCAGATCCGGCACCTCGGCGATGATGAGGTAGTTGGTGAAGCCGAGCGCCATGCACAGGATGATCATGAAACCGCCGACGAGCGACGCGCATTCGACGCATACGTGCGGGAGCCTGTCGCGGATGCTGTAGTCCCTGTGGATCACGCACTCGATCAGGACGGCCAGCAGGACCATCAAGGCGGCGGTTTCCACCAGCGTGGCGAACCCGAGGCCGAAGCTGACCAGCAGGGCCGCCGGGAGGAGAATCTCCCATTTCGACTCCCACAGTGCGCCGGCTGCTTCCGCCCTCCGGAAGGGGGTCGTCTTGGCGCCCCCGAAGTGTCCCCGGACCGCCGCCCAGCCCCCGACGGCCAGGACCAGGAGCACCCCGGGGATGAATCCCCCGATGAACAGGTCCTGGAACGAGGTTTCGGCCTTGAACGCGTACAAGAACACCGGCAGGCTGGGCGGGAAGAGCAGCCCGATCGACCCTGCTACGGTAATGAGCCCAACGGAGGTGCGGTAGGGATAGCCCGCCTTGATGAGCACCGGGAGGAACAGCCCCCCCATGGAGAGGATCGTCATCCCGGAGGCGCCCGTCAGGGGGGTGAAAAATGCCAGCACCAGCGTGATGGCCAGCGCCGTACCGCCGGGCATCCAGCCCGTGACGGCCGTGAAGAAACGGGTCAGCCTCCTGCTCGATCCCCCCTCGGCCAGTATGTACCCGGCCAGGGCGAACAGCGGTATGGCCGGCAGCATGGGGCTGACGGTCAACCGGTACGCCTCCATGGGGACGGCGTTCAGCGGTGTGCCGTCGAGCCAGAACAGCAGCAGGGCCGCGCCCCCTATGGCCGTGAACAGGGGCATGCCGAGGGCCGTGGCCAGGACGATGACCAGGCTTGCGGGGATCATAGCCGCCGTGTCGCCGGCCGAGGTGAGCAGGCCGAAGGCCGCGGGGATCAGCAGCCCCGCCGAGGCCAGCAGCCGACCCCGGGCGGAATCCGACGCCTTCTGGATGAATCTCCCGGTGAGCACCGCAAATCCCACGGGTATTATGGAGATCATCACCCAGACCGGGATCCCCCAGGCCGCGATGTCGCCCGCGCTGCGCGCAATCCGGACATGGTCCAGGCTGGCCAGGAGGATGCACGCCGTTACGCCGGCCGCCAGCGCGCTTGTCGCGATCTTGACCGGGCCGGCGAGGCTTTCGGGGAGGAAACTCCGCGTGGAAAGGGCCAGCAGCCGGTTGGACCGGGCCGCGAGCATGGCCCCGGAAATGGCTATCCAGAGGGTCAGGTGCTGCACCAGGACAATGGAACCCGGGATCCCCCTGCCCCCGAGGAGCCGCCCGGCGGTCTCGACCAGGGGCAGGACCGACATCAGGAGCAGGATGGAGATCGGCAGGATGTCTTCAGCTTTTTCGAAGGTCGATCGGCGCGCTTTTCCCGGGCTCATTTCGCTGCAGGCCGTCCGATTGTGTTCTCCGCGGCGGATTCGCGGAATGCGTCCCGCAATCGCAGCACCTCGTCGAATAAGTCCGCCGGCGTGTAGCGCCCTCGCAGCTGCGGGTAGGTTTTTTCGGCTTCCCTCTGCCAGGCGTCCATCTCGGCATCATTCGGTTTGAGGACCTTCAGCCCCCGTTTTTCCATTTCCAGGATGGAATCCTCCCCCATTTTCCGGATCGCGTCGCGGAACCTGTCGCCCGCCCTTCGGGCGGCCTCGAGCATCGGCGCCCGGAAGCTTTCAGGCAGCGAATTCCACACCCGCAGGTCGATGACGGTCCCGGCCGCCAGCGGCGTCCATTTGACGTCGGTCATGTTGGGGACCAGCCGGTAGGCCTCGTTCATGAGGGCGTACAGCGGAGGGATGTTGATGGCGTTGATCATGCCCGTCTGCAGGGATGGGATCATGTCGGCCATGGAGAGGGAGTAGACCTGGAACCCGAATTCCTTGTACAGCCTCTCCGATTCCGGATCGCCGGCCGACGTGAAGAGCTTCGCCTTCCGCAGATCGTCCGGGACGCGCACCGGGCCCTTGGCGAACGTGCGGACCCATCCCGCGTCGGCCCAGTGCAGGAGCTTGAACCCTTTCGCCTCGAGCGCCTGTTCGAGCCGTGGCCCGATCCGTTCCAGGACGTAGTCGTACTCCTGGTAGGAACGGAGCATCATGGGCACCTGCAGGCAGGCGACGGAAGGGTCGACGCGGGAGAGCCCGACCGACGAGAGACCGACGGCCTCGATGCGGCGCGCCTGCACCATCTTGACCATCTCGGCCTCGTCGCCCAGCTTCCCGCCCTCATAAATCCGGACGTTCACCTGGCCGCCGGAGATTGTCTCCCAGTCCTGCTTCAGGTATTTGAGCACGTCATGCCAGAGGGAATCCTTGGGCGCCACCGAGCCGATCCGGATGCGGATGGGCCCCTGCGCCTGCAGGGGATCCTGCATGAGGCCGAACAGGAGAAGGCCCGCCAGCGCCCAGTGAAAATGTCGGAATGTCTTCATGTCCAGTATCCTATCCGGCGCCAGGGCCGTGCGCCGTTGTGCACAAAGAGCCCCCGGCCCCGCCGGGGACGCCTACTCCAAGATGAGATCGTCCACGTGCTCGACGAGCCAGCGGGCTTTCCGTTGTGCGACCAGGTTGGCCAGCCTGTTCTGCGGATTCCGGTCCGTGTCGACCGCGAGGGCCCTGCCCATCAGGGACAGGAATGCCTCCCTGTCCTGGTCGGGAATGGAGACAGCCTCGGCATAGGCCACGAAGAGCCCCGCATCCCGCCCCCCGGAGAGTTCCAGCGCACGCTCGTAGTGTTTCCGGATGCGTTCCCGGCCCGCGTCTTCGGCCGCCGCGCCCGCCAGCTGGACCTTGAACTGATGGAAGGCGCCGTTGCCCCAGGTCTCGTCCAGTTCCAGCCCGCGGTCGATCAGGGCCGTCACCTCGGGAAGCCGGGCGACGAACGCGGCGTCCCCCCTGGATATGGAGATGCCCAGGCCCAGGGCGGCGGCGCTCCAGTAGAGGAAAGGCAGGTCCTTCTCGCGGTTGCGCCCGTCGATCCGTCCGACCGCCTTCCGGGGGTCCCGCATCAGATCCTGGCCGAACTGCGGGTACCGTGTCTCAAGGCCCCGGAGCCCGTGCTGCAGCGCCCTCTGGTAGAGCTTCCGTGCACGGTCTCTCGTCGCCCGGGCCCGGTCCATGTCCTTGGACTCCAGCACGGTGGCCTCGTAGTCCACATAGGCCAGGGAATACAGCACGAAACCCTTGCAGGAGGTCAGCAGCAGGCCGGCATGATCCGGGGACTCCTCGAGCAGGCTTTCCATGAGTTTCAGCCCGAAAGGCAGGGCCTGGCCCACCAGCTCCAGGTCTTCGTCGGTTTCGTACACCGAGTTGCCCGCCGCCAGCGCGTCTCCGACCATGTTGACGGCGTAGCGGCGGACCGAACAGCCTGCCGCGACAGTCAGCACAAGCGCAAGCAGCAGCGCGTATTTCGCCCCCGACGGTGCCGCGCGGAAAGGGAGCTTCATCTCGAGCCTCCTGGTGGCGGGGCCGTGCCCGAATGCCGGCGTATGCGGTCCGGCGCGTCTGCACGGGTGCGCCGGCGGCGATTTGAGTGTGCCTGTGCATACGGCCGGGTGACCCCATCCATTGTATTCCTCGGCCGCCATTTTTCAAGGCCCGCATCATGCGGCGCCTCGGGGCGCAACGACGCCGACGGCCGCCGGGTCCGGCCGGTGCGGGCGCCCGGGCGCCATCGGCCCGCAACCGGCTGCGTGGGCATTGACGTACGGGGCCTGCCGTCATACTATCGAGGGGAGATGATCGTGCCACTTTTCCCATTGCCCAACGCGGTGCTGTTCCCCAAAACGCCGATCCCCCTCTACATTTTCGAGGAGAGGTACCGGGCCATGGTGCGCGACGTCGTCGCCGGGAGCGGGGAGCTGGTGATAGCCCTGATGCGCGAAGGCCTGGAGTTCAAGCAGGGGGGCATGTCTGCGGTGCACAGCATCGCGTGCCTGGGGAAAATCGAGACGTGCGAGGAGCTCGAGGACGGCAAATTCAACATCGTGGTTGTCGGGTTGCGGCGCGTGCGCCTGTTGCGGGTCCTGCAGAATTCCCCGTACCGGATGGTGGAGGTCGAGCCGCTCGAGGATGCCGAAATCACCCAGAACTCCGAGGATGTCGTCCGGAGCCGGGCGCTGATGGGGAATCTTTTCTCGCAGTTCACCGAGCTTGCCGCGGGCCTGCAATCGCAGGCCATGGAGATCATGCCGGAGCTGGACTTCGAATCGCTGGTGAACATGGTGGCGATGACCCTGAATCTTTCCATGGAGCAGAAGCAGGCGCTGCTGGAAATCAACGACATCTCCGTTCGATGCGACATGCTGATCCCGGTGCTGCAGCAGCAGATCGAAACGCTGATCATTGTCCGCAGATTCGAGCATATCAAGCCGGAGAACCCGGGCACCAATTGACGGGTTCGGGCATGCGCCGGCCCGCCGGCGGAGGCGTGCGCGCATCCGGCCGGGCCGAACGGGGATTTCCTGGGGGCGACCGAGATGGAGGCAGCAGGGGGAGCAATGGGGGCGGAAGGGTTCGGGCGGGTGGCCCTGATCGCCGGCGGCACGCGGGGGATCGGCCGGGCGCTCTGTTTGGACCTGGCCGGACGGGGGTGGCATGTCGCCGCCTGCTACAGGGAGAACCGGGAGGCCGCGGCCGCGCTCGGGGCGGAGCTCGACGGCAGGGGCCTGGCGGCGTCGTGCATCCAGGCGGATGTTTCCAAGGCCGACGTCGCCCGGGATCTGGTGCGCCGCGTCGAAACCGAATACGGCCGCATCGATGCACTGATCCACTGTATCGGGGCCTACCACCGTGTCCCTTTGCTCGAGGAGAGCATCGAAGGGTGGCTCGGGATGTTCGACCATAACCTGCACCCGGTCTTCTACCTGAGCCGCCAGGCGGCCTCGGGCATGATGCGGCGCGGGTGGGGCCGGATTATCGGCTTCAGCATGATCAATGCCGACCAACAGGCGGCGCAGCCGTTCGTCACTGCGCATTACATCGCGAAGATCGGGGTGCTCGTCCTTATGCGCTCCCTTGCGAGGGTTCTCGCCCCCTACGGGGTAACGGCCAACTCCATCTCTCCCGGTTTCATCGAAACCGGAAGCGTGCCCGAGGAAATCCTGGCGCAGTCGGGGAGAAACATACCGGCGGGGTACATCGGGAGCCCGGACGATGTCGTGGGCGCGGTCCGCTACCTTCTTTCGGACGCGGCCCGGTATGTCAACGGAACCAATATCCATCTGAGCGGCGCCTGGGGGATTTGACCGGCGCCGGCGGCCGCTACAGCAGGGACACGAGATCGGAAAAGAGTGCGTAGGCGGTCTGTTCCACCGAGGGGTTGTTTTCGATGATGGCCAGTTCCTGCATGGTGTCGGTGTTCAGTACCAGGATGTTGCTCAAGCCGCGCACCGCGGCCAGCGGGTCGAATATCTCCAGTTCCTGCAGTTCGATTTTCCCGACGACTTTGCCCCCTTGGCGATAGGCGCGGGACACCATCCGGAGCCTGCGGTCGCGCCGAACCGCCGCCCGCACTCTGCGGCCCATGTCCTCGTTGATGCTGGTCCTGTCGATGTCGGCCGGTTTAACGGACCCCCCCATGAGCGCCTGTACGAGGATCGAAAGCTTGGCGGCCGAATCCCATCCTTCGAGATCCAGCCTGGGATCCGCTTCGGTGAGGCCTTTCTTCTCGGCCATCTTCAAGGCCGCTTCGAACGAAGCCCCCTGCTCCATCTGGGTCAGCATGTGGTTGGTGGTGCTGTTGAGGATGCCCCGGAGGGAAAGGATGTGGGTGCCCGGAAGGTTCCGCCGTACGAGGTTGAACACGGGGGCGCCGTCCATGACGGTGCCCTCGTACAGCAGCCGTACGTCGCGCAGCCGGGCCAGGCGCGTGAGCTTGCGGAAATTGGTTGCAATGGGGCCCTTGTTCGTGGTGATGACGTGCAGCCCCGCGCGCAGGGCCTCCCGGATGTGCGTCGTGGCGGGTTCCCCGCTGAGGTCGAGAACGCTCATTTCAAACAGGACGTCGGCCCCGCACTGGCGGATGAAATCGGCGCGGGATCCGCAGCTGGGCCCCTTGTGGAAAAGGTTCAGGTCGGAATGCTTCGGCCAGCCTTTCAGGATCTTCTGGACCGGAAGCCCCTGGGGATCGATGCAGGTCCCGTGACGGCCGGTGGCGATGCCGTTGAGTTTCCACTCGACGCCGCAGTTGCCGACGAGCCATCGTCTGCGGCTCAGCAGAAGCCTGGCGAAGGCCCTGCCGACCTTCCCGAAGCCGATAAATGCAAGATTGATCTGTTTCCGTTCCTGTTCCATCCGTCATCCGCAGGCATAAGGGTCCGATACGCCGGTTCAGGCCGTGATAGTACAACGCGCCGCATCGCGGTTCAATAGCCCCCAGCGGGGAAAGCCCGATGCGCCCGGCGGCCTGTGTTAGGATTATCTGCGGCGGCCTTGACGGCCGGCACGGCCGGACGCCGCGTCCAACACGGACGCCGCGTTTAATCCGGACGCCGCGTCTAATCCGGACGCCATGTCCAATCCGGACGCCGCGTCCAATACAGTAGGGGGAATGCCTGTGAAGCTCATCGAATCACCCGTCATTGTCGAGGCCGCCGGCACCGGGCCCAAGAAAATCGAAGAGTTCATCGGCCATGTCGGTTCTGCAACGGCATCGGTCAGCGTGGCGAGGATGCAAAGCCCCGCAGGCTGGATCGAACCGGGACAGACGCCTGAATTTGACGAGTACAGCATTGTTCTGAATGGAACGCTTCACGTGGAGACCCGGGAGGGCGCGTGGGACGTGCACGCGGGCCAGGCGTGTATCGCAGACCGGGGTGCGTGGGTGCGGTACAGCACTCCGGCGCCGGGCGGGGCGGAGTATATGGCCGTATGCGTTCCCGCCTTCTCCCCACAGGCCGTCCACAGGGACCGGGACTGACCCGGCTGCGAACGCCGGCCGATGCCGGCTGCGAATGCCGGCCGATGCCGGGGGAGAATGCCGGCCGATGCCGGCTGCGAATGCCGGCCGATGCCGGGGGAGAATGCCATGGCCAGAAACGTAGAGATCAAGGCCCGCATCGTAAGCGTCGAATCGGTTTTCCCTGCGGCCGCCGCTCTGGCCGACGGGGAGCCTGTGACCATGGTCCAGGACGACACCTTTTTCCGCTGCAGCAACGGCCGGCTGAAGCTGCGCGCTACTGCCGGGAACGGGGGCGAGCTGATATTCTACCGCCGCGCCGATCGAAGCGGACCCAGGGAATCGTTCTACCTCGTTTCCCCCACAACCGCCCCGGACGCCCTCAGGGAATCCCTGTCGCTGGCCTACGGGGAAGCGGGCCGCGTGCGCAAGACGCGCACCCTGTTCCTTGCCGGCAGAACCCGCATCCATCTCGACCGGGTTGAGGGCCTCGGGGATTTTCTGGAACTCGAAGTGGCGTTGCGCGACGGGGAGCCCGTGGAAGCCGGCAAGGCCCGAGCCAGAGACCTTATGGGGAAGCTGGGTATTGGCCGGGATCAGCTCGTCGAGGGGGCGTACGTCGATTTGCTGACATCGGGGACAGCCTGACGGGGAAGGGCCGATGGGCCGTCTAGGAATCCCGCTTTCTTCCGCCGGGGGGCGCCTGCTCCCGGAAGTCCCGAAACCTCGCGCCGTGCGCCCCCTCTTTTCTGCTTGATTTTCACCTTTTCTTCACCTATGCTGTGTCCATGATCGTCGTGGGGACAAGCGGGTTCCGGTACCGGGAATGGGCTTCGGTGTTTTATCCGGCCAATCTCGATTCGAAATCGTGGCTGCGTTATTACGCCGCCCGGTTCGGCTGCTGCGAGCTCGGAACCACCTACTATCAAATTCCGGAAGTAGCTGCTATACAGGAACTTGCATCGGAAACCGCCGGGGATTTTCAGTTCGTTTTCCGTGCGCCCTTCCGCCTGGTGCAAGAGCATCCGGACAACCCGGAACTGGCCCGGAGGTTCGCGGCCGCCCTGTGGCCGTTGACCGAGACCGGCCGGCTGGCCGGGGCGCTGCTGCAGTTCCCCCCCGAGTATGGATTCATACGGGACAACTTCGACCGGCTGGGCCGGGTCCGGGATTCCCTCGAAGGCATCCCCCTGATCGCGGAGTTCGGCTCTCCCGACTGGGGGACCCCCCGGGCGGCCAAGCACCTGGAGGCGGCGCACATTGCCCTCGCCTGCATCGACGGGGGAGAACGCCTGGCGGCGAAGACCTTTTTCCGCGCGACATCCGCGACGGCCTATGTCCGCTTCCAGGGGAGGAAGTATTCCCGCTGGATCCGGGGGGACGGGTCGGCGCAGCACGACTACCTGTACAGCCGGGCGGAGATTGCCGCCGCCGTTGCGGAAATCCGCCGTCTGGAGCAGGCGTGCGAACGTGTGCTCGTTCTTTTCGGCAATCACTGGCGGGGCCAGGCCGTGATCAACGCCCGTATGCTGCTCGAGGAACTCGGGGAATAGGGATGGAACGCGAGATCATCTACGTAACGGTGACGAATTTCCCCGTGGCCGTGGAGCGGGTGGCGCACCCCGGACTGCGCGGCCGTCCCGTTGTCGTGGCGCATCGGCATGCGGCCCGCTCCATCGTGACGGCCCTGTCCTCCGAAGCCCGGGCCGAGGGCATCCGCCCGGGAATGGAGCTTTCCCGGGCCATGCGCTGCTGCCGCCGAACGATTGTCCTGCCGCCGAACGAGCCCCTCTATCGAAGGGCGTCCCAGGCGGTTTTCCGGGTCCTGGCCGGTTTTTCGCCGCTGCTCGAACCTTCGGGGCACGGCCATGCGTATCTGGACGTCACGGGGACCGGCCGGCTGTTCGGGCCCCCGAGGGATACGGCATGGAAAGCCCAGAAAGAGATCCTCCGGCAGCTTCGCCTCCATGCCTCGCTCGGGATAGCCTCCAACAAAATGGTGAGCCGGATCGCTTCCGAGGTGACCGAGCCCTTCGGCCTGCATGCCGTCCCCCACGGGAACGAACCGTCTTTCCTGTCGCCCCTTCCGGTGCGCCTGCTCCCCGGGGTCGGCCCGCGGACCGGGAAGCTGCTTGCGGACCTGAACCTCCGCATCATTCGCGATGTCGCGGCGATCGGGATGGAGCCTCTCGCCCTGGCGTTCGGGTCCTTCGGGGCCGCGCTCTACCAGCATGCGCGGGGGGTCGACCGGACGCCGGTGTATCCCGTGCGCGCGGTCCCGGCGGTGGAGGAGGCGCGGGTCTTGCCCGAAGACAGCAACGACCGCGACCTTTTGCAGAGGGTGCTGCGGGACCTGTGCGCCGGCGCCGCCCGGCGGCTGCGGGAAGGGAACCAGCGCGCCGGTCGGATGGAACTGTACGTGCGGTACGCGGATCACCGGGATGGATGCCGGAAGCTGGACATCGCGCCCCCACTGCCGTCGTCGGCAACCCTGTATGCCCGCGGCCTGTCGGCCTTGAGCCTCCTCCTCGAGCGGCGCACGCGCGTGCGCAGCATGCGGCTCCGGCTGACCGCCCTTTCCACGGGTTCGACGCAGATGGAGCTGTTTGCCGATCCCGTGACGGAACGGCACGCGGCACTCGAGCGCGCCCTCGACGCCCTGCGCCGCCGTTACGGCGCGGAGGCGGTTGTGCATGCGGCGTAGGGGGGCGCCCTCCGGTGCGGCCGGATGCCATCGTGCGCGGCCATCCCGCCGTTCAGGGCGGGACACGCCCGTTGCGCCTGTCGAGCGAGCGATGCCGGAGGGCGGCCAGCGGCAGGAACCCGCCGTAGGGACCTTCCGGCTTTAGGCGGGGGAGGATGTCCAATGTTCATTCATCTGCACGTGCATTCGAACTACACCTTCTGTCGCGGCGCCGGCAAAATCGAAGCCCTGGTCGACGCCGCCCTGGACCGCGGCATGCCCGCAATGGCCCTGACCGACACCAACGGCATGTACGGGCTGGTCTGGTTCCTCCAGGCTGCGGCCGAGCGCGGCCTGCGGCCGATCGTCGGATCGGAACTGCGGACGGAAACCGAACGCGCCGTGGTGCTGGCGCGCAACCGGGAGGGGTACGAGGCCCTGTGCCGCCTCATTTCCCGCCGACAGTCCGAACCCGGTTTTTGCCTGAGCGAAGCCCTGGCCGAGGACCGCGAGCATTGGATCGTTCTGAGCGACCGGCTGCCGCTGCTGCGCGCCCTCGGGCGCCGGAACGGGACGGGCGGGATCTACGTGGAATTGAACAATCCCGCCGCGGAGGCGCCGCTGCTCGATTTTTCGCGCCGCAGCGGGATCCCGCCGGTGGCCACCAACGAGGTGTATTTTACCGATCCGTCCGATTTCGCCCTGCACCGGCTGCTGCGGGCGATCGATCTGAACACGTCCCTGTCGCGCATTCCGCCCGAGGAACTGGCGGGGGAGGACCGCTGGCTGAAGCCGGAAAAGGAGATGGCCCGCCGCTACCCCCATGTCCGCCGGGCCCTGGAAAACACCGGGCGCATTGCGGATGAGTGCTCGCCGGATATACGTATGGGCGACCCGGTGTTCCCTTCCTACGAGCCGCCGGGCGGGGCGGACGTCTTCGAGTATTTGCGGGAGGAGTGCTATCGCGGCGCCGAATGGCGCTACGGCGAGCTTTCCGACTCCGTGCTCAAACGCCTGGAGCATGAACTCGACATCATCAGGGACAAGGGCTTTGCGTCCTATTTCCTGGTTGTCCGGGACATCGTCCGGCAGTCGGCCCGCACCTGCGGCCGCGGCTCCGCCGCCGCGAGCCTGGTCGCCTACTGCCTCGGGATCACCCATGTCGAGCCGATCACGCACAACCTTTTCTTCGAACGCTTTCTCAACGAAGGGCGGGCCGACCCGCCCGACATCGACATCGATTTCCCCTGGGACGAGCGCGACGGCGTATTGGAGTACGTCTTCCGCCGCTACGGCGCCGCCAGGGTGGCCATGATTGCCAACCACGTCGGTTTCGGGGCGCGCGCCGCCCTGCGGGAGGTGGCGAAGGTCTACGGTCTCCCCGAACGGGAGATCAGCGCGGTGACGCAGCGCATGGGACACTTCTGGCGGTTGAGCCGTCTGGAGGACTCGCTGCGGCACCACCCGGCGTACAGGGGCATCGACCTGAAGCCCCCATGGCCGGAGATCGTGCGCCTGGCCATGAAGCTGGAAGGGTTCCCGCGCCACATCTCCGTGCACTGCGGGGGCATTGTCGTCGCCCCCGACCGCATCGACCGCCACGTCCCGGTCGAACCCGCCCCGAAAGGGGTCCCGGTCCTCCAGTGGGAGAAGGACCAGGCTGAAGATGCCGGCCTCATCAAGATCGACCTTCTGGGGAACCGCTCCCTGGCCGTGATCCGGGACGCCCTGGCGGCCGTCAGGGAGAACTACGGGACCGACATCGACTATGCGCGGTGGGATCCGACCGGGGACGCCAGGACGCAGGACCTCATGCGCCGCGGCGACACGATGGGCGTCTTCTACGCGGAATCCCCCTCGATGCGGCAGCTGCAGAAGAAGTGCGGCACGGGCGATTTCGATCACCTCGTGATCCACAGCTCGATCATCCGGCCCGCGGCCAACCGCTACATCCGTGCATACGTCCGGCGCCTGCGGGGGGGCGGCGCCTACCGTTCGCTGCATCCGATCCTGGACGAGGTGCTGCAAGAGACGCACGGCATCCTGGTGTACCAGGAGGACGTTTCCAAAATTGCCATGGCCATGGCGGGGTTCAGCGCTTCGGACGCGGACCTTCTGCGGAAGGTCGTCTCGAAAAAACGCGCATCGCGGCGGCTTGAGGACTTCAGGGGGGAATTTCATGCCGGAGCCGCGGCGCGCGGCGTCTCGGGCGAGGTTGCGGCGGAGGTCTGGAATATGATGATGAGCTTTTCCGGGTATTCGTTCTGCAAGCCGCATTCGGCTTCCTACGCGCTGGTGTCCTACAAGTCCTGCTGGCTGCGGGCGCATTACCCGGCCGAGTTCATGGCGGCGGTGCTGACCAACCGCGGGGGGTACTATACGGCCTTCGCCTATGTTTCCGAGGCGCGCCGGATGGGGTTGCGGGTGCTGCCTCCGGACGTCAACGCGAGCCGCAGGGAGTACTGGGGGAAGGACGGCACGGTCCGGGTGGGGCTGATGCAGCTGAAGGGCCTGCAGGAAAGGACGCTCCGGGCCATCGTGCGCGAGCGGGACGACGGGGGGCCGTATGCGTCGTTCGGGGATCTTCTCCGCCGGGTGCGGCCCGATCCGGCGGACGCGAAGATACTGGTCCAGTCCGGCGCATGCGACAGCGTCGCGCGCGGAGCGACCAGACCGGAGATGGTCTGGGAAGCGCTCCTGCGGCACGCGCCGGGATCCGGGAGCCGCCGGGCGGGCCGCACGCTGTTCGAGGACCCGGAGCCCGCGACCCCGCCCAGGGTGCCGCACTACAGCGCGCGCACGGTCCTCGAGCACGAGATCGAGACCCTGGATTTCCTGATCAGCCGCCACCCGTTGTCGTTGTATGCCGCCGAGCTGGCGCGGATCGGGTGCGTCCGGGGCGCCGATCTGGAGCGGCACGTGGGGCGGCGGGTAACGACCGTGGGCTGGTGGGTGACGGGGAAGGTGGTCGCCACCCGGGAGGATGAGCCGATGGAGTTCGTCAGTTTCGAGGATACCAGCGCCCTGTACGAAACCACCTTTTTCCCGAAAACCTACGCCCGGTTCTGCCACAGGCTGCACCGGGCGCGCCCCTACGTGCTCTCCGGACTGGTCGAGGAGGATTTCGGGGCCGTCAGCCTGACGGTCGACGACGTCCGTCTTCTGTAGAAATTCCCGCGGGGATACGGTATAAGCTGACTTTCGGATTCGGCCCGGGATTTTCGGAACAGGCCGGAGGAGGGACGATGGAAATGGAAATATTTTTTCCCGGCGGGAAAAAAGTCAATTCGAAGTACAAGGGATTCGTCGTCGAGACGGATCAGCCCGAGAGCGAGGGGGGGAGCGGTTCCGCGCCAGAGCCGTTCGATCTGCTGCTGTCGGCGCTGGGGACCTGCGTCGGGGTCAATGTCCTGTATTTCTGCGAAATCCGCGGGATCCCGACCGGCGGCCTGCGCATGTCGATGTCTGTCGACATGAACGATGCGGCCCACCTTGTCGAACGGGTACGGATACGCCTCGGGCTCCCGGAGGATTTCCCCCAAAAATACCGGTCGGCAGTCCAGCGGGCGGCGGATCTGTGCGCGGTGAAGCGGGCGTTCTCCAATCCCCCTGAGATCAGCCTGACCCTGGAGGAGTAACGGTATTGACTTTGTCCATATTTGGACTTATTATAAAAGCCGATGCCCGACACCTTGAAAATACTCCAGGATTACGGAGTGTCCCCCACCCCGCAGCGGATCGCCGTTGCCGAAGCGGTTCTCCATGCCAAGGCCCATCCGTCCGCGGATGACATCTGGGGCATCGTCAGAAGGCAGTGGCCCACGCTGTCGAGGACCACGGTCTACAACACGCTGAACCTCCTCGTCGGCAAGG
>Ga0123333_10002255_pt1 | contig 19769 bp, 13 predicted proteins | sample BioC12SIPDNA_3_FD_89957 | JGI IMG/M metagenome (GOLD analysis project Ga0123333, IMG submission 89957) | Anaerobic biogas reactor microbial communites from Washington, USA - Biogas_R2_B C12 SIP DNA | ecosystem: Engineered > Bioreactor > Anaerobic > Unclassified | place: Washington, USA... | reverse complement strand
GCTCGAACTCACCCTCCTGCAGCACGCGGAGCACCTTGGCCTGGGCCGCGCGGGAGATCTCGCCGATTTCGTCGAAAAAGAGGGTGCCGGTGTGGCAGCGTTCGAATTTCCCGACCTGCGGTCGATCGGCTCCGGTAAACGCCCCGCGCTCGTAGCCGAACAGTTCACTTTCGAAGAGTGCGTCGGGGATGGTGGCGCAGTTGACCGCCATGAAGGGTTTGTCTTTGCGGTGGCTGTGATGGTAGATCGCCCGCGCCGCCAGCTCCTTGCCGGTGCCGCTCTCGCCGGTGATCAGCACGGTGACGTCCTTTTCCGCCACCTGTCCGATGAGCTTAAAGACCTCCTGCATCTTGCGGTGCGTGCCGACGACCCGGACGCCGGCGCCGCCTGCCGGGGAGACTTTGGTCAGCGAACCGGGGAGGCGGACGACCTCCTTCATCAGGCGATTCACCCGCAGGGCATCGGCGGCGATCCGTTTCAACTCCTCGGAATCGAACGGCTTGAGGAGGTAGTCGTAGGCGCCGATGCGCATGGCGTCGATGGCCGTCTCGGTGGTGCCGTGGGCGGTCATGATGATTACGGGCGTTTTCACCTGCGCCTGCTTGATGGCGGCCAGGGTCTCCAGGCCGTTGAGCCCCGGCATCATGTAGTCGAGCAGGATCAGGTCAAAGGCGTTTTCCGCGAGCAGTTCGAGCGCCGCTTCACCGTCGGCGCGGGCATGCACCTCGTGGCCCTGGCGGGTAAAAAGCCGGGTGAGGAAGTGCGTCAGCCCTTCATCGTTGTCGACGATCAGAATTCTTTCCATGGCGGTGGCTTTCACTCGACGGCCGGCAAGTGGATGGAAAACGTGGCGCCGGCGCCGGGCGCCGTATCGACGCGCACCGTGCCGCCGTGGAACTGCACCGTGTTCTGGACGATCGGCAGGCCGAGGCCGGAGCCGCCCGTCTTCGTGGTGAAGAAGGGTTCAAACAGGAACTGGCGATCTTCGGCCGTGATGCCCGGGCCGCTATCGGCAACTTCAATCCGCACAGCGAGCTTGCCTTCGTCGCCCGAACCGCCCTCGGCCGAGACCGACACTCGCAATTCACCGCCCGCCGGCATGACTTCCAGCGCGTTGACCATCAAGTTGACCAGGCACTCGCTCAATTGCCGCAGATCACCTTGGGCGCGGGGCAGCCGCTCGGCAATCGAAGAAGAAACGGCGACGTTCTGCTGTTTCGCTCGCGGTCCGACGATTTCCAGAGCTTCTTCGATAAGCCGCCGGAAATCGAGGTCGGCCATTACCGGCTCGCGCGGCCGCGCAAATTGGAGGAAGTGATTCACCGTGGCTTCGATGCGATGGATTTGACGCATCGCCACCTGGAAATCCTCGCGATCTTCCGGGGAGTTGTCGAGGGTTTCGCGGCACGACTGGAGAAACAGCTTGAGCGAGGTCAGCGGGGTGCGAATCTCATGAGCGACACCCGAAGACAGCCGCCCCAGCGCCGCCAGATGCTCGGAGCGCGCGGCGGCTTGGAGGGTTTTCTGCAGACGGGCCTCGACCTTGCGCAGTTCTTCCTCGGTGAATCCGACGCGTCGCTTGAGCCGATCGTGGTGTTCCTGCAAACGGCCGGCCATGTCGGCAAACGCCGCGTACAACTGCCCGATCTCGTCGTGCCGCCGGGTGGGGGCGCCGGCGAGGGCCTCGTCGAAATGCCCGGCGGCCAGCGATCGCGCGGCCTCGCTCAAGGTCCGAATCGGTGCGGTGACATAGTAGCCCAGCAGCCAGGAGATGAGCACCGCCGTCGCCGCGGTCACGGCAATCGCCAGGCAGAGGGCGCGGGTCAGCTCGCTCGAGGGCGCAAAGGCCTCGTCGCGATCCTGTTCGACGACGAGATGCCAGTCGGTTCCCGCCACCGGCCGGGAAGCGCCGAGTACGGCGATCCCGCGGTAATCCGTATAGATCGGCTTGCGACCCGCCTTGCCGAAGATCTGCGAAAAACTCTCCGACCGGGAGATATTCTCCCGCAGAATCCGGCCAGGCTCCTTGTGGACGAGAAACGTCCCCTCTCCGTCGACGAGGTAACTCTCCCCAGTCCGGCCCAGCGACACGCGCAGCACGTCGGCGAGAATCGAGGCGGTGCTGACGGTCGCGCGGACCGCGCCGAGCGGATTGCGGCCCTCTCCGGGGATTGGTGTGGCGATGACAAACACCGACTCCTTCCCGCCGGGTTCAAGGTGAACGGGCGCCATGGCGGTTCGGCCGCCGAGGGCTTCGCGGATGCCCGTTTCCTCGGCAAACGGCGACCGTTCACGGGGCGGGAAGGAAGGGGACTGCGTATCGAACCGGACCTTTCCGGCGGCATCGACCACCAACAGCCGCGTATAGACACCGTACTGGCTGCGAACCAATTCCAGGTAGGGACCGATTTCGGCGGCGTCGAGTGTGCGAACGGGCGAGGCTCCGGCGACCACTTCCAAGTCGGCCTTCCGTTCGCGGATCCAGCGCTGCAGGAGTCCCTGCTTTTCCGCGGCGACGTTCTCCAACTGGTTGGTGACGATCGTGGCAATCACGTTGTCGGCCGTCCGCACGGCAAACACGCTCACCACCGCCAGTGGCGCCAAAGAAACCAGGAGAAAGATGAGCGTGATCCGCAGTTGCAGACTGCCCAGCAGGATAGTTTTCACATCTAGGACGACCTTCACTGGTCCGCGGCCCGCTCGATCTTCGGCTCACACCAGCAGGCCCAATCAAAACTGTACGAGCCGTCGGAATCGGTGACGAGCGACAGCACGACGGCCCGGCCCGCCCAGGGCGCAAGGTCGACGGAAAGCGGCTGCCAGGGCCCGGGCGTCATCCGCTGCCGCGCCGCTTCCTTGCCGTTGACCTCCACGATAAACACCACGCCTTCCGAACGCGAGTCGTCGCGGAGCCCAACGCGGCACGTAAACCGCGAACGGTCTTCGCTAAGCGTCATCGGGAAATGGGCGATGGTCTGCCCGTAATGGGGCGGATGGGCGAAAAAGCCGGGCCGCATCGCACCGTCGACGGAAAACTGCTCCAGGCGCAGAGCCGCATGTTCGGCCCCGACCAGTTCCCGTCCCGCGTCGTCGAAAAACATCACCACGGGCGACTGCCGGGTCAGATCGACAGGAAGCTGCACCGCCGGCGGTGTCTCTCGCAACAAGAAGACGGCGCCGGGCAGGAGGGCCTCGGTTCGCAAGGTTTCGCCCTCGCGGTGGATCGCCCGCCGGCCCTGGCTGTCGACCGCCAGTGTGTAGTTGCCGCCGCCGGCAAACGCCACCGCGGCCTCCGTCTGGCCTCGCCGCTGAATCCGCGGCTGGTGCCATCGAGCCCAGTCGAAGCTCGGCGAGCGATCTTCTCCGGGCTCCACGGCGAGTTCGACCGTGACGCGTTTGCCGGCCAGCGGCGTGAGATCGAGTTCGATCACCCGCGGGGTTGGCGAGGCGTGGTGTACTTGCTGGGTAAGCGTTTGCTTTTCATCGGTGGCGGACATCCGGAACGTCACCCCGTCGGACCTGCCCGGCTTCATGGCGGCTTCCGCCATCGCGACATTGCTCAACAGTTTCAACTCGCCTTGCTGGGGCAGATCGATCTGGTAGCGGGCATAGGCGACTCCGGTGCCGCCTTGGTAGGGCGGATGGGCGGCGAGGGTGTCGTTGCCGTCTTCGGTGAACCCGCCACCGTCGTCGGCTGAGCCGGCGCCTCGCCACTGTTGGCCCTCCTTGTCGTACGGCTGCGAGCCGCAGACGGCTCGCTCGATCCCTTCGACCAGGTCGAGCACGATGCTCGTGCGGCTGCGTGTGCGGAGGATGGCCAGATCGTCGTTTGCCGTCACGCCCGCGCAAACCACCTCCGCGGGCAGCGATGCCACATGGAATGCCTCCGCGGCGCGTGGGTCTTCGAAATAGGGATACCAACGCTCGCTTTCCAGACCGAAGAGGCGGGTCTCATCATAGGCCCGCCAGTCGGGGATCGTGCCGCGACCTTCCGCCTGCCATGTGCCGGTCACCGTGCGGCTGATGTGTTGCTCACCACATACCAGCCGCCCGTCGATCGTCCGCACCGCGCGGCGGCCATCTTGGGTCCGCCAGGGGAAAGCGACATCCGCGGGCCAGGCCGCTTCGAGGTCGATGTCGAGCCGGTTGGTGAGGTGGAAGCGGGCCTCGTCGAAGAATTGCCGGGAGAAGCCGGTCGGCTGCCGGAGCTGTTCCAGGTTCGGCTTGAGTGTTGGAATCACACCCCAATGTTCGTAGGCCTCGTTCCAAGCGGCGTAGAGCTGATCCATCGTCGGCGCGGCGCAGCCGAGGTAGCCGTTGATGATCGTGTACGGCCGCAGCAGGTAGGAGCTGATCGGATGGGCGGTGGCGAGCTGGCGCCGATTCCAGGTGCCCTCGGAATGCTGGATGCCCCAGGCGTGGCGCTGGGCAAACGCCTCGTAGCGGCAAGTCATCTCGTTGAGCCCTTCGCCGCTGAGGGCTACCTCCGGCAGGGCCTGGCGAAGTTCGCGGTGCAGGGCCAGGTTGCCGTCGATCATCGACATCCCGTCGATCAGGCCGTTGTGGTCGTTGTAAAGGCAGAGCGTTTGATCGAGGTGGAGCGAATCGATGTGATAGCCGCGGCAGAGTGCGACCATCGCCGCGACGAAGCAATCGCGCCACGGCCGGTGGGCCGGGTTGATGTAGGCGAAGCGGATCTCCGGCTCGGCGCGGTCCCAGAGCCACCAGAGCTTCTCGTGCTCGCCCCACGGACTGCGAACCTGGTACGGCTCGAATTGCTTGTAGAGCGGGTTGAGCGGATCGACGCCGAAATAGTTCACATGGAGCATGACCCGAAATCCCAGCTTGTGCGCGGCCTCGACGAAGGGGGCGAGCCCTTCGCGCGGGGCGTCGTAGACCGGATAGTCGCGGTCGTAGCCCGCCTTGCGCCAGTCGGGGACGTAGAGGATCGTCTGCTTTGGATCGAGTCGCTCGGCGAGCGGCTTGAGCAGGTCCGTGCTCAGGCCCATGATGACCATGGCCCGAATGTCCTTGACCCAGCCGGGCTTTTGCCGCTCAATCGGCACCGGTTGGAAATGCTCCACCATCCATTGGCGATAGCGACGGGCCGGCACGCGCCAGTCGCCCTGGTAGACGCCAAGCCGCCACGGCACCGACTCGCAGGCGGTCAGTTGGTCAAAGGGAGCATGGTTGATCATGGTGAGGGTCAACTGCCAGCCGTCGGCGTTGCGATCGACGACGAGCCGCTTGAATCGCCCGCGATCGTCCTCCGCCCAGACGAAAAAGCCGCCTTCGGGCCCTTCGACGACCACCAACTGCGCCTCCCAGCCGATGGGATAGTCGAACTGGTGCCGGCGGCCCGGGCTGTCGGGCGAGAGCCGAATTCCCGATCGGCCGGGAACGACGATCGCATAATCCAACGGTATGCGGCCGATGGCCCAACTCAACCCCCAGACTCCCGGCTCGGGCGATGAAGCCTTCTGGGCAATGCTCAGTTCTCCTTCGGCGCCGGTGCGATAGGTTGCCTCGGCCCGCGCGCCTTTCAGGCCGGAAAAACGATCGTAGCGGCGCAGGACTTCGCCGGGCTGACTCGATCCTGTGCAAGCCTCCGCGCCGTGCTCACCCGCCGTGCGATGAATCGTCAGTGGCGCCGTATCCGCCACCGGGCGGACATAGACCTTGCCGCCGCTGCGCAGATCGACCAGCGAGCCGCAGCGAAACACGGCATCAAACTGTGGCGAGTGGATTTCAAGCGGCGGGCAGCCGGACGGATCGCCCAGCAGCACGAGGCAAACCAGAAAAGCGGGAGTGTAAGTCATCAGAGTCCCATGGGATCGGATCAGAGCCACAGGGGTCGGGTGGCCTGGAGTCGTACAAGTGCGTCTTAGCGGACGTCCTTCAGATGCTGGATTTCACGGGCGAGGACCGAGCCCTGCTCCTGGGCCGGGAACTTGCCGAGGGACTCGTTCTCAATGCAGAGATCGTTGGAATAACCGGCCTTCTTGAGGATTTCGACAATGCGGCGGAAGTCGAGATCGCCCTCGTAGATCGGGCAGCAGTATTCGCCGTACTTCCAGCCCCGCTGCCGTTGCTTCTCGCGCTCGGATTCCGGGTAGCAGATGCTCTTGCAGTGGGTATGCACGACGCGGGGAGCGAACTGGGCATAGAGATCGTAGAGCTTCGAGAGCGGATGGCCGAACCAGTAGAAGTTGGCCGTGTCGAGCGTCAGTCCGAGTCGCGGGGATCCGACGCCATCGAAAACGGTCTTCAAGAAAGCCGGATCGTTCGTCGTGCCGCCGTGATTCTCGATGCCGAAGGCCACGCCGGTCGACTCCGTGGCCGCGATCAGTTTGCTCAAGATGTCGACGGCGAAGGCGGGAAATTGCTCCTCCGACGTCTTGCGACGCACGACATCGATGCGGATTGCCTTGGCGCCGAGGGCTTTCGCTGCTTCGGCGGCCTTTGCGGTCCACTGAAGCTCGAACTCCGGCCGTTCGTCGAAGCGGTTCGACATGCAGAAGGCCGTGATCTTCACGCCGGCCGCTTTCGCGTCGGTGGCGAGTTGCGAGATCCCTTCCAAAGTGGCAAGCGAGTATTGTCGCTCAGGATGGAACAGGGCGGGAATCGACAGATCGTCGTGAATCGTGGCCGCCACGCTCTCGGCGCCGATTCGTTGCATGGCCGCCCAGCAATTCTCCGCCCCGGTGACGGCGAGATGGGCGTCCCGGCAGCCGACGAAGAGCTTCTTCTCTGCCGATCCCGCCGCCACAGCCGATCCCAGCCGGCCCAGCGAAACTCCGGCCAACGCGCCGAGCGATCCGGCGACAAACTCTCTGCGAGTGACAGTCAACGTCATGGTTGTCGTTCTCCTGGTGGATTCCGCGATTCCGCAGTCTTGCCGGTCACGTCCGGCTAGGAGCCGTGCTCGGCGCCATTATAATCAAATACTCGCCAGAGTTTCAGAAATCGTGGGGCAGGTTTGCAGCCGGCCTTCTTCGCTCGCCGATTCGAGTCAGGCTGCAAGACTGCCCCACAACGCTTGTTTGGCATCTTGGCGGGGGGTGACTACCATGGATCGCTGGGAAGTCGGCCAGACAACGACACTGCTGGCAGACAGAGGCGTCGTCGCTCCGTGCGTCAACCTTTCATTGAATTGCATCCACGGCGACAACCAATCCATCGACTGCAAGATGCCGGCGAGGCACGGCCAAGCTCACTTGCGTCCTATGCGCTTCCGTAGCTCCAAAAGCCGCGTCACTTGCTCTTCACTCAGCCCGGCTGCGAGCTGCTCGGGCGTGAGGCTTCGGAGAACCTCTTCGGGCGGTAGCCCCCGGATCCGCTTCTCCGCCGGAAGCCTTTCCAGCACCGAGGTCAAAAGCTCGTCCTCAACTCCGCCCAGTACCGTGGCCAGCAGTTCTTCCTCCACTTCCCCCAGATACTGCGTATCTCTATGTTGCATCGCAAAATCCTCGCCCAGGCTACGAAATTGCTGAACCTGCTGGAGCATATAGACCAGCAATGCCTCATGCCCCGTCCCGGTCAACTGTTCTATTATACGCTCCCGGTCTCTGAGAAATACATGACTCACCAGCGACAGGACGGCTTCGCCGCGCTCGGCCATCACGTCGGTCTCCACCAGCCAAGTCGTACACGGCAGACCGGCGAGGCGGAAAACGCCCCGCTCATGTTCGCTCATCTTGCCGCCCAAAGATTGCAGCTCGCTGCGAATCGGCCGAGTGACAGTCGGCGCAAGGACGATCAGCGATATGTCTTGTTGGGGGACTAGCTCCACCTGCTGGCCACGCCAAAGAAAGGCACAACCGAGCAGTTGCGACAGGTCACCCTGTGCAAGAGCATCGGTCGGGCCTTTGAACTGAATCAGCGTGAAGCGGTTCAGTAGCGGCAGCAGCACGCCCAAATCCCGACGGCCGGCTTCGGAGAGGTTTCCCGCCTCACGGCGAATCAGTAGGATGTCCACTCGCAACGGCAATTTGCCGACCGGCACTTCCTCAAGGACGGTATACGCCGTAGCCAGCACATGGTCCAACAGTCTCGCTAACAGCGGATGCCACCAAGTCCGCGTCTTGCCCGGCTGATCGCGAGAACTGCCGGCGTTGGATGCGTCGGGATCGCTCATGCCGCCAGTATATCGAGCGGTGTGTGGGCTCGTCTAGCTGGTTATACATTCTTGCTGGAATCAGCGATTGCGGAGGGCCTTTCAGAAGGGTAAGCTTGACAGAAAAAACCCGCTCGGTTCAAAGCGTTATGACACTTGCTGATCGCTGTGCGTGGAATTTCGAGGACGAGATCCGATCGCGAGGAAGCGACTATTATCGTGAAGGCCGCGTTGAACTGGATTCGGCAACCGGGTCGATAATTTCCGCCTCGGTGAACGGTCGTTCCGGCAACTACGAGGTCTTTATCGACCACGGCGACGCTCGAAGCGGCGTGCTCGAAGTCTGGTGCGGCTGTCCCTACTTTGGCGATGAGGGCCCCTGCAAGCATATCTGGGCGACGATCCTTGCCGCCAGCGCCCGGGGCCTTGGCCCACAAACCGGCAAGCGCGATTTGTATATCATCGAGGGAGAGCCGCCTGAAGGCGAATACGGCGAGGCCGAAGAGGAGGAGTCCGACGATTGGGATTTTGAACCAACGTACTCGTGGCGACATGACAACGGCCGCCGATCTCCAGCACCGAGCAAGATCGGAAAATCGCCGCCGCGAGGCATCGCGAAATGGCAGAGTCAGCTCTCGCAAGTCTTCCAGGACGTCCGTTCTTCGATGCCGGGCGGCTCGCTCCAGGGCCTGCAGCAGGCTCGCGAAGCATGGTACGTGCTCGACGTCGCTTCGAGTTTGAGCGACGGCGGCCCGGTCGTTAAACTTTTCCAGAGAGAAGCCCGGCAGAACGGCGAACTCGGCAAGCTCAAGCAGTTGCGTCTTCGCAAGCCGGAGATCAGCCGGTTTCCGCTCCCGGATGACCGCGAGATGCTGCGACTGCTGCTGGCCAACCATGACGAGAGCGACGACGGATACGGTGGGGCTTATCGATCGCGCTACGGGCACTACGGCGGCTACGATCCGGCGATCACGGAAGTCCAGATAGCGGCCGACGCCCGCGAGCAGTTGCTGCCGAAGCTCTGCGCCACCGGCCGGTTCGTCTGGATGCTGGATAGCGATACGCAAGATGCGGAGGAAGATCGCCGTCCGATAGCCTGGGACGATGGGCCACCGTGGCGATTCCGGCTCTCGGTGGAGGCCGACGACAAGAACGAGCGATGGCATTTTGAGGGTCAACTCGTCCGCGAAGGGGAGGAAAACCCGATTCCGCTAACGAAGCCCGCGATGGTCGTTGACGGCGTGGTGTTGATGGCAGACCGGCTTGCGCGGCTGAAGTCGCCGGAAAGCTCCGGCTGGACGTCGGCGTTGCGGGCGAACCCCGACGTCGAGATTCCCTACCGGGATCGGGGCGAATTGTTGCGTCGCCTCTGGCAGTTGCCGTCGCGGCCGGAGATGATTCTCCCCCCCAATCTCCGTTGCGAAGAGATTCGCCTGCCGCCGCAGGGCCGGCTGACGGTTCGATCCCCCAAGGAGATCTACAATCGCGGCCGACTTTTCGGAGACGTCGAGATTCGATACGGCGGAAAGACGATCCGGCCGGGCGAGACCGCCGCCGCGGTGTTCGACGCGGATGCGGAGCGCGTGCTGATTCGCGACCTCGACGCTGAACGCGAGTTGCTGACCTTTCTGGCCCAGCGGGGAGCCCGGCCCAGCGATTCCTACAACGCCCGCGACCACGACGTTTGGATTTCCACCCAGCAGTTCAGCGGCCTGGTGCAGGCGCTGGTTGCGGCCGGTTGGGAGGTTGAGGCCGAGGGGCAGTTGATCCGCAAAGCCGGACAGTGCCGGATGAGCGTCACCTCGGGGATCGACTGGTTCGATTTGGACGGCGTCATCGACTTCGACGGAGTCCACGCCGGGCTGCCCGATCTACTGGCGGCGATTCGCCGCGGCGAGAAGTACGTACAGCTCGGGGACGGCTCGCGGGGCCTCTTGCCCGACGAGTGGCTGGCTCGCTTTGGGGCACTGGCCGACTTGGGAACCGCCGAGGACGGCCATATTCGCTTTCGCCCGTCGCAGGCGCTGCTGTTGGATGCGCTGCTGGCCGCCCAAGGCGAGGTATCGGTCGACCGTCGCTTCGCCGGCATCCGTCGCAAGCTGCGATCGTTCAAGGGTGTGTCGCCGCGAAGCGAGCCGCGCGGTTTCGGCGGCGAGTTGCGCCCGTATCAGAAGGAGGGGCTCGGCTGGCTGCACTTCCTCCGCGACTTCAACCTCGGCGGCTGCCTGGCGGACGACATGGGATTGGGCAAGACCGTGCAGGTGCTGGGCCTGTTGCAGTCGCGGCGCACGCGTCCGAAAGACAGCGAAGGGCGGCGGGCGCCGTCGCTGGCCGTGGTGCCGCGGAGTCTCGTCTTCAACTGGCAGGAAGAGGCCCAGCGATTCACTCCGCACCTTCGCGTGCTCGATTACACCGGACTTCAGCGCGACGGCCTGCTGGAACACTTCGACGATTACGACCTGGTGATCACCACATACGGAACTCTCCGTCGCGACATCGCCCGACTGAAGGACATCCGTTTCGACTACGCGATCCTCGACGAGTCGCAGGCGATCAAGAACGCGCAGTCGCAGCGCGCCAAGGCATGCCGGCTGCTACAGGCCGACCATCGCCTGGCAATGACCGGTACGCCCGTGGAAAATCATCTCGGTGAACTCTGGTCGCTTTTCGAGTTCCTCAACCCAGGGATGCTGGGAAGTTCTTCCGTGTTCCAAAGACTTTCCAAGTCCTCGTCGAGCGACGGCGAGGATCTGGCCGTGCTGCGGCGGGCTTTGGGACCGTTTCTGCTTCGCCGCACGAAGGGCCAGGTGCTCACCGAACTGCCCGACAAGAGCGAGCAAACGCTCTACTGCGACCTGGAGGGGAAGCAACGGAAACACTACGACGAGCTTCGCGACTACTACCGCACGATGCTCTCCGAGCGGATCCGGGAAAGCGGAATAGCGAAAGCGAAGATCCATGTCCTGGAGGCGCTCTTGCGGCTGCGGCAGGCGGCTTGCCATCCCGGTCTGATCGATAAGAAACGGCTCGACGAACCGAGCGTGAAGCTCGATACTCTCCTGGAGCAACTGCGGGAGGTGATCGACGAAGGGCACAAGGCGCTTGTCTTCTCCCAATTCACCTCGTTTCTGGCGATCGTTCGCCGCCGCCTCGACGCGGAGAAGATCCCTTACGAGTATCTCGACGGTCGCACTCGCAACCGCCGGGAGCGGGTCCACCACTTCCAGGAGGATGCCGGCTGCCCGCTGTTCTTGATCAGCCTCAAGGCCGGCGGGCACGGGCTGAATCTGACGGCCGCCGATTATGTGTTCATTCTGGATCCGTGGTGGAACCCGGCGGTGGAGGCGCAGGCGGTGGATCGGACGCACCGCATCGGCCAGACCCGGCACGTTTTCGCGTATCGTCTCATCGCCCGCGATACGGTGGAGGAAAAGGTGCTTGAGCTTCAGAAAACCAAGCGCGACCTGGCCGAGGCGATCGTCTCGGCCGACGGCAACGTGCTGCGGAACCTTACGGCGGAAGATTTGGAGATGCTGCTGGGCTGAGGTTCCTCTGCGGGTCGCTTCCAATCTCCGGCTCAGGCCAACAGCGAAATGGCTGCGAGCACTCCGACCGCAGTCATGCCGGTTTGGGTTTGAGGAAGGATCGTCCTCGACTCAGGAAGCGGAACAACGGGGCGCAATGGCGGTGCCATCCACACGGCTTTTTCTTTGCCGCGGTCTTTGGCGCCATGGCCGGGACTTCAATGAGATAGTAGATCCTGGCCATACTCATCGGGAAGACGTTGCGCAAGATCCATGCGCCCGTGGAGCACACGTCCAATCTCGACCTGGCCATCATCTCGCGTTCGGTAGAGCAGGAAGTGAGGCGGGCGACGGACCTGGCCCACGTCGGCCGTCACGCGCAGTCGGCTGTGGGACAGGTGATACGTCCGCGCAGTTGCGGCAATCTCCGCACGAGTTTGGCTGCCGGCTCGTTGCGGATCCTCGGCGACATCCAGAATTCCCTTGACCAAGAGGGCTTCGTAGCGCCATCGGCCCTGCACGCCGAAGCGATCCTCGCTCCAGGCCAGAATCGACTGCATATCGCGTTCGGCCGCAGGCGAGATAACATACCGGGGCATCGATTCACTCGCCGCATTTGCGCTTCTGGACTTGCTCGCCAGCCCGGTCACCAATCTGACGGATGAACTGCCGCAACTCCTGCTCGCTGTCGATCCGCGTGCCTTCGCCCTGATCCAACTCGCGGAAACCTTCCGCCGCCAGGCTGCGTAGCAGCGCCAGCTTTTCCTCTGCTTCGCGCGACTGCTCCTCCAACAGACGCAGCCCGGCGCGCATGACCTCGCTGGCGTTCTTGAACCGCCCCGACGTCACGAGGCCCTCGACAAACTGGTCGTAACGGTCCGTCAAGTTGATATTCCGCGTCGGCATGGTTCACCTCCTCTGGCGATCTGATTTTACCAAGCAAGCCGTGAGGGTGGAAGGGTGGAGGCGACCCGGTGACATGGAAAAGAAGATGGGGAAGAGCCAAGCTGGTTGGGGTTTGAGAAAGGATTACCGTCGACTCTTAGCGCGCGGGGGGGCGGCAAGAAAATCCGCCCGACACATCTCGCGTTGGCCGTTGCGATGAAGCGACTATGGTTGCGGCCTTTGAGTCGCGTTAGGATAGGAGGTTGTCTACCCAAAAACATGCCCTGGAAAGTTGTCTCAAGGAGAGCGAGATGCGCCCGACCATTGCTTTTGTCCTGTTCTTCATTGCGACCTCGGCGGCGGCGGCGCGGCCTGAGTTGATCGTCGACATCGACTTCAACGACGAGGTGATCATCCGCCCCGAACCGATCACCGCGGCCGAGGTTGAACAACTGGTGCGGGATCTCCACGCGCAGGGCACTCAGACGCTCCTGCTCCGCATGGGATACCTCGGTTATCTCCCCTACCGCACGAAGCTCGGCTATCCGATCGGCTTCGACGCGGAACACGCGCGCCGCCACCCTTTCAGTCGCAACCTCGATTCGAAGAAGCTGGAACAGTTTATCGAGAGCCGGCAACGCGATAATGCCCGCTATCGGAAAGTCATCGAGACCTTCAACCCGCCGGAGGTCTTCATCCGCGTGGGGCATGAACTCGGCATGAAAGTCGTCTTGTGGATCGACATCTTCGACGACGGCTATAGCGGCCATCGGTCGAAATTCATCGACGAGCATCCGCACTGCCAGTGGACCGCCCGCGACGGCAAAACGCGTTTCGAGGGCTTGATCAGCTATGCCTGGCCCGAATCGCGGGCATTTCGGCTCGCTCAGGCCAAGGAGCTTCTCGATCTTGGGGCCGACGGCATCCACTGTTCGACGAGCGCCCACTGCCGGCATCTGCCCAATGTTCAAGAGGACGATTTCTACGGCTTCGAGGAGCCGGTCGTCGCGGAGTACCGCAACCGATACGGCGTCGACATCCGCACCGCGGCGGATTTCGACAAGGAAGCCTGGCACACGGTCAAAGGCGAGTTTATGAACCGGCTCTACCGGGAGCTTGCCGAGGTATGCCACCGGCGCGGCAAGGAATTCTGGGTGGGACTGCAACTCGGCGAGTACACACACCTGGCCGCCGATCCGTACTTCGGCAAAAACGTTGTGGCGCGCTATCGAAATCTCTGGCAAGATCTCGTCGATCAAAAGATCGCCGACGCTTTCATCGTCGGCGACTACGAGATCTGCTCGACGCCGGACCATGCCTACTGGAAGGCCAAGGCGCTGAAACCCGAACCCGGCGACGATCTCTTCGCCTGGGCCGCCGGTTACTACCAGCCGCACTGCAAGGGCAAAACGAAGCTCTACCTGTTCGGAGAGTGGCTGCCCGGTTCAACCGAGGCGCTCGACACGCGGCTGGCATTCTGGGCGGCGAAAGTTCTTGCCGGCGAGTTCGACGGCATCGATCTTCACGAGGCGATGAATTTCGAGAAGACGCCCCGAGGCATGGAATTGCTGGGGCGAATGCGGCAACGGCTCGACGGCAAGGAGGTTCCGCCGCTGAGAGTCGAGAGTCAAGGGTCAAGAGTCGAGAGCCAGGCCCCTTGACCGGCCTTCGACACGGACGCTCAACTGTCCGCTGTCAGAGGCAGATATGGACGAAGATGCCCCCTTTGCAGGCCCTGTTTCACGGCGCCAATCGCAAGAGCTTGCCGCCTCCGCCGGGGAGCCGCAGTTCGGCGCGGGCACCGCCGGTCGAGGACCATGCGCGGGACGTGGCGTCGAAGATTTCGAGATTGCCGGGAGCGACCAGGGTGAAGGCGGATTCGCCCTTGTAGTCGAGGTTGACCACGACGACATGGCTCGGCCGGTCTGGCTTGCCGAAGTATCCCAACAAGGCGCCGCGGCACCGCTCTCGCGCCTTGACGTCCTGAGCCGGCAGGGGCGGGTCGAAGCGGAAAGGGGCGTTCTCCGGCAGCGACTCGGCGCCCTCGGGAGTCATGCCGGCGTGATAGGCGGCCAGCGACGCCAACGGTTGAACCTCCTCGGCGATGGTAACGAACTCACGGTTGAGCGTTTCCAGGGCGTGGTAGATGGGCGTGGGCGTTCCATCGGCTAGGGCGATGCCGCCGGTGTGGCCCGGCCAGCAGTAGACGTAGTACGAGATTCCCTGTGCCCCATAGGCCAGCGTCGTGTAGACGAGATAGCGCATTTCCTCGGCGTTGGGCACGCGCATGGCGGGCGTCCAAGAGCAGGCCTGAACGATGTTCAAGAAAGGCAAGTTGGCATCGAGCGCCGCCCGGCGGATCATCGCCAGATTGAGGAAATAGCCCCCCGTATCCCCGTTGCTGGTGAACTGGTAATGGTCGTAACTGATCAAGTCCGGCTCGACGATCTTGACGTACTGGCGGAGATGCTCTCGATAGGCGGTGACCGTATCGCCCTGGTTGCCGAGTTGCTCGTTGTTGGCGTAGGTGGGAAAGAGATTGATGTAAGCCATGCGGGCCGGGTCGCGTTGGCGGAGGTAGGCGACCAGCTTGCCGAGTGCGGGAAACTTGGCCGCGCCGGGCTCGTCGGTGATATAGTAGCAGTACAGCGCAGGATGGCGGCGGACACGGTCGATCAATGCGTCGAGCTTCTCTCGTTGCGCGGGGTCGTCCAGGGTGGCGGGCGAGAGCAGCCCGTCGCGGAGCTGCGCCCGCAAGCCGTGCCGCTGGACCAAGTCGAGTTCGTTCTCACTGCACCAGACGACGTTGAACCCGCCGTCGGCCATCTGGCGGGCAGCGGCGTCGCTCATGGGCGGACCGGAGGGATGATATCCCGGGCCGGCGTAGTAGGTGACGATCGGTGTGCCGACGCTCCACGCCTTCGTCTCGTTGGCGGGGGCGGAGAGGGCCAATCCGTCAACGGCAAGTAGCAGAAGAACAGTTGCAGCCAGTCGCATGGTGCATCTCCTTATGTTCGGTTGGATACCCGGCAAACATCGCCCGCTTCCGACGGAGGGCCATTGGTCCCTTGCGTTCTCGATGAATGCACTTGTCCCAATCTACCTGGAAGGACAGGGAGGATCAATGAAAAAGACTCCCGACCCCTTCCTGGTTGCTGAATCCGTTCCGGCACTAGACTCTCGACCCTGGACTCTCGACTTCTTCGATCGGTGCTTGACTGGCGCTGCTGGGGAGTACAAGCTGGATCACTCCGGCATTGGCGTTGCCGGGGATGATTCTAAGAGGCCCTTTTTTGCGATGGTTTCGCGTGGGAGAGATCACGATGTACCGCTGGGCCGTTTTGGCTGTATGGTTGACACTCGCCGGGCCGATGTTGCTGCAGGCCGCAGATGAACCGGCGGCTCGGCCGAACATCGTGCTGATGATGGCCGATGACCTGGGCTGGGCCGACGTGGCGTTTCACGGAGGAAACGCGCCGACGCCGCACCTTGACCGCCTTGCGCGGGAAGGGCTCGAGTTGACGCAGCACTACGTCGCTCCCGTGTGCAGTCCGACCCGGACCGGGCTGATGACCGGCCGTTGCTGGAGCCGCTTCGGTGTGACGACGCCGCAGAACACGCGGGCGCTTCCTTGGGATACGGTTACGCTGCCACGCGCTTTGAAGAGTGCCGGTTACGACACCTGCATCACCGGCAAATGGCATCTGGGCTCGCTGCCCGAGTGGGGGCCGAATCACTTCGGCTTCGACCATTCTTACGGTTCGCTGGCCGGCGGCGTCAGCCCGTGGAATCACCGTTACAAAAAAGGCCCCTACACCCGCACCTGGCATCGCAACGAGGAACTTCTCGAGGAACCGGGCCACGTCACCGATTTGATTGCGGCGGAGGCGATCCGCTGGATCGAAACCCGCGGCGAGAAGCCCTTCTTTCTCTACGTGCCGTTCACGGCGGTTCACCTGCCGATCAAAGAGCCGGAAGAGTGGCTGGAACGCGTACCCAACGGCATCGCCGGCGATGTGCCGCGACATTATGCCGCTTGTGTCATGCATCTGGACGACGCCGTCGGCCGGATCCTCGCCGCGCTGGAGAAGGAAGGCAAGCGCGACGACACCCTGGTCGTCTTTACCAGCGACAACGGCGGGAGCACGGTGGAGAACAACGATCTGAAGTATCCCGACGACAACTGTCCCAATGGCAAACTGACGGGCAACAACAAACCGTTGCGCGGCCAGAAGGGAGACCTTTACGAGGGCGGGACGCGGGTGCCGACGATCGTCCGTTGGCCGGGGCACGTGAAGCCCGGCAAAGTGGAAACTCCGGTGCAGATCACCGACTGGATGCCGACATTCGGCTCGTTGGCCGGCTACCGACCTGATCGCGACGTGAAACGGGACGGCATCGACATCACTTCGCTGCTTTTCCGTCACGCGAAACTTCCCGAGCGGCCTCTGTATACGGTCGCGCCGGGATGGCGTGGGCGTTCACTGCGGTGGGGAGAGTGGAAACTGATCGATTACGGCGCCGGAAGAGCCTCCAAGATGGAATTGTTCAACCTGGCCCGCGATCCTGGCGAGACCGAAAACCTGGTCGAGCGGCAGCCGGGGCAAGTGAAGGCGTTGATGGCCATGCTGGGCAAAATTGCCGAAAGCGATCGCGACGCTATGGTTGAGCCGTAAGTCGCCGCGAGTGAATAACTGTCGCGCGACGTGAGAAGGGGGTCGGGAGTCTTTCTTCCGTGTCGGCCGAGCGATGCTTTCGTGTTTGGATAAACCCTCTTCGGGCCGACACGGAAAAAGGACTCCCGACCCCCTCGGCCGCCCCGCCACCGGCAAGTACGTCAGGCTTTCCAGCCGGACGGCAGGCTACGACCAGACTGCAAAGCCCGACTTTTCGTTACAGTCGGGCCGGGAAGCCTGGCGTATATGAATTTCCCACCAAGCTCTTTACGTTGCCCAAACCATCTGTGAACTAGGCTTGACTAAGCTCTGCGCGGCGGAGCCTGGCAAGCCACTAGTTTGCCTAAAGTACGCAAAACAGTTCCGGCTATCGACCGCACCCGCCACAATCGGCGCAATCGGCACAGGCTTCCCGGTGTTTGGAATCTCTTGCTCGCCGTTGCCGGCTTTGCAGGAGGAAGAAAGCCCGTTGCAGAGGCGAAGGAGTGGATGGCGGCGCCTTGACAAGATGAGAACGTCCCAGTTTGATGGACGATACCCTTTTCCTCGGACGTGGAGCAAGTGAAATGTTGCGTCAACGAAGACATCTGGTTTGGAGCGTTTTGGCGGTACTGATGCTGGCCAACACATCGACGGGCCAGGCGTGTGATTGCCTCTGGCCCTGGAATTGGTGTCGCCGTCCCACGGCGGCTTACGCGCCGGCGACGTATGCCGCGCCGGCTGCGGCGCCGGCGTGCGGACCCTGCGTTCCGGCGACGACCTACATGCCGGTCACGGCGTACCGCACCGTTTATCAGCCGACGGCGGTGACGACTTATCAGCCGGCCAGGTCAGGATGCGGCCTGTTCAACTGCTTCGGGTTGTTCGACTGCTGCGGACGGGGATCGGCGGCAACGACCTATCGGCCGGTGACGAGTGTCGTCTATCGTCCCGCTTTGATGCCGTATACGACCTACCGCCCGGTAACGGCCTACTCGGCAAGCTCCTGTGTCCCTTCCTGCGATCCTTGCAGCACGACGACGTACAGTCTGGGCACCTCGTATAGTTCCACGCTAAGCACCGCCGCGCCTGCCTCGGGCTGCGCCAGCGGCGATTGCGGCGCGGGGGTGATCCGTTCGTACCCGGCCGCGAGCGAGTCGCCCGGAACGGTGGTCGCACCGAGTCAGCCGGCCCAGACGTTCAAGAGTGATCCTCAGCAGCCGAACGGCGGGAGCAACTCGCTGGAGTTGAAGCCGCAAACCGACTCAAGCTCGGATTTCCGCTTTCAGCAGCCGGAATTGATCCGGCCGAACGTAAGCCCGACCTCTCACACGCAGGCGCGCCAGGCAACCTTTTATCGTCCGGTTGCTGATCCCGCCGTGGCGAGCGCGCCAAAGACCAAGCTCGACACCAGTGGCTGGCACTCGGCCGGCCATTGAGACGTTCGCCGAACGTCAGGCTTTTGAGCCTGAGGGCAACGCCAAGTAGGCTTTCCAGCCCGACCGGGACGCAACGTCAGGCGGGAAAGTCTTAGAAGCCTTATTTTCCTGGTGTCGCAGCGCCGGATTGCAGCCGCAGGATTCGGCCGACGTGGTTCAAGAGGTCTTTCAGGCAGTCCGTCGGGGGATCGGAGGTCAGCCGATTGCAGCCGGTGGATCAGATGCTCTTTCCACAGGTCGACGATTACCATTTGGCGTTCGGTTTGTACGACCGGAAGCATGGGCTGTGCTTTACCGACCGGATTCAGAGCCACCTGCTGGAGTTGCCGAAGTTCGAGCAACGGCTGGAAGAACTGCACGACTCCAAAGAAAAATGGTTGTACTTCTTTCGGCACACCGAGACGATGGATGCCGACGCTTTGCCGGAGGCGTTTCAAGAACCGGTGTACCGGCGAGCGGCAAAGTAGTTGGAAATGCTGACCAAAGACTTCGTGGAACGAGAGCGTTATGAAGCGCGCGTGAAGGCGATTCGGGACGAAACGAGCCGGATCCAAGGCGCGGAACAACGGGGACGCGAACAAGGGTTGCAGCAGGGGTATATCGCGCGGGTGCATCTCTGCCAGCGGTTGCTGAAGCGCCCGGTGACCTCTCCGGCGGCGCACTCTGTGTAACCACAACTCTGGTGCATCGACTCGTATTTCTTGACCCCGCGTTACCCCGCCCTTACCCCGCTCTTTACCCCGCCTGCGCAGCTTAAGCTGAGACCCCGCCCCCCCTTGCGCGAGTCGCGCAAATTCGTAAAAAAAGGAGCAAGGCCCTCTGGGATTTGGACCTCGCTCCCCAAAACGAATCGTAGGCCAGTATTATCGATCTGGAAGAGGAAATCAAGCGACACAATCAGCAAGTGACGCAAAGGGGGAAACGCGTCTGTTATCGGACCGTTTGTACGGCTTGCCGGAAATCCGGCCCCTTTGCCCCGCATGAACTGCGCGCTCGAAATCTACGGTACACCGTCCAAAGCACCGTCGTCACGGTCTCCATTTGGCTGGGACGATGGAAGTGCCGATCCTGCGGCAAGACCTTTACCGACTACCCCTTTTTTCGTCTTGCCCTATAAACGGTTCGCCACCCCGTGCCTTATCCGACCCGC
>Ga0123333_10002254_pt1 | contig 19771 bp, 18 predicted proteins | sample BioC12SIPDNA_3_FD_89957 | JGI IMG/M metagenome (GOLD analysis project Ga0123333, IMG submission 89957) | Anaerobic biogas reactor microbial communites from Washington, USA - Biogas_R2_B C12 SIP DNA | ecosystem: Engineered > Bioreactor > Anaerobic > Unclassified | place: Washington, USA... | reverse complement strand
TAATCGCGGCACAATATAAAATGCAAAAAACACTATTAAAACTTCAAAAAATGATATTCCGATTCATGCCGAATTCAATGTTCGAGAACAGTGGATTGAGGAAAGAGGATTTTATTGCGCTTACCAAGTCAATAACAGAACTGGACTTGTCCGATTCCATTCACAAGATCGAATGTCCTACTCTGGTTGTGTATGGAAGCAAAGACAAAGCCAACAGGGATGCGTCCGTAGCACTAGCCAGTATTATTTCTAATGCAGAGCTTCAAGTTATCGATGGTGCAGGGCACGAAGTCAATACACAAGCACCTGAAAAACTAGCCCAAGTCATAAACAGTTTTTATGCGAGAAATGGAAAGTAACTTGATATCTGGTACGTCCTGCAGCTGTCAAGATGACGCAGCCGTTTGCCGAACCATCTATAAGAGAGCGTAAAAGGAACCCCTCTCCGCTCTATGGCGCTTCCTACTTGAATACACCGGACCGGGTGTTATTCGATTCACACACGCAGGTGCTGTAAACCTACGGCGCCACCTGGATACGCGCCACGAGGCGTTCCTCGAGGTCGCCGGGCAGCGCGTGTCCGAATGGGTCACTGATCTTGGGCACTGCGCGGTCGGCATAGATTGGACACTCGGCACTGGCCAGCGCCTCCGCAACCGCAACCTCAAAGCGCATCGTGCCGGCATCGCCCAGGTATAAGCCCTCCGTCAGCTCGGAAAGCAGTGCAGGGTTCTCCAGGATCATACTGTCGCTGACAAAGCGCACTCGTTCGCCGGCCTCTCCGCTCAGGCTCCGGTAGGTGCTCTCCAGTACCAGCGACTGGGCACCGCTCGGCTGACGGGTGATGAAATCCGCGGTGTTGAACAGGATGGCGCGCTCCTGCGGAGCTGCTGGGCGCACGGCGCCATGCAAAAAGAGCTCGGGATAAAAATCAAACAGCCTTTTACGCCATTCGATAAAGGCGCCTGCCGACCAGTTGGCCGTGTTCATCGTATGTACTGCCGCCGCGCCGGTCATCTCCGCCTGGCGCAAATAGGCATCAGGCAGGGCGCCTTTATGCTGTGCGCCGTCCAGTTCCTGGGCCAGCAGGCGGCCGGGTGTCAGGCTGGAGGTCATATCCAGCGAGAAATCATGCGGCCATCCGGGAGCGTCGTCGATATGCAGCATGTCGACCTCGCGCGAGATGCGGTAGGCGTCGTAGGTGCCGCGCGCCGTTGCAGCTGCTTCATCCCAGATGCTGCCGACCTGCATCGCCACCAGCGTGTCGGGGGCGTATTCGCGAACGGTGCTCACTACCATTCGGTTAATGTTGACGAGTGTGGCGGTCTTGAACTGCATCCAGTCGTAGCGGCTGATAGCGACCAGATCCGTCACCGGCATGGCGTCAAAGGCAGCCCAATCAGCCAGCTCCAGGTTATAATCGCGGTTGATTGCCTCCAGTCCGCCTGCGCGCGCGTGCATATAGGCACGGAAGGCGGCCTGTTCGGATGGCGAAAAATCGAGCGCAATGCCCACCGGTGAATACTCTACCTCACCATACACCGAAAAGTGAGTACTATACTTGACAATACGCTTGCCATAGCGCTGACTGGTGTGCTCCGCCCAGGCAGCGATGGTATCCCGCGCGACTGAGAGCGTCTCCGGGTTGTTGAGGCAGAGCGTTGAGCCGCGCTGGCTATCAAACACATACGGTTGCCCCTGAGCGGTCTGCATCACGCACAATTCGTCGGCCCAGGGCAATGGACCGGTCCAGAACATCAGCCCCAGCGCCAGCTGCACGTCTTCTTCTACCAGGATGTCGAGACACTCGTCCAGCCAGGTCCAGTCGAATTTACCGCGCTCGGGCTGGATGCGATCCCAGTTGATGATCAACCCAATGCCCTGGAACCCGGCCTTTTTGGCCTGCTGAGCATACAGGTGTAGGTCATCGGGCTTGCTGACCTGAAAGCTCCACACTGTCAGATACAGAAAGCGGTTTTCGGGCGAGGTCGGGTTTTTCAGCATGGTCTGCAACGCTCCATTGGGACTAAATGTCGGATATGGTTGCGCGGTGGGGAAATCGGTTGGCTCGCTGGTCGGTTCAGCCGTCGGGACTGGCGACTCTGTCACAGTAGCATCGGGTACAGGAGTAGCACTATTTGGGATAGGTTCAGGCGTAGAAATCGCCGGTGGCTGGGTGCAAGCCAGTGGCCCGAGCAGTATGGTAAGCGCCAACAGGACCAGCATCCCTGTACGCAATATGCGGGCAGACAGCCTGGTAGTTATATCGTCACCTCTGCTATCGGTTGGAGGTTGGCAGGATAATCGGGCAAGCCTTCGTCGGGTTCTCTGAACAGGCGCGTCGTGCTGTGCAGGCCCAGTGCCTGTACGGCAAGATGGATATTGGCCAGGCAGATACCGCTATCAAAGAATTTGTAAAAAGCACCGGTCGATTGACCGTAACGCACATTGCGCCGCTCGCAGAACAGAAACAGATGGTTGCCGCTGCCATAAAAGCGCCAGGGCTGGGCGTTGCGCGCCGATGGCGAAGAGCGCGCCGCCTCGATCAACGGCGCCCAGTTTGGGGGCGGTTGGATGTAGTTGGTGAAATCCTCGCTGTAGAGCTGGTCGGCCGGCAGCTTGTTGTTAGCGCCTACCAGCAGCCGCGCCATGGTATTATAGATACGCCCCGGTGTGTTGTCCGCGGGATGCCCAAAGGCAATCACTGCCGCATGATGATGATCTGGCGAAAGATTAAAGAGGTCTTGCATCTGGCGGTCGTAACCGAGAGTGCCCACAAAACAGGTCCCAAGCCCAAGCTGCGTAAGGTGCATAGCGAGCTGCTGGGAGCGGTAGCCCAAATCAACCAGCAGGTGAAAGGTACCCGTGATCGTCGGCACGATCACATAAGGCGGTGTGACCAGGCGCCCGTATGCTCCAAACACCTGGTTCAGGTTGTGCTGCGGGCCCAAAGCGACCACCTGTGCATCAAATGTGTTATCCTGCACCAGGCCAACTGTCTCCTGACAGAGCATCTGAACCTGCCGCACAACTGCGTCATCGAGCTCTGGCTTGAAACGGCGCACCGACTTGCGCTGCAGGATCGCCTGGTATAGTGTGCGAACATCCATGCGTGATCCCTCTCATAGCTGTGGGATGTGTATACCTTACAGCAGCTGAGGTAGCAGTGTCAAACAGAGGCTGGTCACCGGCATAAAACATGGTATCATATAATCAGTAGCGGGGTCATCCGGGGGGTGTCAATGTCATCGAAAAGCAGATTCGGCGGATCCAAGGGCGGCAAGACTTCATCGTCTGCTGCATCCAGGCCGGTTTCATCGGGAAGCTCGAAACGCGTCAGCGGAGGTGACTTTTCAAAGCGCTCAAGCAGCGGGCGCAGCAAGTCAACCTCTGGCGGCGGATCACCGTCACCACAGGAGCGCCGCATCCGCCTGCCGGTAATCGGCGGACGCAGCGGCGGAACCGGCGCCGATAAACGCTCTGGGCGCTCGCGTACCACTGGCGGGGGGTGCCTGCCGTGGGGTTGTACTGTGCCGATTGTCATGGCGATCTTGCTGGCAGTCGGAGCGTTAATCATTTTCTAAACCTGGAGGGTGGCTATGCGCCTGGAAAACGAGTTCTGTACACCTGCTAACCAACGACGTGTTTTGCAGATCATCCATGGGATGCCCGAAAGCCATGCCGAGCGCCAGGAACTTTTTGAGGCGCTGCTGGAGCGGGGCTTTGGCGGCATTATCACCAACGTATCGTTCAAAGACTACCTGCGCAACGAAAAGTATTGGGCCGATTTCATCGACGGCTTGCAGCAGGCGCGTGCGCTTGGCATGGTGCTGTGGCTCTACGACGAAGAGGGCTACCCCTCAGGTCTTGCGGGCGGATTGACACAAGCCGGCAACCCGGAATTCCAGTCTGAGGGAGTCGCTTACTATCATACCTGTGGCACGGGCGAGCTGACACTGGACCTGCCAGCAGGAGAATTGGTGTATGCCTGCTGGGCGCCGCTGGATGGCGACGAGGTGCGCTGGCCTGCTCAGGCGCTTGCCGTCTCCCCGGAAGACCGACGCTTGCGCTGGCAAGCTGGCGATGTCCCCAGTGTGCTGATGGCTTTTGTGCGCCATCCGCTCTACGAGGGCACCCACGCGGCTGCCAATGTGCACAAGCATCAGCCCTATATCAACATCATCGACGACCGCGCTATGGCCAAATTCCTCTCGCTGACCCATGAGACCTACGAAGCGCGCCTGCGTTCAGGCCTTGGGATGGGAGTTGGCGAGGTCTTTGAGGCGCTCTTTACCGACGAACCTTCTCTGATGACCGGCTTTTTGATCGGCGACCCGCAGCCGGCACCGGTCATCCCCTGGTGCTATGACATCACTGAGCGCTATCAGGAGCGCTGGGGCGAGGCGCTCCTTCCGCTGCTTCCGCTTTTGTTTGTGGGGCAGGGGCAGGCTCAGGCACTGGCACGCTACCGCTTTTGGCAGCTGATCTCGGACCTGGTGGAGGAACGCTACTTTGGCTTGATTCAGCGCTGGGCCAAGGCGCATGGCATCGCCTCCAGCGGGCATCAGCTGCTGGAAGAATCGATCGTAGCGCATACCTACTACTATGGCGACTTTATGCAGTCTGCCCGCCGGCTGGATTGGCCCAGCATCGATCAGCTTACCACCCGACTCAAATTCGGCGATGCGCCGTTGCACGCCAAGCTGCTCAGCTCTGTAGCAGAGCTCAACGACGGCGCGCGTGTGATGAGTGAGACTTCCGACCACGTGCAGCGCGTCACCAAGCAGCCAATGGTGAGTGACACTGAAATCAAGGGCATCTTTGGCTGGCAGTACCTGCTGGGCGTCAACGTGATCACCTCTTACTATGGCTGGGATGAGCGCAAGCTCGAGTGGGACGCTGATGCACCGGACCCAAAGCGCGACTGGTCCGACCTGAACGCCTATCTTGGACGTCTGGGCATACTCGTCCAGGATGCCCGCTGGCAGGGTGAGATCGGTTTGGTGTATCCGATCGAAGCTGCCTGGGCACATTTTATCACCCAGCGCGTCACATACTATGACCGCCAGGAACCTGAGGAAGTGATCCGCATCGACGACCTGTATCAGAACCTCGGCAAGACGCTCATTAACCAGCGCTTTGATTTCACCATCCTGGATCGCCCGGCGCTGGCCGCCGCCAGCAGCTCCGACGGGGAGCTGGCGACTGGGCCGCTGAGCCTCAGCTGCCTGATCATCCCACGCATGCAATACATCGCCGCGCAGAGTATGCAGGCGGCATACGACCTGTGGATCGCCGGCGGCAAGGTTCTGGCCGTGGGCGTCGCCCCGCAGTACGAGGCTGAGACAGCCCAAGCTGGCCGGGTGAGCACCTTGGCAGGCGAGATGTTTGGGGCTTTGGGCGAGATGCGCGCGAGCCCTGCCGGCGGGCAAGCCGTGCTGGTAGCTGATATCGACGCCGCCCTGGCACAGCTGGCAGCCTGGCAGCTCAGCCCGCTGACGGTCACGCCGGCTGACGCGCCGATCGTCTACTCCAAACGGAAACTGGCGGATGGCCGCATCAGCTGGATGTTCCTGAACCGTTCCGATCAGCCCGTTAAGGCGACCGTGCAGGTCGATATGGCCCAGGGTAAGCTGTGGGATCCTGAAACTGGTACAATTACTGTACTGGAGGTACCGCCCTCACAGGGGGTGCCCCTGGAGCTGGCGCCCTTCAGGGCGGCCTTTGTGGTGCAGGCTATATAGCTGTGGTGAGGCGTTCGATCACGGCCTGCAGCACACGGATGCTGGCGAGGTACTCGTCCAGGTCGATGTGTTCGTCGGGGGTGTGGTCGAGCGCCGAATCACCCGGTCCGTAGGCGACTATCGGACAGCGCCACACTGGCGCGACCACGTTCATATCCGAGGTGCCTGTCTTAAAGACAAAGGCAGGGCGGGCACCCTCGCTGCGGATGGCTCCCAGAAAGGCGGCTGTCAGGGGGCTGCGCTTTTCCTCTACCACCGCCTCCTCTTTACCAGATTCGTCGATGCAGGCGTCTCCGCGCCAGCTGTCGATTTGGCTGCGCAGCGCTTCCAGAGGCGCCTCAGGCGGTAGGCGCAGGCTGATTTGTATCGTCACGCTGTCGCACAGGCCGTCCGAATCGCTGTTGATGCGCTGTAGAGCCGGGTCGATCGCCGCAAAACGCCCTTCGGTGCCGGCGTTGTAACCCTCACACCAGGATTGCAGGTGGTTCCAGAAACGCACCGCTTCTTCCACCGCATTGGTCTGCTGCCCTGCAGAATGTCCGCTGGGCTGCTCGAGACGATAGTGCAGCAGCAGACGCCCCTTGTATCCGAGTGTGATGCGGTTCCAGCCGCTGGGTTCGCCGATGATGCAGTATTCAGGCGCCAACTGGGTGGCCAGATAGCGCGCCCCACGCGAAGTGGCAGCCTCTTCTTCGGTGGCGCCGGCTACGACCACCTGCCAGCCTTCGCGCGCCCCGCAGCGTGCAGCAGCCATCGCCATTGCTGCCAGAGGACCTTTGGCATCCACCGCACCGCGTCCATACAGGCGAGAGCCCTCACGACGCACCGGCACCTCACCGGGCACGGTGTCAATATGCCCCAACAGCACCAGCTGGCGCTGGCCCGTGCCAAAGCGCGCCACGGCATTGCCGGCCGCGTCTATGTTGGCTTCAGAGCCGTACATGGTCATCTCGCGCACAAAGCATTCTGCTGCGGCTGCTTCATTGCCCGAAAGCGACGGAATCGCTACCAGTTCTTGCAGGAACTCGCAGGCTTCGGCGTCGTTCGAGATCTGCATCAGACTGTCAGCACCCGTTCGATGATCTCGCTGGCGCGCTCCAGCTCGTTCTGGCTGATCACCAGCGGCGGCAAGAGTCGAATGACGGTGCTGCCGGCTGGCAATGCCAGCAACCCTTCGGTCATTAGAGCCTTCAGGTAGGGGGTGGCTTTTTGGCGCAGCTCAATGCCCACGATCAGCCCAAGCCCGCGCACCTCACGGATCAGCGGTGCCTCGATCTTGCGCAGACGCTCCAGCAGCCATGTACCTTTGGCAGCTGCCATACCGGGCAAGTCCTCACCGGTAATGACCGCAATGGCAGCCAGCGACGCGGCACAGGCCAACGGATTACCGCCAAAGGTCGAGCCATGTACGCCCGGACGCAGGTTAATGACGCGCTCTCCCAGCAGCACGGCACCCATCGGCACCCCGCCGGCAATGCCCTTGGCGCAGCAGAGCAGGTCGGGCTGCAACCCGGCATGCTCACAGGCCCACAACTTGCCAGTGCGGCCAAAGCCGGTCTGCACCTCGTCGATAATCAGCAACACGCCGCGCTCGCGGCAGAGCGCCTGGGCACCGCGCAGATAGTCGGCATCGCCCAGGTTGACGCCGCCCTCGCCCTGCACTACCTCGAGGATCAGCGCAGCCGTGCTGTCATCCAGAACATCGTCGAGGGCAGACAGCTTGTTGTAGGGCACGTGCTGCACGTCCGGCAGGAGCGGATTGAAGGGGGTGCGGTAGTTGGGCTCCCAGGTGGCGGAAAGGGCACCCATGGTGCGCCCATGGAAAGAGCGCATCGCCGCCACAATGCCGGTGCGCCCGGTGGCCAAACGCGCAAACTTGAATGCTGCCTCGACCGCCTCGGTGCCGGAATTACACAGGTAGACGTGCTCGAGCCCAGCCGGTGCGATCTGGCAGAGGCGCTCTTCGAGCTGGGCGCGCACATCGTTGTAAAAGATCTCTGGGCAGGTAATCAGACGCTGCGCTTGGGCACAGATCGCCGCACTGACCTGCGGATGGCAATGCCCCACGATCGCCACGCCATGCCCGCCGACGCAATCGATATAGCTGCGGCCAGCCTCATCCCACACCGTAGCGCCCTCGCCGCGCACCAAAGCGAGCTCGCGTTTGGGGTAAACCCCGCTGGTGTAGCGATTTTCGCGTGTAATGCTATCCATGCTTGTCTCCCCTGCTAGTGTTATCCGATCACCGTGCCGCCACCGGCCAGCGCCGCACTGAGCGGTTTTGCGATGCGGCCATCCGCAAAAACGACCTGACGCACGCCCTGCTCGATCGCCTCGATCGCCCCCAGCACCTTGATGCGCATGCGCCCCTGAGCATGCTCCATGAACTGGCCAACCTGGGCTGCGTCGATCTGGCGGATCAGGCTGGATTCGTCCGGAAAGTTGCGCAACAAGCCCGGCACGTTGGAGAGGATTATCAGCTTTTCTGCTTTCAAGCTCGATGCGATCAGCGCTGCAGCGCGGTCACCGTCAACATTGATGGCCTCATTCTGGTCGGAGATTGCCGGCGGTGTGATCACAGGCAAATAGCCATTTTCTAGCAGCAGCTCGATCAGGCTGGTATTGACCTGCTCGACCGTGCCGGTATAGTCGTCGCGCAGCACCATACGCCGACCGCGCTCATCCACGATCTTGATGGCTTCCTTGCGCCGGCCGCTCAGCAGTCTGCCATCGATACCTGACAAGCCAACCGCGTTGACGCCCTGGGCTTGCAGCATTTCGACTATGCCCTTGTTCACCTCGCCGCAGTAAACCATCTCAAAAATACGCAGTGTCTCGCGGTCGGTGCGGCGCGAGGTAAAGCCAGACACCGAGGTGACAAACTGCGGCGGATGTCCCAGTTGAGCTGCAACCTCATTGGTGCGCGCTGAACCGCCATGCACCAATACGAGCTGCTGTCCGTTCCTGACAAGTTCGCCGATATCCTGGCACAGTGCTGCCAGGTCGATGCCGACGCTGCCGCCGACCTTGACAACGATCATGGTTGCCTCCTCAGGCGGGATGCAGACCGCTAAAGGTCAGCCCCGTGGTCTCTTCAAAGCCGCACATCAGGTTCATGCACTGCACGGCGGTGCCAGCCGCGCCCTTCATCAGGTTATCAAGCGCAGCAATTGCCACCACGCGCCCGGTGGCCGGGTCATAGTCAAAGCCGACATCGGCATAGTTGCTGCCTGCCAGGATTTTCGGCTCGGGGAAGCGATACACGCCCTTTTGCTCGCGCACCAGACGGATAAAGGGCTCCTCGCCATAGGCACCGCGGTAGGCTTTCCACAGGTCCTTGAGGGCAAAGCCCTGTTCGAGCAGCTCGGGTTTGACGAATACATGCGCGGTCGCCAGCACCCCGCGCACCAGCTCGATCGAGGTCACCGACATATGCACCGCCAGCGGATCCTGTGCGGCGCCCAAAGCCTGCAGCACCTCGGCAGTGTGGCGATGGCCGACAGGCGCGAACGAGCGCACCGCGTGGCTGCGATCGGGATGGTGCGAGGAGGGGGTCGCCTGAGCGCCCCCTTCTGAGGAGCCTGCCTTGACCTCGACGATCACCCCGTGGCTGCGGTCGGCCAGATCGGCACGGAAGAGCGGCCACAACGCGAGATTAGTCACTGTGGCATTGCAGCCAACTCCCGAGACGAAATCAGCACCTCGGATCGCTTCGCGGTTGATCTCGGGCAGCCCATAGACAAAACGCTCTAGCCAGGAGGGATTGGCGTGAGGGCGATCATACCATTTGACATAATCATCTGAACTATGCAGGCGAAAATCGGCCGAGAGGTCGATCAGCTTGGGCGCCAACTCGCTCAGGCGCTCGATGCGCTCCATGGCTTCGCCGTGCGGCAGGGCGCTGAAGAGCACATCACAGGGCTCAAGGGCGGCCGATGGGACAAACTGCAGGTTGGTGCGCTTGCGCAGGTTGGGGTGCAGGCTATAGACATAACGGCCAGCGTTGCGCTCGGATGTGACCTGCGAGACCTCCACTTCAGGGTGATCCAGCAGCAGCCTCAAAACCTCGCCGCCAGCGTATCCAGAGGCTCCCAGAATAGCAACCTTGATTGTCATTGTGCACCTCTACCGACGCGCAGCACATAGTCAATCATTTTAGACGGGATATCGACACCCGTGGTATCGATGCTGTTGCGAAACTCCATGGTATAGTTGACCTCGTTGACCACCAGCTCGCCGTTGGGCTTTTCCAGCAGGTCAATCGCTACCATGCCGCCGCCCACCGCCCGTGCAGCTGCCAGCGAAAGCGCCTCGATCTCGGGGATGATCGGGCAGTTGGAGGCCTGTCCGCCGCGCGCCGTGTTGGTGATCCAGTGCGGCGAGGTGCGGTAGATGGCGCAGATGTTTTCGCCGCCCACCACAAAGCTGCGGATATCGCGCATGGGTTTGTCGATGTATTCCTGGATGTAGAAAATCGAGTGCTGATACGAGCCCAGCACGCTCTTGTGCTCCAGAATTGCTTCAGCCGCGTCGCGGTCGTTGACACGCGCCAGCAGCCTGCCCCATGATCCGACCGCCGGCTTGAGCACAGCCGGATACCCGAGGGTCTCGATCGCCTCCAGCGCAGATTCGGGGGTAAATGCTAGCAGCGTACGCGGGCTGGGCACACCGTTCGCAATCAGGGCTTTGGTGGTCGAGAACTTGCTGCCGCATATGTTGGCGACTGTAAAGTTGTTCACCGCCGGCACACCCCACGCTTCCAGCAGCTCGAGGATAGTAACCGCCCTGGAATGGTTAATGCAGCGTTCGATAATCACGTCATAGCCGTTAAGGCGGGAGGGGTCACTGATATCGAGCACCAGTTCGCGGTCATCGATCAGGTCGACCTCTTGACCAGCGCGCGCAAAGCCCTCGATGAGGAGTTTCTCTTCCACACGCACGCGTGACATCAGCATCCCAACGCGCATTCTCTTCCTCCGTAGATCTCGTTAATTCGCATTCAGCGCAGAAATAACCGCAGCCGTCACCTGCGACGTGCTGGCATTGCCGCCCAGATCGGGGGTGAGGTCCGAACCTTGCAGGACGCGCATCACGGCGGTGCGCACCCTCTCAGCCTGTACAGGCTCCCCTAGATGGTCTAGCAGCATGGCGGCCGCCAGGATAGTTGCCAGCGGACTGGCAATCCCCTTGCCCGCGATATCGGGTGCCGAGCCGTGCACCGGCTCAAAGAGCCCCTGCCGGTCACCCACATTGGCAGAAGGCGCCAGTCCGAGCCCGCCAACCAGCGCGGCAGCCTCGTCCGAGAGGATGTCGCCAAATAGATTGGTGGTGACGATCACATCATAGTGCTCGGGCCCGAGGATCAGTCGCATCGCCAGTGAATCCACCAGGGCTTCCTCGGCAGTCACCTCGGGGAATTCGGCCGCCACCTCAAAGGCGGTGCGCCGAAAGAGTCCGCAGGTAGCGCGCAGCACGTTGGCCTTGTGCACGACCGTCACCAGCTTGCGGCGCTGACGCGCCAGCTGGAATGCCAACCGCACAATGCGCTGCGAGGCAGCGCGCGTGATGACACGCTCGGTAACGGCTTCCTCTTGGCTGGCGCGCTCGTGGCTAGCATACAGGCCCTCGGTGTTTTCGCGCACGATCAGCATGTCGATACCTGGCTTTGAGCCGGCGATGGGCGCCGAAATGACCGGCCGCAGGTTGGCGTACAGGTTAAGGGCGCGCCGCATGGCCACGATCGGGCTGCGGTATCCCTCCACGGGGTTGAGCGGCGACGAAACCGCTCCAAAAAGGGTCGCTTGAGCCTCGGTGACAGCGGTGAGAGTTGCCTCCGGCAGCGATGTGCCGTGGCGTTGAAAGGTTTCCCAACCGGCCTCGGCACTGGTAAAGTTAAACGCCAGGCCAGTGGCGCTTAGCACCTGCTGGGCAGCAGGGACAACCTCTCGGCCGATGCCGTCGCCGGCAATCAGGCAGACACGGTAGCTCACTCCGCGCCTCCCACCGGCAGACGCTGGTATTTGCGGTAATAGCTCACAATACCGCCTTCTACCCAGGTTTGTCGCAGCCAGTCAGGCGGTTGGGGCAGGGTGTGTAGGATGCCTGCACCGGTACGGATAGTGAATGATGCGTCGTCATACACCACGTGCTCGCCATCGGAGAGATCGCGCACCAAATCGGCCTCAAAGAGCTTGAGCCCGAGATTCAGAGCATTGCGGTAAAAGATGCGGCTAAAGCTGGGCGCGATAATCGCAGCGATACCCACCGCCACCAGGGCGCGGGGGGCATATTCGCGCGACGAACCACAGCCAAAGTTGCTGCCAGCCACGATCAGGTCGCCGGGCTGTACTTTAGCGGCGAACTCGGGGCGATACTCGATAAAGGGATACTTGCCCAGCTCGGCCTCGGAAGTCATATAGGGGGCATAGCGCCCGGGTACGATCTGGTCAGTGTCGATATCGTCAGGGAACAACCATATTCTGGCCAAAGCTATGCTCCTCGAGTTTACAGCTCTGATGGGTCGCTGATATAACCGCGCAGGGCGGTGGCGCCGGCCACTTCGGGCGATGCCAGGTAGACGCTGGCATCCGGATCGCCCATGCGGCCGCGGAAATTACGGTTGGCGGTCGAAAGGCACACTTCGCCGGCACCGATGACGCCCATATGGCGGCCGATGCAGGGACCGCAGCCAGGGGTGCCAAGCGTGGCGCCCGCCGCCAGCAGCACCGAAAGGGTGCCGTCGGCAACAGCCTGCTGCAGGATGCGTTGCGAAGCCGGGATCACCAGCAAGCGCACATGCGGTGCCACTTTGTGCCCACGCAATATGTTGGCCAGGGCGTGCAGATCCTCCAAGCGGCCGTTGGTGCAGGTGCCCACAAACACCTGATCAACCTTGACATCGCGCAAATCGCCTGCGGAGGCAATGTGGTCGACCTCGGGAGGGATCGCCACCTGCGATCCGAGCTTGTTCAGATCGACTACAATTTCACGGCGATACTGTGCCTGCGGGTCGGCATAAAGCCAGCCTGGCACATCATAGGTCTCGGCTACCACGCCATCAGGCACCACCAGCCCGGCTTTGGCACCGATCTCGGTGCTCATGCCGGAGAGCACCTCACGCCCTTCGAGCGACAGCCAGTCGACGCCGTGGAACTCGACCGCCTGATAGGTGGCGCCATCCAGCCCCAGCAGCCCGCACAAATAGAGCGAAATATCCTTGGGGCTCACATAGGGGCGAAAGCGCCCACTAATGCTGACCTTGATCGACTCGGGCACCCGCAGCCAGGTGCGTCCGCTGGCAAGGGCGAGTGCCAGGTCGCCAGTGCCCATGCCAGTACCAAAAGCACCGATGGCGCCGTACATGGTGGCGTGCGAATCCGAGCCGATCGCCACCTGTCCGGGCAGGACGAGGCGTTCTTCGATCAGTACCTGATGGCACACGCCCGCACCAACCTCGAAAAAGTTGCGAATACCCTGTTCGCGCACCCATTTGCGCGTGCGCGCCTGGGCATTAGCGGTAGCCACACTGGCAGCCGGCGCGACGTGATCCATGATCACGGCCACGCGTTCTGGGTCATACACGTGCTCGACCCCCAGATTGTTGTGCAGGGCATCGATGATCTCGGGAGTCAGCGAGTCGTGCGTCATGCAGCGGTCGACTGGCACGATCACCAGGTCGCCGGCGCGCACGTCCTGGCCGGCGGCATGCCCCAGGATCTGCTCGGCCAGGGTGCGGCCGTGGGTAGGTTGGTCGACAGGGCTCACTCAGGCACCTCCTATCGGATGCGCATCGATCCAGGTCTTGAGCACGCTATCGACGTCATCGAGCGTCAGGGCGCGCTGATCGGCCATCTCTTTGATGTGCGCGGTGAGCGCTTTGATCTCGGTATCCGGGATCGCCAGCCCAAGCTGTTCAGCGCGCGACTTGATCGCATTCCAGCCTGTCAGACGGTGGGCGATGCTGATGTAGCGCGTCAACCCGAAATCCTTTGGCGAGAGGATCTCATAGGTCTCGGGGTTGTTCAGCACAGCTTTGGCGTGGATGCCGGCCTTGTGGGTAAAGGCGGTGATGCCCGTAATATAGTTGTTAAAGGGGATATCGACCCCCACCATCTCGGCCACCATGTGATCGAGCTCGCCGATCACCGGCAGGTTGTACTTGCTTACACTGGCGCGGTCGGTGACATACATGCGCGCCACCATCCCTCCCAGCGAGGGGATGCCGTTACGCTCACCGATGCCCAGCACGCTGGTATCAATATGGGTAGCGCCAGCTTCCAGCGCGCAGAAAGCGTTGGCGATGGCGCAGCCCGTGTCGTTGTGGCCGTGGAACTCGATGTCGCAGCTAACCCGGCTACGCAAAGTAGAGACCAGCTTGTAGACCTGCAGTGGGTTGGCAACGCCGACGGTATCGGCGATACCTACGCGGTTCACACCGAGTTTGTCGACTTGCTCATAGATCGCCAAGATGTCATCCATCTCGGAACGAAACGAGTCTTCTGTCGAAAAGCGTACTTCCAGGCCCTGGTCGCGGATGTATTTGACCACATCGGTGGCCAGCACCATGATCTCATCAATGCTCTTTCCCAGGCTGAACTTGCGCAACACCGACGAAGTGCCGATCACAACATCGATGCCATCCACGCCGGTCTGGGCAGCCAGTTTTGCATCATCCAGCGTGCAGCGCACATGCGTAAGGATCTTGGCTTTCAGGCCAAGCCCGGTGATGGTGCGCAAATCCTCGAGACTCTGCGGTGAAGCGGCTGGCGAGGTCAACTCGAGGTACTCGACGCCAAAGCGGTCGAGTGTCTCTGCAATGCGCACCTTTTGTTCGGTAGTAAAGTTGGCACCGACAAACTGCTCGCCTTCGCGAAGTGTCGACTCGATGATCGAAAAACGCTGGATCGCCATGCGTTACTATTCTCCCCAATCCTCTTCTTCTTCGGGTGCCAGTTCGAGCGTCAGCGGTTGAACCGAGGTTATCTCGAGTTCGACACCGCAGTCAGGGCAGTCGATGATCTCGCCAGCCACAAAGCTGCCGTCAGCCAACTCGATCACGCCTTCACATTCGGGACAGTTTGCGTTCGCCATGTTGGTTTCTCCCTGTGATAATAAAAAAGCAGCTCTCCTTTCATCTGGAGTAGCTGCCTTTTGTACGCTCGTTGTAGGTATGAGCAAGCCGGCCAGACTTACGTCGGCATCTTTTTCTTATGCTTTATGCCATCGGATAGAATCATGGTCAGCACGGCTGTGTTTCTAGCTCCACCTGAACTTGCCTTACAATAGCATAGATGCAGATACATGTCAAAACGCTTGCTATTTTCATACGAGTGGCGCATGATAGCCCGAATTGCATCAAGGAGCTGGTATGACAGAGAAACCCTTGCAGGATGAGCGCCAGAACAAGCGCCTAGTGTGGATATATGGCGTAACTGTGGCGCTCTATTGGATGTCGCTGTACTTTTACGTGCCAACATTACCAACTTATACCGCCAGCAAAACCAGCGACCTGGCACGCGTGGGAATGGTGCTCTCCATGTATGGCCTGTGGCAGGCCATCATCCGTCTACCGCTGGGCATTGTCTCGGATTGGATCGGCCGGCGCAAGCCCTTTATTCTCGCCGGGTTTGTGCTTTCGGCCACTGCCGCACTGGTGATGGGAACTTCGGGCACCATCAACGGCATGCTGATCGGACGCGCCATCAGCGGGCTGGCAGCCGGCACGTGGGTACCGCTGGTAGTCGTCTTTAACCGCCTCTTTAAACCGCATGAGACGGTGCGCGCAACGGCGCTGTTGACCCTCTTTGGATCGGTTGGGCGCCTTTTTGCCACCGGATCGACCGGCTGGCTCAACAATAACGGCGGCTACAGCCTGCCCTTTTTCCTGGCAGCCGGATCGGCCGGTCTGGCCTTTGTACTGGTTTTGACGGCACGTGAAGAACCGCGTCCGCCCAAGGCGCCCTCGCTGCGCGCCCTGGCGGGGCTGTTTACGCGCCGCGATGTGATGCTGCCGACCATCCTCGCCACCGTGAGCCAATATGCCACTTGGGCGGCCATCTTTGGCTTTTTGCCGATCCTGGCAGAAGAGTTGGGGGCAACCGACTATACCCAGTCGATCATGGTCAGCGCCAACGTGGCGATTGTGATCGTCGGCAACCTGATGGCCACCTCCTTGTTGGTGCGTCGCCTGGGCCAAAAGCGCACTATCCACATAACTTTTATCATGCTGGCAGTGGGCGTAGCGACCAGCGCCCTATCGAGGTCACTGGTATGGCTGCTGGTCTTTCAGCTGCTGATCGGCCTCTCGCAGGGCATCAGTGCGCCCGTGCTGATGGGCATGAGCATTCAGCGCGTAGACGAATCGCAGCGCACCTCAGCGATGGGCCTGCACCAGTCGATATATGCCTTTGGCATGTTCTTTGGCCCGGCTATCTCGGGCTGGCTGGCAGAGGAGATGGGCATCCGCCCGATGCTGGTAGCGACGGCGGTCGTAGCCATGCTGGTGGGGGTGGTGCTGACGACCCTTCTGCGCAACCCGGCCGAAGAACCGGTGCAACAGCCCTAGGCGCTCAGTTGTTCGACCAGCCAGGGCAGCGCTTCGTGGCCGTACCAGCGATGCGCGCCGTGACCGACACTGTGATAAAGCTGGTCATTGGCACCCATTAAGCGATAGGCTCGCCGCGTGATCTCGACCTGGCTGGTAACATTCGCCAGACCGCTGGCGCCGTTCAGGGGGTCCTCGTCGCCCGATTCGATCATCAGCGGGCGCGGGGCGATCAACGCTGCGATGTCTCCCATATCCATCGTCTCGTAGAGGTGCGGCACATAGTTGCACCAGCAGTTTTCGCACATCTCCAAAAGCGACTCGCGATAACCATAAAAGTAACCGCTGATGACCGCACAGCGGATACGCTCATCCAGGGCGGTCGCCCACAAGGTCTGCAACCCGCCGCCTGATAGCCCCACGCAAGCCAGCTTGCCGGGCTGGCAGTCGGAGCGGGTCTGGATGTAATCCGCCAGGCGGTGCAGGTCATAAGCCCACATGCCGGTGATGGTTTGCCCAAGCGGGTAGGCCATGGCATTGATATCGCGGCACGAGGAATTCAGCAGGCTGTTGCGCACCGAGAGCTCCTGACGCTCACCAAAGCCGCGCGCGTCGGGGCAAAAGGCGGCGATGCCGCGCTGCGTCAGCTGCACGCCATAGTCATAGTTGTGCTCTTCAATCGTGCCTGCGATCTCGGGGATATCGCGCCGGCCTGCCACGGCGTACTTGCCGCCGCTGCCATGACCGTGCGGGGCGATCGCGGCTGGGTAGCTTGCCTTGCCTGCCGGCAACAGGGCATAGACCGGCATCCACAGCTCCGGCTCGACCTGCAGCTCGATTCGCTCGCGAATGTAGCCATCCATCTCGAGGCGTTCGGTTACCACTGGCGACAGATCGCAGCTCTCGAGCGTGTCGTAACCGATCAGCTCCTTTAAGCGGGCGATCGCACGCAATCGCCAGGCTTGATAGGCCAGCAGGCTGCTGGTATCCAGCGCTAAAGCGCGGCCGACGTGTTCCCAGCGCCGATGAAAGTACGGGTGTAAGGTGTATTCACGCACGGGTGCGTCGCTCATGGTCATCTCCTGTGAGAAATGTGTCAGTGCAGGCGCGGTTTGAGCCAGCGCATCATGCAGGGCGTCGAGGTCTCTTCGACAGGCTCGATTGCCAACGGGGTGCGCACGATCTGCGGGTCGATCAGCAGCCTGAGCTGGGAAAAGCCCGAGTTGACGCACTCGTTGCGCAGGATCGTCACCAGCTCGTTGATTGGCATACTGTCGGTCCAGGCGTGCGCGATCAGGGCGCGGTCAAAGGGCGAATGCTGGGCGAGGATTGCGATCGCCTCGCCAGAGTCGTTCCTCAGCCGGATACGGCGGTGCATACAGTGCGACAGCTCGGGCAGGTGATAGGTGATCATCTTATGGCGCTCCCACTCCTGACGCCCTGAGGTGTAACGGCCGATCGGCATGGGAATGCCCGAAACGACGCGATAGGGCGTTTCGTTGCCGAGTTCTTCCATGGTGTAGGGGTGGTTGGTGGTGCGTGCGTTCACCAGCAGATGCGGGCGGTCGTGGACTTCGTTAAAGCCATAGTGCTGATAAAAGCCGCGCGGGCCGGGCACCACCGTCATGGAGCGGCACTGACGGCGTTGGGCGCGGTCGATCAGGTATTTGATCATCGCACCGCCCACTCCGCGGCCCTGCGCGTCGGGATGCACGTAAAGCACCGAGATATCCAGCACAACTCCGTATGGGGCGCCCTCATCACCGATGTAAAACTCGGATTCTGCCACCACCTTGCCATCCAGCACGGCCACAATCGGCGGCAGCTCGTGTAACAAAAGCTGGTTGACGTGGATCGCGCAGGTTTCGACGCTCATCCACGGCCCACCTGCCATATAGCGCTCAAAGACACACAACTGATCGTAGGGCGCGACGATCTCATCGTCGCCAAAACCGCGATACCATGTGGCAACGTCACGCTTGTGAACTTCGGTGATCGCGGTGATATCGTCCAGGGTTGCCGCTCGGATTTCCATCCGTCAAGCCCTTGTCTGTCATATATGTTGACACTATTCACCACCTTTATAAATGATTTCCAGAGCTGCGTCAATCTATCTGGTTGACATCTCGGCGCGCTTTTGTTACACAACCCCTGACGGAGGTAAAGAACATGTATCAGGGATTTGTTAAGCGTGCTGACCTAGTCTATGGTCAGGCAGATGGCAAAGAGTTGCTGCTGGACCTGTATGTACCGCTCAACCCGATCCGCCAGGTACAGCTGATCGTCTATGTGCACGGCGGCGGCTGGGCAGGGCTCGATCGCCACTGGTGCCCATATGCCATGCGCATGCTCGCGCAGGAATATGCGGTGGCCAGCATCGACTACCGACTGATTCACCAGGCGCCCTTCCCAGCCTGCCTGCATGATTGCAAAGCTGCGGTGCGCTGGCTGCGCGCCAACGCCGCCGCCTATGGCTATGATCCTGAACGCATCGGCGCCTGGGGCGACTCGGCTGGCGGACATCTGGTAGCCATGCTGGGGCTGACGGCCGGTGTTGCCGATCTCGAGGGCGATTCGGGCACACCAGGGATCTCCAGTGCGGTGCAGGCAGTGTGTAACTATTATGGCCCGGCCGACCTTGAGCGTCTGCCGGGCTACCCGGCGGATCCGCCTTGGGGCGGTGAGCCCTGCTGGTGGCAGCGCTTTTTGGGAGCTGACCCGGCGGTTGACCCTGACGTTGCACGGCGCGCCAGTCCGGTCACCTATGCCTCGCGCAAAGCCGCGCCGATGCTGATCGTGCATGGTGACAAGGACACCACCGTGTTGCTGAGCCAGTCGGTGGCACTTTACGAGGCTCTCTGGCAGGCCGGCGCCGACGTGCAGCTGCACGTGGTGCACGGCGGCGACCACCTCAGCTACGAACACCGCGTAACCGACCTGCCCTGGCTGACGGGCGAGGTCGATCAGTTGGTGGATGCATTTTTCTATCGCACGCTGCGCTGCCGCTGAGGCCGGGCGCTGGTAATATGTCATCGAGCACGCTAGAATCCCGTTAAGCCTTGTGGATCAATCACATCGACGAAAGGATATAACATGGCAAGCAGCCGACTGACCCTCGTCAACAACGGAATTTCGCGATTTACGATTGTGTGTCCCGCAGACGCACCCGCCCCGATCAGGCGCGGCGCTAATGAACTGCAGCAATACCTGGCCGAGATGTCAGGCGCTATCCTGCCGATCAGTTCGGATAAGTCCGCCAACGGGTACATGATCGTCCTGGAACGTTCCGACAAGCTGGCAGAAGAGGAATTCACCCTGCTCACCACCGGCAAGCGCCTGGTAATCTCGGGCGGCGGCAAACGCGGCACGCTGTATGGCTGCTACTATTTGCTGGACGAGATCCTCGGGGTGCGCTGGTTCACCAGCCGCATCACGCGTGTGCCCCAGAAACGCACCGTCTCGGTGGGTCCGCTGAATATCCACG
>Ga0123333_10002253_pt1 | contig 19772 bp, 17 predicted proteins | sample BioC12SIPDNA_3_FD_89957 | JGI IMG/M metagenome (GOLD analysis project Ga0123333, IMG submission 89957) | Anaerobic biogas reactor microbial communites from Washington, USA - Biogas_R2_B C12 SIP DNA | ecosystem: Engineered > Bioreactor > Anaerobic > Unclassified | place: Washington, USA... | reverse complement strand
GATGTTGAAGGGAATGTCGCGTTCCATCAGCACGCTGTGCCAACCGGGGTTCGTCCGGTTGTTCCAGCCGAAATGTGTTTGCGGGTCGAACACGGCTGCGTCGTAGACGCCCCTGGTCCCGATCACGTACGGTTCGATCGCCCGGACGTACTGGCCGAGTTCCTTGAGCCGTTCGACCGGTTCATCCATGATCCTTCCGGTGTGCAGCGGAGGCAGTTCGAGGCAGCACGCCCCGCCGTGGGCCAACGTGGCGCCCGCTTCGAGGAGGATTCGATTCGGTCCTTTCATGGACCAGCTACCGACGGCGGAGTATAAGCGGTAGGTGGATTCGTAGGGTTTGCCGAGGGATCGCATGCCGCGGCACATGAGGGAGATGGTGGGCGAGTCCACCGCTTCGTGGGTCAGGAAGTCCACATGCTCTTCCACGCTGGGGATTCGGATGCCGGTGTTCTGGCCCAGGACGCAGTCGGGGTTCTTCTGTTTGATGAGCCGCTGGATCTCGGCCATGAGATCGGAGAAGCAGGCGTCGTACCAGGCCTCGCCTTTGGTCTCCAGCAGGTCTTTGCCGGTTTCCTGTCGGTATTTGTCTCGGCAGAATTCGCAGAAGCAGTTTTCGTAGTTGTGGGAGGAGTAGACGTCGAGCCAAAAGCCGTCGGGATTGTAGTTGTCCCGCAGTTCCGTCAGTTGGCCGAGCATAAAGCCGCGGTAGCCGGGATTGTTGATGCAGCAGTAGCACCCCGGCCAGTAGGGATCGTACCATCCGCCGGCGGGTTCGCCCTCGCGATTGCGGACCCGCCAATCGGGATGCTCTTTTCCCGTCACCTGGTCCAGGACCGAGGAGTAGTAGGCGACGATGCGCATTCCGCGTTTGCGGACTTCGGCGACGCACTCACCGAAGAAGTCCCGTTCGGGTTGGATTTTGGCGTATCTGGACGGATACGTGGTGAAGCCGTCGTGATGCTTGATGTAGAAGATCACCGTCTGGTAGTGGGCGGACTGGATCTGGTCGATCCACCGTTTGGCGTCGAATTCCTTTCGGCCCTCCGTCGTCGATCCGACCCACGGAGGCGTCAGCCAGGACAGGTGCGATCGCCAGAGATCATGGTTCAGCCAATCTGTTGCCGGCACGGTTGGTCTCCTTGGTTTGCACAGAGCACTGGATCGTTCACGCACGGCATTCTCGCACGGATCCTTGTTCAGCAGCAGGCAATGGGAAGGTTGGGGCGCGACCACCGTTTGCCGCAGGTCTCCTGCAGTCTCGCCATGTAGTGGCAGTAGTCCTGAAACGAGACGTCCGGGGGAATCATGTGGTCGGTGTGCGGGATGTACCCGCCCTCTTCGATCAGGGGTTTGAGGCGGGCGAGTTCCGCATCGATCGCCGCCGGGCCTTTCGCCAGGGTCCGCTTATCCACACCGCCGAACATCCGCAGGGATCTTCCGTATTTGCTTCGCACGGCCAGGACGTCCATTCCCGCCTGGGCCTCAAAGGGGAACAGGATGTTGATTCCGGCATCCATCCAGACCGGGATCAGCGGATCGATGTGCCCGTCGCTGTCGAGGGCGAAGTACTTGACTCCACGACCCACGAGGTAGTCCACGACGCGCCGGTAGCGCGGGAACATGTATCGCCGGGCGAGGTCGGGCGAGACCAGAGGAGCGGTTTTGTAGGCCATGTCCTCCCAGAACCAGAAGGCATCGACCGCGACCACGTCGAGGATCTGGGACATGACGGCGATGGTGAAATCGGCATCGGCGTCCATCATTTCTTCCAGGAAGGCTGGATCGTCGTAAAACAGTTCGCAGAGTCTTTCCACTCCGACGAGGTTCCGGAGCGGGCCGAAGAACCCCGCCCACAGATTGCCCCAGGCGAAGAAGGGACGATCAGGACGACGGGCACTTTGCAGACGCTCCTTCCAGTTCGATCCGACGCGTTGGGTCAGATCGGGATTCATCCGCTGCCTCCAGTACTGGCGGAAGTCCTCCCGCGTCTCGACGGGGAATCGGATGAACTGGGGCATTGAGCTTCCGCCAAAGGCTTTCATCTCCCGGATCACACTGCCTTCCGAGGTTACGTATGAAATCGTGTTTTCATCTTCCGCGATGATCTTACGTTCAAAGGCGGGCGTTGGGTTGAACCATGCGGCGGCGGTGTAACCATCACACTCCCTGTCCGGCTGATCGACGTCAGGCCGGTGCCCTTCGCGTTTCCACCGTTCCGCGGTTTCCTCCCACGGGCCCCAGTTCCAGAAGGGCGCGTGATCGACCTCTTGGTATGCCATACAGGCATGGAATCGTTCCAGTTCATTCACGTTGTTGATCCTCGGATAACCAGTTGTGCGGGAAGTGTGCGTGCCGTCGTCAGCGGTTTGTCTTCGACCTGATCCGGGGGGTTGGACGTTCCGAGTCGTTTTTCGATGAGGACGTCGAGCATTTGCATTGCGGCTTGGGCCAATTCGTTTTGATCGATGTTGACCGTGGTCAGGGCCGGGCGGCAGTGACCGGCGGCGGGCATGTCATCGAAGCCGATGATCGACAGGTCTTCGGGGATTCTCAGGGCGCGATGGGCGGCGGCCTCCATGAGGGCCAGGGCGAGCCGGTCACTGGCGCAGAAGACGGCGGTGGGCGGCTGGTCGAGGGCCAGCCAGGCGTCCAGCGATTGCCGCACCTGGTCCTGGTCCACCGCCCAGGTTTCGGTGCCCCAGCTCGGCAGGATCAGATCGCGGTCGGTCGGGATGCCCGCTTCCTTGAGTGTTTCCAGGTAGGTGTCCAGCCGGCACTGGGCCTCGTCCCAGAGCTGGGTCGGCCCCGCCAGATGGGCGATGCGCCGGTGGCCGCGGTCCAGGAGGTATTTGAGGGCCTGGCGAGTGCCGTCACGGATGTCGCCGCAGACGGTGCCGATTCCCTGCGGCACGTACCGGTTGCCCAGCACCACGGTGGGGAATGCATGGGCGGCCAGGATCTCGAGAACGGGGGAGCCTTTAGGGGTTTCCAGGATTACCCCGTCGCACCGTCCATCGAGGAGGTTTTCCACGCGCGGCTGGTCGTTATCGAGCAGAGGGTCGGTGGGCAGGAGGATGTCGTACCCGAAGGTCCTTCCCGCTCCGTAGATACCTACGAGGGTGCGGACCTGGACTTCATCCTGCCGGAAGAGGCCGGGGTAGAGACTGGCGTAGGCGATGACCTTGGTGCGACCGGCCTGCAATGACCGGATGAGGCGGTTGGGGGTGTAGTGAAGCTTCTCGATGACGTCCAGGACCTTTTGCCTGGTGGCTTGGCTGATATACGGGTAGTTTCTGTTGACGACCCGTGAGACGGTGGCGACGGAGACCCCAGCCGCCCTAGCCACATCCTCGATACCGGCGCGAACGATCTGGGGGTTGCGGCCGGTGCCTTTTCCTAAACTAAGTTTCTTCCCCATACGTACCTACAGGCGGCTATTAAGTAGTTTTGGTTATTGTACTGGTTTAACACGTCAGTAACTTAGTTTCTGATGAAGTCTAACGATGAAGTGGTTCTGAGTCAAGGGCATTTCCGGTGGTTGGGGGTTGGTACGTTAAGGACAATCGCGGCGGGCATGAGAGGGGATTCACACCGGGCCGGGCGATCCATGGGGCCCCGGCGGTGGCCGGAATTGGCTTTGAAAGGTGACCCGTGGGTGCTATAGTTTTTGAACCTGGTCAATATTTGCCGAGGAGAGACACATGATGAATCTGCAGCAGTGGGCGGTTTTGGTGCTGGTATGCGTGGCGGGCGCGGCGATGGCGTGTGGTCAGGCGACGACTCGGCCGGCGGGCGAGACGGAGCAGGCGGCCCAGCCGACGACGGCCCCGGCGACGGTGATGGCCCAGATCGGCGAAAAGACGCTGACGTGGGGCGAGGTCGAGGCGCTCAAGGCACAGCGGATGCCCACGCTGGAGTCCGACGGCATCATCGACGTATGGAAGGTAACGCAGGTTCTGGCCCAGGCGCTTCAGAAAAGCGATTTGCTGAAGGATCCGGAGCGGCAGAAGCTGTACGAGTACGATATGAGCCAGTTGCAGGCCAATTGGTATCTGCGGTCGATGATCGCGAACGTCCAGGTGACGGATGAGGAGATTGCGGAGTTCTATGAGCAGCGGCTGGCCCAGAGCGACGAGTTTCGCGAACCGCAGACGGTCACGGCCAAGTTCATTGCGGCCAAGGAGAAGGAAGAGGCCGACAAGATTCGCCAGCGGCTGATCGAAGGGGAGGATTTCGATAAGCTGATGGAGGAGTACGCCGAGCAGACCAAGCAGGTGACGGGCCTTTCGGACGTGATGGTGGAGGACATCCGGGCGGACCGGCTGCGGAACAATGTTGGGACGCAGTGGCAGGCGTTACAGCAGGTCCAGCTTGATCAGCCGATCGGCCCGCGGAGGATTCCCGGCGGGTATCTGATGTACAAAGTGACGGCTCGGAACGAAGGGCCGGCCAAGCCGCTGGAGGAGGTCCGCGAGACGATCCGTCAGCGGCTGCTGAACAGCAAGCAGCGGGAGCGGCACACGGAGATTCTCAATGAGGCCAAGGAACAGGCGGGAGTCGAGGAACTGCCGCAGCCGGGGCCCAGAAGGTGACCATGCCAGGCAGCCTGATCGTCATCAGCGGTCCTTCGGGCGTGGGCAAGAGCACGGTGGTTCGCCGTCTGGTTGAGCGGCTTGAGGCCACGGTGAGCGTCTCGGCCACCACACGCCCGCAGAGCGAGCAGGAGAAGCATGGCGTAGACTACTATTTTATAAGCGCAGATGAATTTCGGCGGATGATTGAGCAGGATGAGCTGCTGGAGTGGGCTGAGTATCTGGGAAATTTCTATGGGACGCCTCGGGCGGCGGTGGAGTCGGCGTTGGCTGAGGGGCGGGACATGCTGCTGGAAATCGAGGTTGAGGGGGCAAAACAGGTGGCGAAAAAATTCTCAGCCGCTATAATGGTATATTTGCTCCCGCCCAGCGACGAGGATTTGCGTCGCCGGCTGGTGGGTCGCTCCCGGGAGGGGCAGGCCCAGATCGAGACGCGTTTTGCCAACGCGAAGCGCGAGATCGCCCAGGCGCGGGAGTCGGGCGTTTACGACCATTGGGTGGTGAACGTCGAGGTGGATCGGGCCGTGGACGAGATTGCGGCGATTGTGGAACAAAGGAGCCGATGAATGCTGGAAGTGCTCAAAGACGACGACATCATCAACAAGGTTGGCGGACGGTTCAAGCTGGCGGCGCTGATGCAGCGGCGGTGGGTGGAGTTGCTGCAGGGCGCGCGTCCGGCGGTGAAGCGCGAGGACGGCATGACGGACCTGGAGGTGATCGCCGAGGAGGTCATGCAGGAGAAGCTGGGGATCGACTACGAAACCAGCGACGTTCCAAGCCCCGACGAGCTGCATTGAGGCGGGAGTGCCCGTTTTGAGGAACCCACGTCCGGCCGGGCCGCTGCCCTGTCGGACGTTTGTTTTTTACGTGTTGTCGGCGATGGTTGCGGAGAAAGGGCATGGGTCGGATGGAACTGGCGGATTTGACGGGCCGTCGGATCGCGGTCGGGGTTTGCGGCGGGATCAGCGCGTACAAGATCGTGCAACTCGTCTCGTACCTGGTCCAGTCGGGCGCGCAGGTCGAGGTGGTTTTGACCGACAGCGCGCGAGAGTTTGTGGGTCCGGCGAGCTTTCAGGGGCTGACGGGTCGGAAGGTGCGATTCGATTTCTGGGACACGCCGCAGAACGAGCGGGCCAGCCACATTGAGTTGGGGCTGTGGGCGGAGCTGCTGGTGGTGGCGCCGCTGACCGCGGCGACGGCGGCGAAGATGAGCACGGGACTGGCGGACAATCTGCTGGTGGCGACGTGGCTGGCGGTGCGGTGCCCTGTGGCGGCGGCGCCGGCGATGAACCCGCGGATGTGGTCGCACCCGGCGGTTCGCGGGTCGATGGAGAAGCTCGGCGAGTTCGGCGTGCAGTTCGTGGGGCCGGAGAAGGGGCACATGTCGTGCGGCGAGCCGGGCGAGGGGCGGATGGCGGAGCCGGAGGAGATTTACCGGGTGTGCGTGCAACTGCTGGGGACGAGGGTTTAGCCGATGCATTTTCTGATCACCGCCGGTCCGACCCGGGAGCCTCTGGACCCGGTGCGATTCATTTCGAACCGTTCATCGGGGCAGATGGGCTATCAGGTGGCGGGCGCGGCGCTCGAGGCGGGCCACCAGGTGACGCTGGTGAGCGGGCCGGTGTCGTTGGAGCCGCCGGCGGGGTCGAAGGTGCTTTCGGTGGTGACGGCGGAGGAGATGTACGAGGCGTGTTTGCGGGTGTATGGGAACGTTGACGTGGTGGTGGCGACGGCGGCGGTGTGCGACTATCGGCCGGTGCGGATCAGCGGGCACAAGATCAAGAAGGGGGCGGAGACGTTGACGTTGAAGATGGTCCGCACGCAGGACACGCTGGCGGAGCTGGGTCGTCGCAAGACGCGTCAGATTCTGGTGGGTTTCGCGTTGGAGGATCGCCAGCCCAAGACGGCGGCGCGGAAGAAGTTTCGGGAGAAGAAGCTGGACGCGATCGTGCTGAACAGCCCGGCGGCGCTGTCGAGTTCTCGGAACCAGGTGAGCGTGTTTTACGGCGGGCAGTGGCAGGACTGGCCGGAGATGACCAAGCAGGCGTTGGCGCGTCGGCTGGTGCGGCTGGTCGAGGTGCTGGCGAGGAAGTAGCCGTGGACGAGTGGGCGTTCATCGACTGGGTCAAGATCTACCTGGAGCGATCGGGTCGCGACGAGCGGGTGGTGACGGGGGTCGGCGATGACATGGCGGTGGTGCGGGCGGGTCGCGAGACGCTGCTGCTGGGTTCGGACATGCTGGTGGAGGGGGTGCATTTCGACCTGGGCGGGACGAGCCCGGAGCAGGTCGGTCGCAAGGCGCTGGGGGTATGCCTTTCGGACTGCGCGGCGATGGCGGGCAGACCGCTGGCGGCGCTGGTGTCGTTGAGCAAGCCGCGGGTGATGTCGATGTCGGTGGTGGAGCGGGTCTACCACGGTCTGGCGCGGATGGCGCGGGATTTCGGCTGCACGATCGTGGGCGGCGACACGTGCGGCGGTTCGTCGCAGTTGGTGATCGACGTGTCGCTGTTGGGCGTGGCGGACGGGGTCGAGCCGGTGCTTCGGAGCGGGGCGAAGGCTGGCGACTGGCTGTACGTGACCGGACGGCTTGGCGGGTCGATTCTGGGCCGGCACACGGATTTTGTGCCGCGAGTGCAGGAAGGCCGGTGGCTGGCGGAGAAGTTGCCGGTGCATGCGATGATCGATCTGTCGGACGGGTTGAGCACGGACGTCGGGCACGTGTGCCGGGCGAGCGGGGTGGCGGCGGAGTTCGACGAGGCGCGGCTGGTGGATGCGGCTTCGGAGGCGGCGCGGACGCTGGCGGACCGGGATGGTCGGAGCGTGCTGGAGCACGTACTGAACGACGGGGAGGATTTCGAACTGCTGGCGGCGATTGGCGCGGAGCCGGAGGAACTGCCGGAGTTGCCGGGGAATCTGGCGTTGCGGGCGGTGGGACGGATGGTGGAGGGCGAAGGGGCGTGGATTGTGCGGGCTGACGGGAATCGCAACGCACTGCGTTCGGGTGGGTACAAGCATTTCTAGGGCGTGCCGGTTGGGCTTTCGGAGAAGTGGAGCGGCGGGCCGATGACGCTACGGGCCATTCTGATCGGTTTGCTGGGGGTGGGGTTTTTCTGCGGGTTCACGTACTTCAACGACGCGGTGATGCGTCAGACGATGTTCATCGGCAACACGATGCCGATTTCGGTGTACGGCGGGCTTCTTGTTTTTCTGGTTGTGGTGAATCCGCTTCTGTTTCGGGCGTACCGTCGGTTGGCGCTGAGCGGCCGGGAGCTGGCGGTGATTCTGGCGATGGTGCTTCCGGCGTGCGCGATTCCGGGTTCGGGGCTGATGCGGACGTTCACGGCGTCGATTATTTTGCCGCAGTACTACAGCCGGACGACGCCGGGTTGGGAGGCGGAGGGGGTTTTGGATTTGGCGCCGTGGCCGATGCTGGTGCGGGTTGGGGAGGGGGATGAGAATGTGTTGAGCGGGTTCATGGGCGGGATGGCGAGCGGGCTGGGGCACATTGGTCTGGGGGAGGTTCCGTGGCGTGCGTGGGCCGGTCCGCTGGCGTTCTGGCTGGTTCTGATTGTGTCGTTGTGGGCGGCTTTGATCGCGTTGGCGGTGGTGGTTCACCGGCAGTGGGCGCATCACGAGCAGTTGCCTTATCCGATCGCGGGGTTCGCGAACGCGTTGCTGCCGGAGGGCGATCGGGCGCAGGGGGGCGTTTTTCGTCGGCGGTTGTTCTGGATCGGTTTGGCGGGGGTTTTTCTGTTCCACATGAACAACTACGGGGCGACGTGGTTTCCGGACCGGCTGGTGGCGGCGCCGACATCGCTGGGTTTTGCTCCATTGGCGAAGCTGTTTCCCACGTTCGAGCGGGGCGGGGGTTCGTATCTGTTGAGCCAGCCGATCTACTTCACGGTGGTCGCGTTCGCGTACTTTCTGGCTTCGGACGTTTCGTTGGGTCTGGGGATTGGGCCGTATCTGTACATGGTCGTGGCGGGGACGTTCGCGAAGTACGGGGTTCCGATTCGGGGTGGTGCGCCACTGGCGCCGCAGATTCAGAGTTCGATGAATTTCGGGGCGTATTTCGGGTTGTTTTTGACGCTGCTGTACACGGGTCGTCACTACTACGGTCAGGTGTTCGGCCGGGCGCTATTTTTACGGTGGTCGTCGGAGGTGGAGGGATATGCGGTGCAGGCGGCGCGGGTGTTTCTGGGTGCGACGGGGGTGTTCGTGGCGGCGTTGATTCTGGTGGGGCTGGACTGGCCGCTGGCGCTGCTGTACGGAGGGGGGGCGGTGATGATTTTTCTGGTGATGGCGCGGATTTCGGCTGAGACGGGTTTGTTTTTCATTCAGGCGTGGTGTTTTCCGTGCGTGGCGATCTGGGGTCTTTTCGGTTCGACGGCGTTGGGGCCGGAGTCGCTGCTGATCATGCTGCTGGTGACGATGGTTTTGCTGCTGGATCCGCGGGAGGCGTTGATGCCGTTCGCGGTGAACGCGTTGAAGCTGGCGGACGCGCGGGCGATTCGGATCGGGCGGACGGGGGCGGCGGCCGGGGCGGCGGTGGCGATGGGTCTGGCGGTGGCGATTCCGGCGACGTTATACTTCCAGTACGACCGTGGGGCGAATCTGACGGACACGTGGGCATGCAGGGCGGTACCCACGATGGCGTTCAATGAGGCGCTGCGGGTTCAGCAACGGCTGGCCGCGCAGGACAATCTGGCTGAGGCGGAGGCGCTTAGGGGTTGGCGGCGGATTACGCGGATGAGTCCGGACGGGACGGCGGGTTTGGGTTTCGCGGCGGGATTGGCGCTGGTGACGGCGGCTGCGGCGGGACGGTTGCGGTTCAGCCGGTGGCCGATTCATCCAGTACTGTTTCTGGTCTGGAGCACGTATCCTGGGTTCTGCTTCGCCTCGTCGTTTTTAGTTGGGTGGTTGGTGAAGGTGTCGGTGACGCATTACGGGGGTGCGACGGCGTACCAGCGGCTCAAGCCGCTGATGTTCGGTCTGGTGGCTGGGGACATGCTGGGCGGGGTGGCGCCGATTCTGATTGGACTGGTTTACTATCTGGGGACGGGGGAACTGCCGAAGGTGTTCAACATACTGCCGACGTGATCAGGTGGGGTCGGGTTTGGCGACCTGGGAGGCGACGCTGTGGATGTGTCGTCGCATGGCGCGGTCGGCGAGTTCGGGATCGCCCTGGGCGATGGCGTCGACGAGGGTCTGGTGGCTTGAGGGGCCGTGGAACTCGTCGTGGGACCAGGCGATTTTCCAGGAGCCGGTGGTGATCATCGACATGGTGATCAGGTGGTCGTATCGTTCGGTGATGGCATCGCAGCCGGCGGCGTCGACGAGGGTTTTGTGGATCTGCAGATCGACGTGGGCGGCCTTTTCGTACTTGCCGGCCTTCAGGAGCTGCTGGAGTTTGGCGACGAGTCGGCGGAGCTTGTCAATCAGGGCGCGGTCGGCGGCGGCGGCGACGAGTCGGGCGGCTTGGACCTCGAGGCCTTCGCGGACGATGGCGATGTCCTGGAGTTGGCGGAGGGAGAGCTGTTTGAGGCTGATGCCGCGTTGCGGGTGGACTTCGAGGATTCCTTCCTGTTCGAGTCGCCGGATGGCCTCGGTGATGGGGACGACGGACATGCCGAGCTTGGCGGCGAGCTTGCGCATGGACCAGGCGTGGTCGTCGGAGAACTCGTGGGTGACGACCATCATGCGGATTTTTTCGTAGGCGACCTGACTTTTCGTCTGACTTTCGGATCGAGCCACTTGACCTTGGTCCTGGGTTGCTGTTATGATACTGTCATGACAGTTGCCGGCCGTCCCGAAGTCATTGGTCGGGTCGGCCGGTGTGGAGCATACCCGGGCGCGGCGTCCGGGTCAACCGGGAACCGGCAAGGCAAGGAGATCGTGGGCATGGCGCTGCAACCGAAGCATCCGGGTCGGGTGACCGAGCGGGCGATGGAGCTGTTGCGGGAGGTGGTGGAGTACGGGTTCGGGAACTCGTCGGGTCCGGGCATGGTGGGTCGGTTCGAGGCGGCGTTCGCCAAGCGGTTCGGCGCGCCGTACGCGATCGGGCTGTGCAACGGGACGGCAACGATGCACTGCTGCCTGGCGGCGGCGGGCGTGGAGCCGGGCGAGGAGGTGATCGTGCCTCCGCTGACCGCGGCGGCGACGGCGTTCTGCGTGCTGCACCAGGGGGCGGTGCCGGTGTTCGCGGACATCGACGCCCGGACGTTTAACATCGACCCGAACTCGATCGCCGAGCGGATCACGCCGCTGACGCGGGCGATCATTCCGGTGGGGCTTTACGGGCTGTCGGCGGATATGGACCCGATCATGGAGATCGCCAAGGCCCACAACCTGACGGTGATCGAGGACAACGCCGAGTGCCTTCTGGGCCAGTACAAGGGGCGGCTGGCGGGGACGACGGGTCACATGGCCAGCTTCAGCCTGCAGGCGTCGAAGCACATTTCGTGCGGCGACGGCGGCATCGTAACCACGTCGGACCTGGAGTACGCGAACATGGTGCGTCGGTTTTCGTGCGTCGGTTTTCGCACGCTGGGCGCGACGCGGGGCGGGACGATGAGCAAGCAGGACCGCGGCCATCCGAGTTCGCTGCGGCATGATTTTCTCGGCTGGAACTACCGCATGTCGGATTTGCAGGGGGCGGTGGCGCTGGAGCAGACGGAGCGGATGGACGAGTTGGTCGACCTGCGGATGAAGATCGCGGCGATGTACCTGGAGGCGATCGACGGCTGCGGGTGGCTATGTCCGCAGTACACGCCGCCGGAGTACGTCAACTCGTACTGGACGTTCGTGTGCCGATTCGATCCGGAAAAGGCCGGCTGCTCGTGGGATCAGTTCCGCCAGCGGTTCTGGTCGCTGGGCGGCGATTTCCTCTACGGGGCATGGCAGTTGACGTACAATGAGCCGGTGTTCCAGAATCGCCGGTTTTTGGGGAGTTTTCCGATCGATTCGGAAATCTACAAGGGGCGGTATCGCGACTATAGCCCCGGGCTTTGTCCGGTGGCCGAGTCGCTTCAACCGCACCTGATGCAGTTCAAGACGAATTACATGGATTTGAACGTGGCGGCCGAGCAGGCCAAGGCGCTTAAGAACACCATCGCCGCGATCAACGCGGAACGGTGATTCAGGAGACACGCGATGCAGCTTAGCGCGGCACTGTCGGAGAGTCAGGTCGAGGCGATCGATCGGGCGGCGTTCGATCTGCTCGAACGCCGCGGGTTTAGGGTGATGCACGAGGAGGCGCTGGAGCGTCTGGGCAAGGCGGGCGCGACGGTCGAGGCGTCGGGGCTGGTTCGCATGCCGCGTTCGCTGATGGCTGAGCTGTTGGCCCAGGTCCCTCGGACGTACCAGATCACCGGGCTGGATGGTATCGTCCGGACGATCGGCGGCGGCGAGCAGTACGGCAACGCGATCGTGACCGATCCGTGGATCATCGACTACGAGACGGGCGGTCCGCGCCGCCCTCGGCTTGAGGATCTTCGCCGCAACACGATTGTGGCCCAGCAACTGGGGCACGTGGCGGGTATCGGGCGAATGGACTTTCCGGTGACCGACGTGGAGGGTCCGGCGTCGAGCCACCGGGCGCTGCTGGAACATTTGCTGCATCACGCGAAGCACTACTACGTGTACGTGACGTCGCTGGAGAGTCTCGATGAGTGGATCGAGATCGGCCGGGTGCTGACGGGCGGCGAAGGGCTGCGGGAGTCATCGACCGGTCGGGCGCTGTTCAGCACCGCCGTCGCGTCGCTGACGCCGCTGACGATCACGGCGATGAACGTCGAGCTGCTCAAGACCGCGTGCCGGTACGGAATGCCGGTGGTGCCGACGGTTTGTCCGTCGGCGGGAACGACGAGCCCGCACTCGCTGGCGGGCACGCTGCTGGTCGGGCACATCGAGTGCCTGATGATCGCGGCGCTGGCCCAGCTCTACCGGCCGGGCCATCCGTTTTTGTACACGTTCGGGCCGGCGGTGACGGACATGCGGAGCGGAACGTGCCTGTACTACACGTTCGACAAGGTGCTCTGGAAGTACGCCCACGTGCAGCTCGCCAAGGCCCACAACCTGCCGGCGAGCACTGAGTGCGGCGGGGCGACGACGTTTCGGGCGGACGCCCAGCACGGGGCGGAAGGGGTGCTGTTCATGCTGGCGGCGGCAGCTTCGGGGGCGGATCAGATCAATGGGTTCGGCTCGACGTACAACGCGATCGGGCATTCGACGGAGATGATGGTCATCCAAAGCGGCTGGCTGGAGCTGGCCCGGTTCCTTCAGCGGGGGATTCCGACCGATCCGGTCCGGTTGGCGGTCGAGGAAATCGCAGCGGCTGGACCGGGCGGGCACTTTATGATGGATGAACTGACATTGCGGACGATGCGGGGCGGCGAGTTCGCGACCGGCGAGCGGTTGGCGACGGATCTGTTCGACTGGTCGGGCGAACCGGACGGCAAGCCGCTGATGGAGCGGGCTCACGAGAAGGTCGCAGCCATGGTCGAGGGGTTCGAATCGCCGGTGCCTATCGGCATCCAGGAAGCCCTGCGGCGGCACTTCCGCGACCGGCTCGGCGTCCGCGCCTGATCTGGAGATTGGACCGCCCTCGGCGCGCGGCATGTCCGATAAAAAGACAAGCCACTGGGTTTCCCAATCCCCCCTTTCGAGGCGCAATCCCCCCGGAGCGTTCCTCGCTGATCACTCCGAACTATCGTCCCACTCGGTCGGCTCGGCCGCGGCGGCGGATCGGCGGTAGGCCGACATGCGGTCCTGCTTTTCCTGGCAGTCACGGCAGTAGCGGGCCCAGGGAATGACCTTGAGGCGCTTGGCGACGATCGCCTCGCCGCAGGACTCGCAGAGGCCGTACTCGCCCGCTTGGACCTTTCCCAGAGCCCGATCGACCTCTTCGAGGGTGCCGGCCTGCTTTTCCAGGATGGCCCCGAACAGTTCGACGGCGTAATCGTTGGACGCATGATCCGCACTATCTCCGCTGGCGCCCTGGAGTCCGACGTCCGGAACGTCCTCGGCGTAGCTTCGCACCGAACTGACCAGTTCCTCGCGACGCTCTTCGAGCATCTTTCGGTACTGCTCCAGTTGCGTCTTGTTGCAGGCCTTGGATCGTGTTGCCATCTCAGTAACCTCCTTCCCGAAACCGGGTGTTGCCTCTGGTGGCTGCGGCCAAATTCTAATCGGCCAAAACCACGGTGTCAGTTAAAAAAGAGCCTATCAACCAAATTCCGTTATTATCGGCCTCCTCGGCTGGCGGCACAGAATTATAGCCCCAAAGTCAAGGGCGGTTGGCAAAAAACGGCGGCCGGTTTTTGGGTTGGCGCGGTCGGCGATCGGCGACGGCAACAGGGTTGTTTTGGCCGTGGCGGCGATCTATAATTCCGATTTCTCAGTCACTCTGGCAAGCGGTTGTCTGACAGCGATTTACCGCGCATAAGATGAACGGACGGCGAGCATGAGCAGAAGCTACAGTTTCAACGAGATCGAACAGAAGTGGCAGCGGTTTTGGGAAAACCAGAACACGTTCGGGGTTGAGGCCGATCAAGGTAAGCCGAAGTATTACGTGCTGGACATGTTCCCGTATCCCAGCGGGGCGGGTCTGCACGTGGGCCATCCGGAGGGCTACACCGCGACCGATATCATGGCGCGGTACAAGCGGATGAAGGGGTTCAACGTGTTGCACCCGATGGGCTACGATTCGTTCGGGCTGCCGGCCCAGCAGTACGCGGTGGAGCACGGGATTCATCCGCGGATCACGACGGAGCGGAACATCGCGAACATCGAGCGTCAGATCAAGATGTTCGGTTTTTCGTACGACTGGTCGCGTCGGGTGGCGACGACCGATCCGCAGTACTACCGCTGGACGCAGTGGATATTTTTGCAGATGTACGGCAGCTATTACGATCGGGAGGCGGATGCGGCGCGGCCGATCGGCGAGTTGAAGACCAAGCTGGAGTCGGGTGAGGTTCGGATCGACGCCAGGGGCGGGGCCGGCTGGGCGGAGTTGTCGGAGGAGCAGAAGCGGCGGTACCTCGATTCGCGTCGGTTGGCGTACATGGCGGAGGTGCCGGTGAACTGGTGTCCGGCGCTGGGGACGGTGCTGGCGAATGAGGAGGTGACCAACGAGGGCCGGTCGGAGCGGGGCGACCATCCGGTGTACCGGCGGAATCTGAAGCAGTGGATGCTGCGGATCACGGCGTACGCCGACCGGCTGGAGCGAGATCTGGAGGGGTTGGACTGGCCGGAGCGGATCAAGCTGATGCAGCGGAACTGGATCGGCAAGTCGACCGGGGCGGAGGTCGATTTTCCGTTGGAGTCGGTGGCGACGGAGGCGTGGTTCGCGGCGCGGAAGGCGAACGGTTTTACGGCCGACCCGGGCGAGGGCGTCATCCGCGTCTATACGACGCGGCCGGATACGCTGTTTGGGGCGACGTACATGGTGCTCGCGCCGGAGCATCCGCTGGTCGCGGAGATCACCACGGACGATCGGCGGCAGGAGGTGCAGCGGTACGTCTCGACGGCTTTGCACAAGTCGGAGCTGGAGCGGGTGGCCGAGGCGAAGGAGAAGACGGGCGTCTTTAGCGGGGCGTACGCGATCAACCCGGTGAACCGGGAGAAGGTTCCGGTGTGGGTGGCGGACTACGTGCTGATGAGCTACGGGACGGGCGCGATCATGGCGGTGCCGGCGCACGACACCCGCGACCTGGAGTTCGCGGAGAAGTTTGGGTTGCCGGTGATCCAGGTAGTTGAGCCGCCAGAGGGCGCGGAGTGGCGCGGCTTTGTCGACGACGGCGTGGCGGTCAACTCGGGGGCGTATAACGGCTTGGCGACGCCGGAGTTCAAGCGGCGGATCACGGAGGACCTGGAGAAGGCGGGGCTTGGGCGGTTCGGCGTCAACTACAAGCTGCGCGATTGGATTTTTTCGCGGCAGTGGTATTGGGGCGAGCCGTTCCCGATCGTTCATTGCGAGCGGTGCGGCACGGTGCCGGTGCCGGAGGACCAGCTTCCGGTGCTGCTGCCGGAGATCGAGGATTTCACGCCGGCGGCGAGCGACGATCCGGAGGCGCCGCCTCAGCCGCCGCTTTCGCGGGCGGCGGAGTGGGCGAGCGTGGCGTGTCCGGCGTGCGGCGAATCGGCGCGGCGCGAGGTGAACGCGATGCCGCAGTGGGCTGGGTCGTGCTGGTACTATCTGCGGTACATCGACCCGCGCAACGACCAAGCGGCGTGGTCGCGAGAGAAGGAAACGTACTGGATGCCGGTGGATCTGTACGTGGGCGGGGCGGAGCACGCGGTGCTGCATCTGCTGTACGCGCGGTTCTGGCACAAGGTGCTGTTCGACCTGGGATACGTGTCGACGGCTGAGCCGTTCGCCAAGCTGTTCAACCAGGGGATGATCCGGAGTTTCGCGTATCGCGATCAGCGCGGGATCTACGTCGGGTACGACAAGGTGGACAGTTCGGGCGAGACGCCGCGTCACAAGGAGACGGGTGAGGCGCTGACCGAGTCGATCGAGAAGATGTCGAAGAGCCTCAAGAACGTGGTGAACCCGGATGAGGTGATCGGCGAGTACGGAGCCGATACGTTCCGGCTGTATGAGATGTTCATGGGCCCGCTGGAGGCGTCCAAGCCGTGGAACACGCGGGACGTGCCGGGCGTACACCGGTTTTTGCACCGGGTCTGGCGGATGGTCGAGGGCAGCGAGGATCAGGCGTCGCTGGTGACGGATGGGAACGTCGAGGAATTGGAGCGGTCGCTGCACAAGCTGATCCGCAAGGTCGGCCAGGACGTCGAGTCGATGAAGTTCAACACGGCGATCGCGGCGATGATGGAGTTCGTCAACGCGGCGTTCCGGAGCGGGCGGATCGGGCGCGGTCAGGCGGAGCGATTTTTGCTGGTGCTGGCCCCGTTCGCACCGCACATCGCTGAGGAGCTCTGGCGGACGCTCGGACACGATCAGTCGCTGGCGTACGAACCGTGGCCGGCGTTCGACGCGAAGCTGGCGGCGGAGGAGCAGATCGAGGTGCCGGTGCAGATCAACGGTAAGGTTCGGAGCAAGCTGACGGTGGCGCCGGAGACGGATGAAAAACAGATCGAGGCGCTGGCCCTGGCGGACCCGAAAGTCCAGCAGCAGCTCGAGGGCAAGCGGGTCTTGAAGGTGATCGTTGCGCAGAAGCGGCTGGTGAACATTGTGGCGAAGTAGTCGCGGCGGGTCGTTGGGGTGTGGTACGGGTTTGCCGTGCGTCGGGACGGCGAGTGGTCGGCACGGCCGTACGCGGTGTAACGCTGCAATACAAGCTTCTTTCCCCTCCGGTGGAGGACTCATCGTCCATCCACCTTTCCTATCGGCGGGCGGCGTCGCGGCTTGAACTGGTAAGATGGGCAGAGGCAACAGGCGGGTGGATGTTTCAGCCGTGCAACGGGCCGGTGCCGATAAACGCGCGGACGGCTACTGGGCAGAGAGGATGATCGCGCCGGCGTTGGGAATGCGGTCGAGGCAGTCGGTGTATCTGACGGTGGGGACGCCGCCGGGGACTTTCTCGCCCTTGTTGTCCGTTTTGTCAAGCGGGGCGAAACCGCGAACGAACTGGCCGGTGATGACGGCGAGTTGGGCGGTTTTGAACTGCTTCTGGTCGAAGGCGGCGACGGGCACCAGCACGAAGGCTTTGTTCTTTTCGGCGCTGAGGCACTGGTTGAGGACCTTCTGGTTGTTTACGGTGATGTCCGAGGTCAGTTCGCCGAGGATGGCCAGACACGAGACAAAAACCTCAGCCTCCTGTGGGCCCGCTGATATCGGCCGTGGCTATCGATAAGCGCACCTGTTCCTTGCGAAGGTGTTTTATCTCCCATCATCGACCGGTCATGCAGACTGGATTTTCCTGCGGCCTGATATTATTCTTAGGGTTATGATATATGAACCCATGACTAGGCGAGTAGAAGTCATGCGATTTTGACGTAGTTGTGTTTTCTTGGAGTACGAGGCGTGTTGACTTGGGCCGTAATGTCGAACTCCTCTTGTCCTCGACAGCAGATTGAAATGAGGTAACATGCAATGAGAGGAATGGTCATTGTTCTCGGCGGGATTCTCTTGATCACAGGCTGTTCATCTTCTCACGAACTGAAGCCAGGCATGGTTCACGTGTATACTGAGCCAAGCATCTCGTGCGAAAGGGACCCCGGCGCAGCCTTTGACAGTTACATCAGTTTCACTACTCTGCCTTTGGCTGAAGGGGATAAGACGCTTCGTATGAACGTAATTGTAGAAAAACAGTTGCTTTTCATAATACGGAACAACCTGGAAGTACTCGGCTACCGCTACGTTGATGATCTAAATGAAGCAGATATCTGCATAACGGTGTTATATGCTAACGAGTATGAAAGCCAGTTTGTGCCGCCACAGACGTACACGACTCAACGATACGTGCCCGGACAAACTCAGACTGCACACATCAATCTCTACGGACCGTACGGGTCAAGTTGGGGAACGGCAACGACAATGACACCGGGTTATTTCTTTCCCGTCACGGTAACAGTTCCCGGGCATTACGTCGGGGCTACTATCCTTTTGTAGGTGTTCAAGTATTCGAACGACAGAGAAACATGTTAGTTTGGTCAGGCTCGGCAGCCGTTGCAACGGCCGAGGATGATGTGCGACGTTCTGGTGGCGTATTGCTTTATCATCTTCTCCTCGGGGAGCACAATCCAAGGTTTCCTAAGTGCGTCAGTCCCGACTGCAATGACGATTCCGGGAATGGCGCATTTGGGATCATGGTCAGTATTGTCACAGAGAACGGGAATGACTTCTATCCGTGTGTTGCCGCCGTTTATTGCGATTCTCCTGCATATCGGGAAGGTGTGAGGCCTTTTGATATAATAGTGGGCGTGGACGGTTCCAGCACGCTCAATTGGTCGTGTCGCGAGTTTCTCACGGCTTTAAACAAGATGAGGGGCGAGAAGGTTGTCTTGACTCTTAAGCGTGACGAACAGCAGGAGATTGTGACTGTTATTGCTGCGGATGAAGATGTCGCAGCTGCCAATTGGACGAAGCTGAAGTACCGCGATTCAAAGGGTAAGATACGAACGAAAAGACGGAGGATGTGAGGAATCCACGTCAAACCAGCGTTCTCCCAAAGGTCTGCCACCTTCACGAGGAGTCGTGCAAGATCAGGTTGTTGGCGAAATCGACGTCGCCGTTGGCCCGGACCTGACAGATCTGCTTGAAGCGGATGCGGGGTACGTCGGTGATCTGGGCTGAGGTTACGGCTGTCGCCGCCAGCAGGATCACGATGATGAGAGCGGACCTGGATCGGAACACGATTGCCTCCTTTCGTGCTTTGTCGGAACCGCTTGAACGTTGTCCCACCGAGGATGTCAATGGCGGCCGTGCGCAGACGGGATCGGGCCCGCAGGCGACCATACATCAGTATACTTCGCGGATCGCCGGGCTCAACAGCAAAGGTCGGATGGTCAGTATTGGACCGGGCGGAGCACGAAGATGCCGCCCTCGAATCGGCTCAGGCCCCATTCGAGGCTTTTTTCGATCTGGTCGGTTCCGCTGTTGGGGTCCCACGAGCCGCCGCCGGAGGTGATGGAGACGCACCACTGGTTTCCTTCCTCCCAGCCGCGCGGGAAGGGCGGCCCGGAGAAGCTCAGCGAATGACCGTAGTAGGCGGTGTCGTTGAAGTTGTAGCCGAAGATTTCGTACTCCCGCGGAGCGGGATCTTTCTTATCGAAGCGGAGGAAGACGTTCCAGCCGCCGGAGTGGGCATTGGGGTCGGTGACGATCTTGCCTTCGAGGGCGGCGGGGTACCATTCGGGGTCGGTCCACTTGAAGATGTAGTTGGCGTTTCCACCCTTGGCGTCGGTGGCGTTGAAGGCGAGCATGTTGCCGCCGCCGTCCTTGTCGGACCGGACGGTGATGGTGAACTGCCCGTTGGGGTCGGTGACGCCGGGATTGGCGCCGACAAGTTCCGCCCAGTGCCACGAGGTGGACCAGTCGAACTCCTTGCCGACGACGGGGTTGCCGGTCGGCGGGTATTCGCCGGGGCTCAAACAGTAGCGGGCGGTGGCGGTAAAGACGATCTCGGCGGTGTCGCCATAGTCGAAGACGACGACGGGCGGATCGGCTTGGACGACGACGTTGTACTCGGGATCGCCGCAGACGACGTTGACCGG
>Ga0123333_10002251_pt1 | contig 19783 bp, 17 predicted proteins | sample BioC12SIPDNA_3_FD_89957 | JGI IMG/M metagenome (GOLD analysis project Ga0123333, IMG submission 89957) | Anaerobic biogas reactor microbial communites from Washington, USA - Biogas_R2_B C12 SIP DNA | ecosystem: Engineered > Bioreactor > Anaerobic > Unclassified | place: Washington, USA... | reverse complement strand
TTGGTGAGGAACACGGTGGCCACCAACGGGATGCAGGCGAGCACGGTCAGCACGGGGTTGATGAGCGCCATGATGACCAGTGCAGCCACGGCGTACGCGGCCATGCCCCAGAAGTCCACCCAGTTCTCGATGTACTCGCCGACGTCGTTGACGTCGTCCCGGAACCGTGTGACGGCCTCGCTGGGCGAGTCGGGCAGCCGGCGTGAACCCGCTGCCGTCAACAGGAAGCGCATGATGCTGTTGCGCAGGTGCAGCGTGACCTCCAGCCAGTAGCTGGCCCAGGTGTGGATCGCGCCGACGAACATGCCGATGCGGGTCACGTCGAGCACCATCGCCAGCGCAAGGAACGTCCAGGCGGTGTAGCCGGCGGGCTGGGCACCGGACAGCGCGTCGAACAGGCCCTTCATCAGCACGCCCGTCAGTACGGGCAAGGCGTGGACGATGAGCCAGATGGCGCTCGTGAGTATGAACAGCCCACGCCTTTGACGCACGAGCTTGAGCGTCAACTGCAGCGGGTTCGTGGAGAAGGTCATGCCAGGTCCTCCAGCAGTTCGGCGTCGGCCGCGTCCAGTGACGCTCGGCCACCCGCCGCGAGGTTGAGGTCGAGAGACAACGCTGCGCGTCGCAGCCGTCCGTACCGAGAGCCGGGGTCTTCGGCCAACACGGAGCGCTCGCCATGCTCGACGATGCGCCCGCGGTCCATGACCATGATCGTGTCGACGCGCTCGACGGTCTCGAGGCGGTGCGCGATGATGATCGCCGTCCTGCCGTGCAGCAACCTCTCGAGCGCGACCTCGAGGTGGCGTTCCGTCATCGGGTCGAGGCGCGACGACGGTTCGTCGAGCACGATGAGGCCAGGGTCCTTGAGGAACACGCGCGCGAACGCGATCAACTGCGATTCGCCCGCCGACAGGTTGCGTCCACCCGAGTCGAGTGGCGTGTCGAGACCACGTTCTTGCGAGCCCAGCCACGAGTCGAGGCCGAGGTCGTCGATGACGGCGAGGATCCGCTCGTCCTCGACGCTGTCGTCGAAGAACGTCAGGTTGTCCCGCAGGGTGCCGCGGAAGAGCTGCACGTCCTGCGTCACGAGGCCCACGCGACTGCGCAGCGACGTGAGCGTCGCGTCTCGAGCGTCGACACCACCCAACAGGACCCGGCCGACCGTCGGGTCGTAGAGCCGGAACAGCAGGCGCGTGAGCGTCGTCTTGCCCGACCCGGTCCTGCCGAGGAGGCCGAGGCGCTGACCGGCGCGGAGGTCGAACGTCACGTCGCGCAGCGTGAGCTGGTCGGGGCTGGCGTCGAGGTAGTGGAAGCTGACGTCCTCGAAGGAGACCGACAAGGCGCCGCTCGGCATGTGGACGGAGCCGGTGTCGGGCAGCGCCGTCTCGGTGGCGAACAGCTCGCTGACGCGGGTCACCCCGGCCGCGGCCTTCTGCAGCTCCTGGAGCTGCTGCGTGATCTGCTCGATGGGGTTCTGGAGCATGAGCAGGTACTGGAAGACCATGTACGCAGCGCCGACGGTGAGGTCGCCGCGCTGCACCAGGACGATCGAGGACCCGATGGTGACGCCGATACCGACGACGAACAGGCCGTAGCTCGACAGCCACACCACCGACCGGAGCATCCAGGCGCGGCGGGTGTCGTGGTAGACGCCGCGCATGACGCTCCCGAACCGGTGCATGGTGTACTCGCCCGCACCGTTGGCGCGCAGGTCGTCGAGGCCCTGGAGGCGCTCCTCCATGAAGCCGAAGAGCCTGGCGCTGGCCTCGCGTTCGAGCTGCGTCGCAGGCACACCCGCGCGGCGCGTGAAGTTGAGCACCACCATCACGAGCACGACGAAGGCGCTCAGCACCGCGCCCATCAGGCGGTTCTCGAGCCACAGTGCCACCAGGATGCCGGCCAGCAGCACGACGCCGCCGAAGACCCGCACCGAGAACTGCGACAGGAAGTTCGACAGGCTGGTGATGTCGCCGTCGATGCGCTCGATCATCTCGCCCGACGTGCGGGCGTTGTGGAAGCCCATGTCGAGGGCGACCGTGTGCTCGGTGAGGTCGCGCCTGAGCTCGTTGGTGGCCGTCCAGCCGACTGCGGCTGCGACGTACGTCGCGGCCGCGTTGAGCACCTGCGTGACGATGGCGGCCGCGAGGAACAGCAGCGCCAGTCTCGCCAGGTTGACGGGGTCGCCCGTCACCCCCAACGCTCCGTCGATGAAGCGCCGCAGGAGTTGCGGCACCAGGAGTTGCAGGCCGACGGCCGTGAGCAGGAGCGCCGTCATGAGCGCAGCCATGCCACGCTGCGGGAACAGGTAGCGGCGCAACATGGCCAGCATGCCGACGGGTCTCGCTGCTGTGAGGTCGGTGCCCGTGTGGTCCTCGCTGCCCGGGCTTCGGTGTCGTCGTGGGTTCGCTGCGTGCGTGGTCATGTCGCCTTCCGAGCGTTGCTGCTCTTCGAACTGTCTGTGGTGTACCTGCTCCTGGGTGAGTGTCTCGCCCGTGGTCGTCTCGCAGCGGAGTGGCTACACAGAGAACGACCGTGGGCTGCTTAGGGGGGCTGCCCACGGTCGTGTCGTTCGGTGCTTAAGCGACTAGCCGGTGTCTAGGCAGACTCCTCCCACGAGGTACCAACGCCCTTCGGGGCGAGGAACAGTGAGGTATGAGCGAAGTTTGCCATCGCCGGTGACTGTAGCGGGAGCGCGTCGGGCTTGTCAATGCTCTGTGTGCGTTCGGGACCTTTGGCCCGCGGCGCTGCGCGGCAGATGCGCACCAGCATCATCGCGACTCGTACACCTCGACCCAGTGCTCGCAGCGTGTCAGATCGAACGGCGCCACGGTCGGCGGGTCGGTGATCACCATCGTCGGGAGGCGCCCGTCCGAGGGGTCGGCCTGGGGCCATGCAGCGAGTCCACGGCCGCCATCCCCCTCACCGCGAGCGAACGCGCTCCACAGCGCCATGGCGTCGGCCGAGACCCTGGCGTCGGCCTCAGCGAACCCGCCTGGGAAGCGCCCTGTCCCGAACACGTACGGCAGTTCGACCGCGTGGCACGTCCTGTCGCCGCACGTGTCACCGCCGGTCAACCCTCCGACGTACTGCGGTGGGTGGCTGAAGCGGAAGTGGTACCCGACGGGAGCGTTCGCTGCCGCCAGTTCGGCAGGGCACATGAACACGTAATCGCCCGCCCCGTCGAGCAGGGCGGTCGGCTGGTCGGACGCGCCATCCACGTACTCTCGACGTATCACGTCACCGACGTTCTTCCTGAACAGCACGTCGAGCACGGCTCCGCCCACGTACGGGTTGATGTCGGGCGTCACGAACTGCCCAAGGAACGAGAACGCCTCGTCGTCGTTGTTGCCCCAGATGACCGGTACCTCGGTGCGGCCTTCGATGGCCGCGATGAGTGGCTGCTCGGTGACGATGCTGCCGTCGACGGCGGGCAGCCACGCCAACAACGCGAACGTGCCCCTGTCGAGCAGGGTGAGGAGGTCGACCACGGGTGTCTGGGCGGCTTGCAGGTCGGTCAACGGCTTCTCTTGCAGGCAACCGAGCCTGTCGAGGCTGAAGAAGCAGCCGACGCGGAGCAGGTAGCGCTCGCCTTGCGCCCTCGCCTCTGACCAGGTCTGCACCCCGACGCCGGCCGGGTTCGATTCGATGATCGCGCGCTGGAACAAGCCGCTGCTCGACGGCATGCCGTACACGTGGGTCGCGACCGACGTGCCACCGGCGCTCTCCCCCATCAACGTCACGTTGTCGGGATCCCCACCGAACGCGGCGATGTTGTCACGCACCCAGCGCAGTGCCAGCTGCTGATCGAGCAGCCCCTGGTTACCTTCGAGTCCCGCGACGCCTGCAAGGAAGCCGAACGCCGCAAGACGGTAGTTCATGGTGACCACCACGAGGCTCTGCTCGGCAGCAAGGAAGCGGCCGTCGATGTTGAACCAGTCGACGTCTTCAGACGCGAGCGCATCGGTCGCGGTACCGACCAGGAAGCCGCCGCCGTGGACGAACACCAGTACCGGCGCCGGCGCCTCACCCGGCTCGGCAGGTGCCCACACGTTGAGGGAGAGGCAGTCCTCGCTCTGCCCCTCAGGGGCTTCGGTGAGGCTGGTCAGGGTCTGCGGGCAGGCCGGCCCCGGCTCGAGCGCAGCGAGGACCCCGTCCCACGGTGCTCGCGCGACTGGCGCCAGGAAGCGGTTCGGTCCGGCCGTGCTCTCTCCGTACGGGATGCCCAGGAACGCGGCGACGGTACCCGGTCCGGTCGCGTCGGTGCTGACGAGTGCCCCGCACACGGTTCCTGCTGTGGTGGACACGTGCGGGCCGTCACAGGTCGCGTCGGTCGACTGCGCGCCGGCCGCCACCTGGCCGAGGATGACGACAGCGACGACGCCTGCCGCCAGGCGGTTCAACGTCCCGGTGGAACGGTCGCGTTCGTGTGCATGGTGGGGCCGGGGTCCGGTCGTCGTGCCACGTCCACGAAGCTGAGACATGTGCAACCCTACTCTGGACCGCGGACGAGGTGCGTCGGGCGGCGTGACGGCAACGGTCGTGCGCACGCCCTGGCTAGACTGAGAGGCGTGCGAGGCAACTGGCTCGGGACGGTGACTGGCCTGCTGGCGACCGGGGCACTCATCGCGCTCCTGTTCGTGCCGCTCGGCACCATCCTGGTCCGCAGCTTCACGGGCGGCTCCAGCGTCCCCGGGCTCGAGACGGGCCCGCTCGCCGTCCTCACCGACCCGTACTACCTCGGTAGGATCGGGTTCACTGCCTGGCAGGCGCTGCTGTCAACGCTGCTCACGGTCGTGGTGGGTCTCCCCAGCGCGATCCTCCTCGCCCGCTACCGCTTCACCGGCCGCCGGGCTCTGACAGCGGCGTTCACGGTGCCGTTCGTCATGCCGACCGTCGTCGCAGGGATGGGGTTCCTCGCTCTGGTCGGTCCCAACGGCGCGCTCGGCGTCGACCTGCGCAACACCCTTGCGATCATGTTGGCTGCTCACGTGTTCTACAACTTCGCGGTCGTCGCAAGGCTCGTCGGCGGGTACCTCGAGAGCATAGGTCCGCGTCTCGAGGAGGCAGCGGCGACGCTCGGCGCGGGGGCGTGGCGCGCGTTGTGGCGGGTGACGCTCCCGCTGGCGCTGCCTGCCACGCTGGCGGCCGCGACACTGACGTTCATCTTCTGCTTCACGAGTTTCGGCGTCATCCTCATCCTGGCCCCCGCCGGTCAGTTCGCGACGCTCGAGGTCGAGATCTACCGGCTCACCGCGCGCCTGCTGCAGCTCGATGCGGCCGCGACCCTCGCCGTCACCCAGTTGGTCATCGTCGGCGTGCTGAGCCTCGTGTACACGCGCCTCCAGGCTCGGTTGGCTGTCGGCGTGGATCAGCGCGGCTCCCCTCGGCGCCCGAGCCTTGGAGGCACGGCGTTGCTCGGCACCAACATGGTGCTCATCGGTGTGCTGGTGCTCGCGCCGCTGCTGGCGTTGACGTACCGCGCGTTCACTGACCCCGGCGGTGGCGTGGGTCTCGGCAACTTCGTGGCGGCGCTCGACGCGCCCGCGACCATCGGCTTCACCTCGCTCGGCCTCGCGGTGCGGAACTCGCTGACGTTCGCTCTGGTCAGCGGGACCGTCGCCGTGCTCCTCGGGCTGGTGTTCGCGTACGCCGTCGCGCGCGGAGGTTGGCGGTTCCTCGACCAACTGTCACTCCTGCCGCTCGCCACCAGCCCCATCACGCTCGCCTTCGGGTACCTCCTCAGCTACCCTCTGCTCGTCACCACGGTGTGGGGCATCCCGCTCGCGCACGCGCTCCTCGCGTTCCCGTTCGTGACGCGCACGCTGCTCCCGTCGTTGCGGGCGCAGCCAGCCAACCTGGCCGGCGCGGCCGCGACGCTCGGCACCGGCCCTCTGCGTACGTTGCTGCGCGTCGAACTGCCGTTGCTGGCACCGTCGCTGACGGTAGCGACGGCTTTCGCGTTCGCCATCTCCCTCGGCGAGTTCGGTGCGACACTGCTCATGACGAGGCCGGAGTACGCCACGCTCACGACGGCCATCTTCGACCGGCTCGGGCGTCCGGGGGCCGCCAACTACGGCACTGCGATGGCGCTCGCGGTGGTGCTGATGGCGCTCACCGCCGCCGTGATGCTGGTGTTGCAGCGGCGCGTGAGGACCGAGTTCTGAGCGTGTGCGGCGTAGAGTGGGCCACGACCAGATGAGCCTGCAGCTACGCGACCTCACCAAACGGTACGGTGCCACCACGGCCGTCGACGGCGTCGACCTCGAGGTCGGCCGCGGCCGGACCCTTGCACTGTTGGGCCCCAGCGGGTGCGGCAAGAGCACGCTCTTGCGCCTCATCGCCGGACTCGAACGGCCGGACGCAGGCACCGTGACGTTCGAAGGTGCCGACATCACCCAGGTGCCGGCCCAACGACGCGCCTTCGGTGTCGTGTTCCAGGACTACGCGCTGTTCCCACACCTCGACGTGGGTCGCAACGTCGCGTTCGGCCTGGTGGAGCAGGGGTTGACGCGCGCAGCGATCCAGGCCCGCGTGACTGCCCTCCTCGACACGGTCGGTCTCACCGGGCTGGAGCGGCGCCGCGTGCATCAGCTCTCGGGCGGCCAGCAGCAACGCGTGGCGTTGGCGCGCGCGTTGGCGCCGGAACCGGCGGTGCTGCTCCTCGACGAACCGCTGTCCAACCTCGACGAGAGCCTGCGCGAGAGCCTCGCCATCGAGATCCGCGAGGTGCTCGAGCGCCTCGACGGTTACGCCGTGTACGTCACGCACGACCAGGCCGAGGCGTTCGGGATGGCCGACGAGGTGGCTGTCATGAGGGCAGGCACCATCAGGCAGTTGGACGGCAAGCAGGCGCTCCTCGACGCCCCCCGCGACGCGTGGGTGGCTCGCTTCCTCGGGCACGAGAACGTGTGGGAGGGAGCCAAGGCGCAGCGGGTGGCCGAGTGGGCCGGTGTGCGGCAGGCAGCAGGCGACGCACTGCTCTTGCGAGTCGACATGGTGAGGCTCACAGACCAGGAGCCGGGAAGCCGCGGCGTCGAAGCCATCGTGACGAGGGTCGAGCAACGTGGGTTGCTGTGGAGGCTCGAGCTAGCCGTGGCGCGGTGGGCGACCAGCATCCACTGGAGCGGGTACGCGCGCGAACTCAGGCCCGACCTCGACACGCCCGCCACCCCCTCCGTCGGCGACACGTTCACCCTGTCGGTACCCCGCACGGCGTGGCGAACGCTGGCTGCCGACGACGACGCCGGCGCAGAGACGGCGGCGCAGGACGCAGAACTCCATGCCTGACCAGGAAGCGACACCCGCTGTCACGCAGGCCCTGGTGTTCGCTGCAGGTGACATGCCACCGCAACGCGTCACGACCACCGTCATCCAGCGTGTCAAGGCCGGACGCGGGTACGTGGTGGCTGCCGACGGCGGGCTCGCGCATGCTGCTGCTCTCGGGCTGACGCCTGACCTGATCGTCGGGGACCTCGACAGCGTCTCCGACAGCCTGTTGGCGGGATACCCCAGCGAACTCGTCGTCCGGCATCCGGTCGCCAAGGACGAGATGGACCTAGAACTCGCGTTGACCGCAGCTGTCTCAGCCGGCGCTTCGAGCGTGAGCGTCCTCGGCGCGTTCGGCGGCAGGCTCGACCACAGCCTGGCCGCGCTGTTGGTGGCTGCGCGCCTGACGAGTGAAGGGCTGCGCGTCGACCTGCACGGTGCGACGCACTCGGCGTGGCCCCTCGCCGCCGACGGTTCGGTGGCGCTGGAGCTTCCCGTCGGGACCACGCTCAGCATCCTGTCGCTGGCCGAGCGTTCCATGGTCACGTCCGATGGGCTGGACTACCCGTTGGCAAGGCTCGGCCTGCCGTTCGGGAGCGGGCTGGGCGTGTCGAACACCACAGCGCTCCCGAACGTCTCGATCACCTGCGACTCAGGGCTGGTCGCGGTACTGGTCGAGCACGGCGAGCCGTTGAGATCGCGCTAGCCGTCTCCTAGAGGCAGACTCCGGGTACCGCGACCGTGGTTCCTCCGGGCCGCCTGCAGTGCCACAAGCCGCTGTAACTGGTGACGCTCCACGTGGCGCCGACACGTTCGAGGTTGACGGTCTGCTCCAGGCCGGAGACCGAGTCGTCGAGGAAGCCGTCTTCCATGACCGTCACGACGGTCTGCGTGGCGTTCTCCGCGCCCACGTCGGCCCTGGTGATGATCGTGTTGGGTGCACCACGCAGTTCGAGGAACGCGAGCGCCACCCGGATGGGGTCTGACGGCCACTCGGCCCCAGCGGCTGCGGCCGCGGCGACGGCTTCGTTGAACGACGCAGCGAACCGCGCCACGGCTTCGGCGTGGTCGACAGTCTCCACCGGCGGGTTCTGGCCCTCGCCTCCGACTGCCGTCGAGCCGCCGGGGCTGCGCGAGGCGAGCACCAGGACGTGACCTCCGCCGCTCAGCACGATGTTCCCGTTCGTGACCTCGTACTGGTCGACGCTCTCGAGCGCTTCGATGACGGCGAACTCCTGCGCCATCTGCGGCTCCGCGCACGCCATGCGTGTGGCGATCACCCTGCCGAACTCGATGCTGATGCCCTCGCCGAACGTGATCATGGCGCCCAAGCGGTTACATCCTGCCGTACCTGCCAGGTTGCCGATGTCGGTCAGCTCGAAGACGGCGACGCCGCCTGGTAACAGCTCGACAGGGCCGCCGGGTCCTTCGAGGCTGACGAGGACCCACTCGTTGGAGCCGAACAGCGACACGGCCCTGTCGGACGACGCACCCCCCTGAGCCGCAGCGAACGGCAACGCGCAGACGACCACGAGCGCCAGAAGGACACTGACGGGCGACACCGGCGTCGCACGGACTCTCGTTCTGTTCATGAACATCAACTCCCTCTTCGCTGTGTCGGCGAACGTCAGTTGACGCTCTGGATCGACGTCTCCTCGAACACGGAGCGGTACAGCACGCCTGCCACCGCGCCGCCTAGCAGCGGGCCGACCCAGTACAGCCAGGTCTGGGCGAGGAACTCACCACCCGCGAACAGCGCAGGGCCGAGGTGCCGCGCGGGGTTGAGCGCCCCTCCCGTCACCGGTCCGGCCACGAGGATACCCATGGTCACGGTCAGCCCGATGAACAGTCCGCCCAGCTTCGGAGCGCGCCTGTCGACGGCGGTGCCGTACACCACGAACACCAGGAAGAACGTGAGCACGGCCTCGAGGATGAGGGCCGAAGCGCTCCCGACACCGGCTGCGAGTGCCGGTGTACCGACGCTCACGGCGCGCACCTGGTCCGGCAGCGCCACCAGGATGAGTGCTGCTGCGGCAGCCGCTCCGAGGACCTGCGCGATGACGTACGCCACGAAGGTCGGTGCCGAGATCTTGCCTGCCAGCCACAGGCCTATGCTGACGGCGGGGTTGAAGTGCCCACCGCTGATGGCGCCGAGCGCCGAGATCATGACGACGAGCGCCAGCCCGTGCGCGAGAGCGATGGCGAGGAGACCCGCGCTGCCGTCGGATGCCATCGCGATGGCTCCTACCCCGATGAACACCAAGGTGAACGTTCCGATGGACTCGGCGATGAGTGCTTTCCCGTCCATGCCCACTCTCCTCCTCGAACGAAGCCAACGTGCACAGGAACCCGACCGTGCGGGTCGACGTCAGTCGATTGTAACGGCATGGACATTGTCGACCCTGGTCCCCTGTAAGCTCGAACCGATGACACGCACCGACATCATCGACCGTGTGACGGAGTTGAACCTGCCAGCGGGGCAGTGGGCCGTGCATGCCAGCGGCAGCATGGTCATGCACGGGCTCCTGCCTGAGGCCAACGACCTCGACATCGTGGCCAGAGGTACGGCGTGGCGAGCCGCGCTGGACCTCGGCACCCCTGTCGCGGGACGCCACGACCTCGTCGTGAGGCACGGAAGCGACGTCGAGATCTGGTCAGGCTGGTACGACGAGGACGTCGATCAACTCATCGACACCGCTCAACTCGTCGACGGGGTGCCTGTCGTGCAACTCAGCGCCGTCCTGAGGTTCAAAGAGCGCCTCGGGCGACCGAAGGACCTCGCGCACATCGACCTGCTCAGGGCCCGCATCGATGCCGCAGGAGACGGGGACGACGCCTAGCTCGATCGCCTCCGTCGGCTCGTTCACGACGAGACCGTCGCGTTGACACCCTCATGAACGGCTGTTAGCATTCCGCATGCGCGTGCATACGACCGCACCCGTCAGCGACGATAATCCCGATGCGGAGCCACTCGGGGCGTAAGCGTCTGCTGCGAAGCGATGGTCCGAACCCCCGAGGTGAACGCCTCGGGGGTTCTCACGTACTGGAGGAGCGATGACCAGCGAAGGTTCGACAGGTACCGAGGAGCCGGCGCAGACGCGCCAGACCGTCACGGGCCCGGCCTCGATGACGAGCAGGACGTTGGTGCGCGACCTCGCCGCGCACGTCGGCGAGAGCGTGACGCTGGTCGGCTGGGTGTTGACGCGGCGCGATCTCGGGGGCATCGGCTTCCTCGTCGTGCGCGACAGGAGCGGCGTGGTCCAGTGCGTGTTCGAAGGCCAGAAGCTGCCGCTGCACGAGAGCTGCGTGCGCGTCACCGGCACCGTCGCGAAGCACGGCAAGGCGCCGGGCGGTGTCGAGGTGCACGCGACCGCTCTCGAGGTCATCACCGAGGCGCAGGTCCCTCCTCCTGTCGAACTGTCGAAGGAGGAGTGGCACACCAACCCTGACACCCTGCTCACCTACCGCCACGTCACGGTCAGGAGCCCGAAGAGTCAGGCCGCCTTGGCCGTCAAGGCGTCACTGGTCGGGGCGTTCAGGCGCTACCTCGACGCGCACGACTTCACCGAGATCTTCACGCCCAAGCTGGTGTCGGCGGGAGCCGAGGGCGGCGCCAACCTGTTCGAGGTCGACTTCTACGGCGGCAGAGCCTACCTGGCGCAGTCGCCGCAGCTGTACAAGCAGATCATGGTGGGCGTCTTCGAGCGCGTCTACGAGACGGCTCCCGTGTACCGGGCCGAGAAGAGCCACACCAACAGGCACCTCTCCGAGTACCTGTCGCTCGACGTCGAGATGGGCTTCATCGAGGACGAGAGCGACGTCATGGACCTCGAGGAGGCGCTGCTCAAGGCGATGATCGACGAGGTCGCGAGCGAACGTCCCCGTGAACTGGCGCTCTTCGACACGCGCATGCCCGACACGTCGGTGGCGTTCCCCCGCATCGAGTTGCTCGCCGCCCGCGAGCTGGTCGCCGAGCGCTACGGCCACGTGACCGGCGGTAAGGACCTCGACCCCGAGGCCGAACGCCTCATCGGACGCTGGGCGCTCGAAGAGCACGGCTCGGATTTCGTGTTCGTCACCAAGTACCCGGAGGCAGCAAGACCGTTCTATACGTACCCGGAGGGCAACGGGCTCACGCGCGGGCTCGACCTGATCTTCCGCGGCGTCGAGATCACCTCGGGCGGGCAGCGCGTCCACCAGCACGACGTGCTGGTACAGGAGCTCGAGAAGCGCGGCATGGACCCGGCCGCGTTCAGCGACTACCTCGAGGTGTTCAAGCACGGCATGCCGCCCCACGGGGGCTTCGCGATCGGCGCCGAGCGGATCACGGCGCTGCTGCTCGGCATCCCCAACATCCGGTTCACGCGCGCGTTCCCGCGCGATTCGCAGCGGCTCAGGCCCTGAGAGGACGCGCGTGGAGCCGAGGCGTGGGGGACACGCTTCGCTCCACTGGCTGGCGCGAAGCTGCTACGATTCGCCAGGAAGACAACGAACACCACGTCTCTTCACGGAAGGTGAACCATGAGCCGACCCCGGTACCTCCTCCCCCTCGCCATCGTCATGTCAGCCGTACTCGCGGCCTGCGGCCCCACCACCACCGACCTCAGCGCGCTGTCGGCGCCGTGCGCGACCACGCCCATGCCGACGGTGGCCGTCATCGAGTTCGAGAACACCACCGGTAGCAGCGGCACCACCGTCGTGGGGGTCGAGACGGCAGCCACCGCGCGCCTCATCACCCTCCTCAAGGAGTCGGGCTGCTACGTGGTCGTCGAGCGCAGTGAGCTCCAGGGCATCATCGAGCGTCAGGGCATGGAGTCACTCGATCCCGTCGCCCTCGCCAAGGCGGCCGGCGCCGGGTACGTCGTGACGGGCACCGTCACGCGCGCCACCATCGCGGAGCCGGGCGGCAGTATCTTCGGCGTCACCGTCGGAGCCACAACGGCCGAGGTCGAGGTCGACGTCCGCGCCACCGACATCATCACCGGCGTCGTCGAGGTGTCGATGACGGGCAGCGGCAAGGCGAGCAACCCCAACGTGCGCGTCAACCGCGTGCTCGGCACGTCCATCTCGTACGACGACCCCACCGTCGGACCGCTGCTCGCCGAGGCAGCGAACGGTGCGGTCAACCAGGTGGTTGCCGCCATCCGCGCGGAGTTCTAAGAGGCCAACGGCGCGCCAGGAGTTCAACCTCCAGGCGCCCGCTCGATACCACAACAACACGAAGCGGCCCGGGCGCATCATCATCCCGGGCCGCTTCGCGTTGTCGTGAGGGACGCCTAGTCCTGTCCGGCCAGTAACTCCACGACGCCCGAAGCAAGCACCTCTGCCGCGATGGGCAGTGAGCGCTCGTCGATGTCGAAGCGCGGATGGTGATGCGCGAAGGCCGTCGACTCGCCGCCTTGAGCGCCGACGTAGAAGTACGCACCCTTCGCCTGTTGCAGCCACAACGCCATGTCGTCACCGCCCATGGCCTGGGCACTGCGCTTCACCTCGGTAACGCTCGATGCGTCACGAGCCACCCGCTCTACCAGAGCGGTCTCGTCGGCGTCGTTGACGACGGCGGGCGTACCCTCGAACCACTCGATGTCGACCTGGCACCGGAACGTCGCAGAGACCCCGTTCACGACGTCGCGGATCCGCTGGCTGAGCCGCTCCCTGGTAGCCGCGTCGAACGTCCTCAGTGTGCCCTTGAGCTCGACCTCTTCCGGGATGATGTTGTACGCCGTGCCGCCGTGCACGCTGGTGAGGCTGATGACGCTGTTGTCGATCGGGTCCGTCTCGCGCGACACCAGAGACTGTAGGGCCAGCACCAGGTGCGCGCTCGCCACCACAGGGTCGACGTTCTGGTGCGGGTAGGCCGCGTGACCGCCCTTGCCACGCACCACGAAGCGGAACGAGTCGGTGGCAGCCATGCTCGGCCCCTCGCGCACGGCCACCGTGCCGACCGGGTGTTCGCTGGACAGGTGCAAGCCGATGACGTGGTCGACCTCGATGCCGTCGAGCGCGCCGTCGGCCAGCATCGCCGACGCGCCGCGCACGACCTCCTCGGCAGGTTGGAAGACGAACACCACACGCCCACTCAACTGGTCGGCCATGCCGGTGACGACCTCGGCCACGGCCAGGAGGACCGACGTGTGACCGTCATGACCGCAAGCGTGCATCTTGCCTAGGACGGTCGAGCGGTACTCGACGCTCTTCTCCTCAGGCACGGGCAACGCGTCCATGTCGGCGCGCGCCAGCACCGTCGGACCTGGCCTGCCGCTGTCCCAGACGGCCACCACGCCGGTCTTGCCGAGGCCGGTGCGCGGCTCGAGGCCGAGCTCACGCAGGCGTTCAGCGACGATGCCTGCCGTGCGCACCTCCTCGAACGCGATCTCCGGGTGCTGGTGCAGGTCGCGGCGGGTAGCCACGAGCCGCGGTGTCAGGTCCCTGACTCGGCTGCTGATGTCGGTCATCGCCCCTCCTAGGGTCGGTCTCGGTTCCGGCGCTCAGCCTATCAAGCGTAGGGCGTAGTCCACGACCCAGCCACAGTTCGGCGCCGACCGGGTTGGGGGCACTCCGGTCGGCGCTCGAGTTGGTCCCGCGGTCTGGGCCTCCTGGCCGAGCTCACGGGCAGGGTGGCTCAGGATCCGGTCAGACCCGGATCAGGGACCAGTGATGAGCGACAACAGCGCTGACGCGCCCGCGGCAGCGGCCTGGACGGCGACGAGCGAGGTCTGCGTCACGCCTTGAGCGGCGAGTCCACGGGCGGCTTCCACGAGGCCGGCCAGGTCGGCAGCCTGCGGATGCGACGCGAGCTCGTTGACGATGCCTGCACCCTGACTGCCGCACGGGTTGCCCCAGTCGGCGTTGAAGCCCTCACCGCCTTCGCCCACGATGCAGTTCAGCACGTGACCGAGGTGCGTGGTCGCCATCTCGACCGCTTCGGCGTTGGCGCTGAAGCCCGCGTGCGTGATGGCGGTCGCCAACTGCGTCGCCAGGTTCCCACTCGGCGCCTCGATCATCTGCGAGGTGGCGATGCCGCCAAGCAGGAGCGCTGCGAGCACCAGAACGAGCGTCTTGCGTAGGTTCGGTCGTCTCACGATGGGTACCTCCCAAGGGTGCGGTTCGGCTTCAGGCGGCGGTCCACACCGCCGGCCCGTGACGCGTCGGGCAGCCCCCTGCCCGACTCACTGCCGTTCACCGCTTGCTCACCCGGCGCCTGTGCGCCACGCGGCCGAGAAGAATGATGCCGACCCTGACAGTTCATCACTGCGCCGGCGGCTCGTCGAGCAGCACCGCGTCGATGACCGCGGCGTCGGCGGTCATGGCGGTCTCACCAGCCGGATAGCCGTTGCGCGCGAGTACGAACGAGATCACGTCGAGGTACTGCTCCTGCGTCAAGCTGCCCGGGTTGTCGTAGGGCATGTTGCTGCTCACGAACCGGAACAGCGATCCCAGCGTCTGGCCCGTCCAGTGCGAACCGAGCGGAGCCAACTGCGGCCCGAAGCCGCCGCCGAGTTCGGCACCGTGACAGCCGGAGCAGCGCGCCGTGAACAGCTCAGCGCCGCGCTCGGCCTGCTCGGCCGCGAACACGCCGCTGCTGGCGCCGACGGTGTCGGCGGCCGCCGGCGGGTCCTCACCGTAGTTCTGCGCCACCGCCAGGTTGACACGGAGCGTGACCCAAAGGGTGACGAAGAGCAAGAACACGAACGCCACGAGCCGGACCGCCTTCGCAGCCCCGCCGTCGGTCGAACCACCAGCACGTCGAATCACGGTCGCCCCTCTCCCACTACCACCGGTCTGTACTTGGTGATACGCGGGGAGGGGCGGATCGGATGCGCGACCGACTCTCGCTAGTGGATCGTGCGGTGGTCTCCTGCCAGGATCACAAGCCGAACACCGCCAACGGCAAGGCGCTCTCGAGTTCTTCCGCGTACGGTGCGACCAAGTCACGGTTCACTTGCGGCACCGACTCCGACCGTCGCTGCACCGTCGCGTCGCCATCCTGGTTGATCACGGCGTCGAGGTCGACCTGGACCAAGGAGAAGCCCGCAGCGCTGAGCGCCTGTGTGCGCACCCAGTCGTACTCCGACAGCGAGAAGCCGTTGGCGTTGAGCGCGGCGACCTGCGTCTCCTTCGCGTCGACGATCAGGCGCAGCAGGTCGGCCCATGCGTTCGCGGCTTGCCTCAGGCCGGCGAACGAGACCTCTGAGCTGCTCACCTCGTCGTATCTCTCTTGCAGCAGCGCGAGTCGGCTCTCGAGATCGCTCCTGAGCTGGCGGTTCACGGCCAGGTAGCGGTCGAGTTGCGTTGCCGTGAGAACACCATCCGCCGGCGCGGAGAACGTCGAGCGGTCACTGACGCGGCCTTCGAGCTGCTGGATCTTCACCAGGTCGCGTCCCGCGTTGATGGCGTTGAGCGCGGGTCTGCCGACGAACCAGTACGCTGCCAATCCGCCGCCGATGAGCACGACGGCTGCCACGACCAGACAGCCGACGAGTACCGGATTGCCTTTGCGCTTGGGTGCGGGTACAGGTTCAGTCGTCACTGTTCGCCTCCTCGGTGGCGATCGGGGCCACCGCGAACGCGGGCACGGCTACGTGCGGCGCCGCGGTCGCCACCCTCGACCGCGTGGCGGTCGCCTCGACGTCGAGGGCGTCCCCAGTATCGACGCTGCCGGTAGCACGTGCGCCCACCGCATCGCTCGCCTTGCGGCCTAGTTCGCGGAACGTGTCCGACACGGCGCTGATCTTGTCGACCCACTCCTGGTTCACGGTCATCTCGGCGGTGCTGCGGTGGTACGCGAGCAGCGTGGCTGCGAGGGCGAAGGCGTCGGCGACCGCCAGCTTGAGCATCCACGCGCCGATCAGCACGCCGATACCGAGCGCGGTGCCCATGCCGGGGAACACGGATCCGATCGCCAGCGCTGGCAACGCCAGGACCAGCAGGAAGACGAGGAACTCAACGAAGCTGAGCAGGGCGAGCACCACGGCGTTGGCGAGGACCGGTTTCCACGCCTGCGCGTACAGCACCACGCCTTCTTTCGCGACCGCCCAGACGTTCTGCTCGCGGTGCTGGTAGGAGCGCGACAGGATCGCCTCGTCGATGTAGGTGGTGCTCATCACCGCCACGCGTTCGATGAGGTTGCCGAGGCTCCGCGTGCCGGGTATGGGCAGGATGGCCGCGACCCGCGTGAACGTCCTGACCACGGTTCGCACCGCGCCTCCCACCAGCAGGTCTACGGCGAACAGGATGCTGGTGTCCTTGAACCGAGCCAGTACCTGCTGCTTGCCGTACTCGAGTTGGCTACCTCGAGGCCCTCGCCCGGTGACGATGAACTCGGTCAGGACGGCAGTGTGCGCGGCTCTCAGCATGTGGAACCAGTACCGGCCCGCCCACTGCACGACCGCGAAGGCGCCGCCGACCGCGACGATGAACACGATGACGCCCAGTGGCGCCCACACGCGTCCGAGCAGCCACCCGAGACCGAGGAACAGCGCGGCGTACACGCCGAGCAGCAGGCCCAGCACGAGGTAACTTCCGAGCCGGACCCAGATCATCGGCAGGGTCTTGCCGATCAGCGAGAAGGCTTCACCCAGGTAGATCTTCGGCATCGTCACAGCGCTCCACTTCCGGTGGGTGGCGTCGTGCTGCCAGCACCGACCTCGACGAGTCTTCCTGGCGGCGCACGGCGCACCGCGGCAGCTCCGTCGATCGGAGTCTAGGTAGGAGGCGTCAACGAGGCGTCAACGCAGTGCTGTAGGGCGGCCCGGCCGGTTCGGAGCTACTGGTCCATGAGCGCGAGCCATGCGCGAGGTTGGTCGCGCAGGCTGGTGGCCATGGCGCGCGGCAAGCCCCCGGCCTGCTCATCCACTTCGGTGAGCACGTCCTGAGGCACGTTGAACCTCGACGCGTGAGCGCGCTGAACAGGGTCCCCGGCGTGCGCGCGCGCCGCCAACAGGAAGCGCCCGTACGGACGCTCGACGATCTGCAGGTCGTCCAACCAGGCCCGGTCGGCAGGCCCTTCGAGCCGAGCAGCGGCAGCGTCAGCAGCCTCCAAGCACGCACCGTCGGCGTCCGCCAGCAGGCCCGCCCTGACGGTCGCGATGTCGACCACTGCGCCCTGATGCACCGATACCTGGTCCCGCCCGACCCTGCCCAGGTACTGGATCGCGGAGGACGCGTCACGTGCGGCCAGCGCCAGCTCCAGCCACAACCAGGCCGCGACGTCCGTGAGCCGCGCCTCTTCGACCGCCGTGATCGCCCCCACCGCGTCCTCTGGATCGCCCGCGATGACGCTCTCGATGGTCCGTGCCTGCGCCTCCAGCGACACGGCTTTGCGCTCGTCGCCCATGGCTACGGCGGCTTGGTGCGCCTCGCTCATCGCCGCACCCGCTTCGAAGAGCATGCCGCACGAGCGCAGCACGTCCGCTTTCAGTTCCACGGCCGAGAGCCGCAAGCGCGGATCGTCGAGTCGGTCCGCCAACTCCTCGACCTCGCCCGCGGTGTTCCATGCAGGGCCGAGCTCTCCGAGCCTGGCGTACACGACGGCCAAGTTGACGAGCATGCGCCCTTCGAGGGCCTGCACCTGGTTCTTGCGGGCAAGTTCGATGGCGTCCTTGAAGTGTTTGACAGCCTTCGTGTACGCGCCTACGCGCTCGGCGGTGGCGGCGAGGTTGTTCAGTGTCGCGGCGATGTCCGCCTTCGGCCCCACCGAGCGAGCCAGCGTCAGAGCCGATTCGAAGTGAGGGTACGCGCCGTCGAGATCGCCGCGCATCGCAGCGAGGCTGCCGAGGTTGCTGTGGGCCCTGTACCGTTCGATGAGGTTCGGAGACTGGAGGTTCGCGCCGAACACCGCGGCGGCTCCGTCGAGGTCACCAGCGTAGTAGTGGGCGCCGCCCACCGCGTTCCGCGCCCGCGCCGCGAGCGACTCGTCGTTCACGCGGTTCGCGATCTCGAGAGCTTCCAGCGCCCGTTCGAGACCCTCACCGATGTTGCCGGCGACCAGCTGTTGGCGGGAGCGCCGCATACGCGCCTCGGCGATGCTCTCGTCGACCTGCTGGTCCCACGCGAGCCTCTCGGCTTCGTCAAGGGCTGCGTCTTGGAGGTCCTTGTCGCCGTGCTGCGAAGCGGCACCCTCGAGCAGCAGGTAGGCCTCCAGCCGCACCCGAGGTAGATCGTACGCGGCCCACGCCGCCTTCATCAGGAGTTCGATGGCGGGTTCGACCTCACCGGCGTCGATCGCTGACTGCGCAGCCGCCACCAACCGCGGCGCGGCTTGGGATGCGTCTCCCGCGGCGAGCAGGTGACGAGCAACGGCCGCGTCGTCCGGATCGGGATCCGCGAGAAGCGCGGCTGCGACTCGCTCGTGCAGCAACCGGCGCACGGCGTCAGGCAGGGACGACTTCACGGCCTCGACGTGGCCGGCAGTGACGGTGAGGTGCCTGTTCACCACCCCGCCGCGTTCCAGCGTGGCGAGGTCTTCGGCAAGGTCGAACTCCCGCCGTTCCAACACCGTGGCGAGCTCCGTCACGCCGAGCGAGCCGTCGGCCACGGCCAGTGCCCACACCAGTCGCTGCCGCTCCCCCGCCAGCGCATGGACGTCGACCTTCACGCTCGCCGGCTCGCCGCGCTCGATCCTCTCGGCGAGCGTTCGCGTCTCGTCGCCGGGTTGCTGGCCCAACTCCGCTGCCAGCACCCTCACACACGTGTCGTACAGCGCGCCCGCGGCGCCCGCGTCGCCGAGGCCGTACGCGATGCGCATCGCCGCGCGATAGAGGGTCTCGTCGAGCGGGTCGAGTGTGAGCGCTTCGCGCACGGTCCGCCTGGCTGTCTCCAGGTCGCCTGCGCTCTCCAACCGCACGGTCTCTCTCGCGTACGCGCGACGCGCCAGTTCCGACAAGCGATGACGGGTCTCCGTCACCCACTCCCGGTACGCGGGGGCGTCGAGGTCGGGCTGGTCAGCCAACAGCTCACCCGACCACAGCGCGACGGCTGTGGCTGAGTCCCCGTGCTCCACGGCGTGCTCGAACGCAGCGACGTCGCTGGTCACGTTGAGGCGCACCAGGTCGGAGTCGTCGTTGAGCCACACGTCCGCGCCGGGGAGCTTCCTCAACTCGTACAGTGCCTGCCGCAGGCTGGCGAGCTTCCCTGGTGGCCAGATCATCTCGGCGAGGACGTCCCGGCGAACCCCAGCGGGTCGTAGCGTGAGCAGTGCCAAGAGCGCCGTCTGCTTCCGTGATCGTGGCGTCACGTCCTCAGCGCCGACGCGGAACGAGACGTCTCCCAGCAGTCGCGCTTCGAGTGGTGCGCTCATCGCCTGCAACGCGGCCGTCTACGCGCGGCTCGGCGCGAACAACGGCGTCTGCCTACCTTCGCGCACGACCACGTGGCACTCCCTGCAGCGCGGTTCGTAACTCTCGGCTGCGCCGACCAGGACTATCGGGTCGTCGTAGTGAGCGGGTGCGCCGTGGATGAGGCGCTGCGTCCTGGTGGCTGCGCGGCCACAGCGGCAGATGGCGCTGAGCTTCTCGAC
>Ga0123333_10002250_pt1 | contig 19784 bp, 14 predicted proteins | sample BioC12SIPDNA_3_FD_89957 | JGI IMG/M metagenome (GOLD analysis project Ga0123333, IMG submission 89957) | Anaerobic biogas reactor microbial communites from Washington, USA - Biogas_R2_B C12 SIP DNA | ecosystem: Engineered > Bioreactor > Anaerobic > Unclassified | place: Washington, USA... | reverse complement strand
GGCGATCCCGAAAAACGCCCCCGCGACCTGAAACCGGTCGGGAAACTTCGTGATCGCCGAGAACACGTTGCCCCCTCCGCCACTGTAGCCGACAATGCTGCAGCGGTTCCGATCGACGCCATCGCCAAGCCGGTCGGCCGTGGCATCGAGGGCGTCCATGATGTCATGAATTTCGACCGCTCCGGAGTCCGGCGCCCCAGCCGACTCGCCCCGGCCCCGCATATCCACCGCCACCGCACATAACCCTTTGCTCGCCAGTCGTTTGGCGGTCTCCAGGACGTTCTGCCGCGTCCCGTGAAAGCCCGCCATCACCGCCGCCATCGGCACATTTCTGTCCGCCTTGGGTCGGAAAACCTCCGCGAAAAGCGGTCCCGTCCCATCCACCCGTGAACGAAACTCAATGATTGTTGATTCCGTCATTACCGTAAACCTCAATAAGGCAAGGAGTTATGGTGGCCATTCGAGGCCGCCGGATTATTGTAGTCGCCGCTAATCAAAATCTCACCCAAAACTCGACCGATGTTCTTGAAACGCATGTACATTCACAAGGGCTTGGCACGGATGTCTGACGTGCGTAGAATAGTCATAAGTGGCAAACCGGGCAGAAAGGACGTTCGATGGCTGGATTGGTGCTGGTAGGCATGGTGGTCGGCATTTCGGCGGTGGCGGGAATCCTGATGTACCGTTCGGCCAAGGGCGAGATTGGCTGCGCGTGCGGCTGCAAAGGCTCCGGCGACCATGAGGCCTGCGAGCACGAGCACGCCGACCACAAACACGACCGCGATTAAGGCCTGGCTCCACCGATGCGATTGCCGCTCGGATCGGTGGCATTTCCCCTGGCGATTCTATCCATCCGCAGCGGTCGCAGAACGCCCTGAAGCGAGCACCTCATCGATGGCCGAACACAGCTCCGCGACCTTGAAAGGCTTGGAGACGTAGCCGTCCATCCCCGCCTCCAGAAACCGCTCGCGGTCCCCTTTGACGGCGGAGGCGGTCACGGCCAGGATCGGAAGGTGCTCCGCGGTGCCTTCTTCACGCTCGCGTATGGCCGCGGTGGCTTCCTGACCGTCCATCTCCGGCATGTGGTTGTCCATCAGGACCAGGTCGAATGGCTCCTTCGCCAGGGCCGCCAACGCCTCGCGACCGTTGCCGACAACGACCACCATATGCCCCATCCGCTGGAGAATACCCCGGATCAGTCTCTGGTTGATCGGGTTGTCCTCCGCCACCAGGATGTGCAGCGGGCGGACGGCGGGTGTGAACGTCGGACGTTTCGCCTCGCCCGTCGGCCCGTCGGCCAACGCAACCGACGGCTGAGCGTCCAGGTGTTTCGACGCCTGGTCCGATAGCTCGAACGGAAGGCGGAAGTAAAAGGTGCTGCCGGTTCCCGAGCGGCTTTCCAACTGCATGCGTCCGCCCATCTTCTGCACGAGTTGGCTGCACAGCGTCAATCCCAGCCCCGTTCCTCCGTATTTGCGGGTCGTGCTCGTGTCCGCCTGCTCGAACGGATGGAACACGCGCTCCTGCTGGTCTTCCGGAATGCCGATGCCCGTGTCCTGGACCCCCAAACGCAAAACCGCCTTGCCTCGCTCCAGCGACTCAAGTTCCACAAACAGCCGTATCCATCCCTCCGTCGTGAACTTCATGGCGTTGCCGATCAGATTGGTCAGCACCTGCCGCAAACGGTTCGGGTCCCCCCGAACGTACCGCGGAACGCCGGGAGCGATCGCGCAGTCCAGCCGCAGGCCTCGCTCGTCGGCGGCCGGAACGAACGGCTTGACGACGTGTTCCAGCGTTTGAACCAGGTCGAAACTGATGTGCTCGATCTCGATCTTGCCCGCCTCGATCTTCGAGAAATCGAGGATGTCATTGACGATATTCAGCAGCGCTTTGCCCGACTCCTGAAGCGTGGCGGCGAACTCCTCCTGCTCCGGCGTCAGTTCCGTATCCTGGAGCAACTGGATCATGCCGATGATCCCGTTGAGAGGGGTGCGAATCTCATGGGACATGTTGGCCAGGAATCGGCTCTTGGCCACGCTCGCCGTTTCCGCCGCCTCTTTCGCCCGGACCAGGTCCTTTTCCGTTTCCTCCATCCGCCGCAGGTGCTCCTGGTGTTCCTGCGTCCGCTGCTCGTGCTCTTCAATCGCGGCGCGGAACGTCCGTTCCAGCGATTGCCGCATCGCCCGGTGCGCCGCCGACAGTTGCCTCAGACGCGCCTCGCATTCGTCATTTCCCTGGCGGACCCGGTGCTGATCGCACGCCAGCCGTCCGCAGGCCAGCAGGGCGCTCCGCAGAGCGGCCAGGCCGATGCCATCGGCCTCCTGCCGTTCGCAGAGGCCACCAAGGAGCAGACCGTCATCCTCGGCCGCCAGTCGTACGACGAACGCCGTCATGGACGCCTTGCCCGCGCCAAAGGGAAAGACGACAAAGCCCGCGTCGGCCAACGGCCTCGTCAAACTTTCAGCCAGTGCCGCCGGCAATTCGAAGTCCTCTGCCGACCAATAGGCCGCCAGGACGCCACCGGTTCGATCGGTCAGGACGATCGCCCGAGGACCGAACCCCTCCAGCATCGCAAAAACCGGTTCGAGTTCCTGCGAGGGCGACATGGGATCCGGATTGACGGAGAAGAGAGTCTCGATCTGTGCCAGGAATTCGTCCATCTGTCTGATTGCCTTACAGTGTGAATAAGTCGCTTCGCCGTCGAATCTCCCGATCCAGGTCTTGGCCCAGCACCACCAGGTCCTCCTTCCCGAACCCCAACGCCCGGATGGCGAAAACCGCGGGCCGAACCAGATTGACTCCCACCGACGTGATGTGCTTCAGCGAGCAGATGTAGTTGGCCAGCTCCACGCAGTGAAGAATCGTCGCGTCCTCGCCCTGGTACGCGCGCGACTGGTGGTGATGGCCGATCGCCGCCTGCACGCACGGCGAGAACTTCCACTGCTCGCCGACCAGCGTGCCAAGGGTCGGATGGTCGAACTCCAGAAAACGAAGCTCATTCTCCGCCAGCGTCTTCTCGACGTCCAGGCCGTCCATCATTCTCCTGAATTGCGAAGGCAGATGCTCGTCTTCCAGAATGATCCCGAAGTCGTGCAGCAGGCCCGCCAGGTACGCGTCCTCGAAATTCGGCAGCTCCTTGCGCATGGCGATCATCCGGGCGCAGACGCCCACGGAAACCATGTGATTCCAGAGACCCGCCTGCGTGTACTGCCCCACGTCCCCTCGGGCGGAAAACAACTGCCGCACCGACGCGGTCATCGCCAGGTTGCGGATTTCATTGAAGCCCAGGTAGCTGATCGCCTGCAGCAGATTGGTGATTCTCACCCGCGGGCAGTACGCAGCCGAGTTGACCGTCCGGAGCACCCGGGCGCTGATGGCCGGATCGGCCTCCAGCACCGCCTTCAGATCCGCCGCGCCCGAACTCGGATCGTTGGCGATCTCGTTGACCCGGATCGCCACGTACGGAAGCGTCGAGACGTCCCGGATCTTCTCCGCGATCGAAAGCGCTGCCGCCGACCGTTCGTCGGCGCCCTGCCCGTCGCTGGAAAGGGACTCTTCGGGATGAACTGCCGCTGCTCCCTTCATGCGAGACATTCCGCCGCCTCCCCACGTTACCTTTGCCCGACCGCTGAATGACCCAAGTTGTGCCCTCGGGCCATAACCTGAATATCGGCATTTGAGTGTTTAATTTTAACAAACGATTGGCGATCTGACCCCTGCTGTGTGCGGCAATTCGACAATAACACAGGGCTGCGCCACTCCACGGATAGGGCAATCACCTGGGGACGGCTGAAAATGGCAGGACATTTGACTGGACAATAGTGCTCCTGATACGCTCAAAAGGTAGACGTTGCGCCATGGGGCTGACCGCCCCTCTGAAGCAAGGAGTGGTCCGCCGATGGCCGAAGCGTCACGTCAAGAAGGCTTGGCGCCGGCTTGGCATCTTGCATACAGAAGTATCGGCCAAATATTCCGAGCTCCGAGCGAGTCCTGACATGAACAACGACCGGCAAAGCCCTTTCACGCCGGATGAGCACACCGTCGCGCTCTATCATTTCGACGAAGGCGCGGGCAACGAAGCACACGACGCCTGCGGCGACCCGGCCCTGACGTTGCGGGCCAGGCACGCCCTCTGGGGTCAGCGCCCGGGCTTTGGCGCCACCGCGCGCTTTGCCCGCCGGACCGATGACGCTAACGTCTTGGTCGGCCCGGTGGGCAACGACAAGCTGCATTTGCGACTCTGCCCGGACCAGTGGACGATCGAGGCCTGGGTGCGGTACACCGGGACGCCGGGCCAGGACGAAGGGAACACCTACGCGAGCATTTGCGCCACGGACGAGGAAGGCCTGAGCCTGCCGGAGGGAGTTCGCGGCGGCTGGACCTTCGCCCTGCTGACCGCCGAACACGGCGAGGGGCTTCGGCCGTGGGGGCGATTCATCGGGCCGTTCTATCGTCCCGGCGGCTCGGTCCAGACCGCCGCCCGGGTCAGCCGCGCCGCCGACGGCTATCGAGGCGAGACGCTCGACGCCATCGCCGACCAGCAGTGGCATCACGTGGCTTGGCAGTTCCGCTACGCCGATCAGCAGCACTTCCTTTTTCTTGACGGACGGCTGATCTGGAAGCTCCAGCGGCCGGGAGGGCGCGAGGTCGTCAATGAGCTGCGAGGAACCTGCATCCCGTTCCTCGTGGGCGGCTTCCTGCACTCGCAGGACCCGCCGTTCTACCTGGGCTACGGCAACTTCCAGGGCGAGATCGACGAGCTGCGAATATCGAGCGTCATGCGCTATCCGGTCGCCGACCGGCTGACCATCGTGCGACGCCGCCTGCCCGAAGCCGTCCTCAATGGCGATTACTCAGTTCGCTTGCTGGCGGATGGCCCGACCCAGCCGGTCGCCTGGCAAATCGCGCACGGCAGCCTGCCCAAAGGGGTCGCGCTCGATACCGGCGATGGAACCGTCCGAGGCGTTCCGTCCGAACTGGCCGATCCGACGCCGGTGCGTATCCGGGCCGTTGATGCCGCCGGCCATGCCGACGAGCACGAATTCTCTCTGCACGTCCGCCGTGGTGAAATCCGTGACGCCGGCCTGCCGCTGGCCTTTGTGGGCTTGGACTACCGGCATCAGTTCGAGTCCCGTTTCCTGGTCGAGCCGGTGCGGTGGAGCTTGAAGGGCGAACCGCTTCCCAGCGGCTTTTCGTTCGACCCGCGAACCGGCATGATCAGCGGAAGCCCTGCGGCGGAGAGCCTGGTCGACCTGGAGGTTCTGGCCCTGGACGCCCGCGGACAGACGGTAAGCAAAACCCTGACGCTGCGGACGGTTTCGGCTGCGCTTCGCCGTATCGAGCCGGATGAGCACACCGTCGTCCTGTACGACTGGCAGGGCCCCAGCGGCAAGTTCTTCCGCGACGTGATGGGTGATGAGTCACTGACCCTGACCTGGACCAACATGTTCGGCGACATCCGCTACCCGCGGCCCGGATGGGGCCGCTACCCCGTCTGCGAGGGCGGTGGCGAGTGGGGTTTTGTCGGTCCTCAGCACAGCGAAAAGCTGGACCTGCGGACCTGCGGCCGCCAGTGGACGGTCGAAGCGTGGGTCCGCCGCGGCGGGCCGATCAACCGCTACGGCCAGCCGTTCGACTTCGGGCACATCTGCGGCACCTTTGACAACACCCGGCGAGGCGTCTGGGAACTGTACCTGGCCTACGACGGTTCGAGCGATGGGGCGATGGCCCCGGGCGCCCACTTCGTCGACGCCAGCGGCGATCAGACCTGGATGGACCTCCACCCGTGGAAACGCCCGGAAGGGACCGTCCTGGAGCGGATTCCCGGCGGGCACATCAAAGACCGGCGGTACCTGGGCATCCGCGACACGCAGTGGCACCACGTCGCCTGGCAATACGCCTTCGCCGAAAACGAGCACCAGTTATTCCTGGACGGCATGCTGATCTGGCGGCTGGCCGACCCGCAGGGCCGCCGCCCGGTCAACACCCGGCAACACGACGCCCAGTTCAGCGTCGCCTCGCGACTGAACGGATACGCCCGCTACGGCGGCCACTTCAACTGGCTGGGCTGGGGCAATTTCTTCGGCCAGATCGGCGAAATCCGGATCTCCAACGTCCGCCGGTACGGGAACTGACGACGCCGCGGCGGATCAGCCTCAGTACGCCCCTTCCGCTCGGCAGACCGCCACGCACGTCTTGGCCATCAGGATGATGTCCAGCCACAGGGACCAGTTCAGCACGTACCACGACTCGAGCTTGACCCGCTGATCGAACGACAGGTTGTTCCGCCCGCTCGACTGCCAGAGCCCGCAGATGCCCGGCTTGGCCATGAAGATGATCTCCGAGACGTCCTCGAAGTCCTTGATCTCGCTGACCATGTACGGCCGCGGGCCGACCATGCTCATCTCGCCCTTGAACACGCTGTAAATCTGCGGCAGCTCGTCCAGCGACCATTTGCGCAGAAACCCGCCGATCGGCGTCAGTCGCGGATCGTGGCGCTTGAGCTTTCGGAACTCCTTCCACTCCGCCGCCGCCGCCGGGTCCTTTTCCAGGTGCTCAGCCAGCCGCCGGTCGCCGTCGGTGTACATCGTCCGAAATTTATAAATCCGGATGACCTTCCCGTTCTTGCCGGGACGGTACTGCATGAAGAATGCCCCGCCCGCAGACGTCATCCGCACCGCGATGGTCGTCGCCAGATAAATCGGCGAAAGCACCGCCAGCGCGATCCCGGAGACGATCAGGTCGAACGTTCGCTTGACCACGCGGGCGGAAAGCGACTTGAGATTGTTGCGGATGTTCAGCAAAAAGAGCTGCTCCATGAACAGCGACCGCAACTCCGTGTTCAGCAGCGCCACCCCCTTGAGGTCCGGCACGATCAGCACGTTCCGCACGCTCCGCTGCACCTCGCTGGCGATCTGGGCGATCCGGGACGACGCCGCGGTCGGAATCGCCACGATGATCGTCGAGACGTTCACCATCGAGACGAACTTGCGGAAATGCCGGATCGGCCCGAAAACCTTGTAGTCGCCGTAGTCGGTCCGGATCAACTGGCCCGCCTTCTCCGGATCGTCATCGAGAAATCCCACCACCTGATAGCCCAGGTTGTTCTCACGCTCAAGCCCCCGAAGCGTCTCGAGCCCCGCGTCCCCAGCCCCCAGAATCAGCACCCGCTCGTTCCACAGCCCGATCCGATGCAGCAGCTTCTTGCCGTAAAACCGAATCGCCGGGAACGTGACCATCGAAAACAACCACGTGATGGTCAGCAGCAGCCGCGATACCGTCGAACTCATCTTGCCCAGGCTGATCACCGCCAGAATAATCAAAAACGCCAGCAGCGCCGCCTTCAGCAGCAGCCTCGCCTCTTCCCAATACGGAACCCGCTTGGCGTAAAGCCCTTCGTACTGAATGGCCGCGATGAAGGCCACGGCAAGCCACCAGAAGTCCAGGTGGTGCCAGTAGATCCACGTGTTCGCCTCGGGTTGCCCCATGACGATCCGGACCAGAAACTCCGCCCGAACCAGAATCGCCAGCAGCAGTGCCAGGTAAAAGGCCGTCAGGTCGATCAAAATGAGCGCAAAATATTGAAGAAACTTAAGAAACATCCGTCACCAGTTTCGTTATCGCTCGGCCTCAGGAACGGCTTGGACGCCATCAGCCCGATTATAGTCCACCCCCAAACGGCGTCAACAGCGCCGCGCGGCCACGGCATTTGAAAATTTGAAAACGCACGCCGCCGCCGATACGATACCAGTCGGCGGCAAAACGTACAGAAATTGTGCAACAGTTGCACCCGTATGCGAAGAATTTTCCTGCTCATACTGGTCATCCTGCTGGCCGGCTCATTTGTGGCCTGGCGGCTCAAGCCCGCTGATCGCCTCGATGGCCGGACCCGCCTGGTCTGGGTGACCGACGGGAGTCCCGCCCGCTGCGATCAGGTGGCGATCTTTAACCGTTTGCATCCCGGGGTCTCACTGACCACCGATCCGGGCAACCTCTACATGGAGAAAATCATCGTCCAGTCACTGGCCGGCGTCGGCCCCGACGTGTTTGATGTGGCCGGACGGTACGTGCTGTACGGGTTTGTCGAAGCGGACATTGCCCTGGACTTAACGGATATCGCCGCGGAAGAAGGGTTTGGGCCGGAGGCGACCTGGGTGAGTGTGGTCGATGCGATGCGGATCAACGGCCGGCAGTACAGCTTTCCCGCAGCGGTCAACGCCGACGTTATCTTTTATAACAAGGCCATTTTCGACCGCTACGGCGTGCCGTATCCGCCGAAAGAGTGGACGTGGGAAGAGTTTGTGGACACCGGCCGCCGCCTGACCCGCCGGTCGTCCGACGGCCGCGGCTACGAGTGCCTCGGCGTGATGGGCATCCACTGGTACGAGCTCGTACTCCAAGCCGGTGGAACAATGTACAGCCGCGATGGTACGCTGTGCAGCCTCGACTCGCCGGAGGCCCTGGAGGCGATCCGTTTTTACTACGATTTGAGTCACACGCACCACATTCTGCCAACCCCGGATGACGAGGCGATGATCAGCGGGGCCGGGGGCGAACGGGCCAACTTCCTGAGCCTCTTCGGCACCGAGCGGCTGGCCATGGTGCGGGCTGGGCGATGGGCGATGGCGGCGTTTCGAGACTATCCGGAGCTGCGCGGCAAGATCGGCGTGGTTCACCTCCCGCATCGCCGGCGGAAAGTCAGCGTCATCTGGGCTCGAACCTGCGCGATTAACCGGTACAGCCGCCATCGCGACGAAGCCGTTAAGTTGCTGCGATTCCTGGCCTCCGAGCCGTACAGTCTGGCTGTTTTGGAGTCGGGCGATTCGCTGCCTCCGCGCCCCGAGTTCGCCGAGCGGCCCGAGTTCCTGGTCGACCCGCAGCGTCCGGAAGAGGGTTTCAACGCCGTCTTCGCCGAAGCGGTTGCCCGCGGACAGGTACCGGAAGTCTCCCCGCTGGTCAATCCGCTTTCGGCCCTCGAACCGGTGCATGAGCAGATCGACCTGATGCACAGCGGCGTCAAGACGCCCGAGGAGGCGTTCGTCGCGGCTGCGGCCCAGGTAAATCGTATGATCTACGCGAATCTGCGGGATTACGAGGTGTATCGGCGGCGCTATCAGCAGATCACCGGGCGCGAGTTTGATCCCGAAGATCCCCAGTGGCGGCCCTATCGCCGGGACGAGGGTCGATGAAGATGGCCACAGCCAAATCCGGTCGCCGCAGGATGTTGCGGGAGGACACAGCCGCCGCGGTTGCGTTTTTGGCTCCAAGCCTGTTCGGCTTTCTCGCCTTCGTGCTGATCCCGGTGCTCTTTTCGCTGGTCATGGCGTTTACGAACTGGGATCTGACCTATCGCGAGCCGTTCGCCTTCGTGGGGTTGGACAATTTCCGATCGTTGCTCTGGGGCGAAGAGTCCCTGCAGTTCTGGAAATACTTCCTGAATACGCTTTATCTGATGATGGGATTGCCGGTGAGCATCGCCGGGTCGCTGGCGTTGGCGCTGCTGATCCATCGGCCGATCCGGATCGGCTGGGGTCGCGCCGGCCGATTTTGGATGGGTCTGGTGTGTCTGGCGGTGGGGGCGGTCGTGGCCTGGCTTCTGGCTTGGATGGGCTTGGCGGACACAGCGTTCTGGGTGGCGGTGGTGGCTTTGGTGGCGGGCCTTGGGGCGTGGGCGGGGGCTGTGTTCTTCCGGACGATGTTTTATCTTCCGCACGTGACGGCTGGGGTGGCGATGTTCATCCTGTGGAAGAACCTCTACAACCCGGATTTCGGCTTGATTAACGGAATCCTGAGGAATTTTATCGGAATTTCTGTCCGGACTGCACGTTCATTGCCGGCGGTGGTGTCTTTGTCTATGGAAGGGCTGATTGCGGTCGCCATGCTCTGGGCGATAGTCCGGATCTGGCGGCGGGCGATCAGCGAAAGCGAAGGAATGTCAGTATGGGTGCTTTTGAGGTCCATCCTGCTCACGCTTGCCGCGGTCATGGCCGCAGGCCTGTTGGCGGCGGCGTTGTGGTTGCTGCCGGCTGCGGGGCGGGTGGAGTTGCCGGGATGGCTTTTGAGCGTGGAGAATTTGTGGGGGTTGAGTCCCGAGCGGATCGCGTTGGACCAGCGGTTTTTCGGGTTGGGCGCGCGGGATGCGTTGGTGTTCATGGGGATATGGATGGCGGTGGGGGGGACGAACATGCTGTTGTACCTGGCCGGTCTGGGCCAGGTGCCCGAGGAGTTGTACGACGCCGCCGCGGTCGACGGGGCGGGGCGGTGGCCGACTTTCCGGCACGTGACGTGGCCGGCCTTGGCCCCGACGACGTTTCTGGTGCTGGTGATTTCGCTGGCGGCTGGGTTTCAGGGCGGTTTCGAGCAGGCGCGGGTGATGACGGGGGGCGGACCGGCGGGCACGACGGTGACGCTGGGGTATTACATCTATCTGACCGGGTTTCAGGAGTTTCGGTTGGGGATGGCGTCGGCGATCTCGTGGCTGATGTTCGCGGTGGTTTTCGGGATGACTCTGCTGGCGTGGCGGCACGGCCGCTCGGTTCTGGACGAGCGGGCATAGAATCAATTGGTTCCGATGGCGATCGGGCCTGTTGCCGGCCGGTTGGCGAGAAAGTTTATCATGTAAACACAAAACTCAAAAAGTCTGTAAAAAGCCTTGACAGGGTTGCCGGTCAGCGTATCATGAGTGTAGCCGGGACATGTTTATGGCTCTTTGGTAACAGGTGGTCGGTTGGGAGCGTGTCCTTACAAGAGCTGCGTTATCGTTCATTTATTCCTGCATTATCTCCGCTCTCATTTTCTATCATTCCGGGACAGGGACCACTCAACGATCACCCGCCTGACGAGAGACCCCAGAGGGCCGAGTCCACGGCCGAACATCCAGGAATGGATGGTCGACGGTGTCAATCGGTTGGAAACCAGGCGTCTCGCACACAACGATGGTACTTGCCGAACGCCATGCGTGCGCCGGACGCTCGCAGTGCGCCAGCCATGAGACATAGTCGGTAACGCTGCGGAATTAATCGCATACGTCATTGTAGAAGGAGCTTTTCAATGAGAGCCAGACAGAAAGCATTCACGCTGATCGAGCTTCTGGTGGTGGTGGCGATCATCGCGCTGCTGGTGGCGATGCTGTTGCCGTCACTGGCCAAGGCGAGGGAACTGGCCCGGCGTTCCCAGTGCGGATCGAATCTCAAGCAGATTCACACCGCGTTGCACGAATACGCCGGGGACAACCGCGGGTTGTATTCGCGAATCCAGCCCGGCGATGACGATGGGTTCAGCATTGCCACCGAAAACTCGCTGACGGCCGCCGGAGGCAACCCGAGCGGCAATCTGCTTAACCAGCTAGACCTTGCGGTGGATCCGGTCTCGTCGTCGGCTGGCTTCTTTCTCGGGACGGACAGCCGGTCCTGGACGTCGAGCCTCTGGCTGCTGGTCAGGGGCCAGTTCGCCGAACCAGACTTGTTTGCCTGCCCGAGCGATCAGGGTGGAGGGCAGAGGGCGAACATGGTCGACGGCGACGAGGATGACCCTGACGCCGTGACGGGTCCGGAGTACTTCACCGCGTTTCCGTTCGGCGCCTATCGCACCGGGCCGGTGACGGGCCGGATTTCGTACTCGTACATCAACCCGTGGCGTGAGGCGAGCTTCCGGGGCGCCTGGTCGCCGGAGGCGGACATGCGGATGGTGATCGGCGGCGATCAGAACAACGGGTCGGACCCGACGGTCCGCAACGGAGCTGAGTTGCCGACCTACGAGCAGCTCAATGGCACGGTCAACTCGAGGAATCACGCCGGCGAAGGTCAGAACATCCAGTACGGCGACGGCCACGTCGAGTGGGAGATGAGCCCGTACGTGGGGGTCAACGGCGACAACGTCTACACGTCGCTGTGGGACGTAACGGGCACGGGCGTCAGCGGCGCCGGTCCCGATACCGCACCGCAGGATTTCGGCGGGGTGCGGAACGTGAACAACCGGGACGGGACGTACTACGATTGCGTGCTGCTTCCCTCGGACAACAATATCCTGACCGCGAGCGGCGCGGAGTGGACGGTCCAGGTGAATCTGCGGGGCGAGGATTAGGATTGCTGCGAGAGGCGCTTTTAACAAGCCGAAGTGGTTGATATGGAGGATACCATCGTGAAATCGAGACGAGGATTTACGTTGATCGAGCTTCTGGTCGTGGTGGCGATCATCGCGTTGTTGATCGCGCTGTTGCTGCCGGCGCTGGCGAGGGCGAGGGAGCTTGCCCGGCGCAGCGTGTGCGGGTCGAACCTCCGTCAGATTGGCCTGGCCACCGCTACCTACGGCGAGACATCGCAGACTGGTGGGAAGTTCCCGGCGATACCGGCGGACTTGACACAGGAATTCCAGGGTACGGATCACGACACCCCGGCCGATAGTGTCTGGCGGCTGATCGCCGATCCCTACAAGGCGAGCACTTATCCGAGCACTCGGTTTCCGATCATGTCGGCGTGCATGTGGCGGCTGAACTCTTTGGGCCTGACCACGCCGGCGATTTACCTGTGCCCCTCCTCCGGACGGACGCAGATCGGCAACGACGCGGGCGGTTCGCCAAAGAGCTTCAGCGACTTTGCGTGCGACTTCGACAGCGGTGCGGGCCCGATGATTTCCTATTCCTTCCATAATCCGTTCGCGAGCTGGGCGTCGAGCGGTATTGGGGGCTTGCGGTCCGGTTTTGTGATCGGAGGCGACGAGAACAACGGGCCGAACGTCGTGGTGGCTGGTAGTGCGGACCAGGCGACGGCACGGAGCCGAAACCACGGAGGCTCCAGTGCTGAGGGCATGAACCTCCTGAAGACCGACGCCAGTGTGGCCTGGAGCGGGAGCGCCCACGGCGGGATCGAAGGCGACAACGTGTACACGTCGCTGCGCAAGACTGACGGCACATCTTATGACAACCCGATGGCGGCACCCGGGCGGCTGGACGTTACTCCGGGCAAGGCGGAGGATACGGTGTTGTTGCCGGTGATGCAGGAGGTCTACTTGACCTGGGAAGACCTGACGCAGTAGCGTGACGGGTGAAATATCAGGAGACGATGCATACGATGCACACAGATATGGAGGAAGTCCGATGAGACGGAAAACAGGCTTTACGTTGATCGAGTTGCTGGTGGTGATCGCGATCATCGCGTTGCTGATCGCCATCCTGCTTCCGGCGCTGTCGAAGGCGAGAGAGGCGGCCAAGCGGTCCGCGTGCAAGAACAACCTCAGCCAGACGTTCAAGTCGATGATCCTGTACGCCAACGTCAATGGCGGGGTCTTTCCGACGGTGGTGTTCGATACGGCCGGAGAGCTGAAGATTCTGGGCGATGATGTAGCCCCAGGCGATACACAGGACGGGCATGAGAGCCCGTTTAATCTGGCAATTGACGAGAACACCGACGGCCGGAGCGTCTCGCAGAACCTCTGGCTGCTCTGCCGGCAGGACTACACGCAGCCGGGGTTGTTCGTCTGCCCGAGTTCATCGCAGGCCGGCGCGGGCGTGGTGGTGACCGATAAGGACAAGGTCAGTTCCGGCGCCGGGTGCTTCCTCGACTTCGTCTGGACGGGTTCGCCCGCGTGCATGTCGTACTCGTTCATTCAGCCGTGGACGCCGTTTGGCCGGGGGCGGACCAGCGGCGAGCAGTGGGCGGTGGACGCCGACCCACGGTTCGTGATCGGGGCCGATGCGAACAACAACGTCTACCCGTACGCCTCGACGGACGGCGGCTACCCGGACGCCGCCACCCTGCGAGACAGCGTGAACAGTACGAACCATACCAGGGAGATGCAGAACATTGTCTTTGGCGACGGGCACGTGGAAGGCAAGGACAACCCGTACGCCGGAGTCAGCAACGATAATATCTACACATCGAAGCTTGCTGGGGGCACAGGTGATGCCTACGGCGGTTATCTGGATGTCCGGCCTCTGAAACCGGGCAGTTCGAACGCTACGTTGGCTGATACGGTGCTGGTCCCGGTCGAAGACGGCAAGCTGTCCAGTTGGGCCATAGACCCGATTGCCGCCCAGCCGTAGCGCCGTGGCAACGGATATGTCATGCAGAACACACAGGAGGAAATAGCCGTGAGAAAAAGGAACGCTTTTACGCTGATCGAGTTGCTGGTGGTGGTGGCGATCATCGCAATGCTGGTGGGCATGCTGATGCCGGTGATGTCGCGAGCCCGAGAGTCCGCGCGGCGCAGCATGTGCGCGAGCAATCTGCGCCAGGTCGGGCAGACGTGCATCCAGTACGCCCAGTCGAACCGGGAGAAGTTTCCGCACGTCCAACGGCCGACTGCGATGATAGTCGGGACCAACATCACTCCGGAGACAGCTCGGTATAGGAATCTCGTGGATGAAAGTGCGGAAGATCCCTTTAGCCCACCCGCTGGGCAGACGTTTCTCAAGCCCATGTCGGCCAATCTCTGGCTGCTGTGCCGGATGGCGTACAATCCGATCGACCCGAAGCTGTTTCTGTGTCCGTCGGTGACAACCAAGGCGGGGCGCGAGGATCCGTTCGATGACGGGGGTCGCCGCGACCCGACGTTTTTTTCCGATTTCTACACGGATCCTCAAGTCGGTCCGATGATCACGTATTCGTTCCACAATCCGTGGGACCCGGGCAACCGGTGGAGCGACGTGGCCAAGCCGGGATTCGTGATCGGTGGCGATGAGAATAACGGCGACAGCCCTGAGGGTGCAGACAAGACCTTGGCCAACAGCACCAACCACGATGGCGAGGGCCAGAATGTTCTGCGGGTTGACGCCAGCGCGACGTTCGAAAAGGACCGGCACGTAGGGCTGAACAAGGATAACATCTATACCTCGTACTGGGTGGACAAGGGCAGTACCGGTACGGCTCCGTCAGGCACTCCGACGGCGTCCCAGGGGTCGCCGGAGACCTATCATGGAGTCCTGGCCGCCCGGCCGTCGGACGGGTATTTCGACACGGTTCTATTGCCGGTGCAGCATGATATCATGGAAACCTGGAACGCTACGCCGTAGCCAACGAGCAAGTCGACAACAGGAAAAAGAACAGGGCCCGGCGCTCATAGGGGCGCGGGCCCTTTTCCTTTTCTTTGGCGCCTTTTCGATGGCGTGCGGATCAGGCTTGCTTCATCGACGCGATCACGCTGTCGATGATGGATTGCAGGTCGTGGCGCGGGGCGTAGCCGATTTTGCGGCGGACCTTTTCGAGGCAGGGGACGCGTCGGAGCATGTCGTCGAACGGACGGCCGAACGCCTCCTGGTAGGTGATGAACTTCTTGGTCGATGACGAGCCGGCCATTTCGATGATCCGGTCGGCGAGGTCCTCGATGGAGATTTCCTGGTCGCTGCCGATGTTGTAGACCTGTCCGGCGGCGTCGGGGGTTTCCATGAGCTTGACCACCGCGTCGGTGACGTCGTCGACATGGCAGAAGCAGCGGGTCTGCTTGCCGTCGCCGTGGATTTCGATGGGCTCGTTGCGGAGGGCCCGCTCGACGAATCGCGGGACGACCATGCCGTACTGGCCGGTCTGTCGCGGTCCGACGGTGTTAAAGAACCGGCCGATGACCACGGGCAGGCGGAACTGGTAGTAGTAGGCGAGGCCGAGGAACTCATCGATGGCCTTGCTGCAGGCGTAGGCCCAGCGGCTGAAGCGGGTGGAGCCGAGGACGGTGTCGTCGTCCTCGCGGAAGGGGATGTTGTCGCTCTTGCCGTAGACCTCGCTGGTGCTGGCGATGAAGATGGGGCGGCGGAACTTGTTGGCGATGCCGAGGGCCATTTCCGAGCCGTGGATGTTGGTTTCGATGGTCCGGACGGGTTGCTCGACGATCAGGCGGACGCCGACGGCGGCGGCGAGGTGGTAGACCACGTCGGCCTTTTCGATCAGCAGGTGCATGATCTGCTCGTTGCGGACGGTGTCCATGACGAAGTCGAAGTCGGGCCGTTCGAGCAGGTGCTTGATGTTAACCATCGAGCCGGTGGACAGGTCGTCGATGGCGGTGACCTTGTAGCCGCGGTTCAGGAGTTTCTCGGCCAGATGGGATCCGATGAATCCGGCTCCGCCGGTGATCAGGGCATTCATGTGTCTCGCTCCTCTCGATCGCCCAAAGGCGGTCGACTATGTGTGATTTTCGATGACCTTGGTAATTCTCGCGGCCGCGTTGCCGTCCCAGAGTTTCGGTTTGCGGTCCGCGGGAGGCGGGCTATCGTTAAGCTGCCGCCACGCCGCAAGGATGGTTTGTTTGCCGGGAACGACGAGGCGATTGGTGCCGTCGGTGATGGTGGCGGGCCGCTCGGTGTTTTCGCGGAGGGTCAGGCAGGGCACGCCGAGGATGGTCGTCTCTTCCTGCATGCCGCCCGAGTCGGTGATGACGGCGGCGGCGTCGTTCATGAGCTTGAGGCATTCGAGGTAGCCGAAGGGTTCCTGGAGGCGGATGTCGGGATGGGCCTCGAGGCGGTCCTGGAGGCCGAAGGAGGCGACGTTTTTTCGCGTCCGCGGGTGGATGGCGAAGATCAGGGGCAGTTCGGTCGAGATCTGTCCGAGGGCATCGAGGAGGTCGCGGAGTTTGGCTGGGTCGTCCACGTTGGAGGGCCGGTGGAGGGTCAGGAAGACATACTGTCGTTTCTGGAGGTTGAGGCGGTCGAGGATGTCGGATTCGTCGGCGCGTTGCCGGTGGCGCATGAGGGTGTCGATCATCACGTTGCCGACCAGGTGGATTTTGGGCTCGGCGACGCCTTCGTGGCGTAGGTTTTCGACGCCGGAGGGCTCGCTGACGAAGAGGAGGTCGCTGATGGCGTCGGTCAGGACGCGGTTGATCTCTTCGGGCATGGTGCGGTCGAAGCTGCGGAGTCCGGCTTCGACGTGGATGACCTTGACGCCGAGCTTGGTGGCCACCAGGGCGCAGGCGATGGTGGAGTTAACGTCGCCGACGACCAGGACGTAGTCCGGCTTGTGCTCGATGACGACCGGTTCGAAGCGTTCCATGATGCGGGCGGTCTGGGCGGCGTGGGAGCCTGAGCCGACTTCGAGGTTGATGTCCGGTTCGGGGATTCCGAGCTGACGGAAGAACAGCTCGCTCATCTTTTCATCGTAGTGCTGGCCGGTGTGGAGGAGGATCGGCTCGATCCTGGGCGAGTCGTTGAAGGCCGCCATCAGGGGGGCGATCTTCATGAAGTTCGGCCGGGCGCCGCAGACATTGATGATTTTTATGGGCATCGCAATCCTCGCCTGGTACAGGGTCGCTACGGGCCGCGCGACGCGGTTGGGCGGGCGCGGCAAAGCCCTGAATTTATCCGTGCGAGTGCGGAAAGTAAAGCCTGCTTATCGGTCGGGAGTTGACGGCTGTGCGGCGTGGTGGGTATAAGGACGGTTCGGCTTAGCGGTCGAGGAAAGGACGTTTCATGGACCCGATTCCGCTTCTGGACCTGAAGGCTCAGTATCAGACACTCAAGGACGGGATGATTCCGGCGATTTGCGAGGTGCTGGAGTCGCAGATCTGCATCGGCGGGCCGAAGGTGGCTGAGTTGGAGAAGGCGGTGGCCGCCATGTGCGATTGCCGTTTCGCGGTCGGAGTCTCCAGCGGGACCGATGCCCTGTTGAGCAGCCTGATGAGCCTGGAGGTCGGACCGGGCGATGAGGTGATCACGACGCCGTTTACGTTCTTCGCGACGGCTGGCGGGGTCGCCCGTGTCGGGGCCAGGCCGGTGTTTGTGGACATCGAGCCGGAGACGTTCAATATCAACGTGACGAAGATCGAGGCGGCGGTTACGTCGGCGACCAGGGCGATCATCCCCGTGCACCTGTTCGGGCAGATGGTCGACATGGACCCGCTGATGGCGATTGGGGGGCGCTATAAACTGGCGGTGATTGAGGATGCCGCACAATCTATCATTGCTACTTATAGAGGGAAGAAGGCGGGCAGCATTGGCACGGTGGGGTGTCTGAGCTTCTTTCCGAGCAAGAATCTTGGCAGCGTTGGCGATGCGGGCATGGTGGTGACCAACGATGAGGCGTTGCATCAGCGGCTGACGATCATGCGGAATCACGGCATGGAGCCCAAGTACTTTCATCACTATGTGGGCGGGAATTTCCGGCTGGATGCGATCCAGGCGGCGGCGTTGCTGATCAAGCTGCCGCATCTGGAGGCGTGGTCGGAGGCCCGGCGGGTGAAGGCGGCGTATTACGACGAGCGGTTTGCCGGTACGGCGGTGACCACGACGCCGGTAAAGCCTGATCGGGTAAGCGTTTGTAACTACTATACGATTCGGGTGGCCAATCGCGACCAGGTGGTGGCTCACCTGCGGGAGCGGAAGATCGGCTGTGAGATCTACTATCCGGTACCGCTGCACCTTCAGCGGTGTTTCGAGTATCTGGGCCATAAGGAAGGTGACTTCCCGGAGTCCGAGCGGGCGGCGCGTGAGGTGATGTCGCTGCCGATCTACCCCGAGCTGACCTCGGCGATGCAGGACCGGGTGGTGGAGGCGGTCCTTGAGGCGGCTGCGGGCTGAACGCATCTGGGTGGTGTGAAGGGAGGGCGGATTCGGCGTCATGGGACCAAGTTGGGCTGATCGTCGCAAGGGGAAGGGCCGATAATCTTTCAGTAGGGGAGGGGTAAGCGCCTGTGGCGATGGGGGATACAATTGAGGTGGTCCGTACGGCAGGAGTAGCGGATGAAGATTACGGTGGTCGGCTGCGGTTATGTGGGCCTGGTGACCGGGGCGTGTCTGGCTGAGACGGGCAATCACGTGGTGTGCGTGGACAAGGATGGTGGGCGGGTTGAGATGCTTCGGCGGGGCAAGTTGCCGCTGTATGAGCTGGGGCTGGACGATCTGGTGGTCCACAACCTGGAGGCGGGGCGGCTGGAATTTGTGACCGACCTGGCGGCGGCGGTCCGGCGGAGCGAGTTGATCTTTATCGCGGTTGGGACGCCGCCGAATCCGGATGGTTCGGCGGACCTGTCGGCGGTGTGGGCGGTGGCTGATGGCATCGCTGAGGCGTTGGATCATGCCTGTATCGTGGTGGTCAAGAGCACGGTGCCGGTGGGGACGTCGGCGAAGGTGGCCGAGCGGATTGGGGCAAAGACCAGCCAGAGTTTCCAGATTGCCAATAATCCGGAATTTTTACGGGAAGGGCTGGCTATCGACGATTTCAACCGGCCGGACCGGGTGGTTGTGGGGGTCGATCGGCCGGAGACGGGCGAGGTGTTGCGCGAGTTGTACCTGCCCTTCCTGCGGACGAATAACCCCTTTATTGTCACGGATTTGCAGACCAGCGAGTTGATCAAGTACGTTTCGAACGCCATGCTGGCCACGAAGATTTCGTTTATCAACGAGATGGCGAATGTCTGTGAGGTGTTGGGTGCGGATGGGGATCAGATGCGGCGCGGGGTGTGCGCCGACCGGCGGATTGGCATCGAGTTCATGTTTCCCGGGATCGGGTATGGGGGAAGTTGTCTGCCGAAGGATGTGCCCGCCCTGTATCACACCGCGGGAGAGCACGGCTATGACTGCCATCTGCTGAAGGCGGTGCATGAGGTCAACCAGCTTCAGCCGATGCGTATGGCTGGGAGCATTGTGGCGTTTCTGGAGGAGGTTGGCGGCAGTTCGCTGGCGGTATGGGGCACCGCGTATAAGGCTGGGACGAATGACGTGCGATTTTCGCCGAGCCTGACGATTATTCGGGAGCTGCTGGACCGGTCGATCCGGGTCAGCGTGCACGATCCGCAAGCGGCTGCCACCACGCGTGAGGTTTTGGGCGATCGCGTGCGGTACTGCGGCGACTGCTATGAGGCTTTGG